>Ga0196976_1000183_pt1 | contig 42698 bp, 32 predicted proteins | sample S3v_513CmetaG_FD_148644 | JGI IMG/M metagenome (GOLD analysis project Ga0196976, IMG submission 148644) | Soil microbial communities from Anza Borrego desert, Southern California, United States - S3+v_5-13C | ecosystem: Environmental > Terrestrial > Soil > Desert | place: USA: California... | reverse complement strand
CGCCTGCGCCCTGGGCGGGGGAGTGGCGGCGCGGGACGCCGCCACGACAGCCGGCGAGGACGCCGGCGGTCCGCATCCGTTGGCGAAGTCAGTGTGGTCTGCTTAGGATTGGATCCGCAACACCAGCGGCATCGGCCGGTCGGGCGGGGGAGTGGCGAGCTCGCGACTGAAGCGCAGCGTCGTCCCGTCGAAGGTCCAGGCGCCGTCGCTGCAGCGCGAGGCGGTCTCGATCGCCTTCCCCTGGCGCACGCGCAGCGCGTTGGCCGTGGCCTCGCGCTCGGCGCGATAGCGGAACGCGCGCCGCCAGACGGAGGTCAGGTCCGTCCCCAGCTTGTTCACGGGCACGTTCACATCGCAGGCGGTGGCGTTGAACACCGCTTCGGCGATCGCGCGATCGTGCTCGACCGACGTGGCGAGCATCTTCGTCGGAAACATCGACGAGCCGTCCTGCCAGTACGAGTACGTCTGGTACTGGAACGCCTGGAGCAGCGGCCGCACGGGGTCGCGCTCCTGCAGCTCGCCGAGCCACGCCGGCGCGGGCAGCGGCATTTTCCAGGCGACCGCGTTGATCATCCGGGCCATCGTCAGCGCGGCGGTCTGCATCATCATCTGCGGATGGCCGTCCAGCGAGCGGGCGAGCGTCCAGACGGCGTGCAGGTCCTCCCAGGCCGTGGAATCGTGGATGCGCGCTTTGGCCAGCGCGCTGGCGACGAGCGCCCGCGCCACCGTCAACTGCATCGCGCGCGTCTCCGAGGTGCCGGCGTCGCCGACTTCGAGGCTGTACGTCCAGACCATCGGCTCGCGCTCCAGCAGCTCGCGGATGGGGGAGAGGTCGGGGAGGGCCGGCGGCTCGCCGATGGTGAGCTCGCCCCGCGCGACCTCGCGCGCCACGAACTCGTCGACGGCCTCGCTCTTCGGCAACGCCTTGCCGAGCGCCGCCAGCTTCTTCGAGGCCTCGTTCGCCTGCAGCAGCTTCACCCGTCCGGCGGCGGAGTCGAGCGTCCCCATTCCCCCCGGCCACGTCTTCGCGGCGGAGGTGGCCACGGCGGCCGGAGCCCGGAACCAGGAGATGACCCAGACGAGGAGCGCGATGGCGACAACGGCGATCAGCAGTTTCTTCATCGTGCGTCAGGGTAGCTGAACTCTGGAGTGCGGCAGCGCCAGCTGCCGCTCTCAATGCGGGAGGCGCCAGCCTCCCGCCCGCCCGCGGCAGCTGCGGCTGCCGCATAGAGAGCGGCAGCTGGCGCTGCCGCACTCCAGAGGCCTCATCGCACGGGGATGGACTGGGCGTGATGAAAGTAGTCCTCGGGGTCCCAGCGCTGCTTGACCTGCACCAGGTTGCGCGGATGCCGCCGGAAGTTCTCCAGGAAATACAGCCAGAGCGCCTGGTCGACGTCGCCGCGCTCGTGGCTGCCCAGCACGATGTCGGGATAGTTGTAGTAGCAGCCGTCCACCGTGCCGGTGCTGTCCTTCGCCGGGTCGGGCGTGCCGCCGTATTCGGCGTAGACGTCCCGGTAGAAATCGTCGATCCACTGCAGGTGCGCCTCCGCCTGCTCCCGGTAGGGCGGCAGGTCGCCTTCGCCCGGTTTGGAGGCGTTGATCCAGTACGTCTGGTACTGCAGCTTCAGGATGGAGCTGCGCTGCGGGACGGCCGTCGCATCGGAAGCCCGCCGGTTCACCGCGCCGCCGTAGCTGTCCACCTGCAGCAGGGACTGACTCATGTCGGCGGCAGCGACTCCCGGCGGCGTCGTGTGCAGCCATCGGTAAATGGCCTCCACCTGATTCGCCGGGAAGGGCTTCTTCATGTAGGCCGACTTGTACTTGCCGAACTGGTTCGGCCCGGAGCCGTTCAGCGTCTGCAGCGCCTCGAGGTACGTGACGTGTTGCGCCGCCTGGCTGGCCGGCAGGGTGGTCATGTAGCCGGGGTGCCCGCCGAGCGGCTTCTCCAGCGGCACGGCCGGCACGATCCGGTCGAATCGCGCCCGGGCCCGGTCCGCGCTCCTCTCCGCCCGCTGGCGATGCTCGCGCGCATCGACGCCGGGAGGCGACACCATCTGCAGGATCAGGCCGACCTGCCCGTTCGAGACGTGGTTCAGCTTCAGCAGTCCGAAGTCCGTCTCCGGCATCTCCACCACCAGCTCCGCGTAGGCGGCCAGCAGGTCGGCGAAACGGTTCTGGTCCAGGTCCGACCAGTTCCAGGCCAGGGTCGCGATCGTGGCGTGATCCGGTGCGTCGGGCAGCTCGGCGAAGTAGTAGCGCACGATGACGCCGAAGTTGCCGCAGCCGGCGCCGCACAAGGCCCAGAAGAGGTCCCGCTCGTCGCTGGTCGCGCTGTCCGCGGAAACGTGACGCAGCTCCGCCCGTCCGGCGCGGGCATCCCACGTGACGATGTCCACGGCGTGCAGGTGATCCACGGTCAGGCCGTGCAGCCGCGACAGCAATCCGTACCCGCCGCCGGTGATGTGGCCGCCCGCCCCGACGGAGTAGCAGCTCCCGGCGGGGAGGGTCTTGTTGAACCCATTCAACAGCGTGCGGTAGACGGTCCAGTTCTCGGCGCCGGCATCGACGAAGAAGGCATTCCGCGTCGGATCGAATCCCACCTGGTTCAGCGCGGACATGTCGATGACGGCCCGGGTGGTGTCGTTGTAGACGAAATTCTCGTAGCAGTGGCGCCCCGAGGTGACCTTGACGTCGCGGCCGTGGGCCGTGATGGCAGCCGTCAGGCAGCCGGCTACCTGCTCCGCATGCGTGGGCACGTACACCGCCTGCAGGTTCGGCGCGAACCAGCGGCGGTCGAATCCCTGGCGGTCGCTGAGGACGACGGGACGGTTTCCGGGGAGGGAGGGGCGCAAGGCCGCGATTATAAGCGGACCGCCGATCGGATCGAGTGCCCGGTAAGCGTGGCCACGGGCATCCTTCGTTACATAATGAGGCGCGAGAGGTGGAACGGTGGCCGAGGCGAACGGCAGGAAGCGGTGCTTCGTGGTCATGGGATTCGGCGAGAAGACCGGCGTTCAGTCGAATCCACAGCGTGTGCTCGATCTCGATCGCACGTATGAGGACATCATCGGGCCCGCTGTCACCGTGGCCGGACTGGAGTGCGTCAAGCCGATGTACGAGAACGTGCTCGAGGCAGATCTCGAGATCGCAGATCTATTGACGTCGATACTGCAGCCAGTGCATTCCTGATCCCGGCCATGGCCTTCAAGAACGCATGCTTCATCAGCTACTCCCACGGCCGCGACACGGCGTTCACGCGCACGTTCATCACCGAGCTGAAACGCGCCATCGAGGAGGAACTGGATCAGCTCATGGCCGAGGAGGTCGTCGTCGATTTCGATCGCCTCGAGCCGGCGGCGCTGTACAACGAAGCTCTGGCGAAGGCCATCTGCGAGAGCGTGGTGATGATCGTCGTGTATTCGCCGCGTTACGAGCAGAGCGCGTATTGCCGTCGTGAGTACGAGGCGATGCGGCGCCTGGAAGAGCGGCGTCTGGCCATGCTCGGTGAAGAAGGGCGAACGCTGGGATTGATCCTGCCCATCATCCTTGCGAACGACGTGGACGAACTGCCGGAGCAGATCAAGGGACGACATCAGGTCTCCGACATGTCGAAGTTCTCGCTGCGCACTCCGAAAATCGGACGGCACAAGGATTTTCAGCCGCAGATTCGCGAGATCTGCCGTGCGATTCTCGAGCGATATCGTGCGTTTCAACGCCTCGAGGTGGCCGAGGAGGCGTGTCGCGCGTGTCCCGGATTCGAGCTGCCGCGGGAAGCGGAATGCCCGCCGTGGCGGGAGAGAACCGTGCCCCGCCGCGCGCCGTTCCCCGGCCGGGAGTTGCCGTCGTGAGCGAGGCGCCCGGAGAAGTCATCACGTTCTATTCCTACAAAGGCGGCACGGGTCGCTCGATGGCCCTGGCCAATGTCGCGGTGCTGCTCGCGCAGCGCGAAACCGGTGCCGACCGGGTGCTGATGATCGACTGGGATCTGGAGGCTCCAGGTCTGCACCACTTCTTCGCACCTCATCTGCCGCAGACCGATGCTCCGGGTCTGCTCGAGCTGATGGCGGAGCTCGACGCGTCGACTCCCGAGGAGCCTTTCCCCGAAAACGCCGACGCCGACGCGCTCGCACAAACGACACTGGCCGGGGTGAACCTCGATCCATACATCTGCCGGACCACGATTGCAGGGTTGAGCCTCATCAAGGCCGGAGATTTTCGGTCGATGGCCGCGTATTCGTCGCGCGTGAACACGTTCCAATGGGAGAGTCTTTATGAGCGGTCGCCTGCTCTGCTTCGCAGTCTCGCGCTGAAGCTGGCCGAGCGCTTTCGCTATGTACTGATCGACTCGCGGACCGGTTTGACCGACATCAGCGGCATCTGCACGATGCTTCTGCCGGAAAAACTGGTGGTCGTCTTCACGCCCAACCATCAGAGCCTGACCGGCGTGCGCGACCTCGTGCGCCGGGCCACGAAAGACCGTCTCATGCGGCAGCAGCTCGAAGAAGATCTGCGGCCCCTGGTCGTTTATCCCCTCCCTTCGCGCATCGACGCCGAGCGCGACGCGCTTCGCAAGTTGTGGCGGTATGGAGACGCCGCCCAGAACATCGCGGGATTTCAGCCGCTCTTCGAAGAGCTGTTCGAGGAAGTGTACGGCGACGCCTGCGTCCTCGAGGAGTACTTCAATGAAGTGCAGGTGAAACACAGTCCCGACCACGCGTACGGCGAGTCGATTTCCGTGGAGCTCGATGCGAGCGGTCAGGGCGACGTGTTTTCCCTGACACGCAGCTATGGCTCGCTCCTCGAATGGGTCGCCAATTCGTATCTGCCGTGGGAACGGCTGGAGGACGCGCGTACGCGGCGCAAGCTCGCATCGCTCGAAGAGACGGAACGCCAGTTCCTCGCGTCCGTGGAAACGGATTCGAACGCATGGGGCCCGCTCGAGACGGTACAACGACAGGTTCTCGATTTACGACGAGCCGCGGAAGGACGAAGCACGAAGCTCGTGACAGCCATGTGCAATCTCGCGGCGACGCTCCAGCACAGGGGAGAGCCGGCTGACGCGAAGGCTCTCTTGCAGGAAGCGCTCTCGATCGCGGAGATTCAGTCCGACTCGGAGGCGATCACGCTGCGGATTCTCAAAGGTCTCGCCGCCATCGCCCGTTCGGAAAAGCAATTCGCGGACGCAATCTCGTTTCAGACGCGGCTTCTGCAACTGCAGGAGCGCGTCCTCGGGCCGCAGCATCCGGAGACGATCGCGAGCCGTGAACAGGTCGCGCGGCTCGGCTCCACACGACAGGTGCGAACGATCGATGAAGTGAAGGTGATTCTCGCCGGCCCGTCCGGAGCAGGAAAGACCACCCTGATCCGGCGTTTGCTGGACGACCGTTTCCGTCACGACAGCGAGAGCACCCATGGAATCGCCGTGCGCGCGTGGGACGTCAACGTGCAGGGCGATCCCGTGCGGCTTCATGTGTGGGATTTCGGCGGACAGGAGTTGATGCACGCGACGCATCAACTCTTCTTCACGCCGCGAGCGCTGTACCTTCTCGTCCTCGACGCACGACGGGACGGAGACGCCGATCAGTGGCTGCGCATGATCGAGATGTTCGGCGGCGACGCCCCGGTGATCATCGCTCTCAATAAAAGCTCCGACACCGCCGCCCGATTCGATCGCCGTACGCTGCAACAGCGGTATGTCAACATCCGCGAATTCGTTGAAACGGACTGCAGGACCGGAGCCGGCATCGCCGAGCTGCGCAGTGCCATCGAGCGTGAAGTGCAGCGCCTGCCGTGGCTTCATACCCCTGTACCGACGTCGTGGCTCGCGGTCAAAGAGCAACTGGCCCGGTTTCCGGCCCCTGATCTTTCTCTCCAGCACTATCGACAGCTCTGCGCCGCGTCGCAGATCGACGATGAAGGCGACCGCGAGACGCTGCTGCAAGTGCTCCATGACCTCGGCACGGTCATTCATTTCGAGGATCCTGGCCTTCGGCACCGGCTGATCGTCGATCCGGCGTGGCTCGTGAACAGCATTTACGCCATTCTCGACTCTCGTGCACTGGCCGAACAGCGGGGTGAGGTGTCATTTCATCAACTCAGCGCCACCCTCTCCGCGGCGGGCTATCCGTGGGACGTTCATCGATACCTGTTGAGCGTGATGGAGAAGTTTGAATTGTGTATCGCGCTGGACGGCGACGAGCGCTTTCTATTCCCTGAGTTCCTGGCCGCGGAAGCTCCCGATACGTTCGACGAATTTCGTACCGAGGAGTGTGTGTACTTCGCGTACGACTATGACGTCCTCCCGGTGGGGCTGATTCCGCGTGTGATCGTGCGCATGCGCCATATCGGCGGTCGCCGGTGGCGAAACGGACTCGTCGTGAAGACCGGCACAGCGGCCGCCCTCATCGAGAGCGACCTGACGCGGCGGCAGATTTCCATTGCCGTGCGCGGTCCGGTGGAAACGCGCCGGCGCCTGCTCGCGGAGATCCGCCGGGTCTTCGACGACCTCCACGCGTCGTTCACCAGGCTGTCTGTTCGGGAACTGGTGCCGCTGCCATATGAGCAGGGTCTCATCGTCGATCACGCGAAGCTGCTGGCGCTGTATCGACTGGGTGTGCGCACCACGCCCGAATTCGCGGGCAATAAAGTTGTGCCGCTCGACATCGTCAAGGTCTTGTCGGCGATCGGGAGCATCACACCCGCCGCCGAGGCGCGTGCGAGGACCGTCTTTTTTTCGTACAGCCACAAAGACGCCGCGCTTGCTGACGAGTTGAGGGCGCACCTGATGCCACTCGCGCGTATGCACGTCATTCGCTTGGCTCACGAACGCGAGCTGGCTGGCGGCGAAGATTGGGGCTCGGCGATTGACCAGCACATCCGCGATGCCGATCTCATCGTGGTATTACTCAGTGCCGACTTCCTTGCTTCCGATTACAGCTGGGGACGTGAAATGGCTCTGGCGCTCGAGGCACACAACGCAGGGCGCTCTACGCTGTTGCCGGTAATCGCACGCGCCTGCGACCTGGCAGCCACGCCATTCGCGCAGTTGCAGGCTCTCCCCACCAACGGTCGCCCGGTGACGAGTTGGACGGACCGCGATTTGGCATGGCAGGCCGTGGTCAAAGGCATCCGGCGAGCGGCGGAGGCATGACCCCCGCGCCGGAGACGGAGCCGCCAGCGGGCCGCGACCACCGGTAACACCACGTAGAACGCTGATCCCGTGCCGGCGAAGAAGGCATTCCGCGGCGGATCGCCCCCCCGGCCTCCCATCGTCTCTTAAAAAAAGGTCCAAAACGGACTGGACATTCTTGCTGGGTTCACCCACACTGCGCGCCGCTCCAAGTCCATAAGAAAGGCAGAACCCCCATCCAATGTACAGGTCCGCACGCCTGCGGCTAGCCGTAGGCCTCGCTGTCGTACTCCATGCATTCACCCTGTCGGCAGCATCGGTGTGGTTCGGTGACAAGGCCGGCCTTCACCGGATCGACACCGCCACCAACCAGATTGCCTCCAGCATCGACTTCGAACCGGCCGTGGCCATCGCCGCCAACGCGGCCGACGGCTCGCTCTGGGCGCTCTCGCAGTCGCGGCTCGCGCATCTCAGCGAGCAGGGCTCCCTCCACTTCCAGGCAGCGCTGCGGGACCTCGGCAGCGGACTGGGCGCGCCGCGCCTGCTCGTCCTCAACCCGAACGACGGCAGCGTCTGGGCCGGCTTCGAAAACCGCATCCTGCACTTCGATGCGGCCGGTGTGGTGCGGCACACGCTCGCCGTCCGCGCCCTCGATGCCGCCGTCGCACAAGACGGCAGCGTGTGGCTCCTGACCCAGTCCACGCTGCAGCAGCACGACGCGTCGGGAGCGCTGCTCCGGAGCGTGGCCCTGCCGAATTCGCAGCGGCTGAAGCACCTCGCGCTCGACGACGCCGGCGGCGTGGTCTGGGCCGCGGGCGAGAAAGAGCTCGTGCAGGCGAGCCTCTCCGCTCCCGACCAGACGCTGCTCGCCATCGCCGCGCCGGAGACCCTCTCCGGCATCTCCGCCGACATGCAGACGGGCGACCTGTGGGCGCTCGGGCAGAACGGCCTCTTCTCGTACGGCCGCGACGGCAGGCCGCGCGTCAGCCGCGACCTGCGCGACTTCTCCATCGCCAACCCGCAGACGCTCGTGTTCGACTTCTCCAGCCAGGCGGCGTGGGTCGGACACCAGGGCGGACTGACCCGCATCACGGTGGCCGGGACCGTGGCCGCGACCTTCCCCGGTGCGCCGCACGTCGTCACCATCGCCATCGGCAGGACGCCGCTCAACATCGTGCCGGTCGTGTCGATCGTCGCCCCGGCCGACGGCGCCGTGCTCAACAGCGCCACGCCGAAGCTGCGCGTCGACTATGACGCGCTCTGCGGCACCACCCCCTGCGGATTCCCGAACAGCTTCTTCAGCGCGTATACCCTCTCGGCCCTCCTGAACGGGACCGAGACCGGCTCGCTCTTCGTCTTCGACCCGGCCACCGGCGGTGCGGCGTTCACGCCCGGCACGCCGCTGCCCGAGGGACTGAACACGTTTTCGGCGCAGGCGCGCGACAGCTTCGGGCGGTTCTCCGAGAGCGTGTCGTCGTCGTTCACCGTCGACACCATCGCGCCCACGGTCACCAACGTCACCCCGGGGTCCGGCGCCGTCGTTTCCCAGCCGACCCTCGTGATCGCCGGCAGCGTCGATGACGCCGCGGCCACGGTCACGCTGGGCGGCGCGACGCAGGGGGCGGCCTTCAGCTTCACCGTGACGCTCGCCGAAGGCTCCAACAGCTTCACGCTCGTCGTGCGCGATGCCGCCGGCAACACCACCTCGCTGCCGCTCGCGTACACCTACGAGAAGCCCAATGTGCCGCCGTCGGCCGCGATCACCAGCCCGGCCAACGGCGCGAACTTCACGGCACCGGCCACGTTCGTCGTCACCGCGAGCGCGGCCGACTCCGACGGCTCCATCGTCCGCGTCGACTTCTTCCTCAACGGCGCGCCCGTCGCGGGCGACGAGGTGGCGCCGTACGCCGCGGAGCTCGCGAGCCTCGCCACCGGCAGCTACGTCCTCACCGCGCAGGCCACCGACAACCGCGGCGGCGTCGCGACGTCGAGCGCGGTCAACGTCACGGTCGGGCCGCCGAACGCGCTGCCGGTCGTGACCCTGACCGCTTCCGCCGGCACCCCGCCGGTCTTCGCCCCTGCCTCCATTGCGGCGACGGCGACGGCCTCCGACGCCGACGGCACCATCGTGCAGGTGGAGTTCCTCCGTAACGGCGTCGTCGAGTCGACGGTCACGGCCGCGCCGTACGCGGCGACGTTCGCGAACGTCCCCGCGGGGACGCACAGCCTCACCGCCCGCGCCACCGACGACCGCGGCGGCGTCACCACCTCGGCCGCGGTGAGCGTCACCGTGGTCGTTCCCTCCATCACCATCGACACTCCGCTGGCGAACGCCTCGATCGCCACCAACCACGTGGCCGTGCGCGGCCGCATCGTGGCGCCGGCGTACTCCGGCGTGACGGTGAACGGAAAGGTGGCCGCGGTCGACGCGGCCGGCAACTTCGCCGCCCTCATCCCGCTCGAGGAGGGCGTGAATGCGGTCACCGCGACGCTGACGATGCTGGACCGGCAGACCGCCACCACCACCATGTCCGTCACCGCGTCGGGCGCGATCCTGCCGTTCGGGGTCAGCGTCACGCCCATGACCGGCTACGCGCCGCTGCTGACGACGTTCGAGATCAGCAATCCGACCACCGCCAACGCCATCTTCACCGTGGACGGCTTCACGTTCTTCTCCCTCCCTTCCGGCACGTTCGTGCGGCTCAACCGCACCTGGCCGGCCGGCGTGCACACGCCGCCGATCTCGATCCGCGTGGGCACCCAGGCCTTCACGTTCGGGGTGGTGATCGACGCGCGGGACAAGGCCAGGGACGATCAGATGTTCCGCGCGGTGTGGGCCGGCATGAACGCGGCCCTGGTCGCGGGCAACCAGGAGATGGCCATGCGCTACCTCGACGAAGGGGCGCAGCAGAAGTACGGGCCCGTCTTCGCCGCGCTGCTGCCGTTCATGCCCGAGATCGTGGCCTCGTACTCGCCGCTCGAAGAGGTGTCGCTCTCCGCGACCGTCGGTGAATACGCCCTGACGCGGATGGACGGCGCCGTGAAGCGGCTGTACCTCGTGCATTTCCTGCGCGACGGCAGCGGCGTCTGGCGCATTGCCGGGATGTGAGGAAGGACCCCCTGACCATGAAGAACCTCAACCGATTCTTTCTGAACCTCGCCCTCGCGGCCGCCATGGCGCTGCCGGCGTTCGCATACGAAGACACCACCACGCACCATCAGATGACGCTCATCGCCACGCGCAAGACGGTGCTCTACACCGACCCCACGGTCGTGCGCTCCCTCGGGATCTGGCCGGTCAACGTCCAGGCTTTCGGCTTTCACGGCCGGATCGCGGATGTGCCCGCGGGAACGACGTTCTATAACCTGGCCGGGTACGTCGCCGAGGGTGCGGTCGCCGAGGACGCCGGCCTCCGTGCGCTGCACCATTTCTACGATCCGGTCTACGACCGCGGCATCACGGGGCTGTCGTACCGGTCGTGGGCGTGGACCCTGACCGAGAACATCAACTCTCTCCGCGCCGCACGCAACGCCCTGACGCGCGGCCTGACGCACAACGAGGGATTGCCGGGAGCCTCCGAGGCGCAGCGCTTCTTCGCCATCAGCCTGATGCTCAAGAACCTCGGGCATGCCATGCACCACATGCAGGACATGGCGCAGCCGCAGCACGTGCGCCACGACCAGCACCTTTCGTACTTCAACATCAATCCCAGCCTGTACGAGCACCACACGGCCCGGCTCAACCTCGCGGCGCACATGCAGTCGGGGAATCCCGTCTATCCCGGCTCGGCGGACTTCCGGACCGCACGCGACTTCTGGTTCAACCCCGCCGGTTCCGGCATCGCGCAGATGACCAACCGCGACTTCCTCAGCCAGGGGACGAACTTCCTGCTCTCGAGCTCCGGCGTCAGCACCGGTGAGTTTGCGCACCCGCAGCCGGGCGGCCATACCGACATCACGGCCGCGCAGCTGTTCGCCGAGAACGGCATGAGCATGACCACGAACCTGCAGGCGCAGTGCGCCAATCCGGTCATCAACTGCACGGTCACGCTGTACGCGACGCCGCTGTCCACCCGCGCCACCACGCTCTCGGTCTTCGACCAGGACCTGCGGGCCCGAGGCATCGACGTCGACTTCGACTGGAGCACCCTCGGCGGCAAGGCCGTGACCCGCCGGTTCTTCGACCTCAACCGCTTCAACTACAACGACGTCTACCGCATCCTGATGCCGCGCGCCATCGGCTACTCGGCCGGCATCGTGAACCACTTCCTGCGCGGCAAGCTGGAGATCAGCAAGCCGCAGACCGGCCCGTACGCCGTCGCCGATCAAGCCGCCGGCGAGGGCTTCAAGAAGGTCCGCGCCACGGTGAAGAACGTCACCCCGAATGAAGCGCTGCAGGAGGGGAGCATTCGCGCCATCATGAAGTTCCGCCGCAACGGCTGCTACAAGCCCGACCTGACGGGGGAGTACGCACTCGTGGGAGGACAGGCGCAGGCCCCCTGTACGACTCCCCGCGGGACCGAGGCGCAGATTCGTGTCAGCGAAGAGCAGCCGGCGACGCTGGCGGCAGGGGAGAGCAAGCCGTTCACGTTCACGTTTTCCGACCCGGTCCCCCTCGATGCCACGGACGTGCTCCTGCAGGTCTACTACACCGGCCAGGTGGGGGCGGAGACGGAATCCTTCGCGCTGGGCTCCGTCGACATCTCGGAGCCGACGTTCAACGCGTTCATGAACGCGACGGACCTCTTCGAGCTGAACGGAGTCTTCTACTACGGCGACGAGATCATCGCCAACATCGCCTCCGAGCCGTATTCGGCAGCCGACCTGAACGACGACCGCGCCTGGAGCTTCCCGCCCGACCCGCCGCTGGACGGCATCAGCATGAGCTTCGAGATCTCGATTGCCGGCGCGAAGGTGGCCACGGTCAGCAACGTTCCCGAGGGACGCTTCGTGCGCCTGGCGGTGCTCACCGACAACGCCCCCTACGCGGTGACGACCGTGGCCCGCGGTTCCTGGTTCACGAAGACGGACAACTACACGTTCGGCCCGAAGATCGTGCACGACACCGGGGTGACGAACCTCATCCAGACCACCGGCTCGCTGCGCGGCCTCCGTCAATTCAACATTGCCACGCTCCACAACTACTACCCGCAGGGCGTGGCGAACATCGACACCATGCAGGAGAGTCTCGTCACGGACGCGGACAAGCCGGTGCCGGTGACGATCGAGCCGAGCTTCCTCGGCATGTCATCCTCGAACGAGTGGGCGAGCAGCATGAGCGTCTTCCGCGCCATGCAGACCAACGCACTCTCGACGATGCTGCCGACGCCGGAGTCGTCGCCGCAGTTCCCCCTCCCCACGATCGCCCCCTCGCCGCAGGTGGTGATTCCCTCGGAGGGAGCACGGGTGTCGAACGGGATCGCGCCGCCGGTGCGGTAACGGGTTTCAGGTTTCGGGAGTGCGGTGGCTCTTTGCCACCGCACTCCCGCGCTCGAACGGCTAATCGTCCGGCGCCGCCTCACGCAGCGCGACATCGAAGTTCTGCACGAGGGTCATGGGCTCGCGCACCGGCTCGGGACCACGGCGGACGGCCGCGATGATGCGCTGTCCGTCCGCGCGCACATCCCACGGCGCCACGCCCAGGGACACGCGCACCCGGAAGAGCGGCAGCGGTTTGCCGATCTCCGGCGTCACGCCGAGGGTGACGGGGACGGCCATCACAGTCTGGTCCGAGGGGTGGAGGAAGAAGAGCTCTCGCCCGTCGCCACGCCAGCGTGGACTGATCCCGCCGTTCTGCGAAACCGTCCACTTCGCCCCGGTCGGCGGAAAAGGGGCGACGTAAATCTCCGTCTGCCCCGACTCGTTCGACTGGAACGCGATCCACCTGCCATCCGGCGACATCGTCGCCGACGACTCCACGAACTGCGTCGCCGCGTAAGAATGGGACTTCCCATCCGCAACGGTCACGTAGCGGATGTCGGTCTCTGACGGAAGGCCGGTGGCTTGATAGAAGATCATCGTCCCGTCCGGAGACCAGCTGGTCGCGATCTTGTCCATCGCCGAAATGACCGCCGGTCGCTCCGTGCCTGCCGCGACGTCGCGGATGTAGATGTCGGGGTAATCGCGTCGCCGCGACGAGAACGCGATGCTCCTCCCGTCGCGCGACCAGACCGGGCCGAGGTCGTTGTCGCCCGCCGTGAGCCGCGTCTTCACGTCGCGGGTGCTGTCGTAAATCCACACGCTGCTCGAGGCCATGCCCGTGCTCGCGGCGATGCGGTTGCCATCCGGCGAGAGGGAAAGGCTCGAGTAGGGCTGCAGAGGCCCGACGACGCCGAGCTCTTTCCCGCTCCGGTCGTACCACATCATCTGCGTCTCGCTTTCGAGCTCGCCCGTCTGATACAGCAGCGTCCCGGACGGGGAGACCGTGAAATGGCTGCGCATCAGGAGTGCAGACATGCTGATGCGCCGCTCCGTCAGCACGACGGGATCGCCGCGGACTTGGAGTGCGTCGGCGTCGAAGCGCTGCGCGATCAGCGCCCCCTGCCGGACGGTCAGGAGGAACCCGTCGTAATACAACGGCTGTGACGTGCCGGATGCGATCGGCCGATGCACCGTCCCCGAGAGATTGCCGGCGACGATGCGCGTGCGAGCGTTTTCGGCTCCCGTCGGACTGGCCACGAACAGGAAGTGCTGCCCGTCGGGCAGAAAGCGCGGCCAGCGGTGGGTGACGTCCGCGCCCTTCACCAGTCGCGTCACGGCGACCGGCGTCCCGCCCGACGCCGCCACCCGCATGATCGGTGTGTAGCGGCCGGCGAACAGGATGGTGTTGCCGCTCCACGACCCGCCGCGCCCCGAAGGGGCGTCGCAGATCACCGTCGGCGGCCCGCCGGCGACGTCGATCTTCTTCAACTTGCCCTCGGCGAAGAACGCGATCTGTCGCCCGTCCGGAGACCAGAACGGATACGTGCCGTTTTCCGCGCCGGCCAGCGGACGGGCAGTCGTCGAGTCGAGCGAGCGAATCCAGAGCTGCTCCGCGGCCTGCCCCGTCCCGGAGCTGGTCCCGAACACGATCCGCGTCCCGTCGGGCGAGAATTCCGGCGGCGCGCTGTTCGCCACGGCCGACGCGTTCGGCGGAACGATCGAAGTGCGGACGATCCTCCGTTCGGGTCGCCCGAGCCGCTCCTGGATGAACAGGAGGGCCGCAACGACGCTCACCAGCGCCAACAGGAGAGCTGCGACGGTCATCGGTGCGGCACGTCTCGCGGATCGCGTCGAGGCCACCGGAGCGGCTTCGCCAATCCACTGCATGGCCAGCCGCACGTCATGGGCGCTCTGGAAACGCTCATCCGGCTCTTTCTGAAGGCACGTGCGGATGATGCGATCCAGAGCTGGCGGCAACGCCGGCTGGCTCTCCAGGATCGAAGGGGGATGCGTTTTCAGGATCGACGCGATGACGCTTGCCTTCGAGCGCCCCGGAAAGGCGCGGTGCGCGGTCGCCATCTCATAGAGGACGGCGCCGAGGGCGAAAATGTCCGTTCGCGCGTCGACGTCGCCCCCTTCGAGCTGCTCGGGCGCCATGTACTGGAACGTGCCGACGATCGTCCCTTCCTCGGTGAGCGTTTTCTTCTCCGTCGACACCGATGGGCTGATGGGACCGCCGAGGTCGGCTTCCTTCGCCAATCCAAAGTCCAGCAGCTTCGCGCCACCGCGCGTGAGCATGATGTTGCCGGGCTTGAGATCGCGGTGAACGATCCCGCCCTTATGGGCGCGATCGAGTGCGTCGGCCATCTCGATGCCGTAGCGGAGAACCTGATCGATCGGCAGCGGACCTTTCTCGAGCCGCTGGGCCAGCGTCTCGCCCTCGAGGTACTCCATGACCAGGTAGTCGACCCCGTCCTCGCTCCCGACGTCGTAGAGCGTGCAGATGTGCGGATGCGCGAGCTGCGAGATCGTTCTCGCCTCGCGCTCGAAGCGGAGCTTCACTTGCGCGTTCCTGGCGAACTCGGACGGAAGAATCTTGACCGCGACGCTCCGGTCGAGCCGGGTGTCGCGGGCCTTGAACACCTCGCCCATGCCCCCCGCGCCGATGCGCGAGACAATCTCGTAGGGGCCAAGACGTTTACCCGGGCCGAGCATAGGGAGCGCCCATTATGCCCGGGTCGGAATCTCTCCTGTTCTGGCCCTCCGGCCTGTCGTGCGTTCAGATGACGTCGAATACGTGATCGAGAAGCATGATCGTGGTGCACCCCAGGATCGACTCGGAGTGCGAGCTGAGCACATGCCCGCCGATGGTCGTTGCCGCTTCTTCCGGCGGCGTGCCTTGCGGAACGTCGTTGATGTTCTGCACGGTCAGGTACACATCCCATTTTCCGGGCGGCTCGTCCGGCGGAAGATCGATCGTGCCGGTAAAGCAGCAACGCTTCGACTTGATGCTGCTGTTCGCCAACGCAATTCGCGGGTTCTCGAGACGGATCCCTTCCATGACGTGGCCCGTGACGCCGGTAGTGAACACCTCCGCGCCGACCGGCGCGATGCAGTAGCTGATCAGCAGTCCTTCGCCGCCGCCGCCGCGCACCATCACCTCGACGATTCCGTTACCGTTCAACGTCAGCTCGTGCACCACGCCCTGCTGCGCCGGCGCGGTGACCTGATCGAGCACCGTCCCGGCGCTGTTGCGCGCCACGAGCGAGATCGGGGCGTTCGTGAACTGCGCCACGCGCGCGACGACCTTGCTCGCCGGCTGGTGAGACAGCAGCAAACCGCGCTGTGAGACCTGCACCGCTTTGTACGGCTCGAACCAGTTCACGATCGAGACCGGTTGCTGCGACGGATCGAGATAGCCGAGCCACGCGAACTTTCCCTTGTACGGATACGGTCCGACCTCGGAATCCTCGAAGCTCACGCACACGAGCTCACCTTCCGGCTGCTGCGGGAACGTGCGCGGGCAGGAGGCCGGATGCAACACGACGCGGAGCACCGTCTTCGGACGCAGGTGCGGAATCAGGTGCGCGACCACGTGATACGCATCGCAGGGCCGCGGCTGATAGTCCCACACCGCTGCGATGAGCCTGACCGTGTTGCCGGCGCCATAGCTGCTCTTGTCGGTGACGACCATTTTGCCGAGCAGGAACTGCGTGTTCGTGCGCGTCTCCTCGACCTCGTGCGTCATCACGCCCTGCGTCGTCTGCCGCTCGTAGCGCCATTTCACATCCGTTTTGAACGGAATGCCGGGCAGCGGCAGCTGCGGATACTCGATCGCCATCTCGACGAGCTCGCCATTCGTGAGCTGGCCGGCCACGGTCGGCGTGGCGTCCTGGCCGCGGCGCGTCGGATCGCGATAATCGCTCGCTGCTGCGGCGAGCGCTGCACCCGCCGCGCCGCCGTACAGACCGGCGGTGAGAGGGTCGGGCACTTCCCACTCGATGAGCGACGTCACCAGCGGGCCGCACGCGGCCACTTTCGTGATCGCCTCGACATGATCGCCGGCCGTGGGATGCGCCGGCTGAATGATGTCGTCGCCTTCCTCGCCGCCGTCCGCGTAGACGTGCCAGTTCGAGAGCGCCATCTCGGTGCCGTCGGTGGCATCGTGAACGAGCAATCCGAGCGTGCCGTATCCGTTGAACCAGAAGATGTGCTCCTCCGCGTTCGCCGTGGTCGGACCGCCGAGGAGCGGATCGAAGTGCTGATCGTCGCGATGTCCGACCGCGGCGCGTATGCGCGGATTGAACCGCTGCACGTCCGTCGGAAAGCCTTCGATCTCCGGCGGAATCGGCTTCGAGCCCGCCGCTTCGACCTGCCGCACCGACGGGTATTTCTGCCGCACGAAAAAGATGATCGCGCGCTCCATCTCCAGCTTGCCTTCGCGGTTCCGCAGGCCGAAGCCGATGCTGACGATGTTCGGATCGTCCGCGTACTCGGCTTCCAGGCGCCGAAGGAGACTCTGCAGGGCGTTGATGTCGTTGGCCATGATCGCCTCCGTTCTTACAACGTGATGTTCAGTGCCGTGGCAACGTCTTCGAGGAACGAAGCAACCGCGCTGTCGGGAGAATCACTGCCGGAGTGATGCAGCGCCACGGGACGGCGTGTGGCGCGATGGATCCAGACCGAGCCGGAGTCGCCGGGCTGGCTGACGTTCTCGCCAAATGCGGGATCGGGCCCGATGTTCAGCTGCGGAATGTTGAACGCCGTTCCATCATCCGACCGGGTGAATGATCCCGTGATGCCGGTCATCAGCCCGTGAGTGAGCCCGGTGGTCGCTCCCGACTTGAAGACCTGCAAGGACGCAACAGGGGTCGTCGGATCGGCGAGCAAGCCGAGCACCTCGGCTTTCGGCATGATCGTGCCGGTGAGCGGAATCGTCCCGTCGAGAGCCACCTCGGGACTGAGATTGAACTCGTCGGATTGCGCGTCCAATACCTGCAGGAAGCTCGTGGCCCGGTCGGTGTCGAGCACGCTGAGCGCCGCATCGACATCGGTCTGCTGGAAGCGTCCGAGGCTGCCGATCACGAGATCTTCATCGTGATATGCGACGTTGCTCGCTTCCGAAAGGATGGCCGCCAGCAACAGGATGACCGCGATGATCAGCAGCAGCACCTTCCACCACGGATCCTGGAACGGGATCGGTCCGTACTGCCCGTCGAATGGATCGCTCGGGATGACCTCGTACGAGAACTTGGTCGGGAATGCGTAGAAGGGCCTGTAGCAGAAACGCCCGTCCTTCGGATAGCGCGGATCGCGAGGATCGTGGCCACCGCCGCCATTCGTGCAGTTGCAGTAGCAGGCCAGGATCTCCTGAATGATGCACGGATCGATCTTCCTGCCGTCGAGCAGGTCCTGCAGCGTTCGGCGGAGGCGGTCGAGCGTCTGGCGGTCAGCCTTGGGCCGAGGCCGCGGCTTGCAACGCCTGCGTCCGCGTTTCGCACCCTTCCGGTCGAACGCGAACTCGCGCAGCTTGAACCGGAGCGTGCCTTCCTGCACCTCCGACACGATCTCGCCCGTGGCCGTGTCGACGGTCGTGCGACTGACGAAGATCTGCTTCTTGACGCGGCGCGCGGGATTGGCGGGATCGGCCATCCCCTTGACATTGCGGCAGACGAATTCAACTTCGTGTTTGCGCGGCGAAGCCTGGGAAACGTCGACCTTGAAGTAAACGGTGCGCGACGCCCCGGACGCCAGCGGACCGAGGACGATGCCGGTCCCTTTCTGCGCCTGGCCGAGTGCCGCGAGCTCCGTCTGTGCCCACGCGTTGTTGATCTGCACGCCGCGCATCGCCAGCGACGTACGACTGGTGGCGGTGATGTCCAGCACATGGTCTTCGGTGAACGGCAACCCCCAACGGTTCGTCACTCGTACCGCCATGTAATACGTGCCGAGCGCGGTCTCGAAGATGCCGTCCGGCATCTGAAACAGGTCGTCGGTGCGAACCGCATAGGGACGGTACGGGATCTCCAGCATCGTCCCGTCGAGATACCGGGCCTCCCATTCGATGTCTTCGAAGTCTTTCGACGGAAGCGGATCCTCGGCGCCGATGATGGCCCGGATGTCGACGCGGTCCACCCCCGGGTCGATCATCATCTCCGACGGCTTCCACGGTTCGGCGCTGTTCTCGCGGTACTCCCCCGTGAGCGCCCAATTGGCTCCATCGGCATCCACTTCCAGCCCGACGGTGGGCGGATAGACGCCATTTCCCGACGATGCACCGTCGATGCGGAACCGGTTTTCCCAGTTGTGAATCGCCTTGGTGACTCTGAGATGCCAGCGGCCCGAAAGAAGGACACTCATGCAACCACCTCCATGATCGATCCGTGTTTTTTCGGCTCTTACGGAGATAGTGATCGCAACTTGAAAAACGTTTCACCGGCGCCCGCGCCGGCATCAGGTCACGGAGCGGGCGCGGGACTCGCCGGCGGTGCGCCGCTTTGGGCCCGGTGCGACGCGAGCAGCGCGCGGAGCTTGTCGGCGGCTTCTGCGATCGTGGCCTGCCGGAGGCGGTATGCCTCGGCCAGGGCGCTGATGTTGCCGCCGCAGAAGGGGCAGGTCTCGGTGCCCGGGTAGACGTACTGCTCGCAGCCGCGGCAGAGGGTGAGGGCCGGTGGGACGCGGTCCGTCTCGCGGCGCACGATCTCGTGGGCGGCGCGGGGTGGCGGCGGCTCCTGGACGACCGCGACACCCTGGCCGTCCAGCGGCTCGAGCAGCAGCGCGAAGCGGCCGGTGTCGAACGGCAGGCCGGGCGCTTCCTCGACCTTCACGATCCGCTCGCGCTTTCCCTGCGAGGCCAGCGTCAGCGCGCGGTGATGGCAGTAGGGATTGTTGCCCGCGCGGCCGAGGAGCGTGTGGTTCGTCCAGGTGCAGCCCGAGCGGCAGACGTCGGCGTAGTAGCAGGTGCGGCAGAAGCCCCACAGGTCGTCCACCGTCCGGTCGCGAGTGAAGCGGAGCTGGCCGGAGTGGTTCCAGATGTCTTCGATGGTCATGTCGCGGACATTGCCGCCGGAGTACTCCTTGGTCGCCAGCGACGGACAACCTTTGATCGTGCCGTCCGCCTCGATGCCGAGGCCGATCTGGCCGGCCCCGCAGCCCTGGAAGTGACCGGTCTCCGCGTCGGTCACGCGCCAGCGGTGCTCGTACGGACCGAAGTAGCCGATGTTGTTGCCGGGCTGGATGAGCACTCCCAGCGTGGCCGCCTCGTCGAAGAGCTCGGCCAGCAGAGGCATGAGCTCGAGGATCTGGTGCGGCTGCATGAGCACTTGGTCGTTGTCGGCGGCGTTGCCCATGGCCACGGTGAGCTGAATCTGCCAGTTCCGCGCGCCGGCTTCGGCGATCTGGTGCAGCAGCCCGCGCAGGTGGGGCATGGTGGTCGCGCCGATCTGTGTGTTGACGCTGCTCGGGATGTCGTACTGCTTCAGCAGGCGCAGCGCGCGCATGGCGTGCTCGAACGAGCCCTTCACGCCGCGTAGTTTGTCGTGCAACTCGGGGGAGCCGTCGAGCGACACGCCGCAGGAGCGCAGTCCCGCCTCCTTGGCCTTGCGGATGCGCTCTTCGTTGAGGGCCAGACCGCCGCTCTGCATGCTGGGATGCATGCCGTGGTCGCTGATGGCGCGGATGATGTCCAGCCAGTCGCGGCGCAGAAAGGCCTCGCCGCCGATGATCGTCACCTCGCGCACGCGCAGCCTCGCGAGCTGCCGCACCACATCCAGACACTCCTCGGTCGACAGCTCCGATGGACGGGCCTTCCCCGCCCGGGACCCGCAGTGCATGCATTTGAGGTTGCATGCGAGCGTGATCTCCCACACGACGTGGATCGGATGGCTGCGCGCGAAGTCGTCGGTCGTGGCGTAGCGGTGCGGCAGCTTGCGGGTTTCCATCGCGCGCCCTCAGTACTTCTTGTCCAGCGCGGCGCGCAGCTCCTGCACCGCCGCGGCGATGGTCGGATCGCTCGAGTCCTGCGTCTGATCGAGGAGGGACTGCATGGCCGCGCGGTCGTTGCGGCGGATGGCGTCGTTGATCGCCACGCCGTACGGCATCGGGTGGCCGGTCCCGCCGCCGATCGCGCTTTCGAGGTCGCGAATGGCCTGGCCGAGGTCGCCCTGCGCCTCGTGCACGCCGCGCGCCTCGGCGAGCAACGCCTGCATCTCCTCCTGATTCCCGCGCTTGATGCTGTCGTGGATGGTCACGCCGTACAACATTCTGGGGTCCGCCATCGTTCTTCTCCTTTCCGTCCTGTACCGGTACTGAAGGAGTGCCCGGTGCGCGCAAATCCCTACCTCCGCCTTGACGGAAAGGCATCGGCTGCCTAGATTTGAAGGCGCTCCCCATGGACGTCTGCCTGGTCTCGATGCCGTACGCCGCGCTCGAACGTCCGTCGATCGCGCTCGGCCTGCTGGTGGCGGAGCTGCGCGCGGCAGGCATCGACGTCGAGGCACGGTACGCGAGTCTCGACTTCGCGTCGCGGACGGGCCTGCGCGCCTATCAGGCGGTGCTGAGCTCGCAGACGAACTACTTCATCGGCGAGTGGACGTTCAGCGCGGCGGCGTTCCCGGAGATGTCGGCGGTGAGCGAGGACTACCTGGCCACGATCGCCGCCGAGCTGCGGCTCCCCGATGCGCGCGAGCTGCTGCTGTCGCTGCGCGCGGAGGCGGTCCGCTTCGTCGCCGACACCGCAGACGCCATCGTCGCCCGTGGACCGCGCATCGTCGGCTGTACGTCGACCTTCCAGCAGCAGACCGCGTCGCTCGCGCTGTTGCGGGCCATTCGCGAGCGCGATCCGGAGATCATCACCATGATCGGCGGGACGAACTGCGAGGCCGCCATGGGCGTCGCCACCCGCCGCGCGTTTCCGTGGGTGGACTACGTCGTGTCCGGCGAGGCGGACGAGCTGATCGTGCCGTTCGTGAAGGATCTCCTCGCGCGGGGGCGGCATGCCGCGACGCCCTACGGCGTCATCGACGCGAACGTGGCGGAACGGCGGGATGCCGATCCTCCGCGCGCGTCGGTGTGGTCGGTGGACGCCATTCCGACGCCGGATTACGACGATTACTTCCGCGACCTGACCCGCTCGCCGCTCAGCGGGGCGATCGTGCCGGCACTGGTGGTCGAGACCTCGCGCGGCTGCTGGTGGGGCGCGAAGTCGCACTGCACGTTCTGCGGCCTCAACGGCGGCAACATGGCCTACCGCGCAAAGAGCCCCGAGCGAGCGGTCGAGGAGTTCCACCGCCTGGCCGCCCGCTACGGCGTGCGCCGCTTCACGGCCGTCGACAACATCATCGACATGCAATACCACCAGCGCGTGCTGCCGCACCTGGCCGGCCACGGCTACGACATCTTCTACGAGACCAAGGCGAACCTGCGCCGCCAGCACATGCAGAGCTTCGCCGACGCCGGGGTGCGCTCGATCCAGCCGGGCATGGAGAGCTTCCACGACGAGATGCTGCGCACGCTGGCCAAGGGCAACAAGGCCTGGATGAACGTGCAGATCCTCAAGTGGGCCATCGAGCTGGAGATGGAGATCTCGTGGGTCTTCCTGATCGACGTGCCGCGGCAGCGCGACGAGTGGTACCTGGAAATGCTGGCCTGGCTGCCGCTGGTCTCGCATCTCGCGCCGCCCGTGTACGCGGCGCCGATCCAGTTCGTCCGCTTCAGTCCCTACCATCGCGACGCCGCGTCGTACGGCCTGGACCTGGTCCCGGAGCCGGCGTACGCGCAGGTCTATCCGGTCGAGGGGGAGGAGTTGAGCGAGCTGGCCTACTACTTCGTCGACCGCAATCCGCCCCCGCCCCCCGGCCTCGGCCAGCGTCTGCTCGTGGCCTGGCTCGGCCTCTGGCGCGATCAGCACGGGAGCGCCACCCGCCCCGTGCTGGAGATGCGGATCGACGACGAGGCGATCGACATCGTCGACACCCGCGCCTGCCGCACCGCCCCCCGCCACCACCTGACCGGCCTCGCCGCACGCCTCTACGCGAAGTGCGACGAGGCCGTCGAGCAACGCGCGCTGCCGGCACGCCTCGGCGCATCGGAGGAGGAGACGCAGGCGGCCATCGATCTGCTGCTCGCCGACAAGCTCGCCGTCAATCTCTCCGGCCGGATCCTGGCGCTGGCGGTCGATGTCTCCCGGCCGCGCAGCGGGACGATCCCGGTGCCCGGGGGGAGCGTGGCGATGATGAGGTGAATCGCACCCAGGGCCTGACAAACGAGCCGGCACGAGCGGTAACTGTACTCACCATGGCAGGCGGCAGCGCGGTGAGCGCGACGGCCTTGTCGTAGCGCTTCCCTCGAGAAGATCCTGAACAACGCAGGCAGTTGGCAGTGCCGACTGCCTGCTGCTGTCAATCCAGCGCCTTCTGCACGTACTCCGACAGTCGCGGATCCATTCCCTGCTGCGCCGCGAACTGCGGCTCGCCCTGATACAGGTTCTGCAGCGACTCGCGGATGCCGGCATCGCCGCCGGTGAAGGCCTCGATCAGCTCCATCCACCGCTTCGCCAGCGCCTGCACCTTCGGATCTTTCGGGTCCGTCCCGCGCTGCATCTCCTCGCGCACCGACGCGATCAGCCGCGGCCATTCCTCCTGGAACTCGCGCAGCTTCTCTTCGCCGAACATCTCGCGCCGCTGCGCCAGCGTGTCCAGCTGTTCCTTTGTGTAGTACTTGTCGAACATCGTCATCACCTCGATTGCCTGAATGAATTCCTCGGCCGAAGCCGAGTGGTAATGCGCCGCCACGGCTTCCAGGCGCGCGCAGAGCTCCTGCTGCGCGGCGATCTGCCGCCGGAGGCGCTCGACATGGTTGCGGACGAGCTGTTGCGCATCGAAGTCCCGCCGCGCCAGCAACTCCCGGATCTCCTCGAGCGGAAATCCCAGCTGCCGCAGGGAGAGCACCTGCTGCAGACGAACGACCTCATCCCGGCCGTACAGGCGGTGTCCGGACACCGTCCTGTGCGGCGAGACGAGACCGAGCTCGTCGTAGTGGTGGAGCGTGCGGATCGAGATCCCTGTGCGCTTTGCGAGCTCGCCGACCTTCATGGCGAGGAGCTTAGAACCTCACGTTACGTGAGGAGCAAGAGGTTTTTTGTGTGGAGGACAGACAGGTGTGTCTGTCCTCCACTGGTGCCGAGGCCGGCCGTCAATGCGCCATGCGCAGCGGCTCGAAGAAAAGATTCATGAGGCAGGGCTGCGACAGGAGCTGCGCCAGCTTCTGCTTCCTCATTTCGAGATCGTTGAAGGTCCGGTTGACCGGCTCGCCCGCGGCATCCGGAATGGTGATGCCCGTGAGGAACCCGGAGAGCGCGCCGTTCTCGCTGATGTGCGTGAACTGCGTCGCGGTCTCGCCGCCGTGGCAGCCATTGCAGGTGTTGAGGGAGAACTTGTGCCGGCTGTTCGGCGTGGCGATGGCCGCGCTCGGATGCGGTCCCGGGCCGTCCCAGAACATGGTGCTCGGCGGGAAGGGAACCGGTGCGATCGCGCCGAGGTACGGAGTGCCGACCGGGAACTCGGCGTCGACGTTGTAGGTGTCGTTGAGAATGGCCGGCGCGTTCTGGTTGATGAAGTCCGCCGTCACGAACTGGTTGTTCAGCGGGAAGTCGGGCGTGCGGACGATCGTCGTCTCGCGCAGATGGCCGACGTCCGCGTCGCCGCTGGCGAGGTGGAACTCGCGCAACTCCCAGGCCGGACTGATCACCAGCTCGTTCGTCCGCAGCTGGTTGAGCGACGACTGATTCGGGAACTGGGACGGGTTCGTGCCCGCCTCGGTGAACTGCACCGTCAGCGCCTCGAGCGCGGCGTTGTAGGCCGGTGAGCCGACGGCGTTGTTCTTCAGATCGAACCAGGCCTGTCCCCACGCCTTGCGCGCCATGCAGCTCGGCTGCTGGATGCCGTATTCGAAGATCACCAGGAAGCGCCGCGGCGCGCAGGTGTTCGGGTCCGTCAGTGCGAAGACGAGCCGCGCCTCACCCGCGCTGCCGCCGCCGTAAACCAGGTTCTGCGCGAGGTCTCCGCGATAGACGATGGCCACGAGCCGGAACGGCGCCTTCGCCAGATTCAGCGATCCGTCGAGGTTCTTCGGCCACGGGTCGACGATCAGCGGCACCACGTTCGGGCGCGCCGGCACCTGGATGTCGTTGATCAGCGGCGAGACCTCCCACCGCTTCAGCCAGCGGCGCGTGAACGCCTCCGGCGTGATGCCGGTCTGCGGCGTGTTGGCCATCTGCTCCATGACGTGGCCGAACGTCCACTTTCCCATCGCCGTGCCGGTGTTCGTACAGGGGTTGAACGTGCGGACCGGATCGTCGACCACACCCGGATTCGTGATCACGAGCGACGACGGGGCGTCGACTTCGTTCGGGTCGATGGTGGGAAAGAGCGGAATCAGGATGCCGGGGTTGAAGTCGACCATCACCGGGAAGTCGAGGTTGGGGACCTCCTTCGAGCGGAGGTCGACGTCGGCGAAGTTCGCGCGCGATGGGAACGGCGGGATGTCGCGCAGGTCGCGCACCTTGCCGGGGTCGACGCGCTGGGGCGTGAACGTCGCCGCGATCTGCCGGCCGACGAAGATCGGAATCGGTCTCGTGGCGCGCAGGAGGCGCTCGTTCGCCGCCTGGAGCTGCTTCACGTCGATCCGGACGTAGCCGCTGTGGATGCCGTCCTGCGCCCGCTCGTCCGGCGCATAGCCGTCGTCACGCAGCGTCGCCTTCCCGCGCTCGAGCTCCATCGTCAGCACCGCCGGAGCAGGCACGCCGCGCGCGAGCTCGGCGAAGACGATCGCGTTCCCCGCGCTGGTCTCTTTCTCCAGCAGCTGGATCGCCGCGCGCTGCGCCACCGGCGGGACCTCGCGCAGGTCAGGCTCGCGGTGGAGCAGGTTGACGATCGGTCGGATCCGTTTGGAATCGAAGGGGATGAGACGAGTGGGCGTGGGCCGCTGTGCCGCCCCCGCGGCAAGCGACGCCACCAACACGAAGACCAGAGCTGTCCGAGCCATACATTTCCTCCATGTGCGTCGATGGAGGAGGACGTTAGAGGGCAGCCGCGTAAAACTCCTGATGGTTCGGTGATCCTTTGGTGACCGTGGAGTCGAACGGCGCCCTCACCACTCCAGCGGAAGCCCTGGCGTCGTTGGTTCGCAAACAGGCCATGGAAGCACTGGTTGGCGGGCGTGGGGGCCGGCGCTCGGATAGACGAAGACATCCTTCCAATTCGCGGGAGCGAAGCCTCAGTCACGACCAGGTCGAGCGCCAGCGTCGGCGAAAGCGCGCCGCCGAGGCTGCGGCCGGCGAAGAATGGAAGTAGACGCGTGCCTGTCGGTTAGAGCGCCGGCCTGTCACGCCGGAGGTCGCGGGTTCGAGCCCCGTCGGCCCCGCCAAATTAAGCGATTGATCGATCCGCCGCCACTTGGCGGCGTTTTCGTTTGCGCACACTAAAAGCGCGAAACGATCCGCACAAGGTCCCGCACAAGGTGCCAGTTTTCAGCGGCCCCGAAATGCACCGAATAACTGTGCAAATCGCGAATGTTCCACGCGAACGGTGCCATTGTTTCACCGCCTCCGACTGTGGCGCACCGGGAAATACGCGTACCTGATCTTGGCTTCGGTGAGCGTGCCGAGCGAGTCGCGGCAAGACGGCACGTTTGCGACCAGCTCCTGATTGTGCTTGATGGAGTAAGCGTCGAGAATTTGAGCGAGCAGCGTCTCGACGGACACGCCGGTTTTCGCGGCGAGGTAATCCAGCATGTCGGATGCGTATCGATGCACAGGAACGAGCAGAGGACGCATGCGCAGGCCGTGTGGCAGGGCTTCACTATCTGCGGAGCCCCAGCGGCCGACGCGCTGGTCCCGCAGTAACTGCCGGAGCCGAACGGAAAGTCCTGTTCCATGCGTTTGTACGCGCGAGCTCATGGCTTCCTCCGCTACATGCGACAATTGCTGGTACACAGCGGCGGAACGCCGCGCGAAGATGGTCTGGGACCGGAGAGATGGATGAGGAGAACGCTTACCGTTACAACCGCGTTGGCTCTCAATCTGGTCGCAGCGTTCGCGGCGCAAGCATCCATTGGCGTCGGACGCACTTGGCTTGAAGCCCACACGCACGCGCAGATGAACGCGTGGCAGCGGCAACAGGCAGCCAAGCTGGGACAGGCGCTCCGCGAGGTCAGCCAGGAGAAGGCAGAGTTGACACTGGACATCGCTGCGGCGCGCGAGGCGTACTGGAAGCGGGCTGCAGCCGGGAGTGATCTTGCCGGAGTCGAGATGCGCTACCGCGAGCTGCTCTGGCGCAAGGATCTTCACTATCTGACCGTGGCGATGGCGGATGCGCTGAAGCCGTTCGGACGCCGCGGCCCGATTCGTGGAGTGGGAAGCCTGATGGATGTAGCGACGCTGAGAATCGACGGCGGCATCCATGCCTATGCGAGAGAGACCTTTGACGGCTGGACGGCGGTTACGATCCAGGCGCTACTCAACAAACCGTTCGAGGCGGCAATGGAGGAGAGCGCATCTGCATACGCCGACTACATTGCACGACGGGACGTGGCGGAGTACCTGTTCAAGAGCGCTTCATCCCCGCTCCGCTCCACGAATAACGACGAATATCTGGTGGGCTTCCTTCTCGCCTCCGAGTCCAGCGCGACACCTGCGGAAGCACAGCAACGGTCCCAGGCCATGCGACGCCTGGTCGGAAAGAACGCGTTTGACCGCGCTGTGGACGACGCCCGGCAACACCCGCAGCCGAATCACTACCACGGTGATCGCCTCGATTGGATCGCTACTCGGCACGATCCCCAGCTCTACGCCATCCAGTTGATCAAGCGCTGGACACGCCAAGATTGGGACTGGGCCGTCGCCGCGCACAAGGCGCGCGTGGCGCGGCTCGGCGACGACGCGGCGCAGGCGGTGCGTGCCGCTTTCGAATCGGCGAACGAAGCCGGAGCGCCCTGCGTCGGCGATCCTGACCGGCAGCGTCAAAAGACGGCGTATCTGTACGACTGCGTGGCTGAGCGGCTGGGACCGCAGGTGCTGTGGAACGACGCCTTCGACATCGCGCTGGCGAACATGAATCGCCGCGAGATGCGCGCACAGATGCTCCGCGAGCTCGCGCGTGTGCGGGGAGAGGGGTCACCTGAGGAGCGTTATGCGCGAATCACGGCGGTCGTCGCGGAGCCGGTTCTTCTCGCGGCCATGTACCAGAAGAACAATGGAGGCGTTCCGCCGCTCGTCGGCACGGATCGGCGCCGTGCCCCTAATTACGGTCCGTTCGGAGAGGAAATGCGGCTCATCGAGGTGTTCGGCGCACTGCACGATGCACGAAGTTTCGCCGTAGCCTGCGTTGCGCAGGCGGATCGCCCGCGGGAGAAAGGCTTTGTCGACGTTTCGTCTCTCGATCGGTTGGAGCGTGCGGTCACGACCTACGAAAAGCTCGTGGAGACGCGAGGCGCCGACGCGGTGAACAGCGTCGCCACACGTATCCACGAGAACTTTCAGAAGCTCCCGAAAACCCTCCCAAAGCTGCCGATCTTCGACGGTTGGGGCGAGTTCTTCCTGCAGCAGCTCGGCGGCGTTTAGCATCCTCGTACTCACTGTTCACCCGGCAGCGCGCGGGGCGCGTCAACCGCACTTAAAAGCACTTAAAAGCGCGACGCGCGCGCACCTCGTGCGGCTCGAAATCCGCACAAGGCGCCGCACAAGATAGTTTGAAACCCGCCGCAAATCGCTGCATCCAAAGGCCGCGTTCCGCCGCCTGCAGAACTATGTCTCTTCGGATACCCGGGGTTAGTTCGTCAGATCGGAGCCGGGCTGCGTGAGCGGGGCGACGCCGGACGGAAGCTTCTTCGGCAACTCCCAGCGGTCGATGATCTGGTCGTCCTCGTCATACGTGAAGGTGAAGTAGTCACGGCGGACGGTCTCCACGTTCGTATCGCCATCATGTTCACCACCCGCATCAGCTCTTCGCGATTGCTGGCCATTTGCGCGATGTTGCTTGCGCCCGTGTGGCGGAAGGTGAAGAAATCAGCCTTCTCGTTGGCGAGCGGATAGCCGAGCATGTCGGACGCGATCGCGATCAGGCGGTCCCACTGCTTGCGGATGTTCGTACGGCGTGCCGGTGTCGGAATCGGGGTGGATGTAGCCGCGCGCGTTCCGCGGGCGGATCGCTAAGAGGTAGTCGACCAGCGGACGTGCGAGCCGGCCATATGGGCGAATGCCCTTGTTCACGTTCTTGTGCTGGTCGCGCCCGAAGTTGCCGGTGCCTTTCACCGGATCGAGCGTCACTTCCTCCCACGTCAGCGCCCAGTTGTTGATGGGGCGCATCAGCGAGAAGTAGGCGATGAGGATCATCCCGCGGAGCGGCAGTTTCGAGGCCGTGCGGAGCGAGCCGGTACCCGCGACCTTGCCGACTTTGCTGTTCCACCTGGCCTGCCCGATCTCGTATTGATCGAGGGCGGGGCCGATGATGACGGAGAGCTGCTCTTCGCTCCATGTGACAGGCCGGGTGGTCTTCTTCGGCACGGTCGGAAGCCGCACATCCGCGAGCGCATGCGAGCGGATGACACCCTCGGACTTGGCGTTGTTCATCATCGCCAGGAACGTCGAGCCGTAGTGACGCCGGGATTGCTTGCTGAGGTGCGCGACCGAGGCGAGAACCTTGCGGAAGTCGGCCAGCTACGATAGTTGTTCGGATCCGGTTGAGGCGCGGTGCGCGCGGATGACGATCGGCTCGGACCAAACCTCATCCATCGTCCGGCCCGTTTCCGCGGCCTTGCGCTGGCGATGGGCCGGGGCAGACGTCGCACACGCAGAACGGAGGATGCGCGATCGGCGGCTGCATCGCATAGGGTGGCTTCTTGCCGACGACATGGCGCGGACGTGCGAGAACGGGAAGAAGACGGCGAGCATTTGAGCTGCGGCGGCGCACGAGGGAATGCCTTGTTCCTTACCGCAGTATAATGAAGTAAGGAGACCTGACATGCCGACCTCGACCATTACCAGCAAAGGCCAGACGACCGTCCCGAAGGAAGTCCGCGAAGCGCTCGACCTCGGCCCAGGCGACCGGCTGTCGTGGGAAATCCGCGGCGGCAAAGTGGCCATCACGACCGAGCGGCCCGGCCTGTTCCGTTGGGAAGGAATCTTCAAGGACGGTCCCGCCGACGCCGTCGAGGCGGTGAAGGAAGCGCGGAAGCGCAGAGGGCGTGTCTGACGTGCGAAGCGTCGTCATCGATGCAAACGTCCTCGTCTCATTCTTCGTGGAACGCGACGAGAGACAACGCGCGGCCGCGAAAGCGCTGCTGCTCGAAGCCGTGGACGGTGAGATCGAGGCGATCATTCCGCAGTTCGTCGTGTTCGAAATCAGCTACGTCTTCCAAACCATGTACGGCGCAGCCGGCGAGCGCCTCGCAACGCTGATCCGCGATGTCATCAACCTCCCCGGTGCGCGGGTGGTCGACGATTGCCCGTGGAAGCGCGTCCTCGTAGTGTGGCCGGATCCCCTCCCCTCACTCGCCGATGCGGCCATCCTCGCCGTGGCCGTGACGAACCGATACGACGCCGTCGCCACCTTCGACAAGAAGCTCGCGAGACGGATCAAAGACGCCGGCATCGAGACGTACTGGTAGGCGCCGTCGCACGGCCCCGAGCAAGCGTGTTCCACGGGTGTAAAACGTGGTCAAAATGACCCCTGCCGGCTCCTCAACACACCCGGCTCGCGCGCTCCTCATCATGCCCCAAAATGAACGCGCTGAGAGTGCCTCGAGCCACTCTCATTAGCACTCTCATTAGCCGCCGAAACGACGCTAGATCCTCGGAAATCAGAGAGTTACGAGAGGGACTCCCGAGAGGAAGGAACCTAAGAGTATTAGAACGCCGGCCTGTCACGTCCGGAGGTCGCGGCTTCGCAGGGTCCCGTAGATCCCGCGTCTACGCGCGGGATCTACGGGAGAGACAGCAGCCTTACGGCTGCATCACGAACGTCGCGTCGCCCGTGTCGTTGCGCACGATCGACGCGTAGGCGTAGACCACCGTCTCCGACGACACGACGCGGATCATGGCGGCGTTGAGGGGGCCGGCCTGGAAGTGGCTGAAGATGTCGTTGAACTGGCGGTAGGAGCGGGCGGGGATGGAGGTGGCGAAGGCGCCGCGCGATTCGCCGGAGGTGTCGATCAGCTCGAGCCAGACGATGGTCGGCTGCGTGCCGGGGTTCGACACGCCGACGTTCGTGCGGTTGCCGTCGACGCCGGAGAGGCCGGGGAGGAAGTGCTCGGACACGAGGCGCCCGGTGTCGACGCCCGGCACGGACTGGCCGTACTCGCCGTGCTGGCCCACGTTGTAGATGCGCGCGCGGGCGATGATGCGCACGTTCGGCGCGTCGTCCCACGTCACGCGCACGATGCCGCCGCCGCTCTCGACGTCGAACCAGGCGGCGAGGGCGTCCGGAAGGGCGATCACTTCCTTCGGCGAGAGCGGCATGCGCACTTCTTTGGTCTGCCCGTTGTCGCCGTGGAAGGTGATGGTCGTCCACGTCGGCGCGGTGAGGTTGTGGGAGACGTTGGAGACGACGATCTCCGAGCGCCACCGGGTGTCGTTCGCGCCGGCGCCGCGATAGACGGCGGGGATGAGCACTTCGCCGGCGAAGGCGGTCGTGGTCAGCAGGAGAGAGAGGAGAAGAAGAGCACTGCGTTTCATGACGGACTCACTTTCTTGTATGCGTGCTTACGAACTGCTTTCAGAACTTGTAGAAGGACTCGCGGACGATCCGGCCGTCGCGCCACTGCTGCACGGCCACCTGGCGCAGCGTTCCGCTGCCGTATTCGTTGTGGGCGAAGTCGATCGACCACTGGTTGAGGGCGGTGCCGTTCGCGTCGTCGACGGCCGAGGCAAGGAGCCGCGCGCTCCACTGCGTCAGGCCGCTCTGGAAGGCCTGTTCGCGCGCGCGATTCGCGTCCTTTCCGGTCATCGACTGCTCGTTCGATTCCGCCATTTCGACGTCGTCGGCGTAGAAGCGCTCGATCCCTTCGACGAGCTGGCCGGCGGCGACGAGATCGTTGAGTGCACGGACTTTTTCTGCGAGTGACATGTCAGTTCTCCTTTTTGCCGGTGATGAGGCGGTCGAGCGACCAGCGCCCGGCGCCGCCGAGGACGACCACGAGGGCAATGGCCGCGGCCAGGATGTGGAACTCGTAGCCTTCGCCGGCCTGGGTGCCCGCCCAGTTCATGAAGAAGCCGTTCGAGCGGTGGACGACCAGCGCCGCGACGACCATGTTCACGCCGATGCCGAAGGCGGCGAAGCGGGTGCCGATGCCGGCGATGACGGCCAGGGCGCCGAAGAAGTCGGCGGCGATGGCCAGGATGCCCAGGACGGAGGGGATGCCGATGCTGGCGAACCAGCCGAGGGTGCCTTCGAGGCCCCAGCCGCCGAACCAGCCGAAGACCTTCTGCAGGCCGTGCGGCAGGACCACAATGCCGAGGGCGAGACGGAGGACGAAGAGCGAGAAAGAGCGGTCAGTGGCAAGTACGTTCGGCACGGCCACGGGGCGGGGGAGGGGAATGCTGGTCATGGTTTCAGTTCCTTTCAATTGACATGTAAAGTATTGGGGAAGCGAAAAACACTAGGAGTCGGGCGTACTGCGAATGAGGTCGAGGGCTTCGATGAGGTGGTCGGTCTGTTCGGGGGTGAGCTGCGCGGCGAAGGCGTCGTCGAGCGCGTCCATGGGCGCGTCGAGACGCTCGAGGACGCGCAGGCCGGCCGGCGTGATCTGGCAGAGCACCTGTCGACGGTCTCCTGCCCATGCTTCGCGCCGGATCAGCCCGCGTTCCTCTAAATTATTGACGTGACGTGTGATCCCTGGTGTCTGGTCGATCATCCGCTCGGCGATCTCCATCGTCGGCAGCGGTGCCTTGGCTCCCCGCAGGATCCTCAGGACGTTGTACTGCTGGGAGGTGATCCCCTCGGCCGCCACGAGGGCGTCGACGCGCCGCCGGAGGACGTTGGCGGTGCGCAACAGCGCCATCGCCGCCTCCTGCGACCGCGACCGGAACGGGCGCGTCTGCTTGATCTCGTCTGCGATGGATCGGGTTGCCATGGGCGCTAATGTAGGTCGTGATACTTTACTTGTCAAGTATTGCTCGAAAGATTTTGGCGGGGGGTTCGCAACCCGGACTTTTTCCATGGATGGTCAGGTCGTCAGGTGTCCGGCATGCGGGCAGGCCAACAAGGTCCCGCCGCTCTCGAGCGGGAAGAAGGCGGTCTGCGGGCGGTGCAAGGCGCCGCTGAGTGGCGGTGCGCCGGTGACCTTGACGGATGCGAACTTCCGCGCCGAGGTCGCAAGCGGCAAAACCGTGGTCGACTTCTGGGCCGCGTGGTGCGGTCCGTGCCGGCAGATCGCGCCGGTCATCGAGGCGCTGGCGGCGGAGCGGGGGGACATCCGCTTCGGGAAGCTGAACGTCGACGAGAACCCGCGCACGGCGCAGGCGTTCGGCGTCCAGGGGATTCCGTTGCTGGTCTTCTTCCGCGACGGCAACGAGACGGGACGCCTCGTCGGCGCGGTGCCGCGGGGACAGATCGAGGCCGCGATCTCGCGGTACCTGGGGAGCTGACGTGGCGCTCTATCCACGACCGGTCGAGCGTCCGCGCGGAGAGCTGGAGCTCTTCGTCAAGAAGGTCCTGCTCCTCCTCGGCATCGCCGCCGGCGCGACCGTGCTCTGGTTCGCGCGCGACGTGCTGGTGCTCGTGTTCATCGCCGCGGTGCTGGCGGCGGGGATCGCGCCGGTGGTGCGGCGCGTGCGCATCCTCTGGCGCTTCAACTTCCGGCGCAAACTGTCGCGCGGGACGGCGGTGATGATCGTCTACCTGCCGTTCCTCGTGGCCGTGCTGCTGGTGGGCATCCTGGTGGTGCCGCGCTTCATCCACGACACGCGCGAGCTGGGACAGAAGCTCCCCGCGCTCCTCGACCAGAACGTCCTCGCGCCGCTGGAAGGGTTCGGCGTGCCGGTGAACGTGATCCGCGAGGAGCTGCGCACCGTGGAGCTGCCGCGCTCGCGCGTCTTCGCCTACATGCGCAACGCGGCCGCGGCCATCGCCTCGGTGTTCGCGGTGCTGTTCATGGTCGCCTACATGCTCATCGACGCGGAGCGGCTGCGGAACCTCTTCCTGCTCGTCTATCCGCCGGAGGTGCGGGGGAGGCGGCGCAGAACGCTGATGCGCGTGGCCAAGCGGATGAGCGGCTGGCTCTCCGCGCAACTGCTGCTCAGCGCGATCATCGGCGTGGCCACGTTCGTCGGCCTGACGGCGCTGCGCGTGCCGTACGCGCTGCCGCTGGCGATCATCGCCGCGGTCGGCGAGCTGGTCCCGGTGATCGGCCCGACGGTGGGCGCGGTCCCGGCGCTGATCGTGGCGCTGCTCCACTCGCGCTGGCAGTTCTGGTCCGTGCTGGCCTTCGCGTTCCTGCTGCAGAAGGTGGAGAACTACTTCATCGTGCCGCGCGTGATGTCGGCGAAGGTGTCGATCTCGCCGCTGGCGGTCTTCATCGCCTTCCTGGTCGGCGCGTCGCTCCTCGGCCTGATGGGCGCGATCATGGCCATTCCGGTCGCGGCCATCGCGCAGGTGGCGTTCGACGAGGCCTTCGTCAAGCGGAGGGAACGCCGGCAGGACCTCGATCGCGCCGGGACTCTGCTCCGCAAAGCGGACTGACCGGTCGTTGCTGTGTTGCTGGTTGCTGGTTGGAGGTGGTTTTCCGCCCGGGCCGAAAGGCGCCTCGAACCAGTAACCAGCAACCAGCAACAGCTACGGCGCTCCTCCGCGATTCCGGCTACACTTCGGCATGCTGTACAAGCTGCCGGTCGTCGTTCTCGCCGCGCTCTTCGTCTGTTCATCCGCTGTCGCGCAGAGCCCGTGGTCGGCGGGCTATCGCCTCGAGCTTCGCGCCGACTATCGCTGGAGCGATGACGAGCGGCATCCCGTGCCGTTTCCTCCCGGCGCGGCCATGCAGACGCCCGATCCCGGCCATCATGTGGAGCTGAACGTGGCCGACCTGCAGCTCGACACCGGCTACGGCGAGATGTTCGCCGCGCGGGTGAAGGTGCATTTCCAGGCCAAGCACCGGCGCAACCCGACGTCGACCGACCGGCTGATCGACGCCGACGAGCTGTTCGTGCGCTTCGGGCGGCACCCGCAGTTCCTCGAGCGCCCGGAGAAGACGTCTTTCTTCGTGCAGGCGGGGAAGTTCCCGAAGATGGAGCGCCAGCCGGTGCGGCTGCTGGAGAGCTACGGCCTGGCCGCGACGTCGTTCAACCGCTTCGAGGACGTGCAGGTGCTGACGGGCGGCACGATCGGCCGCAACTTCTACTGGCGTGTGCAGGCGGCGAACGGGAACCCGCTCTTCTTCCGCGACCCGAACGCGCTGGCCGGCGACAACGGCACGGAGCAGGAACTGCGCGGCGAGGTGAAGGACTTCGGCACGGGCTTTCCCATCCTTTATAACGCCGAGACCGAGGACCTCTTCTTCAATACCGAGCACGTGCAGTGGGGGGAGGCCATCGGCTATCGCTGGCAGCGCGACGATCAGACGGCCGGCTTCGACGCCATCCTCTTTCATTATTCGCGCGAGATGTCGGACCGCGAGGAGCTGACCGGCACCGCGTACGGCGGCGATCTCGACCTGCTCGTCGTCGAGCCCGCCGAGGTCGGCGGCGCCATTGCCCGTCCGGTGGGACTGCCGCTCGATGGGCGCAACAAGACCGAGTACGGGGCGCGCGTCTACGCCGAATGGCACGCCGCGACCTTCATCGGCCAGTTCACGCAGCAGGAGATTGCCGGCAACGAGCGCCACGGCTGGGAGCTCGAGGCCGGTTACCGCATCCCGCTCGACCTCGGCCCGATCGAGTCGATCCAGCCCGCCGTGCGCGCGAGCAGCCTCCGCAACGACTTCGGCAACGCCCCCGGCTTCCCCGCGCGAAGCATCCTGTGGAACTGGGACAAGGTGGACGCCGGCGTGCGTGTCGACCTCGAGCGGGGCCTGGATGTGACGGTCGAGTACACACAGCATCAGGTGGAGAGCCTGTTTCCGCTGGAACTGCGGGAGGCGCTGGTCACGGTGCGCTGGCGGGGGTAGGTACGAGGGACGAGGGACGAGGTACGAGGTACGAGTCCCACCCGCCCGAGTGGTGCGCGGGCCCCTACTCGTACCTCGTACCTCGTCCCTCGTACCTGATCAAGACCCGGCCCGCTCCTTGCTCCGAACAGGGACGGAGGTAACTGATGCGTAATGAGATGATCGGCGCGGTCGTGCGCCGTGCAATCGAGCATCCCGAGTTCCGGAAGCGGCTCATCGACAGTCCGCAGGACGCCCTGCAGGCCCACGGGTTCGCCCTGGAGCAGGACGACCTGGCCGAGATCGAGAAGATCCGCACCACCCTCGGCGATGCCGGCGACGATGTCGAGCAGCGCCTGATCAGCATCGCCGAGCAGTACGGTGTTCATCCCCGCGCCGGGATGTAGACGTTCCGGCAGTCCTTTCCGAACGGGCCGATCCTCTGCGGAGGCTCGGCCCTTTTCATTCCTGGAGCAGGCGTGCCGAAGCCTTGGGCAACCGGCGCCGGCGGCCGTGCCGCCCCCCGTGTCTTTTTCGGGGCTGAAACGTCTCAGACGCAGCCCGGCAGAATCGGAATTTAGCCCCCGGCAGGGCGGTTCGGATCGGCTGCTGAACCGCAACTCGCGGAGCATCAATACTTACACGAAAATGAGGCTTCTTCACGGATGAGCGTTCTCTCGCCGAAACGAGTGATTCAGTTCGTCGTTGCATCGCTGCTGGCCGTTCCCCTTCTGGCGAACCACCCCTCTCCGCGCATCCAGGCGAAGATGGCGTTCGACGAGTCGACCGGCACGGGCGTCCTGTTCGGAGGCCGCGGCGGCGAAGACCCCGCCACCGGCCTCACGCACGGCATCGACGAGACCTGGCTGTGGGTGCGCGACCAGTGGATCCAGCAGTTCCCCGCCACCCGTCCCTCCAAGCGCTCCGCGCACGCGATGGTGTACGACTCGAAGCGCGGCCGCGTGCTCGTCTTCGCCGGCCGTGCCGAGTCCACGCAGTTGCGCGGCAAGGTCAACCTCCTCAACGACCTCTGGCAGTGGAAGAACGGCGAGTGGCAGCAGCTCGACGCCGGCAATGCACCGCCGGTGCGCCAGCACGCCGACCTGGCCTACGACCGCGTCCGCGACCGGGTGGTCATGTTCGGCGGCTACAGGTACGCCGCCGACAACCGGACCATCGAGCCGCTGTACGACACCTGGGAGTTCGACGGTGAGTCGTGGACGGAAGTGCAGACCAGCGCCAACGGCCCGAAGGTCGACAAGCCGCTGCTGGCTTACGACATCCAGCGCAAGGAAACGATGCTCGTCGGCATCGACACCGCGTTCAAGACGCTGATGTTCCGCTGGAATCCGGAGACCCGGAGCTGGGGGAGCGTGACGGCCGATCCGATGCCACCCTGCGTGCACGAGTCGACGCTCGTCTACCAGACCCACAATCAGACCCTCAACCTGACGGGCGGTCTCTGCACCGGCGTCAACACCGGCGACGAAGTGTGGCAGTGGGACGGCACGGCCTGGACGAAGCTCGACGCGCGGCTGGGCAACTTCCCGGCCTCGCGCACGAACGGCTCCGCGTACGCCTACGACACGGTCAACAAGCGGCTGGTCCGCTTCGGCGGCAGCTCCAACTTCGGACTGCTCCTCGAGTCGACGACATACACCCTGCGCGACCAGGACTGGCGCTTCATGGCCACGCCGTATCGTCCCAGCCCGCGCTCGCTGATGACCTTCCGCCGCGACCCCGTGCGGGGCCTGGTCCTGTTCGGCGGCCTGACCGAGTTCAGCACCGGCACCACCATCGGCTACAACTCCGATCTGTGGCGCTACAGCAGCGACCAGGGATGGTCGCGGCTCGATGACTTCGCCGACCCGGGCGACTGCGTCACGCCGGCCTCGGCCTTCGATATCGACCGCAACGTGCTGGTGGTCGTCTGCGGCGGCCAGGACGTCTGGGAGTGGAACGGGGAGACGTGGAAAACGGTCACCCCGCGCCCGGTGCCCGACTTCCGCCGTTTCGCCGCGGTGGCGTACGACCAGAACATCAAGAAGACGGTCATGTTCGGCGGCTACGACAACATCAATTACCGCGATGAGACGTGGACGTGGGACGGCGCGGTCTGGACCCGCCTCCGCCCGAACAAGAAGCCGGGCAACCGCGCGCAGATATCGATGTGGTACGACACGCGCGCCAAGAAGACCATTCTCTACAGCGGCGTCGGACGCCCGAACATTGACGAGCACGTCACGCGCTACGCCGACATGTGGTCGTTCGACGGCACCAACTGGACCGAGATGACCAAGACCGCGGCCCCGGGCATCCGCTTCGGCACGCAGGTGACAGTCGATCCGCGCGACGGCAAGGTGCTGCTCTTCGGCGGCCTGCGGGCCACGATCGACGAGGACGACAACATCGACCAGTTCTACGCCAACGATACGTGGCTGTGGGACGGCGCCGCCGGCACCTGGACGCAGATCCAGACCGAGAATGCCCCCTTCGCCCGCCAGAACGGCGCCTTCGAGTTCGACGAGACCTCCGGCAAGTTCGTGCTCTACGGCGGCTTCGCCGGGCAGCTCTACCTCTCCGACACCTGGCTGTTCGACGGCACGAACTGGACCCCGGTCCAGGAGAAGCCGCAGGACTTCCGCCGCCGCGCCGTACGGCAGTAAACCTCGCTAAAGAAACGTAGGACGGGCTTCAGCCCGTCCATGGGCGGGCTGAAGCCCGCCCTACGTTTTTTAGTGCTAACGTATGCCCCCTATGTCCGAGTCACTCGTCACGCACACGCCCGGCACTCTCGCCCCGGCGCTGCTGCGCCGCAGCCTCGGCGACGCGCTGGAGATGGTGCACGGCGTCGATGCCGTGGCCCTCGAGGAGCGCGCCGCCTCGCTGGCCAAGCGCTCGCTGAAGAAAGAATCGAAGGTCTGGGGGCTGAAGCTGGCCATCAGCATGATGGACCTGACGACCCTCGAGGGAAAGGACACGCGCGGCAAGGTCCACGCGCTCTGCCAGAAGGCGATGCGTCCCGACCCCTCCGACCCGACCATCCCCCACGTGGCCGCCGTCTGCGTTTATCCGACCATGGTCCCGTTCGTCCGCCAGGCGCTCAAGGGGAGCAGCGTGCACATCGCCGCCGTGGCCACCGGTTTTCCCAGCGGCCAGACCTACACCAGCGTTAAGGTCCAGGAGACGCGCGAGACCGTCGCCGCCGGCGCGGACGAGATCGACATGGTCATCGACCGCGGCGCGTTCCTCTCGGGCAATTATCAGAAGGTATTCGATGAGATAGCCGAGGTGAAGGAAGCGTGCGGGCCGGCCCACCTCAAAGTCATCCTCGAGACGGGCGAGCTGGCCAATTACGACCAGGTCCGTAAAGCCTCGCTCATCGCCATGTTCGCCGGCGCCGATTTCATCAAGACCTCGACCGGCAAGGTGACGGTCAACGCCACCCTTCCGGTGACGCTCTGCATGCTGGAGGCGATCCGCGACTTCCAGCACGTGACCGGCAAGAAGATCGGCATAAAGCCCGCCGGCGGCATTTCCAATGCGAAGCTGGCCCTCTCGTATCTCGTCATGCTCTACGAGACCCTCGGCGGCGAATGGATGAATCCCGACCTGTTCCGCTTCGGGGCCTCCTCCCTGTTGAACGACGTGCTGATGCAGCTCCGGAAAGAGCGTACCGGCGCCTACCAGAGCGGCGATTACTTCACGATGGATTGATGAGGAAATTGAAAATTGAAAATTGAAAATTGAAAAAGCGCCTGCCGCACTTGCCGCGTTTTCAATTTTCCATTTTCAATTTTCAATTCATAACAGCGATGACAGAGCTCGAAACCCGCGAAAGACTGACCCCCGGACCCGCCTCTTCCGCCGTCGTGTGGGAGTACGCGCCGTCGCTCGAGTCGACGGACCACGTCAAGGTGGCGTCGCGCTACAACCTCTTCATCGGCGGCAAGTTCGTCGAGCCGCACTCGAAGAAATGGTTCCCGTCGCTCAACCCCGCGACGGAAGAGCAGCTCAGCGAGATCGCCGAGGCGGACAAACAGGACGTCGACAAGGCCGTCGCCGCGGCGCGCCAGGCGTACGACAAGGTGTGGCGCAGGATCTCCGCGAGCGACCGCGCCAAGTACATCTATCGCATCGCCCGGCTGATCCAGGAGAAAGCGCGCGCGCTGGCCGTGGTCGAGACGCTCGACGGCGGCAAGCCGATCAAAGAGTCGCGCGACATCGACATCCCGCTCGCCGCCGCGCACTTTTTCTATTACGCCGGCTGGGCCGACAAGCTCGAATACGCCTTCCCCAATCGCAACGTAGCCCCGGTCGGCGTGGCCGGACAGATCATTCCGTGGAACTTCCCGCTGCTCATGGCGGCCTGGAAGCTCGCTCCGGCACTGGCCGCAGGCAACACGATCGTATTGAAGCCGGCCGAGACGACCTCCGTCAGCGCCATGTTCCTCGCCGAGATCCTGCAGGAGGCCGACCTCCCGCCCGGCGTGGTGAACATCATCACGGGCGCCGGAGCGACGGGGGCCGCGCTCGTGTCGCATGACGGCGTCGACAAAGTGGCCTTTACCGGCTCGACCGACGTCGGCAAGCGCATCCAGCGCTCGCTGGCGGGGACGAAGAAGAAGCTCACGCTCGAGCTGGGCGGCAAGGCGCCGAACATCGTCTTCGAGGATGCCCCGCTCGATCAGGCCGTCGAAGGCATCATCAACGGCATCTACTTCAATCAGGGGCACGTCTGCTGCGCGGGCTCGCGCCTGTTCGTGCAGGAATCGGTCGTCGAGCCGGTGATCCGCAAACTGCGCGAGCGCATCCAGACGCTCCGCGTCGGCAACCCCCTCGACAAGAACACCGACGTCGGCGCCATCAACTCGAAGGCGCAGCTCGAGAAGATCCGCGAGCTCGTGGAGAGCGGCGTGGACGAGGGGGCGGAGATCTTCCAGTCCTCCTGCGCCCTGCCGCAGCGCGGCTACTGGTTCGCGCCGACGTTCTTCACCGGTGTCTCGCAGTCGTACCGCATCGCGCAGGAAGAGATCTTCGGGCCGGTCCTGTCGGTCCTGACCTTCCGCACGCCGGAAGAGGCGCTGGAGAAGGCCAACAACACCCCGTACGGGTTGTCGGCCGGCGTCTGGACGGAGAAGGGCTCGCGCATCCTGAAGATGGCGCAGCAGCTCAAGGCCGGCGTGATCTGGGCCAATACGTACAACAAATTCGACCCCACCTCGCCGTTCGGCGGCTACAAGGAATCGGGATTCGGACGCGAGGGCGGCCTGCACGGGCTCGCGCCGTATGTGGTGCTGTCATGAGTCCGCGTCTGGCCGTCCGGAAGACGTACAAGCTCTACATCAACGGGGAGTTTCCCCGCACGGAATCGGGCCGCTATTACACGGTCACCGGCAAGGGGGGAGAGTTGCTCGCGAACGCCAGCCGTGGGTCGAGGAAGGATCTGCGCAACGCGGTCGTGGCCGCGCGCAAGGCGCTGGGCGGCTGGGGCGCGAAGACGGCGTACAACCGCGGGCAGATCCTCTATCGGATTGCCGAGGTGTGCGAGTCGCGCGCGGCCGAGCTCGTCGACGAGCTGCGGCGGCAGGGCTCCCCGGCCGCGGACGCGCGTCGCGAGGTCGAGGCCGTCATCGACCGCTGGGTCTACTACGCCGGCTGGAGCGACAAGTACACGCAGCTCTTCGGTTCCGTGAATCCCGTGGCCGGTCCCTACTACAACTTCACCGTCCCGGAGCCGACGGGCGTCGTCGGCGTCGTGGCCCCCGAGGAGCCGGCGCTGCTGGGCCTGGTCAGCCGCATCGCGCCGGCCATCGTCGGCGGCAACACCGTCGTGGCCCTCACCTCGGAAAAGCAGCCGCTGGCCGCCATTACCCTGGGGGAGGTCTTCGAGACCTCGGATGTGCCCGCCGGGGTCGTCAACCTGCTCTCGGGAATCAAGAGCGAGCTCGTCCCCTGGATGGCCGCCCATATGGATGTGAACGCCATTGACACGACCGGCGTCGACACCCAGGCGATCGCGACCGTGCAGAAGACCGCCGCGGAGAACGTCAAGCGCGTCGTGCACTTCGACGCCGCGGGCATCGGCTGGGACGACACACGCCGCTCCCAGGGCCCCTACGCCATCTTCGACTTCCAGGAGTCGAAGACCGTCTGGCACCCGATCGGGATGTGAGCACGCCGCGTCTGCGGCGTGCTCATCCTGAGCGCAGCGAGGGATCTGGACGGGCGGCGGCGCCTAACGCAGAGCCCGCCGCGCACTCGCGAGAGCGTGTTTCCAGCTGGCGAGAGCACGTGTCCAGCTGGCGAGAGCGCGTGTCCAGCTGGCGAGAGCGCGTGTCCAGCTGACGAGAGCACGTGTCCGGCTGGCGAGAGCATGTGTCCAGCTGACGAGAGCGCGTGTCCAGCTGACGAGAGCGCATTGCCAGCTCGAAAGTCGGGAATGTCCCCGCGCGGAAACGGTTATCCGATGTCCGCGCCGGAAACACCGGCGAGCCCAGCCGGGCGACGATCTCTGAAAACGAACCGAGCCGTGAACGCGTTGAAATAAAAAGAACGCGAAAACGTTAACTCATATCCGCGCTGCAAACAGCGCGAGCCCGAACGGGCGGCGGATCACTGAAAACGACCGGCTGAAATAAGCGCAAGGGACGAGCGGTTAGCAGCGAGTCCCGAGGGCCTGAAGGCAACCGAAACTGAGCAGTAAGTAGTTGAAATAACAATCGGTTGCGGCAGGTTGTGATAGATACGAAGCGCGGGACCGGTGGTGATGACGAAGCGGTAGCAGCGAGTCGTCGTCAGCACCGATCCGAAGCGATCAGACAGTCGGTTCCTTGACAACTGAATAGGAAAGCAACGAAGGCAAACGTGATTCCTTTGAGCGCGCACTATGGTGCGGCTCAACAGAAACAACAAAGTAGTATCCGAATAGAACGACAGTGGATTCACTGTTGTCAGAGCTTCAAATTCAACAGTTCAAACTGGAGAGTTTGATCCTGGCTCAGAATGAACGCTGGCG
>Ga0196976_1000182_pt1 | contig 42717 bp, 42 predicted proteins | sample S3v_513CmetaG_FD_148644 | JGI IMG/M metagenome (GOLD analysis project Ga0196976, IMG submission 148644) | Soil microbial communities from Anza Borrego desert, Southern California, United States - S3+v_5-13C | ecosystem: Environmental > Terrestrial > Soil > Desert | place: USA: California... | reverse complement strand
CCATGCCGCGCGGCGCGGTGATGGCCATCACGGGGTTCTGACGCGCGCGAACGCGCTCGGCGGGCAGCCGGTGAGCCGCGTGAAGGCCGTGCTGAACGGGCCCGCCGACTGATAGCCGACCCGTTCCGCCACTTCCGCGCGACGTCGGGCGCACGCGCGTGGCCCCGCCTCTTCCCGCCGGATGTGCACGAGCGCGGGCAGCAGCCGCACGAGGAGCGGCTCGTTCGCCGGGTCGAAGCGGAAGTAGCCACCGAGCATGTGCATCGTCGCCGGCCCCGACCTCATGCCGTAACGCGTCTCGCGCGCGTGACTGAAGCCGGTCAGGGTGGAGCTGAGGCCGGGAGCGCTGGCCAGCGTGAAGCCCGGCATCCGCGGCAGCAGCACGAAGTCGCCCTCGCGAAGCCCGAGCGCGCCCCGTCGGGATCGAGGAAGCAGGAGCCCTCGAGCGTGAGGCAGAAGGCCGGGCCTCGTACCGCTCCTTGCGGATGCTCCACTTCCCCGCGCCGCTGATGATCTTCGAGAGCACCGTCTGCGGGCGGAGGAGGGAGATGACATGGACGCAACGTAGGGCCACGCCGGTCGACGCTCGATAGCGCGGCGTCTGGAAAACATTCACAATCGTCCGGGCTCACTCCTTGTCTGGCGCGCCCATCCACCGGAAGAGCAGCGTCGCCGCCAGCGCGCCGAGGAGTTGCGCCGCGATGAAGCCGGGGACGCCGGACGGCTCGATTCCCGAGAAGGTGTCGGTGAGGCCGCGCGCGAGGGTGACCGCGGGGTTCGCGAAGCTCGTGCTCGACGTGAACCAGTAGGCGGCGGTGATGTACGCCGCCACCGTGAGCGGCACGACCGCCGCGCGCTTGCCGGTGCCATGGACCACCACCAGCAGGCCGAACGTCGCCAGGAGCTCGCTGAAGAGCTGCGCCGCGCCGGCGCGGCTGTGCCGCGAGAGGACGACCAGCGGCAGCTCGAACATGAAGTGCGCGGCCATCACGCCGAGGATCGCCCCGGCGGTCTGCGCGAAGACATAGCCCGGGACGCGGCGCCAGGGGAAGCCTCCCTCGAGGGCGGCGGCCAGCGAGACCGCGGGGTTGAAATGCGCGCCGGAGATCGGCCCGAACGTGAAGATCAGCGTCACCAGGACCGCACCCGTGGCGATGCTGTTCGCGAGCAGCGCCAGGGCCATGTTCCCGCCCGACAACCGCTCGCCCATGATGCCCGACCCGACCACGGCCGCGACGAGCAGCCCCGTGCCGATGCCTTCGCCGGCGATCGCACGCATGACGCCGGATCTTTGCATGAGCCGCGGCATCCCTACTCCGCGTACTGGCGCTTCGCCGGTACGCTCACCGTGCGCCACTGGCCGTTCTCGAGGATCGCCGCGGTCAGTGAGCCGCCGTAGACGCAGCCGGTGTCGAGGCCGAGGGCGCGGCGGTCGAAGCGCGGCTCGCGGAGCGGCGTGTGGCCGTAGACCACGAACCGGTCGCCGCGCCATTTCTCCGCCCACAGCACGTCCTCCTTTTTCTTCTTCTCCTTCGGGACCGGCTTCCAGGCGCCGTCCTTGCGGCGGATCCAGCGGAGGTGATGCACGAGATCCTGTTCGCGCTCGACCTCTTCCGGCGTGACGCGCATGCCGGGCAGAAAGCCGCCGTGCACGGCGGCCACGCCGGCGTCGGGGAAGTCGATCACCAGCGGCCAGGAGTCGATGTAGCGCAGCAGGTCGCCGCGCAGGAGGACGTCGCGCGTGTCGCTCGCGAAGAAGCGGAAGAGGGGATGGGCCCGCTCCAGCAGCTTGATCTCGTTGTTCCCCTTGACTGCCAGATACCCGCGCTCGCGCCACAGGTCGAGACAGCGCGCGGACGCCGGTCCCTTGCGCACCATGTCGCCGACCGCGACGACCGTGTCGTCCGGCCGAGGCTCGACGAGGGTCAGCAGCGCGGCCAGCTCTTCGTGGCAGCCGTGCACGTCGCCGACGGCGATGAGACGTGCCGGGGTGCGGACGGACCGGAAGAGCGTCATCGCGCGCGCCACGCACGCCAGTAATTCCTCATCCGCGCCAACCAGGCCTCGGGGGATTCCGCGTAGACGCGGCGGCCGAGCTCCTCGGCCTGCTGCTCGAGCTCGCGCTGCCGCGCGTCGATCGCGGCGAGCAATTTCTCCCCGAGCTCCTCCGACGCGGCGATCTCGTGCAGCACGTGGAGGTCGTGATGATCGCCGAGCGCGTGCGAGAGCTCCTCGAGCACGCCCGCGTACGCCTTCATCATCGGCGGCCACACCGCGCGCAGTAGTTGTACGTGGTACCAGTGCTCCTTCACGCGCTTGCGCCACTCGTGCAGCGCCTCGGCGTCCCGTGCGCGCAGCGCGGCCCGCATCTCCTTCCGTCCGCCGGCGTACGTGCGCAGCAGCCCGTCCGCGATCGCGCCGAACGACCGGCCCAGCTCCGGCCAGGCGGCCAGCCGCGTCATCGCCGCGTCGAACTGCGCGGTCACGTTGGCCACGCGCCCCTGCAGGTCCGTTGCATCGACCGCGTCGCGCTGCGCCTCGAGCGTGCGCCGTGCCTTCTTCAGGGTCCCCGCGGGGATCCGCGCGTGCGCGGCGAGCTTCTCCAGCGACTCGAGCACCGCCTCGGCATCGCGCGCGCCGGCCAAGTCGCGGCCGGCATCGCGGAACCAGGCATTCTCGATCGCGAAGCTGTCGCCGAGCGGCTTGCGCACCAGGCGCACCAGCGCGCGCGTCTCCTTGAAACGCTTCCGCGCCTCGTGCACACGCTTGCCCACGGGCAGCTTCTCATCCGTCAGCTGGCCGCGCGCGCGGGCGATCTGCTCGTTCATCACCCGCAACACCCCCGCGTGTGCGGTCTCCTCGTGCTCGAATGCGTAAGCCATGAGGACAAGCCTAGCGGAGTGCGCGTAAAGCTCGTGTAAAGAAAGCTTTGGGCGCCCTCCGGCGCTCTTAGAATCGCGGGTCGTGGGAGTTCCGAAGCCCGTATTGCTCAACCGCGAGTTCAGCCGGCTCGACTACAACCGCCGCGTGCTGGCGAAGGCGGAAGACCCCGCCGTGCCGCTGCTCGAGCGGCTGCGATTCCTTTCCTTCTGCTCGCGCAATCTCGACGAGTTCTTCATGGTCCGCGTCGGCGCGACGCGCGATCTCCTCGACGCCGGCATCGCCGAGCGAACCGCCGACGGGCTTCTCCCCGCCGAGCAGATGGCAGCCATGCGGCAGCGCTCGCGCGAGCTGCTCGACGACATGTACCGCTGCCTCGGCACGCAGCTCCTTCCCGAGCTCGAAGCGCACGGCGTGATGCTGCAGAGCTACCGCGACACCTCGCCCGCGGAGCAGGCGAAGATGACGGCCGAGTTCCGCCAGCGCATCGCGCCGGTGCTCACGCCGCTGGCCATCGATCCCGGGCATCCCTTTCCGTTCGTGGCGAACCTCAGCCTGAACATCGCTGCCATCGTGCAGTCCGGCCGCGGCACCGAGCATGTCGTGCTCGTCAAGCTGCCGGCGCTCCTGCCGCGCTTCATCACCCTCACCGACCGCCGCTTCGTCCCCATCGGCTCCGTGGTCATCGCCCACCTCGCCGAGTTCTTCCCGGCGCTCACGGTCCGCCACGCGGTGCTGTTCCGCATCATCCGCAACTCCGAGCTGAGCCTCGACCGCGATGAGATCGAGGACCTGCGCGACTCCGTCGAGGCCGAGCTGCGCCGCCGCGAGCGCAAGCAGGTGGTCTGCCTGGAGATCCACGCCGGCGCGGGGGAGGAACTGCTGAACGTGATCGTCGACGGCACGCGCACGCGCGCCGAGGACGTCTACCGCGTCTCCGGATTCATCAAGATCAACGATCTGCACGACATCTGCGACCGCGTCGAAGAGCCGTCGCTGCGCTATCCGGAGTTCAATCCGCGGCTGCCCCAGCGGCTGGCCACGACGGCGGACATCTTCTCCCTCGTGCGCGAGCGCGACGTGCTGCTGCACCGTCCGTACGATTCGGTCACGGCGGTCATCGAGCTGCTGCATGCCGCCGCGAACGATCCCGACGTCGTGGCCATCAAGCAGACGCTCTATCAGACCGACGAAGACTCGCCGGTCATCGACAAGCTCGTCCTGGCCGCGCAGAACGGGAAGCAGGTCACGGTCGTGATCGAGCTGCAGGCGCGGTTCCAGGAGAAGCGGAACATCGCCCTGGCCGCGCGGCTGCACGAGGCGGGCGCGCAGGTGGTCTACGGTCTGGTCGGACTGCAGGCGCATGCGAAGCTGTGCGTGGTCGTGCGCGCCGAGGCCGGCGCGCTGCGGCACTACGTCCACCTGTCGACCGGCAACTACAACGTCGACACGGCGCGCGTCTACACCGACGTCGACCTGCTGACGGCAGACGAGCAGTTCGGCCGCGACGCCTCGCAGCTGATCAACGTCCTGACCGGCTTTTCGGCCAACAGCCTGAACCAGATCCTCGAGCGGCAGGGGAAGCGGCCGCAGTGGAAGCAGTTCGTCGTGGCGCCGTTCGATTATCAGCGCGTGCTGATCGGCAAGATCGAGCGCGAGACGAAGAACGCGAAGGAGAAGAAGCCCGCCGGCATCACCGCCAAGTTGAACGCGCTGGTCGATCCGGTCGTCATCGAGGCGCTCTACGCCGCCGCGGACGCCGGAGTGAAGATCGACCTCATCGTGCGCGGCATCTGCTGTCTCGTGCCGCGTGAGAACATCCGGGTGATCTCGGTCGTGGGGCGTTTTCTCGAGCACTCCCGCATCGTCCGCTTCGAGAACGGCGGCGACCCGGAGGTGTGGCTCTCCAGCGGCGACTGGATGCCGCGCAACTTCCAGCGCCGGGTGGAGATCCTCTTTCCGCTGCTCGACCCCGCCGTGCGGGACGGAGTCTCCGCGGTGCTCGACCTCGGCTTGGCCGACGCCGCCTCGTCCTGGCTGCTGCAGCCCGACGGCACGTGGGTGGCGCGCCGAGGCGGCCTCTCCAGCCAGGACCGGTTCATCGAGATGGCTCGTGCCGAGGCCGTGGCGCTCGGACCGTACGATGCCGCCATCGAGCAGGCGCCGAAGATCCGGCGCAAGAAGGCGCGGCGACGGTAGGCAGACTGCACTGGCTTCGCCAACGGAAACACAGCGGACCGCCGGCGTCCTCGCCGGCTGTCTTGTGCGGGCGGCTCGCCCGCACAGTGGCGGCGGGACGCCGCCACAGACAGCCGGCGGGACGCCGGCGGTCCGTTGCCGAAGAGGTCAGACGGTCGACGATGTGGGCGCCGTGATCGCCGCGGTCATGGTGGCCACGTCGTTGTAGTGCAGGGCGAGCAGGTAGCCGCCGAGGAAGAGCAGCAACACCTTCACCTCCGCGGGGAGTGCGCCGTCCGCCTGAATCGTGCGCGCGCTGCGCGAGGCGCCGAGAAAGCGGACCACGGCCGTGCCGGCGTCGTCTTCCCAGACGAACTCGCCGCTGAAGAGCGATGCAGAGCGCCAGCGGAACGCGCGGCCGTCGACGACGGTGTCGCATCCGCCGCCCAACCGCATCCGACCCTCGGCCACGGTGTCTTCGCCGCGGCGGATGGTGATCACGGGACCCATCATGCCGGTGCGGCGCAGCGTCCACTCGCCGCCGCCGGCGGTCACGCGCGCGTCGGTACTGAGCGGGCGCTCGAACATCAGGCGTCCCTGCTCGGCGTTGTCGCGCAGCAGGACGTACTCCTGGCCGAGGAGTTTCGGCTTGATCCAAAGATACGTTTCAGTCATGCCCTTCAACGTTGGCCCGCCGCGGCGCCGAGGTTCGAAGAGCGCGTGAATTCGCCGTAATTTCTACTTCTTCCGCTTCACCTTCCGCCGCGCCGCGGCGGGGCGGCGCATGCTCTCCTCGTACGGCCCGATCTTCTCCGCCTCGGCACGGGCGATCTCGATGAAGCGCTGCTGGCTGCGCAGCGGCCGCGGGCCGGGGCGGCGGCGGCGATAGGTGCCGTCCGGGTGCAGCTTCCAGGCTTTCGTGTCGTCGGCCAGCAGGACGCCGAAGATCTGGCGCTCGATGCGGTCGCGCGCGGCGGGGGAGAGAATCGGCCACGTCACCTCGATGCGGCGGAAGAAGTTCCGCGGCATCCAGTCGCCGCTGGTCACCCACACCTCGGGATCGCCCGCGTTGCCGAACAGCATGATGCGCGAGTGCTCCAGGAAGCGGTCGATGATCGAGATCACGCGGATGTTCTCGCGCGGCACCAGGCAGCAGATCCCCCGCACGATCAGGTCGATCTTCACCCCCGCCTCGGCCGCGCCATACAGCGCGGCGATGACCTTCGGCTCCACCAGCGCGTTCATCTTGGCCACGATCCGGGCCGGCTTGCCGTCGCGTGCATTCTGCGTCTCCCGCGCGATCATCCGCAGCACCCACGGGTGATAGTCCGTTGGGGCGATGACGAACTGCTTCCATTGCAGCTCCGCCCGGTTGCCGCTGTCGCCCTCGAACAGCTCGTGCGCCGTGGAGGCGGAGAAGCCGGTCAACAGATTGATCAGCTGCACCGCGTCCGCGCCGAAGTCGGGATGCGTGGTGAGCAGGTCGAGATCGGTGTACAGCCGCGCCGTCTTCGCGTTGTAGTTGCCGGTCGACAGGTGCAGGTAGGAGCGGAGCTCGCCCCCCTCCCGGCGGACGATCAAGCAGACCTTGCAGTGCGTCTTGGTCCCCATCAGGCCGTAGACCACCTGCACGCCCGCCTGCTCGAGCTGCCGCGCCCAGGCGATGTTGCGCTCCTCGTCGAAGCGCGCCTGCACCTCGATGATGGCCGTGACCTGCTTGCCCCGCTCCGCCGCGCGGGTCAGCGCCTCCACGATGACCGAGTGCGGCTCGGTGCGGTAGAGCGTCTGCTTGATGGCCAGTACGTCCGGATCGTCGGCCGCGCTCTGCATCAGCTCCACCACCGCCGCGTACGAGTCGTACGGCCGGTGCAGCACGACGTCGCCGGCGCGGAGGATGGAGAAGATGTCGTCGCCGCTGGCCAGCTCCGGCGGCGTGCGCGGATCGAACGGCTCGTCGACCAGCGACGGCTTGCCGATGCGGCCGGGAATCTCCATCAGGTCGCCGAGCTTCGGCAGCGACGGCAGCGGGAAGACGTCTTCGCGCGTCAGCTCGAGCGCCTCGAGCAGCATCGACAGCAGGTGCTCGCTCGGGTCGTGGGCGATCTCGATCCAGACCACCTCTCTCCGGTCGCGCCGCCGCACCGCCGTCTCCATCGACTGCAGCAGGTCTTCGACCTCGTCCTCGCGGATCATGATGTCGGCGTTCCGGATGACGCGAAAGGGGATCACTTCCTTCACGTCCAGCCCGGGGAAAAAATGTGCGGCGTGGGCGCAGATCAGCTCTTCGATCGGCAGGAAGCGCTGCGTGGTCTCGGGGATGTCGATGAAGCGCGGCAGCACGCGCGGGACTTTGATGAACGCCGTGTGCAGCTCCTCCGTGCCGCTGCCGAGGAGGACCGCGACGTTGATCGCGCCGCTGGAGAGGAAAGGGAACGGATGTCCCGGATCGACCGCCAGCGGCGTGAGCACCGGTGCGACGCGGCGCTCGAACTCCTCCGCCAGCAGCGCGCGCTGTTTCGCAGTCAGGGAGGACTCGCGCTCGATGCGGATGCCGGCCGCGCGCAGCTCGCCGGTCAGTCCGGACTCGACGCGGTACATGTCGCGGAGGAGCCGTTTCACGCGCTCGCGCACCACCTTGAGCTGCTGCCGGGGCGTCAGCCCGTCCGCCGATTTCTCGCGCACGCCGCCCGCGATCAACTGCCGCACCGTGCCGACGCGCACCATCAGGAACTCGTCGAGGTTCGTGGCGGCGATGCTGAGGAACTTCACCCGCTCCAGCAGCGGCACGGCCGGATCCTCGGCTTCGGCCAATACACGGCGGTTGAACTCGAGCCAGCTCAGCTCGCGGTTCAGCAAAGGGATGGACAGTTCCGCCACGGCGAACGAAGAATAGCGGAGGCGCGGCCCGCACGATGCGCCCGGGCGCGAATTCACCGCGGCTTCACCCGGCATCGACCCGGCGCTCATGCCCGTTTGCCATGCTCCCGCGCATGACAGACACCGCTTCGATTCTCCAGCACCGCGGAACGTTCGAGACCCTCGCCGGGGGGCGCGTGAAGGGCGTCATGGTGCGGGCGCACATGGACTGGGTCCGGCAGTACCACGGAGAAGAGGCGCTCGGGCGTGTGCTGCGCGGCCTGCCGCCGCCGATCTGGCACGAGCTCGACACCGCCGTGGCCACCACCTGGTGCTCGTTCGACTCGCTGATCGCCTTCGACGCCGCCCTGCAGGAGAGGTTCGGCCGGGGACGCAATCTGATGATCGAGCTGGGGCGCTACTCCGCGTTCCGGAACCTCTCCGTCACCTACCGCTTCTTCCGTCGCAGCGGAGTGCACGACTTCTTCCGCCGCTCCTCGGTGCTCCACTCGCAGTTCCAGGACTTCGGCCGCGTGGAGTACCAGCGCCTCGGCACGGCGAGCTGCGAGCTGCGCCACGTCGCCGCGCGCTGTTTCAGCCCGCTGTACTGCGCCAGCGCGATCGGCTACTACCAGCAGGCCGCGGTCATGCACGGCGCCGCCAGCGTGACGATCGAAGAGGTGCTCTGCCAGTGTACCGGCGGCGAAGCGTGCGTTTTCCTCGTGCAGTGGGAGTGAGCACGTGTTTCTTTACACGCTCTCCACATCCGCAAACACCGTTCGAATCAGATGATGCACGCCATGGCCAAACGAGTCCGGCTTCTCTACAAATGGTCCGGGGGAGAGCTGGGGCGGGTGGGAGCGGTTCCCGAGGCGCGTCTGCGGGCGTGGGAGTACGACGTGGCGTCCGCCGACGAGGTCCGCGCCGACATCGACGGCATGCCCGACACCGTTCGTCTCTGGCGGACGCGGCGGCCCGACCTCGCGCCGCCCGAATTATGGGTCGGCGACGTCGAGCTGGTGCTCGAGCCCTAGGTCTGGAAGCGATAATCGCCTTCTCATGCCGCGCACGCGCATCGCCGCGATCGACGTCGGGACGAACTCGATCCACATGATCGTGGTCGAGCAGCACCGGCATGGCTGCCGGGTCATCGACAAAGAAAAAGACATGGTCCAGCTTGGCCGCGGCAGCCTCGAGGGGAGGCTGCTCACGGACGACGCCATGGAGCGCGGCATCGACGCGTTGCGCCGCATGGCCGGCATCGCCCGGCGCTGGAACGTGCAGGAGATCGCCGCGGTGGCCACGAGCGCCATCCGTGAGGCGCCGAACGGCCGCCGTTTCATCGCCCTTGCCCAGCGCGCGGCCGGCATCCGGATCCGCGTCATCTCCGGCGAGGAAGAAGCGGACTACATTTACCGCGCGGTCCGGAACGCCATCGACTTCCACGGCGGCACGGCGCTGGTGATCGACATCGGCGGCGGCAGCGTCGAGTTCATCGCGGCGACGGCGGACGAGGTCTTCTTCACTGGCAGCGAGCCCCTCGGCGCGTTGCGGCTCGCGCAGATGTTCGAGCTCGACCGCGCCGCCACCGCGGCCATGGTCGAGGAGTGCCGCGCGCACGTCCGCAAGCGGCTCAAGGCTTCTCTGGCACGCGTGGCCACCCTCGGCTTCGACTTCGCGGTCGGCACGTCGGGGACGATCGTCACCCTGGCCTCGCTCGCGGCGGCCGGCGACACGATGGCCTCGGGACTGAAGTGGCTCTCGCGCAAGCGGCTGCGAGAGCTGATCGCCCAGCTGGCGCCGATGAGCGTGCCCGACCGCGCGCAGGCATTCTCGATCGACGAGCGCCGCGCGGAGACGCTCCTCGCCGGCGCCGTCGTGCTCGACGAAATCATGCGCCGCCTGGAGATGCCGCAGTTGCGCGCCTGCGACGCCGCCCTGCGGGAAGGAATCGTCGAGGTGGTGCTGGGCAGGCTGGCGGAGAAGGAGGAGAAAGCGACCGGCGGCAGCGTGCGCCGCTCGTCGGTGCTCGCCCTCATGGAGCGCAGCGACGTCGAGCGCGCGCACGCGGTGCATGTGGCCCGGCTGGCGCTGCGGATCTTCGACCAGACCCAGGAACTGCACCGCTTCCGCATGGGCGAGCGCGAGCTGCTCGAATACGCGGCGCTGCTGCACGAGGTCGGGATGCACGTCGCCTATCAGGATCACCACAAGCACTCGTACTACCTGATCAGCCACGCCGGCCTGCGCGGCTTCACCGGCGATCAGGTGGCCGTGGTCGCCAACGTGGCGCGCTACTTCCGCAAGAATCCTCCCGACGAGAAGCACGAGAACTTCGCGCAGCTCTCGCCGTCGCAGCAGGAGGTGGTGCGGAGGCTCGCCGCGATCCTGCGCATCGCCGACGGCCTCGATCGCGGACGCCGCCGCACGGTGCGCGACGTTGCGCTCCACGTCGACGATCGCTCGGTCAAATTCCACGTCCGACTCCGCGGCGATGCCCACGTCGACATCGCCTCGGCCACGAAACGCGCCCGCTATTTCGGAAAGGTGTTCGAAAAACATGTCGAAATCGAATGCAGCACCAACTGACTCCGACCGCACCATCATCCTGCTCCGCCACGGCATCGCCGAGGAGCGATCCGCCGACGGCAAAGACGAGACGCGCAGGCTCACCACGGAAGGGCGCGCGCGCATGCGCGAGGCCGCGCGCGGCCTGGCCGAGCTGTTCCCGAAGGTCGACACGATCTACACCAGCCCTCTCCTGCGTGCCGTCGAGACGGCGCAGGCGGTGGCGAAGGCGTACGGCACGAAGGCGAACATCAACACCACCGACGTCCTGGCGCCCGGCTCCGATGCGAAAGCGTTCCGCGCGCTGCTGGACGAGACTCCGCACCGCCGCGCCATCTACGTCGGCCATGAGCCGACCCTCACCAGCTTCTTCCTCGCCCTCCTCGGCATCCGAAACCCGAAGGGGGCGATCGAGCTGAAGAAGGGCGGCGGCTACGTCGTCCCGATCGCCGCGGACGGCGCCGCCTCGCTGGAGCTCGTGCTCTCACCGCGCGTGCTCCGGCGGCTCGGGAAGCGTTGACGCCTGCTTATAATCGTCTCCCCATGACACTCTCCGCGAATGCACAGGCGGTCCGCGCCGCGGCCGCCGGACGCACGTATGGCCTCATGTACCTCGCCTTCGCCACGCTCGCCTACACCGACGAGTCGGCGAAGGAGATCCACCAGGTCGTCGCCGATCTCCAGGGCGACATCGCCGCGCTCGAGCCGCCGCCGCTGCCCGGTGTCACCGGCGCGTGGGGGACGTGGTCGCTCGACTGGGGTCCGGCGCTTTTCAACATCGACGAGAACCTGATGTACGTCGCCTCGTTCCGCGAGACGGGGAGCGAAGATCCGGTGCTCACGGTGCTGTCGATCCGCGGGACCGATACCACGGCCAGCTTCGGCGAGGTGCTCGGGGAGGTCTTCGAGGACGTGCGCGACTGGACGCATGTGAAGTGGAGCCGCGCGTCCGGCGACGGATCGTTCGATTGCCTGCCGGACCTCGACCCGTTCGACTCCTCGGTGCCGAAGATCGCCACCGGCACGTGCGAGGGGCTGCAGCGCCTGCGGAAGATGTCGCCCGTCGCTCCCGGCATCGGCTCGGGGACGGCGCAGGCGTACCTGCAGTCGCTGCTGGCGAAGGACCCGGCGCTGCCGATCGTGGTCACGGGCCACAGCCTCGGCGGCTGCCAGGCCACCGTGATGGCCATGTACCTGGCGGACGTGCTGCCGGCCGGCACGCGCATCCTGCCGAATCCGTTCGCGCCGCCGACCGCGGGCAACGCCGCGTTCGCGAAGATGTACGACGCACGGTTCCCGCAGGGGAACGTCTGGTGGAACACGCTCGACCTGGTGCCGAACGCGTTCGCGAAGGGCGACGCCGCTACGCCCGGCAACCTGCGCTTCGCCGAGGGGCTGTGGCAGGACCATGGCGGCGCGGGCAACACCGCCTTCGCCGACACGATCAAAGTGCTGATCGGCACGCTGCCGGAGTACCAGCAGCCGACCGCCGGCGAGGCCCGCCTGACCGGCCAGGCCGCGACGACCGCGTTCCTCGACTCGTGATTCGGGACGCCCGGTGCGAAGCCCCCCGACCCATGGATCGCCCAGCTCGAGTGGCAGCACTTTCCGCCGTGCTATTACCTGATGATGCAGAAGCAGATGCCGGAGCTGGCGGCGTATCCGTTCCCGGGGAAACTGCCGTAGGGGGGGGACCGCCGGCGTCCTCGCCGGCTGTCTGTGGCGGCGTCCCGCCGCCACTCAACGGGGGCGCAGGCGGGACGCCTGCGGAGACAGCCGGCGGGGACGCCGGCGGTCCACTGGGGGTACGCTTCGTTGATGCGGATCGTGGTCGTTGGCGCGGGGGTGTCGGGGCTGACGTGCGGGGTGGTGCTCTCCGAGGCGGGGCACGAGGTGACGATCGTGGCGCGGGAGGTGGAGGCGACGACCTCGCACGCCGCGGCGGCGATCTGGTATCCGTACCATGCGGCGGGGGCGGAGCTGGAGGCGTGGGCGAACGAGACGCGGGAGGTGCTGGAGCGGCTCTGCTACGAGCCGGCGGCGGGGGTCTCGCCGATCGACTTTCACGTGGTGGGCGAGGGCGTCCTGCGCGTGCCGCTGATGGACGTCACCCGCTACGTTCCGTACCTGCGGGCGCGGTTCCGCGGCGAGCTCGTGCAGCGCGAGGTGGGCTCGTTCGACGAGCTGCGCGAGTACGACCGCATCGTCAACTGCGCCGGCTTCGGGGCGCGGGAGCTGTGCGGGGACGCGGCGCTCGAGCCGGGGTACGGCGTGGCGGTGGTCGTGGAGAGACCGCCCATCGACTTCGCGTACGCCGACCCGAACGATCCGCTGACCTACGTGATCCCGCGGACGGACGACTGCATCCTCGGCGGCTACGACGCGGCCGTCCCCCCGGATACGAGCGAGATCGCGAAGATCGTCGAGCGCTGCCGGCAGGCGGTTCCCGAGGTGAACGGAAACGTGCGGGAAGTGAAACACGGCATCCGCCCCGTGCGCGCGGCCGTCCGGCTCGAGCGCGAGGGGAACATCGTCCACAACTACGGCCACGGCGGCGCCGGCTTCACCCTCTCGTGGGGATGCGCGTCAGCGGTGCGTCAACTGATCGTGTAAATCCCGCCAGCGAGACCGAGCAGGGTGCCGGTCGCGAGCTCGAGCGGCGTGTGGTGCTTCAGGTACCAGCGCGACCAGGCCAGCGCGATCAGCACGCCGGCCATCACGAGCGCCGACCAGGGATACACCAGCCAGAGGATCACCGCGCAGAAGGTGCCGAACAGCAGGTGGAGCGAGGTCTTCTGCAAGCGGCTGAGTGCGAGGGCGATCAGCAGGATGCAGACGATGGCCAGCATCGAGCGCCGGAAGGTGGGGATGAGGAAGGCCGTGGCGGCGACAATTGGAATGGCAATCCAGTAGAGGCTGGAGCGCTGGTCGCGGCGGGAGACGTCGAAGTCGCTCCAGACGCCGCGGCGCACGTTCCAGAGCAGGACCGCGGAGATGGGGAGGGTGGTCGAGGCGGCGATGAGGAGCGTCCAGCGCCAGTTGCGGCTGGCGAGGGCCACCGTGAGAGGGGAGAGGACGAGGGGGTGCGCGGCGATGGAGATCAGCCGCGCGAGGCGCGGCGGCCACGGGGGCCGCCGCTCGATCATCAGCGCACGGCCTTCTTGATCGCGCCGGAGCGGATGCAGCGGGTGCAGACCTGCATCCGCTTGACGGCCGAACCGACCATCACGCGGACGCTCTGGAGATTCGGCAGCCAGCGGCGGCTGGAAACGTTGTGGGCATGGCTGACCCGGTTACCAAAAACCGGTGCCTTGCCGCAGACTTCACACATCTTTGCCATGGTTAGACTCCCTCGAAATACGAAAGGCGTGGATTGTAATCCCCGGTCCGGACTCGCGCAAGCGGATGAGCCGCAAACGTGCGAAATCGAACCACTTATCTAAATCTTGTAGAGTTGACACCAAAAATTAAACGTTGTAATTTCGCTCAACCTTTCTTACATCTTCCCCGGTGCCTGTGAGAAGTGAGTGAGATGGATGGGGTGAGCGGTGTTCTTCTCAAAGAGCAAAAATGTCGTCGGTCTCGATATCGGCTCTTCAGCGATCAAGCTCGTCGAGCTGAAGGAGAAGAAGGGCGGAGCGTACTCGCTCGTAAAGCTTGGTACCGAACGACTTTCCCCTGAAGCCATCGTCGATGGCTCCATCATGGACTCATCCATGGTGGTGGAGACGATCCAGCGGCTGAACACCGACCAGAGCGTCAAGAATTCCAATTACGCGACCTCCCTCTCCGGCCACTCGGTCATCATCAAGAAGATCACCCTGCCGGCCATGTCCCCCGAGGAGCTGGCCGAGTCGATCCAGTGGGAAGCCGAGCAGTACATCCCCTTTGACATCAACGACGTGAACCTCGACTACGTGCCGCTGACCAGCCCCGGGACGGGCGACAACATCGACGTGATCCTGGTCGCAGTGAAGAAGGAAAAGATCAACGACTATACGTCGGTGATCAGCCAGACCGGGAAGATGCCGGTGCTCGTCGACGTCGACGCCTTCGCGCTGCAGAACTGCTACGAGGTCAACTACGAGGTGGAGGACGGACGGGTGCTCGCGCTCGTGAACGTCGGCGCCTCGGTCACCAACGTCAATGTTCTGTCGGGCGGAACGTCAATGTTCTGGCGTGACATCACTTTCGGCGGCAACCAGTACACGGACGCCATCCAGCGCGAGCTGAGCCTCTCGTTCGAGCAGGCCGAGGAGCTCAAGCGGGGGAAGGCCGTCGCCGACTACACCATCCAGCAGGTCATCCCGATCCTCAACTCCGTCTCCGAGGATTTCGCGGGCGAGCTGCGCAAGACCCTCGACTTCTTCACCGCGACTTCGGGAGCCGAGCGCGTCGACGAGATCGTTCTCGCCGGCGGCGGCTCGGGTGTGCTCAACCTCGACGCCATCCTGCGCGACAAATTCGGAATCCCCGTATCCATCATGGATCCCTTCCGGAAGATCGCCGTCGATGAGAGCCAATTCAATCCCGAGGATCTGGCCGAGATCGCGCCCAGTATGGCCATCGCGGTCGGTCTGGCCATGAGGAAGTTGGGGGACGCTTGATCAAAATCAATCTGGTGCGGGAAGGGCGGGCGGTCCGCGGGGCGGGTGCTCCGGCGGCGATGGCAGTCGCCACGGCGGGACCAGGTTCGGCGAATCTCAACAACATCCTCGTCCTCGGCCTGCTGGTCCTGGCAGGCGTCGCCGCCGGCGGCTACTGGTTCATGACCAAGCAGCGGCTGGCCGAGCGCGTGGCGGAGAGGGACCAGAAGCAGAAGGAAGCCGACGCGCTCGAGCACATCATCAAAGAAGTCGAGGACTTCCAGAAGCGCAAGGACAGCCTCCAGCAGCGCATCGACCTGATCAACCAGCTCAAGCAGAACCAGAAGGGACCCGTGCGGATCATGGATCAGATCAGCCGCGATCTCCCCGATTTGGTCTGGCTGGACCGTCTGGAGATCGTGGGCGGGCAGATCAACATCACCGGGCGCGGGCTGAACCCGAACGCGATCGCGCTCTTCGTGCTGAACATCAAGAACGATCCGTATTTCGAGGAACCGCAGCTCGGGACCATGGCGCAGGTATCGACCGCGCCGGTGGTGTACTCGTTCGACATGAGCTTCGGGTTCTCGTATGCCCCGAAGACGCCGGGGGCTCCGGGCGGGACTGCCGCCCCGACCAGCACGGCCACGGCAACGACGACGCAGTAGCAGGAGAGGTTTTCGATGGCGCTGACTCTGGACGACAAACCGTGGTGGGTGGGGCTGCTCGTCGGTCTGGGCCTGGCTGTGGCCGTCCTGTGGCTGGTCGATACGTACGTGGTCAAGGACATCAAGGAAGAGATCGCGGCCACGGAGACGGCCATCGGCGATCTGGACACGAAGATCCGTCAGGGACGCGCCGCCGAGCAGAAGCTGCCGCAGTTCCGCGAGGAAGTGAAGCGCCTCGAGCTGGAGCTCGAGAAGCTGCGCCGCATCCTCCCCTCGACCCGCAACACCGAGGAGATCATCCAGAAGATCAAGTCGCTCGTCGACCAGGGGGAGTTCACGCTGAACCGCCTCTCCTTCCCGCCGCTGGGCGAGGCGGGAGCGGGCGGCACCGAGGCGTACGTGGAGTGGCCGATCGCGGTGGCCGTGGACGGCCGCTACCACGACCTGGCCATCCTCTTCAATCGCCTCGGCAACTTCTCGCGCATCATGAATGTGGAGAACATCCGCATCAACGCGCGCACCGAGCAGGACAACAAGACCATCACCTCCGAGTTCACGGCCAAGACGTTCGTCTACGTCGAGCCGAAGGAAGAGGTCCCCGCGGCCGAGGGTGCAGCGGCACCGGGCGGTGCCGGCGGCGGTGAGGCGAAACCGGGCGGCAATGCCGCGACGCCGGTGGACGGGTAGGGGAGAAGCGATGAAGACACGCAATCTCGGCATCTCGCTTCTGATCGTGCTCGCGGCCGTGGCCAGCGTGGTGGCGCAGTCGCCGGCCACCGGCACCGCTCCCGCGGTCGGCGCGGCCACCGATACCTCGGTGCAGAAGACGCTCGAGGAGATCCTCGAGGAACCGACCACGACGGATACCTATCGCTACGATCCGCAGGGGCGCCGCGATCCGTTCCGGTCGCTCATCGGCCCCGCGCCGAAGCTCGATCCGGGTCAGCGTCCGGCCGGCGTGCCGGGCTTCCTCATCGACGAAATGAAGCTGCAGGGCATCTTCCAGACGCGCGCCGGCCTCACGGCGATGGTCAACGGTCCCGACAACAAGGGCTATACCATCAAGGTCGGCGACAAGGTCCTGGACGGAGAGGTGATTCGGATCACGACGACGTCCGTGGTGTTCCGGCAGCAGGTCAACGATCCGACTCGCATCGAACGGTTCCGCGAGGTCGTGAAGGATCTGTCGCCGTCGACCCCGAAGAGGTAAGGGATGGCGCGGCAGACCAGTGGGCGAGTGGAGGGCGAGATGGTGAAGGTGGGAAGTATGAGTAGAGCCAAGCGAATCCTGCTGATCGGCGGCGTGCTCCTGGTGAGCGCCGGCACGGCCGACGCCCGTATCTGGGGGCGCAAAGCGAAAGAGCCCGCTCCCCAGACGGCTGCCGTCCCGAGCCCGATCGCGCTCGGCGCCGTCGAAGTGGACGGCTCGCGCGTGATTCTGCGCACCACCGGCGCGCCGGCGTACACCTCGTACAGCCCGTCGCCCGGCGTCTTCGTCGTCGACCTCACCAGTACCAGCCGCGATGCCGCCGTCTCCATCCCGGCCACCCTCCCGCCCGCCGTCCTCTCCCTCTCCGCCGATGAAGTGGTGGAGATGGGGACGCGCCTCACGCGCGTCACGTTCCGCTTCGCCGAGTCGCTCTCGCCCGACGTCTCGGCGGGAGACAAGTCGGTGGTCGTCACCGTCCCGGCCCGCGCCATCTCCATCGAGACCGCCGCTTCCGGACCGCAGATCGAGATCCTCCCCGCCGTCGTGCCCTCCGCCACCACCGCCCCGGCCGTTCCCGAGCCGGAGCCTGTGGCCGAACCGGTCGCCGAGCCGGTGGTCGAAGAGCTTCCCGCCCCGGTCACCCCGGAGCCGGCCGTCGAAGCAGTCTCCCTTCCCCGCGCGCGCTCCGTGAGGTCCATCGGCGCGCGCTCGAATGAGGGACAGGTGGAAGTGAACATCGCCGCCGACGGCGAGTTGAAGTACAAGGCCTTCCGGCTCGAGAACCCGTCGCGCCTCGTGATCGATCTCGAGGGCGTGAAGAGCAGCGTGGCCAGGAACAACGTCACGGTCGCGGACGACGTGGTCAAGCGCGTCCGCGTGGCGCAGTTCCAGCCGACCGTCGCGCGCGTAGTCGTCGACCTCGCCCAGAAGAGCGAATACGAGATCCACCCGGCGGGCGACTCCCTCCGCATCACATTCCCCGAACGCAGGGCGGGCTTCAGCCCGCCCATGGACGGGCTGAAGCCCGTCCTACGTCCGGAGCCGGAGCCCGCCCCGGCCCCCGCTCCCGTAAAGACTGCCGCGGCGAAGCCGATCCCCATTGTCCCCGCGGAAGACGTCCCCCCCTCCGTCCCCACGATCGCCGAGAACGCCTCCACGTGGAAGATGCCGGAGCCGGAGCCGAAGCCGCAGCGCACCGCGCAGGCCTCGGCAGGTGCGCGCAAAGTCATCAACGCGCCGGTCGACCAGGAGCCGCCGATCGTGCAGCGTCCCGAGGACGTCTTCGGCGCGGCACCGTTGCCGCAGGTGCAGTCACCTCCCTCGCAGAACCTCGGCCCGCGCACGCTCAGCGGCGGTCCGCGCGTGTTCAACGGCGAGCCGCTCTCGCTGAACCTCAAGGACGCCGACATCAAGGACGTCATCCGGACGTTCGCCGAGCTGACGGGGCTGAACATCGCCGTCGATCCCGGCGTCACCGGCTCGGTGACGGTCGACTTCGTCGACGTGCCGTGGGACCAGGCCCTCGACCTGATCCTCCGCCAGAACAACCTCACGTACGTCGTCGAAGGCAACGTGATGCGCATCGGCACGATCGACCGCCTGGCGGCCGAGACGGCGGCCTCGCGCCGGCTGGCCGAGGAAGAGCGCCTCAACGTCCCGCTGACCACGCTCAGCTTCAAGCTCTCCTACGCGCGCGCGGTCGACGTGGCCGGCCTGCTGCGCGACATCGCCTCGCCGCGCGCGCGCATCATCGTCGACCAGCGCACCAACCAGCTCGTGATCAGCGAGGTGCCGCAGTACCTCACCACGATGCAGAACCTCATCGCCACGGTGGACATCCCGAACCGCCAGGTGATGATCGAGGCGCGCATCGTGGAGAGCTCGCAGTCGTTCCGGCAGGAGTGGGGCGTCGAATGGGACTTCGGCGGCGCGCTCGATCCGGCGGTCGGCACGGGCACGGGACTGGTGTTCCCGAACCGGGTCGGCTTCCGGGGCGGTCCGTTCAACTTCGGCGGCGCGGCCGCGCCGGTGCTGACGCTGAACTTCCTGGACGTGCTGGGGGTGTTCGACCTCGACGTCGCGCTGCGCGCGGCGGAGTCGGTCGGTTTCATCAAGGTCATCTCGGCGCCGCGCGTGACGACGCAGGACAACACTCCTGCCGAGATCCAGAGCGGTTTCCAGATCCCGTACCAGACGCGCATCAACTTCACGACCACGGTCAACTACCTCGACGCGACGCTGCGCCTCTCGGTGACGCCGCAGATCACCGAGGCCGGGACGGTGATCATGGAGATCTCGGTGCAGAAGAACGAGCCGGCGGAAGGTCTGGCCATCGAAGGCGCGGCCGGCACGCCGCTCACCACGCGTCAGGCGCGCACGCGCCTGATGGTGCGCGACGGCGGCACGGCGGTCATCGCCGGGATCTTCCAGACGCGCGACAATCGCAGGCAGTCGCGCATTCCGGTGCTGCATGCCTTGCCGGTCATTGGGGAGTTGTTCCGCTCGCACAACACGGCGACGGACCACGACGAGTTGCTCATCTTCATCACGCCGCGAATCGTGAGAGTGTGAGCCGAGGGGAGGGGCGTATGAACAGGATCATCGACAGAATCAGCAAAGTGGCCGCGCTCGCGCTGGCCGTGGCCGTTCTGGGCTGCAACGGCGAGCTGAACGAGGGCTCCGCTCCGGTCGCGCTCGTGGTGAGCACCACGCAGAACGTGCAGCTCATCGAGCTGAACCCGGACGTCGCGCAGTTCGACATCGACTGCCTCGAGAACATCGGCACGGTGACGCTGCGCGTGGTCAGCCGGGGCCGCACGGACCTGACCGGGACGGCCAACCAGGTGCGCGTCACGCGCTACCGCGTCTCCTATCAGCGCCGCGACGGCGGCCGGCTCGTGCCGGCTTCGTTCGTCCGTCCGATGGACACGCTGATCACGGTCGGGACCTTCTCGGGCCTGAGCGACTTCGTGGTCATCGAGCCGGATGCGGTCACGCAGGCGCCGTTCGCCGCCCTGCTCCCGCAGAACGGCGGACGCGACCCGGACACCGGACGCCCGATCATCGAAATGGATGTGATCATGGAGTTCTTCGGCGAGACGCTCGGCGGCGACAATGTGTACGACGCCACGCGCTTTCCGATCGACTTCTGCTACGACTGCGGAGGATGCGCCTAGGCATTCGCCCGCTCGCCTCGCGGCGGGCGGCGTCAGGCGCCGGATGGGGGTTGGGACATGACTGGATTCAGAGAGCGGAAAACGTGGATCGTCTTCATCGCGGTCCTTCTGCTGTTCGCAGCGTGCAAAGGGGAGACTCCGACCGCTCCGCCCACCGGCGGCGGGTCGCCTCCCGGCACCAACCCTCCGCCCACCGGCGTGAGCGTCACCCTGGCGGTGTCGAACGCCAGTCCGCTGGTCGACTCGACGGTGACCATCACCGCCACGGTGACCGAGAACGGCCAGCCCGTGCCCAACGGCACGGCGGTGGAGTTCGTGTCCAACGGCGGCTCGCTCGACGGTGACGACGAGACCACGATCAAGACCACGACCAATGGCGTGGCCACGGTCACGCTCACGTCCAGCGCCGCCACTCCGATCCGGGTCACGGCCACGGTGAACAACATCAGCCAGCAGACCACCGTGAACTTCGTGGCCCGGCCGATCACGCCGGTTCCTCCCAACACCTCACCGACCATCGTCTCGGTCTCTCCGACCACCGGACGTCCCACCGGCGGCGAGACCATCCGCATCACCGGCACGAATTTCCGCGGACCGGTGAAGGTCCTCTTCCGCCTCCCCAACCAGACCAATGCCGTCGAGGCCTCGGTCGTCAACGCCACCGAGACGACCATCGACGTGATCACGCCCGGCGTGAACCTCGGTGTGGGGCAGGAGCTGCAGGCCAGCGTCATCGTCATCACCCAGGCGGGCACGACCTCGGAGAATCGCGTCGAGCGCGCGAATGCGTTCACGTTCCGGGCGGAGCGCCTCACGCCGGTCCTCTTCTCCGTCACCCCGAACTCCGGCCCGGTTCTCGGCGGCACGCGCGTGACGCTGGTCGGTGAGGGATTCCAGGAGCCCGTGCAGGTCCTCTTCAACACCGCCGAGGCCAAGGTGCTCAACGTGACGTTCAAGGAGATCATCGTCGAGACGCCGCCGGCGCGCGAAACGCCGCCCACCGGCTCCGGTGCCATCACCGGCTCGGTCGGCGTGACGGTGCGCAATCTCAACTCCCAGACCACCAGCACCCTCGCGGCCGCCTTCAACTACAAGAACGCGATCGAGATCACCGGCGTCACGATCACCAGCCAGTCGCGCATGACCATCGACGGCAACGGCTTCGTCCCGCCCGTGATCGCCGTCGTCCGCACGAACGAGGGTGACATCGGCCTGGGTCTGATTCAGGTGACCGGGACCCGCATCATCGCCACCATCCCGACGATCGTCCCGACCGACTGCGACGCGGAGCTCGAAGGACCGATCGTCGTGACCAACATCGTGAATGGCGATCAGGCCGAAGGCCCGATTTACCGCTTCGCGATCCCTGTGCCCACGATCGTCAACATCGACCCGACCGTGGTCACCGTCGGCGTGAACTCGTCGGTCAACGTCACCGTCGCCAACCCCTTGCCCGGCGCGGCGCGATTCACGATCGGTGGGAGGACCTTCTTCCCCGGCACCCCGACTCTCAACAACGGTACGGCCACCTACAGCGTACCGATCCCGGTTAATCTCACGTTCCCGACGGAGGCGTGCGGAATCGGCGGCACGCGTCGCCTGCCGATCAATGTGGACGTCGTATACGACGTGCCCGGCACCGAGAACTGCGACGATACGGCCGTCGGAGCGCTGACGATCAATCCGGCCAGCAGCGCCTGCGAAGAGCCGCCGCCACCGAATGCGGCGATCACGCCGGCGACGGGAACCTGCGGAAACATGGGCAACGTCGTCGCCGTCGGCCCGGCGACCGGCACTTCGACCTTCACGATCACGAACACGGGCGGACAGCCGCTCATCATCAGCTCGGCTGCCGTGATCGGCTCCACGAATACCGATACCGTCACCGTTGCGCCGACTTCGGCGACGATCGCACCGCAGGGCAGCACGACGTTCACGGTCACGGCGAATCCCACGGCCGCTGGTCCTTTCAGCGGTACGATCCGCGTGAACAGCAACGATCCCGATACGCCTGCGTTGGATTACTGCTTCACCGGCAACGGCACCTAGTCGCTCTTTTCAGCGTATTCATCGAACCGCCCCGCACCCGCGGGGCGGTTCGCGTCTTGTGCAGGTAGAATTCAGGTCCGCGATGGCGCAAACCGCGACGAACCCCAAGATCGAAGAGCTGCGGTTCCGGTTGAAGACGGACCCGAAGAGCCGTCTCTTCTATCAGCTCGCCGAGGAGCTCCGTAAAGCGGGGCACACGGGCGAGGCGGAGCAGGTCCTGCGCAGCGGCCTGACGGTGTACCCGACCTATCTGGCCGCGTGGGTGAGCCTCGGGCGCGTCCTGCGCGAGCAGAAGAACGACGGCGCGGCCGTCGAGGCGCTGACCAAGGCCATGCAGCTCGACCCGGGCAACGTCGTCGCCGCCCGCCTCCTCGCCGACGCCTACCGCAACCTCGGCGAGAACGTCGAGGCGATCAAAAAGTACAAGCTCGTCCTGGCGCTCATGCCCGGCGACGAGGAGCTGAAGGCGACCATCGAGCAGCTCGACCGCGAGATCACCGGACCGCTCGGCGGACCGCCGGCGTCCCCGCCGGCTGTCTCGGGCGGCGTCCCGCCGCCCCCCCCGGAGAGTGGCGGCGAGGACGCCGCCACGACAGCCGCCGAGACGGCAGCGGTCCCCATGGCCGAAGAATCCCCCTTCGACCGCACCGCTCCTCCCTTCGACGAAGCCATCGAGACGGGCGACGTCGAGCCGATGCTCGTCGCGCACGACGACAGCCCCTTCGAGGAGCCCGCGACTCTCGCCGCCGCGATCGAGATCGAGCAGCCCATGGGCATGCACATCGACGTGGCGCCGCTGGCCGCCGAGGTGCCGGCGCCGGTGGTCGACGAGGCCGACGTCTTCGAGCCCGCCGTGGTGGAGCCACCGCCGCAGGTGGAAGACCTCACCAACACGCTGACCATGGCCGACCTCTACGCGCGCCAGGGACTGACCAACGACGCGCGCCACATCTACGAGAACATCCTGGCGCGCGATCCCGGCAACCTGGACGTGCGCGCGAAGCTCGACGCCCTCACGCCGCGCGTGAATCCGAAGATCGAGCGGCTCGAGCGCTGGCTCTCCAAGGTCTCGCGCCGCGAGGTGAGGGATGTTTAGAGAGGTGCTGAACGCGCTGCGCGACCGCATCGAAGGGGCGGTGGCGGCGAGCCTCATCGGCCTGGATGGCATCGCCATCGAGACCATCGGCGACGGCGCCGTCCCCCTCGACATCCTGGGCGCGGAGTTCGGCTCGTTCATCAAGTCGATCCGTCACGCCAATACGGAGCTGAACACGGGCGAGGTCCTGCAGTTCTCGCTCGTCACCGAGAAGTACATCACCTTCATGTCCGAGGTCACCCCCGAGTACTACATCCTGCTCGTCCTCCAGCCCGACGGCAATTACGGCCGCGCGCGCTTCGAGCTGTCCAGGGCGAAGTATTTGCTTCGCGACGAGTTGATCTGAGAGGTAGCGATTGAAACATTCAGAGATTCTGGAGCTCATCGACAAGGTCGCCGAGCATGGTATCCATTCGGTCGAGATCGAACAGGCAGGGACCAGGGTCAAGATCGAAGGCAAGTCCTCCACGCCGGCGCAGCACATCCACGTCGGCGAGATGAAGAGCGAGGGGGCGCCGCTGGCCGCGGCCTCCGTCGCCCCGCCGTCCGAGGCTGCCAGGAGCGAAGAGAAGGCGAAGAAGGCGGAAGAGAGCGACGCCGGCCTGCACATCATCACCTCGCCGATCGTCGGGACCTTCTACCGCGCCGCCAGCCCCGAGTCGCCTCCCTTCGTCAACGTCGGAGACCGGATCTCGAAAGGGAAGGTGCTCTGCATCGTCGAGGCGATGAAGCTGATGAACGAGATCGAATCGGACATCGACGGCGTGATTGCGAAGATCTACCCGCAGAACGGGCAACCGGTCGAGTACGGCGAGAACCTGTTCGCGGTCAAGGTATAGTCCGCGGCAATGTTCTCGAAGATCCTCATCGCCAACCGCGGCGAGATCGCCCTCCGGGTCATCGCCGCGTGCAAGGAAATGGGCCTCAAGACGGTGGCCGTCCACTCGGAGGCCGACCGCGACTCGCTGCACGTCCGCTACGCGGACGATGATGTCTGCATCGGCCCCGCGGCCTCGAAGCAGAGCTACCTGAGCATCTCCAGCATCATCGCCGCGGCCGAGATCTCCGGCGCGGACGCCATCCATCCCGGCTACGGCTTCCTCTCCGAGAACCCGCACTTTGCCGAGATCGTCGGGGAGTGCCGCCTGACGTTCATCGGCCCGCCGGCCGAGGCCATCCGCCTCATGGGCGACAAGGCCCGCGCGCGCGAGACGGCCAAGCGCGCCGGCGTGCCGATCATCCCCGGCAGCGAAGGGGCCATCCGCACGGTCGAGGAAGCGGCCGAGGTGGCCCGCTCCATCGGCTTCCCGGTGATCCTCAAGGCAGCCGCCGGCGGCGGCGGCCGCGGCATGCGCATCTGCTGGGAAGAGGGCGACCTGCAGACGCAGTTCGAGACCGCCCGCAACGAGGCCGAGCGCGCCTTCGGCGACTCGTCGGTCTATCTGGAGAAGTATCTCGAGCGCCCCCGCCACATCGAGATCCAGGTCTTCGGGGACATGCACGGCCGCATCGTGGCCCTCGGCGAGCGCGAATGCTCGATCCAGCGCCGCCACCAGAAGCTGATCGAGGAGTCGCCCTCGCCGGCGCTCACCGACGAGCTGCGCAAGCGGATGCAGGACGCGGCGGTGCGCCTCTGCCAGGCGGTGAACTACGTCAACGCCGGCACGATCGAGTTCCTCTTCCAGGACGGCGAGTTCTATTTCATGGAGATGAACACCCGCATCCAGGTCGAGCACCCCGTGACCGAGGAAGTGACCGGGATCGACCTGGTCAAGGAGCAGATCCGCGTCGCGGCGGGGGAGCATCTCTCGGTGCCGCAGGGCGACTTCCGCCTGCGCGGCCACGCCATCGAGTTCCGCGTGAATGCCGAGGACCCGGTCACGTTCGCCCCGAACCCCGGCAAGATCCGCGAGCTGCACCTCCCGGGAGGCCCGGGCGTGCGCGTCGACACGCACATCTACCGCGACTACCACGTTCCCCCACACTACGACTCCCTGCTGGCGAAGCTGATCGTGCGCGGCAAGGACCGCCTGGAGGCCATCAGCCGAGGCCGCCGCGCGCTGGAACAGTTCGTGGTCGAAGGGGTCAAGACGACCATTCCGCTCCACCGTGCCATCCTCAACAACGAGCAATTCGTCCGCGGGGATATCTCGACGCGGTTCATGGACCGGTTCTCGCTGTAGGCAGTTGCTGGTTGCTGGTTGCTGGTTCAAGGCGATCCCTGGCCAGCCGAACCTGCAGCGCATTGAACCAGCAACACAGCAACCAGCAACAGTTCTCCCGCCCAGGCGTGCTAACCTCGCTGCGCATCAGCATGAAAATCTACCTCGTGGGCTTCATGGGCTCAGGCAAGACGACCATCGGCCGCGAGCTGGCAGCGCGGATCGAGGCGCCGTTTTTCGATCTGGACGAGCTGATCGAGGCCGCCGAGCAGATGACGATCAAGGAGCTGTTCGCCCAGCGGGGTGAGCCGTACTTTCGGAAGCGCGAGCGCGACCTGCTCCGCTCGACCAAGCACCTCGACGCCGCGGTGATCGCCACCGGCGGCGGCACGTTCACCTTCGACGACAACATCCAGTTCATCCAGTCCGAGGGACTGTCGGTGTTCCTCTCCGCGCCGTACGCGCTGCTGCGCTCGCGCATCGGGCGCAAGGAGGACCGGCCGCTGTTCCGCGACGACATCTCCACGCACGAGCTGTACGCGAACCGCATCCGCTACTACCGCATGTCGGACATCACCATCGACGTCCGGGAAGAGGAGACACCGACGGAGATCGTGGAGCGCCTGGTGCTGGAGCTGCCGAAGAATGTGCTGGACGCGGCCCGCCGCTCGACGAGCGTGCGTACCTCGGGGAGGCGCGGATGAGGGCACTGGTGGTCAGCGACCTGCACGCGAACCTGGAGGCGCTGCGCGCGGTGATGGCCCGCGTGCGCCGGAAGAAGTACGAGGTGGTGCTCTGCCTCGGCGATTTCGTCGGCTACGGCGCGCAGCCGAATCACGTGCTGGATACGATGCGCACGCTGCGCGGCCGCAAGGTCTACATCCGCGGCAACCACGACCGCGTGGCGGCGGGCCTGGACGACGCGGAAGGGTTCAACAACGCGGCGAAGACGGCCGCGCTCTGGACGCGGGACCGCCTCAGCGCCCCGAACCGCCGCTTCCTCCGCGACCTCACGGTCGGCCCGGTGATCCACCAGGGAGTGATGCTCTGCCACGGCTCGCCGTACGACGAGGACGAGTATGTCTTCAACGTGCACCACGCGGCGCAGATCCTGGCCCTGTTCGAGGCGCCGTTCATCCTCTTCGGCCATACCCACCTGCCCGCGGTGTTCTCGATCGACCCGCACATGAACGTGCGCGGCTTCGCCGTCCGCGACGAGGCGACGGTGAAGCTGGAGCCGGGCCTGCGCTACCTGATCAACCCCGGCTCCGTCGGCCAGCCCCGCGACCGCAACCCCGCCGCCTCCTGCGTCATCCTCGACACCGACAAGCGGAGCGTGCAGTTCTTCCGCGTCGAGTACGACATCGCCAAGACCCAGTCGACGATCCTGAAGGCGGGACTGCCGCAGATTCTCGCGAGTAGGTTGCAGTTCGGGACGTGAGAGGACGGCGGTGCCAAGGTCGTGGCGTTCCTTCAGGAGCGCCGCGCCCACGCCGTCCCGCCAGCCGCTGGAGCTCCCGCTGCACGCATCGACGCCGCGAGCGACGCCGCTACCATTCATGCTCCCGCTGCCGCGATCGATGAAGGCGGTCATCGACCGTACCGCGTGCGACCGTAAGCGTACGATCCGGCGCATCACGATCGATGGAGCCCTCCATCGATTTTGTAATGTCGGCGTCCACGCTTGATGACACGCGATCATGGATCGTGGCACCGCCGAAGGCTCGATCGATGGAGGACTCCATCGATCACAGCATCGCGGGCGTGAGAATTGATGACGACTTCCCTCACATCGATGACGACCTCCATCGACATCGCCGACAAAGTCGTCAACAGTGACGTTTTTTTCGCGACGATCGATGAACGGTCTCATCGATCGCGGCTCCCGCGGCCGTACCATTACAGTCGCGCTTTCCAGAATCGATGGCACCCTCCATCGAGCGCAGGGTGCGGCTGGACGCGCGCGATGACGCTCCCCATCGATCGCAGCGATACGGACCGCACGACTGACGATGGGCTCATCAGCATCGACGACAGGCTCCACAACGTTGACCAAGATCTCCATCAACGTTGCGGCGCACTCATTGGAACACTCAATAGCGAAGAGTGTGAGGGAGCGGGCAAGGATGGCGGTGCGCGGGGGTTCGAAGCGCCCGCGCTAGTTGGCAACGTCGGACGAGAACTGCGCGAGCTGCGCGACGGTGGAAGGAACGGCCTGCGGCAGGTCCCAATTAGCGGATGTTGAGGTAGTGGCGGCTCACCGCGTTCGTGTCATCCATCATGTTGACGACGCGCATGAGTTCGTCCTTGTTGTGGGCCCCACGAAAAGGAAAAGCAACGCGAGCGGGGCGAGAAAGATCGCGAGAAACGAGGCGGCGGTGACGGCGAGAGGCGCGGCAAGGAGGAGAAGAAAGGCCGCGACTGATCGTCCATAACGCGACACAGTGATCGCGTCCAGCGCCTCGGCGGCGCTCGCGAATCGCTGCTCGGGCGATTTGGACGTCAATCGCTGAATCAGCGCGTCGAGCTCCGAGCGGGAAAAGGCTGAGACGGAGTTCCGGCCGGTCTACACTGCCGTAGTCGTTTAATTCCATTACAACTGGAGACCCCGGTGAGAAACATGTCTCGATTTCTTTATGGCATTGCTGTGTCTGCGTTGTTGGCTTTGACCCTTTTTCCCGTGATCCCGGCGCACGGCTTCACGCAATCAGGCGTCGGCATCGACTTCATCGGCAACGGCATTCCGATGGGTCATGAGTGGCTGACCCGTCTCGCGGCGCTGGAGATCCTGGGCGGCGATCCCATCGTCGCCCCCGACCCGAATGACCCGCGCAAGCTCTGGCCGGCGCAGGGGCTGGCGAAAGCCACCAGCCTCGTCGGCGCCCAGTCGGAGGTACACCGCATCAAGAGCACGCCGATCGGCAACGACACGCGCTACGAGTCCGTCTACCGCCCGATCTTCGACGCCATCATCGGCCAGCGCTGGGTCGACCTCGGCGGGTTCAACGTGACCAAGGCGATGGCCAGCACCTACAATTGCTACGCTGCCGTGGCGCAGGAGCCGGCCGACCTGCAGAACGATCACACGATGCGCCGTTTCGACGAGCGCGAGGGCTCCGGCGGCGTCAGCGCCGCCGCGAGCGCGCAGCAGCGCTTCATCGACTACTTCGTCACCGCGGCGACGGCGCCGGCCGGCATCATCACAGTGTGGGACGGCGGCGGCTACAGTGCGCAGGTCGACGTCGACCGCAACTACTTCCTCTTCGGTCGCGCCATCCACCTGTTGCAGGATTCGTTCAGCTCCGAGCACGCCGTGCGTATCGGCGACGACTGGTACAACCGTCTGCGGCAGGTCAAGAGCTACAACTGCGCCGCCGGCTCCGAACAGCACACGCACTCCAACACCGAGATCTTCGCCTACACGAGCGGCGACGTGATCTGGCAGCCGGGGACGCAGTTCACCACGGGCTGGTCCTCGTACAAGACGAGCTTCATGAAGCCGACCGCGCTGGCGGCCACCGAGGCGACGAAGGACCTGTGGGCGGCGTTCATCCGCGTCATGGCCCTGCCTCTCGCACAGCGCGACGCCGCCGCGCGCGCCGAGGCGGCCACGCTGGTGACGAACTGGCTGAGCTACGACCCGGCCGAGATGAGCAACTGGTACGCCGACCCGTCGCGCCGCGACTCGACTTACGTCCTCGGCACGGGCGACTCTCTCCCCGGCCAGACCGTCGCCGCGTGCATGCAGTCGATCGGTCACAACACGCCCGATCCGGACGTGCGCAACGCGCAGATCGAATCCGTGCGCCGCATCTGCGTTTACAACATCAAGCCGGTCACCGGCTACGCCGACCTGTCCGATCCGGAGCTCCGCATTCCGTTCAACTGGGGCTGGCAGAGCAGCATCTCGTGGCTCACGCCGCCGGCCGGGTGGGTGGTACCGAACGTGCCCGCCGACACCGGAACGCCCGTGCGCATCCGCAGCGTGGCCAACGGCCAATTCATGACCGCCCCGGCCGGCCTGACCAACGATGCAACGATCTACTGCCAGCCCGGGACTCCCGTCGACTTCACCCGCGTCGGCAGCGGCTCGAACGTCTACTTCCGCGCGCGCTACGCGCCGAGCCTCTTCTTCAGTTACAAGTTCACCTCCGGCGACGCGAAACTGTGGAAGGGCACTTCCGATTCGAACTACCGCCTCGACCCACAGACGCAGGGCTACGCGATCTACAACCCGCGGTGGAGCGACTACTTCTGGCTGAAGGGCCTGATTCCGCGCCTCGATTCAGACGGCAATCCATCGAACGCGAACGCGCGATGGTCCATTGAAGCGCAGCAATAAGAGAGTGGTTTCATGGGTGGCCGCGTGCGACGGCCACCCATTACGCGTTGCGTGGACGAAGGCGGACGCCGGCGGGCTGTAATGCATTACGGCAGAGCGCGCCAACGCCGGAGATGTGGACCACCCGCCGTAGGGCAACACGTAAGAAAATACTTGCGGAGGTGCGGGCCGGCGTGTATTATTCGCTCATTCCAAAATCGTCCCCTGGAGACCCCGGTGCAGTTACTTCAAGCTGTCACGGTAGTTACCTGGAAGTGCGTCGTTTCAAATGGACGCAGGCCTTGCAGTAGGCATCGCCGTGCAGTCCGAGCCCACAGCGCGCCCCTCAGAGGCGCCCCGCGCGGCCCCGCACTCGCGTAATCCCCCCATCTCTCAAACAAGTTGACGAGTGTAGTTTCCGGCGCCAGCTTTGCGTGCAGAGGTACCGCTGCGCGTACGGCGAGGGCCGGAGCCCATCCCAGGAAAGGAGAATCCCGATGAACTTCGAAAGACTCAGCAACGTCATTCTGACGCCGCGCACTCAGTCGTCGATGTACGAGCTCGTGGCCGCCGAGACCAAGACCGTGATCGAGACGAAAGTCAGCGGTAATTGGGTGCACGACGCGAACGATTCCGACAAACCGATGGCCGTGTAGGCCGGAATCCGCATCGAGCCATGCACCCGGAAGCTGGTAACAGCGTCCGGCGTCGTAAATTGCAGTACACGCAGTGACAGCAGTAAACAGCAGCAAGCCGCGATCAGAAGCGGCGAGTATCGTCCAGTCCGTCCGCGAACAACTGACTCGAGATCACGATGCCCAATGGCATCTCCGCCCCGCGTGTGTCCAATGGACCGGGGGCAACCGACGAACGAGTCTCCGTGCGTAGCGGAGGACCGGCACTCGCCAGAACAGAACGAAATTCTCATTCAACGAAACGATCGAAACGATCGAAAGGGAAAAACACCATGACGTTCGCACAGCTCAGCCTCAACGTGATCGAAGTGAAGTCCACCGCGATGATGTTCGAAGAGGTCGCGGAGCCGGCCGGCACGACCTACGAGACGCGCATCAAGAGCGACGGCAAGGTCGAGGCGACCGACACGGTCACCAAGTAATCGCACGCTGCACTACGGAGATACGACAATGAACTTCGAACAGCTCAACAACGATGTGATCGTGGCCCGCGACTCCGCCCGCATGCTGGATGCCGAAGTGGCCCCGGCCGGCGGCACGGTCATCGAGACGAAGGTCTACGGCTTCTGGAAGAACGACGGCTACGACGACAAGGTGCCGGTCCCCGCTTCGTAAGCACTTCGAGATCATGAATTTCGAAGCGCTCGAGAGCACCGTCATCGCCTCGCGCGTGTCGGCCAGAATCGTGGAGCCGGCGGAGCAGATCCCGACGCCCCTCCACACCAAGCTCGATGGCACGGTCCGACTCGATGCCAACGACCTGATCGACGTGCAGTCGTAACCGCCCGTCGGCAATGTAGTCCGGAAAGGGCGGCGGCCGTCCGGCCGCCGCCCGATCCCGGAGCTGAAATCGAACCCTTGACGATCCCCGTGTGCGCGCAGCGCGCTCACGACAGAGGTACCACGCAATCACGCAGTACCGGATTCCGATCTCATGATTCTCATCCTCGCTCAAAACTACGAACTGAACGTCAACAACGTCTGCCAGATCCTCGACCACTATCGTGCGAAATGGTTCCGGCTCAACGGAGAGGACGTTCCCCTCCGCACGCGCGTGCACCTGGAATGCTCGGGCGACGGATATTCCGGCGCTCTGACCGCGGAGAACGGCGAGCCGATTCCGCAGGCGGCCATCCGCGCCGTCTGGAGCCGCCGCCACGGGCAGGCCGAACTGGGCGACGCGCTCAGTGAGGGACAGAAGGAGTTCATCCGGAAGGAGTGCGGCTACACACTCCTGGGCTTCTATTCGCTGCTCAATCACGCGGCGTGGATGAACGACTATTTCGCCGAGCAGAAAGCCGTCAACAAGCTCTATCAGCTGGCGACGGCCCGATCGTGCGGTCTGCGGATCCCGGAGACGCTCGTGACACAGGATCCGGCGGCGGCGCGCGACTTCTACGACCGCCATTCCGGCGCCGTCCTGACGAAAGCCATCAGCCAGGCCGGCCATGTGCCCAAGGACGAGACCCGGCGCCGCGGCCAGCAGATTTACGCGAACATCATCGGCCCGGACGCTCTGATGGACATGGAGCGCGTCCGCCATGCGCCGACGCTTCTGCAGCGGTATGTGGACAAGGACTACGAGCTGCGCGTGACCGTGATCGGCAACACGGTCTTCGCCGCGGCCATCGAGTCGCAGCGCAGCGAGCGGACGAAGGTCGACTGGCGCCGCTACGACACGAAGAACACGCCGTATTACCCGTATCGCCTGCCGGAGGAGATGGAGCGCCGCCTCCTGGCGCTCATGCGCTCGCTCGGCCTGGAGTACGGGGCGATCGATCTCATCCGGACGACGAGCGGCGAATACGTCTTTCTCGAAGTGAACCCCGGTGGTCAGTGGGGCTGGGTGGAAGGTCTGACCGGTCATCCGATCAATGAGGCGATGGCCCGCTGGCTCATGACAAGGAGTGGACAGGCATGAAGAACGCGCAGGAACTCCCGTTCCTCCTCCGCTATGAGGAGGAGGCCGACGGCGATGCCGTGATGGACGGGCTCGACGACGACTACTACTACGAACCCGACAATGGCGGCATGGCCATCCGGCGCCGCTTCATCCCCTGGGAATCGTGGGCCACGCTGAAAATTCTCGAACCGTGAACTGACATGACCACTCTTTCCCGAAGCTACTTCCGTCTGCGCCCGTACGTCTTTCTGGTGAAGGGCGCCTCGCGCGGCGCGCTGTACGACCTGCACCGTCGGCGCATTTATCCCATTCCGGCGTCGGCCGCATGGGTGCTCGACCGCTGCGCGGAAGGCACCGTCGACGAGATGCTGGAGTCCATCGCCGACGCCGGCGACCGGGCCATGGCCCGGCAGTACCTCGAGCAGTTCGGCGAGATGGACTTCGGCCGCTACCACGACGACGTCCGCACGCACGTTCCCTACCGGCACGAGATGCCCGAGCATTTCCTCGGCCGGGTGACGACGCTCAGCATCGACCTGCGCGGGGACGAGAACGTCCGGGCCGGGCATCCCGACTGGAACGGCATCGTGCGCAGCGCGCGGCGCGATCACGGCTGCCGCCAGCTCACCCTCTTCATCGACGACGACCCGGCCAGCGAGGCGTATGCGATGCCGCTGGTCGAAGCGGCGGCCGCGCTCCGCTTCCACCACGTCGAGATCGTGTTCCCCGGCGATGCGGTCAGCGCAACGTGGGAGGCGACGGCGGCGCGCCTCGGTCTGCGCATCGCGCTGCAGACGCGGCCCAGCTCCGCCAACGCCACCTACCGCCGGCTGCAGGAGGCGCGGCTCAAGGTCCGCTTCAGCGCGTCCGTCGAGCCGGCGCCGATCTCGCCGCGCGTCCTGACCTGCGATCACGGATCGTTCCGCCGCCTGCGCAACGTGTCCGTCCACGCCAACTCGCTGCACGTGGACGGCCAGGGCAACGTCTTCCCGTGGGCGCTGGAGAAGCATCACCTCATCGGCCGCGTCACCGACGCCGCCTCGTTCGACCGTCTCATGCGCGGCCCCGAGCTGCGCAGCGCCTGGACCTTCACCAAGGACGCGGTCGAGCAGTGCCGGGACTGTGAGTTCCGCTACGCCTGCCCGCAGAGCTATTCGTTCCGCCGCGATCCGGAGCGTGTCGGCTCCGCGCCGGCCAACTGCGGCTACGATCCGGCCACCGGCGAGTGGAGCAACGACACCGGCGAGAGTCTGTTCGACGCGATGCCGGTCGAGGACCGCGTCGAGCGCTCCGGCCGCTACTTCGACACCGTCTCCCACGCCAGCAATCCGCTGCCCGAGTCGTACGTGCAGCTCCTCGACGAGATTGTCGACCGCACCGTCAGCGTGCTGGGCATCGAGCCGCCGTCCGCGCGCATCCGCTACTTCTTCTATCCGTCGCCCGCGGATCTGCACCGCGAGATCTCCGAGCGCGACGGCATCCACGTCAGCGGCCTCACCGAGTACAACGCCGGCGGGGCCGAGACGATCATCCGCACCGGGTATCCCGGCCACGCCCACGAGGTCGTGCACGCGCTGCTGTTCGGCATCAACCCCGAGCCCGCTTTCTTCGTCTCCGAGGCCTGCGCCACGATCTTCGGCGCCTGCTGGGGAACGCGCCAGGACCTTCTCGACGACCCCGCGCTCCTGCTCGAAGGCGACGTTCGCGTCACCACCGCCGACGGCGAAGACGTCGACGTCGGACACTCCCTCATCTACGACGGCAAGGGCCTGTTCATCGGGCCGCTGCGGCGGGAGCAGTCGGTCCACGCCACGGCCCGGCATTTCCTCGCCGCGCAGGGCGTGAAGCCGTTCCTGCACTCCTGGTTTCACGCCGTCGACGAGACCGGGCTGCCGCGCCACTTCTATGAACTGGGCGGCTCGTTTTTCCTCTGGCTGATCGAGACGCGGGGCACGGAGCTGTTCCTCGAGTTCTACCGCTCCAAACAGAGCCTGCGTCATCTCGAAGGTTATTACGGTGTCGACATCGCCACGCTGGCCGGCGAATGGATCGCGTTTCTGACCCCGACGAACTAAGGACCCCGCACATGCCCTCTACCTCTTACAAACGCGTCGTGAAGTATCTCTCCTCGCTGGAGTCGTTCCGGAACAACTTCACGTTCACCGTCTCGCTGTCGATCTGCGCCTCGCTGCTCGGATTGCTCTACCCGGTGCTGTTCAAGAACATCGTGGGGAGCTTCAACGAGCGCAACATGGCGGGGTTCCTCACCTTCGTCGGCGCGCTGCTGGGCGTGCAGCTCGTCCAGACCTCGATCTCGGTCTGGACCTCCCTCACGCGCCGCCGCTTCGACCTGTTCGCCAACGGGCCGGTCATCATGAACTTCTACGAGAAGGTGCAGTCGCTGCCGATGGCCGTGTTCAAGAAGTTCATGCACACGGGTGAGATCTACCAGCGCGTCATCGACTCGCTCGAGCTCAACCGCGTGGTGGCCGACGCCGTGACCCGCATCGCGCTCGTGGCGCTGCGCCTGCTCGTGCTGATCGGCGTCATTTTCTGGCTGGATCCGGTGGCCGGCCTGCTGGTGCTGGGCATGATGGCGATCTACGCCACGATGCACCGTTACATCACTCCCCGCGCGCGCCGTTATCAGCAGGCCACGCTGCTCTCCAACTCGCCGCTGACCAACGCGCTGTTCGATGGCCTTAACAAGATCCGCACGATCAAGGCCCTCGGCGCCAGGCAGCAGGTCATGGACGGCCTGAAGGACAAGCTGCAGGACAACATCGATCACCAGCTCCGCTACCTGAAGTTCTCCGCCAAAGTCGGGCTGATCAACGGCAACCTCACGCACATTCTCAAAGGGTCGCTGATGGTCTACGCGGCGTCGACGGCCATGATCGGGCGCACGGAGCTCTCCTCCGGCCTGGCGCTGATGTTCCTCATCCAGCAGGTGTTCGAGCCGATGCAGAGCTTCGTCGAGATGTTCGTCGACGGCAGCCGTGCCCTGATCATCCTGGAGCGCTACTACGCGGTGCTCGGCGAGCCGAGCGAATGCCTGGAGAACGAGTCGGCCAGGCCGCTGGAACTGACCGAGGCCTGTCCGGTGACGCTGGAGAACGTCTCGTTCTCCTACGGTTCCAACCAGGTGCTCCGCAATGTCAATCTCCACATCCCGGCGGGCAAGCGCGTGGCGCTGGTCGGCCGCTCGGGCGCCGGCAAGTCCACCATCATGAACCTCGTCCTCGGCCTGTACCGGCCGCAGGAAGGCCGCGTGCTGGTCGACGGCGTCGATCTCGCCGACGTCGATCTGACCCGCTTCCGCAAGCAGGTCGGCGTGGTGCTGCAGGAGGAGTACATCTTCCCCGGCACGCTCCGCGAGAACGTGACCTTCGGTCTGCAGCGCCGCGTCGACGACCAGGCCGTGATCGAGGCGCTGCGCGCGGCCGAGCTGTGGGACCGCTTCGCCGGCACGCCGGACGGACTGCAGACGGTACTGCAGGACGGCGCGCTCTCCGGCGGCGAGCTGCAGCGCCTGATCCTGGCGCGCGCGTTCCTGCGCAACCCGGCCCTGCTGGTCTTCGACGAGCCCACCTCGTCGATGGACATGGAGACCGAGGCCCGCATTCAGGCGGCCATGGACGTGCTGCTCAAGGGCCGCACCTCGCTGACGATCGCCCACCGCCTCTCGACCATCATGAAGTCCGACCTCATCTACATCGTCGAGGACGGCCAGGTGGTCGAGCAGGGCACGCATCACGAGCTGGTGCAGACCGCCGGCTTCTACTCGACGCTGTATCGACAGAGCCTCGTGGCCTAGAGAGGAGCATTTCATGTCCATCGATTTCATGACGGCGCGACGCGTTGCGGACCCCACGGACGCGCACGAGCGACGCAAGCCGATGGTGATCGATGCCGAGGCGCCGGCGCAGGGCCGCCGCTACCTCGCGGCCATCGCCGTGGCGGCCGCGGTGGTCCTGCTCGCGGGCGGGGCGTGGCTGTGGTCGCGCCCTCCGCGCATCGACGGCCGTCTCTGGACGGCCGCCGTGCGCAGCGGCGACCTGCAGGTCGGGGTGGCGGGACACGGTGAAGTGATTCCGTCCGCGCTGGTGACGCTGAGCAGCGCCACGGGCGGCTCGGTGACGACCATTCACGCGCTCTCCGGCGCCCATCTGGCCAAGGGGGACGCGGTGCTGACGCTGCGCAATCCCGACCTGCTGGCGGAGCTCGGCACGGCCGAGACGACCTACGCGGAGAAGCTTGCCGCGCAGGCCTCGCTCCGCGCGGAGCTCGACGCCAAGCGCTCCGAGATGCGCTCGAAGCTCGACGACGCCACCGACGCGCTGTCCGTGAAGCGCCTGGAGCTCGAGGCGCAGCAGACGCTGTTCGCGAACGGGATCAGCTCCCAGCTCGCGCTGCAGAAGGAGCGCGCGCAGCTCGCCGCGGCCGAGCGGCAGGTCCGTCAGGCCAGGGCCGACGTCGACAACCTCGAGGCCACGAGCCGCATGCGCATGCATGCCGTGGACGCGGAGCTGCAGACGGCCGCGGCACAGCTCGCGCGCCTGCGCGATCAGGTGGACGAGCTGACCATCCGTGCGCCCGAAGCCGGAACGCTGTACGAGCTGACGGACAAGATCACCGTCGGCACGCCCGTCGTCGCCGGAGCGGTCCTCGGCAGGATCGCCACGCAGGCCACCGTCAGCGCCGATCTTCGGATTCCGTCCGCGCGTGCGGGCGAGGTCCGCATCGGACAGACCGTGGAGCTGACGGTCGGTCCCGGCAAGATCCAGGGCCGCGTGCAGCGCATCGACCCACGCGTGCAGCAGGATCAGGTCCAGGTGTCGGTGGCGCTCGACGAGCGCGCCGCCACGGGCCTGCTGGCCGGACAGCCGGCCAACGGCGAGATCGTCACGGCCTCGCTGCGCAACGTGTCGTACGTCGAGCGGCCGGCCGGCGTCGTGGACCACGCCTCGGCGAGCGTCTTCGAAGTCGACCGGGCCGGCAACCGCCTGGTGCGCCGCGAGGTCCGCTACGGCGGGTCGGGCGGCAAGTACATCGTCATCGATTCTGGTCTGAGCGCGGGCTCGGAGATCGTGCTGTCCGACATGGCGCGATACGCCGGCCACCGCAGCCTCCGTTATTCCAACTGACCCGGGAGAACCTTCACATGACCACGTTACTCGTAGAAGAGCCGCAGTACACACGCAACGTCGTGGAACACCCCCGTGCGGAGCGCAGTCTCATCGCGCTCGATCGCGTTTCCAAGAGCTACCGCTCCGGCCACGGGAAACTGCAGGCACTCGACTCGGTCAGCCTGCGGATCGAGGACGGCGAGTTCGCCGCGGTACTCGGCCCCTCGGGCTGCGGCAAGTCGACGCTGCTGGCCGTCCTGGGCCTGCTCGAGAAGCACGATGAAGGCGAGTACCGTCTGGCCGGAACGCGTGTGGCGGACCTCGGCTTCAGCCGCAGCGCCGACGTGCGTAATCAGCACATCGGGCTGGTTTTCCAGGCCTTCAATCTCGTCAGCGGCCTGACGCTGCTGGACAATGTCCTTCTCCCGCTGCGCTACAGCCGCACGGTGCCGAAGTCCGAACATCGGGCCCGGGCCATGGCTGCGCTCGAGCGCGTCGGCCTGGCCGATCGCGTCCGCGACTACCCGCATCACCTCTCCGGCGGCCAGCAGCAGCGCGTGGCCATCGCCAGGGCCGTGGTCACCGATCCGTCGCTGATCCTCGCCGACGAGCCGACCGGCAACCTCGACTCCGTTCGCGCGGCCGAGGTCATGGACCTCCTCGGGGATTTCCACAACGACGGCGCCACCATCGTGATGGTGACGCACGACCGCTCGCTGGCCGAGCGCGCCGACCGCCGCGTGCTGATGCACGACGGAAGAATCGTCGAGGACAGCCATGTGGCGTGACGCGGGACGTTTCTGGGGCAGGACTCCGGCCCGCAGCCTGAGCCTCATGCTCGGCTGCGCGCTGGTCATGGCGCTGCTGGCCGTGAATGCCCATCTGCTGCGGAACTCGCTGTGGTTCGTCCCTCCCGCGGTGGAGTCGGACAGCCATTTCGTGACGCTCGGCGCCTACTCGGCCGAGGGGCGTTTCGACGTCGCCAGCGCGGCGGACATCCGCGCGCTGGACGGCCTCGGCTTCGCCGGCCGCTACACGGTCTACGGCAAGGACCTGAGCGAGGTGGCGTACGCCGGGCGGACCTTCCGCGACCTCGAAGTGGCCTTCGTCTCCGACGAGTTCTTCGAGCTCCTCGGCGTCGGCATGTCGGCCGGTGCGCCGCCGAACGCGCGCCGCAGCGGCCTGGTGCTCGACTACGAGTTCTGGCGCGGTGAGCTGGGCGGCGACCGCTCGATCGTCGGGAAGAGCCTGGTGGTCTCCGGTGCCAGCCTTCCGGTCGTGGGCGTCGCCGACGCGCGCTTCCGCGGCCTCGGCGACCGCCATCCCGCGGTCTGGATCCCCGCCCGCATGCGTGCCGCTCTTCTGCAGCTCGATGTGGAAGGCTCGGGCGTGGACGTCGAAGCGATGAAGAAAGAGATCGCCGAGCAGCTTCCGGTCTATCACGCCCTCGTGGCGTTGAAAGATCCGGCCGAGCGCGCGCGGCTCGACGCCTGGCGCGTGCAGACCGCGGAAACGGTCTCCGTGGCCGGAAAGGATCATCTCCGCATCGGCGTCAACCGCCGCGACTTCCGTCCGGCGATCCTCGACGGCATCAACCTTCTCCCTGCCGAGACCGCGGCCATGACGCGCTATCTGTGGCTCATCGCGGGCCTCAGCATTGTCCTGGCGGTGCTGGCCGTGTTGAATCTCGCCGCGTACTGGAGCGCGCGCACGGCCGAGCGGACGCAGGAAATCCACATTCGCCACGCCGTCGGTGCGCGGCTCGGCGACCTGCTGCGGCTCTTCGCCGGCGAGACGATCCCGTTCCTCCTGGCGATCATCCTCTGCGCGTTGCCTCTGGCGGCGCTGCAACTGCGCGTTCTGCACGAGCTCGAGCCGTTCCGCACGTTCCTGCAGCATCGCTCCATCCAGCTCTCGCCGCGCGACTTTGCGCCGTCGCTGGTGGTGGTCGTGATCCTGGGCGTCATCGCGCTCCTCGCGCCGTTACCGGGCCTGCGCCGCGGCTCGTGGCGCAGCGCGCTGTTCGGCGTGACGGCGGAAGGCCGCCGCCGCCGTCTGGCCGTGGGTGCCGTGCAGTGGGTGCTCGTCGCCGCGGTCGCCGGTCTGGCCGGCGCCAGCATGCTCGCCGGTTATCGGATGAAACATGCCGGCTGGGGCGGTGACGGCAATCCGCTCGTGGTCCGCCTGGACATGGGCGAGAGGCCTCAAACGCTCGTCGATGCGCTGCAGCTCGACGCCAATTCGGCGGCGACGGTGCAGGTGCTCCCTCTCGGCGGGTTGAAGCGCAAGTTCGACGCGTACGTTCCGGGACTCGATGGGAAGGGGCGTCGCCTGGCGCTCTATCTCAATGAGGTGAGCCCGGCCGCGGTGTCGTACCTCGGCGTTCCGCTTCGCGCCGGCCGCGTACACGCCGCGCAGGGCGAGATCGAGGTCATGGTCAGCGAATCGTACGCGCGCGCGCTCGGCGTGGCGCCCGAGGCGCTGCTGAATCAGCCACTGGTGCTGATCTCGTCCAGCGGGAGGGAGTTTCGCCCGATTCCCATCGTCGGCGTGTTGGCCGACGTGCACTACAGCGACCTGCGCACGGCGCCGGAGATGGTGGTGTACGGCGCTCCGGATCCGGGCAAGCTCGGATCGGCGCTGCTGCTGCCGCAGTCGGAGCGCGGACGCGTCGACGCGGCGCTGAGCCGCGGCGGCCTCGCGCCGGACGCGATGAAGGCGCTTTCCAGCGTGACGTCGATGCAGCAGTTGCGCGACGACAACGCCCGCACCGAGTCGCTGCTGGCGTTCGGCACGTTCGCTTACGCCCTCCTCGCCCTGGCGCTGCTGATGTTCGGCGTCGTGGCCGAGGCACGCATGCAGTTGGCCCAGCGCGGCCGCGAGCTGGCTTTGGTGGTCACGCTCGGCGCACGTCTCGGCCAGTCGGTGCTGCGCTTCCTCGCCGCTCCTCTGGTGACGGTGAGCGTGGCCATGCTGCTGGTCGTGTCGGCCAGCGGCCTGCTGCGGGATCGCTGGCTGGGTGCCTTCCCGATGCTGTCAGCAGGGGACTTCTGGAGCGTCTCCGCAATGGTCCTGCTGACCGTGGTGCTGTTCATCGCGTCGCTGGTCGCGTTCGCGTCGCTGCGGCTGAGGCGCCTCAGTCTGGCGGAACTTTTGCGAGCAGAGCGGTAATGCGATTGCGGTTCTGCCACGCCGTCGCGCTCGCGGCCGGCCTGGTGCTCTCGGCCCGCTGCGCGGTGGAAAAACCGCTGTCCACGCGTGTCCATCTCCGGATCGACGGAGATGGACAACGCGTGCAGATCACCACGGCCACGGAGTTGAAGCAGAGTTGGGAGGTCGGCGGGGCGAAGGACCGGCTGGCCTCTGCCCGCGAGGCCATGCTCGCCGCGCGCGACGAGTGGTCGAACCGCTACGCGCAGCTCGAGGCGCAGTCGGACCGCCTGCTGCAGCAGAGGGAGCGCGGCGAGCTGCGCCGCGTGGAGCGATCCGCGGTCGTCGAGCGCGATCAGTTGACGCGCTTCTTCGCCGATACGCCGCTGACCTTTCAATTCACCGGCGGCGCGGATTTCAGCGAGTTGCTGATCTTCACCGGGAGCAGCTCGCGCGCCACGCGCCAGCAGAAGGACAACGTCGAGCGCTTTCTGGGTCTCTGGTCCGAGGATGGCGCCCACTACGTCCGCGCGGTGGGGAAGGTGTACGAGTATCTCGAGCGAAGGCCGGACCGCGCCGGCGCCGCGTTCGCCGTGCTCCTCGAGGGCGACGAGCGGCCCGCGGAGAATGAGGAGGAAGAAACGCTCCTGGCGGAGGCACGCGCGTCGATGAAGCAGATCCTCGACCGCCTCGACACCGCGCAGGAGAATGCCTCCACCGTTGACGAGGACTTTGACGACGTCTTCAATCCCTTTCCCGCCGCCGTGACCGTGCAGCTCCCCGGCACGATTGTGGCCGTGGAGAACTTCGTCCGCCTCGGCGACGACTCCGTGGAGGTCCGCGGCGCCGGCATCACCGACGCCGTGCGCACGCTCGAAGGACGCTGGGTGTCGCCCGATCCTCTGGCGATCCTCGTCCGTTCCGCCCTCGACGGCGAAGACCAGGCAGTGACCGCGGCGTCTTTGGCGGCCATGCCGCGGAAACGCAGCGCGCCCGTGACCCCGTCCGAAGTGCGGGAGGCCATCGTTCAGGGACTCCAGCGGGCGAAGATGTATCGCGTGCAGTGGAGATGACGACGCCAGGAGTATCGAAGATCGCCACGCACAACGCGGAAGTCGAACTGCGCCCTTGCGGAAGCCGAGGCGTATCATCCGTGTTCATGTGGTGAGAGAGCCCCGTCCCGCGTTGATGACACCACCTCACCACTTGAGGACACACGGCAGTCGATCGCAACAACTAAAGCATTGAAAACAGGGGCGGAATACTCATCCGTGCTGTGGCATGTCGGCCGCAACCGGAGCGTCACCGGATTGCAGGAGAGTCCCATGAGAAAAGCAGCCCTTCTTACCTTCCTCACGCTCGCCATCGCGCTTCCCACGCTGGCCGATGACGAGCGCCACCAGTCGTACCTCTCGTATGAAGAGGGCGGCACCGTCGTCAAGTCGGGGGAGAACGCCGAGGAGATTCAGGCGCACCGCAACCTCCCGGTCTACCCCGGCGACGAGGTCGTCACCGCCCGCCGCGGGCGTGCCGAAGTCCGTCTTTCGGACGGCAACATCATCGGCATCGACCGCGCCACCGCCCTCCGGTTCCGCTCCATCCTCGACAGCTACGAGGGTGAGGCCACCGAGACCGTCGCCGAGCTGAAGTACGGCAAAGTCGCCGTGCATCGCACCGACATCGGCCGCGATCACGTCCGCCTCGACACCGACCAGGCCAGCTACGTGGCCGAGGACGAGGCCGTGTACTCCGTCGAGACCGACGGCCGCGGCGGCGACCGCGTCACGGTCTTCGACGGCACGATCGAGGTCCGCACGCCGAACCGCTCCACCCGTCTGCGCGAAGGCGAGACCGCCAGCGTCGACGAGCGCGGCGCGTACGATCTCATCGGCGATCAGCGCACCTCCGCCGATGACTTCGAGCGCTGGTTCCTCAACCGCGCCGAGCGCTTCGGCTCCTACAACAGCCGCTACATGGATCGCCGCCTCTCGTACTGGTCGGACGATCTCGACGAGCACGGCCGCTGGGTCCACGTCAGCGGCATCGGCTGGTCGTGGCGCCCGTTCGTCTCCGCCGGCTGGCGTCCGTAC
>Ga0196976_1000181_pt1 | contig 42743 bp, 36 predicted proteins | sample S3v_513CmetaG_FD_148644 | JGI IMG/M metagenome (GOLD analysis project Ga0196976, IMG submission 148644) | Soil microbial communities from Anza Borrego desert, Southern California, United States - S3+v_5-13C | ecosystem: Environmental > Terrestrial > Soil > Desert | place: USA: California... | reverse complement strand
CCCTGACTGCAAGCCAGCGCAATATTCCTGTGAACGTAGTGGATGCGCCCGAGCTCTGCACATTCATCATGCCCTCCATCGTTGACCGTTCCCCGTTGGTGATTGCTGTTTCCAGTGGTGGTGCGGCGCCCGTGCTGGCCCGGTTGGTACGCACCAGAATCGAAACCATGATTCCCGCAGCGTATGGTCGGCTGGCTGGTTTAGCCGCCGAATTTCGGGACGCTGTGAAACAGCGTTTCGAAACCACGCAACAGCGCCGTATTTTCTGGGAAGAGGTTTTCCAGGGGCCGATTGCCGAGCAGGTCATGGCAGGCCAAGAAGCGGCAGCACGCTCGGGCCTGGAAGCAGCACTCAATGACGACACGGTAATGGCGCATCACGGAGAAGTCTATCTGGTGGGCGGTGGCCCTGGCGACCCGGATCTGCTGACATTTCGTGCCTTGCGGCTTATGCAGCAGGCCGATGTCTGTGTTTATGACAAGCTGGTGAGCAAGGGAGTCCTGGAGTTGGTGCGGCGCGATGCTGAACTGATTTACGTGGGAAAAGAACGCGATAAGCATACGCTGCCGCAGGAGGACATCAATAAGCTGCTGGTGAGGCTCGCGAAAGACGGCAAACGCGTGCTGCGGCTCAAGGGCGGAGACCCTTTCATTTTCGGTCGTGGCGGCGAAGAGATCGAAACGCTGATGGAACACGGCGTCCCCTTCCAGGTAGTGCCGGGCATTACTGCGGCGAATGGTGTTTCTAGTTACGCTGGCATTCCACTCACGCACCGCGATTTGGCGCAGTCCTGTGTCTTTACTACCGGTCATCTCAAGGATGGCACGGTGGATCTGGATTGGCCGGCATTGGTCCGTCCCAAGCAAACCGTGGTGATCTACATGGGGCTGGTGGGGCTAGCTGAAATCTGCCAACAGCTTATCGCGCATGGATTAAGTGCGGAGACGCCGGCTGCGGTCGTGCAGCAAGGTACGACACAGCGTCAAAAGGTAGTTACGGCAACCTTGCAAACACTGGCAGACAGGGTGGCCGCGGCTGACATGAAGCCGCCTTGCCTGACCATCATAGGGGAAGTCGTAACCCTGCGTGAGAAGCTGGACTGGTTCCGTCCGAGTGGCACTAAGGGTTGAAGGGTAAGGTCAGCCGCGCTTCGAGACCACCCTCCGGCCGATTTACCAACGCCAGTTGACCTTTATGCAATTTGGCGATGCGATCGGCAATCGCCAGGCCCAAGCCGGAGCCGCTCTTGTTGCGTGCTGCGTCCAAACGCTCGAAGGGTCGCAGCAAGCGGGCCATCTGTGCTTCGGGGATGCCTGGGCCATTGTCCATGACACTCAGAATGATTGCATCTGCCGTGATGCGCGAACTGATGATCACTTCTCCTTTGCCATAAGCCAGCGCATTGTCGATCAAATTTCCCAACAAACGCTGCATGGCAAGTGGCCGCAGCGGAATCATGTGAGTCGGTGCAAGCTGCAAGATGAGGTTGTGACCAGCGCGGATATGGCGGTCTGCAATCGACTTTACTAGTTCATTAAGGTCAGTCAGCCGCGTGGCTTCACCCTCAATCCCGCGTACAAAATCCAGGAACTGGTGGATGATGTTGTCCATGTCGGTAATGTCTTGCACCATGCCGCCTTTAAGATGCCCGATCTGCTCGTCGGGCAATAGCTCTACCGCCAGACGTAACCTGGCGAGAGGTGTGCGCAGGTCATGTGAGATCCCGGCCAGTAGCAGGGTTCTTTCCGTATCAAGCCGCGCCAGCGCTTCTGCCATCTGGTTGAAAGTGCGGCTTACTTCACGCAGCTCGTCGATGCCGTCTTCAGGCAGTTTTTGCGGGTATTCGCCATAACGTAGCCGGTCAGCAGCGTTCACTAATAGCCGCAACGGGCGATTGATACGCGCCGCAATCAAGTAGGCGCCAGCCAAAGAGAGCAGGATGACCAAAGCGCCCCAGCCCAGCCATTGCCATGGGAAGGGTCGGTCCACCTGAACGCGTGGAATGACGACCCAGAAATCGTCCTGATCGATGGAAAAGCTCACCCATAGCCCAGGAATACCGAAATGATTGACCGCTACCAGGGTGTCCTTGCCCAGCCTTTCCTTGATCTTTTTGCCGATCAGCTGGACAAAGGGGTCGTCCGGCAGTGGTTCGACTTCTTCCAGCAAATCCAGGGCGTAGACACGTACGCCTTCGCGGCCCGTAAGCTCGGACAGCAAAGCCAGGCGGCGATTTTCATGAGCTGCGATGAGGGATGCCCGGGTGTAATTGACGACGGTGATGGCCTGCATTGCAGCGGCTGTCGCACGCGGTTCCCGCTCGAAATAATCAAACAGCTTGAGGGAGATGAATTGCCCGACGGTCAGCAACAGTGCAATCAACAGCATGAGCCGCGCCAGCAGGGTACGTGGCAGCAGTCTCAATTTTTCTGGGCTTCTCCATCGGGGGTGAACACGTAGCCGAAACCCCACATGGTTTGAAGGTACCGTGGATGAGCGGGATCGGGCTCAATGATTTTGCGCAAGCGAGAGACTTGCACATCGATGCTGCGGTCGAACACATCGAGTTCCCTGCCGCGTGTGAGCTGCATGAGCCGATCACGTGAGAGGGGTTGGCGGGGGTGATCCACGAATACCTTGAGCAAGGCAAACTCACCACTGGTGATGGTTATGGCCATGCCGTTTCGACTCAGGCTGCGGGCTGCAGGATCGAACACAAATTCACCAAATTTCACAAGGCCTGCTTCTTCGGCCGGCGCTGCGGAGGTACGTTCATGCCGCCGCATGACGGCATTGATGCGAGCAAGCAGTTCACGCGGATTGAAGGGCTTGGGCAGGTAATCATCTGCGCCCATCTCCAAACCGATAATGCGATCAATCTCATCCCCGCGCGCAGTGAGCATAATGATGGGCATATCAATGCCTGTGGCGCGCAGGCGGCGGCAGATGGCGAGGCCATCCTCACCCGGCAACATGAGGTCTAGAACCAGCAGATCCGGCTGCTCTTGCGACAATGCCTCATCCATTCCGGCAGCATCGGACGCAGTCTTAACGCTGAAGCCCTGTTCGCCGAGATAGCGCTGCAGTAAGTCCCGCATACGCACATCGTCATCTACCATCAGTATTTTCTTGAGGTCAGGTTGCATGCTCGCTATCGTCAGTGTGTATTAAGCACTTGCTAATCAGTTGCTTAGGGTGCAAGTTCGTCAGATGGAATTGTTACAAATTTTTACAATCATACGTCCTAATGAAACATTCAGTTTACATTGTTGGATCATCATGCGCGTCTGGATGTCTGTCTCGAACTCATGTTAAGTGTACTGGATGGCAACGTATTTCAGACATTCCGGTCAAAAAATTCTAGCTGGGAGCAAAACTGGATTGCAAATGAAAGCTACAGGGATCCTTTTCCATTATTTCATGGCTTAGCATGCTGATCTTTTCCCGATTCCATGAAAAACAAGCGTTGAGTGCAATGCTCATCTATACGCTGTTTACCCTGTCAGCCGTGACTTATGCCGGTGCCATTAATACCCAGGAGCTGGACGAACCCATTGCCAAAGGCGAAGAAGACCTTGTCGATGAAACCTCCATCCCCAGCCTTGAGGGCAGTATCAGCGTAGAAGAACGCATGCGCCTGCATCGCGACCTGAATGTATATTCCCGTTCCATAGATTCCAACCATATCGTCATTGAGAACCATCGCCGTGATATGCGGCAACGTTTGTATGAGCGTTTCTCCGGCTCTGACAAGGATAACGATGGCTCCATCTCTCGTGAGGAAGCGACTGAAACGCTGCCCCAGATTGCCCGCCACTTCAACCAGGTAGATGCCAATGGCGATGGCGTCGTCACATTGAATGAGCTGGCGATCGTGCATTCGCGCATGGTGGAAAGACAGCAGCGCGCGACTGGCACGGGCAAGGAAGATGTGCAAGAGGTGGATGTGGTCAAAGGCAAGGATAAAGAGGTGACAGCGGCGACGCGCAAGAAAGCCCTGTAGTTCATCTTCATCATCGCGTCGCTTCATCCAAACCGGCATCGCCGGTTTTTTTACGTCTACAGCATAGTGTTCGCTGGCAAGCTGCACAAATTCGCGACGGCGCATAAGCTCATCAATTCCTAACCATCACGTCCTTCAGGGTTGGATGCATGAATATTGAAATAGAAGTCCTCGACAGCTTCAGCACGATCAATGACGATGAGTGGAACGCACTTACCGATGGTTCGCCGGTACTCAATCACGCATTGTTCAGAACCCTGGAAGAAACTGGATGTGTGGGACCAGGCACTGGCTGGCAGCCATATCCGATGGTCGCAAAGTCGGCGGGAGAGTTGGTAGGGGCGATACCCCTCTATCTAAAGGGTCATTCCTACGGGGAATATGTCTTCGACTGGACATGGGCGGATGTATTTGAGCGTTGCGGTATTCGTTATTACCCCAAACTGTTGGTTGCCATTCCGTTCACGCCGGTAACAGGCCCACGATTATTGAGCCATCAACCGGAGGTCCAGTCTGTGCTCGCGCAAATCCTGCTCCAGCAGATGGAAAAACATGCATTGTCTTCCGCCCACGTGTTGTTTCCCGACGAGGCCTCTGCCCAAGTGCTCGCCAGCGCAGGCTGGTTTGAGCGTAACGGGGTGCAGTTCCGTTGGGAGAATGAAGGTTTTGCAGACTTCGAGGATTTCCTGAGTACGCTTTCTCATGACAAGCGCAAGAAAATCCGGCAGGAGCGCAAAAAACTTAGCACGGCGGGCATTCATTGCAGAAAGCTGGAGGGCAGGGATATCCAGCCTGCAGACTGGGATTTTTTCTTCTGCTGCTACCAGAACACGTATTACGAGCATCACTCCACACCTTATCTCAGCCGTGAGTTTTTTCTGCTCTTGGGCGAGCGCATGCCGCAGAACATCCTGCTGGTGATCGCAGAACGAGACGGTAAGCCGATTGCGGCTACTTACAATTTATTCGGAGGGGATACTCTTTATGGTCGCTACTGGGGGGCGACGCAATATGTCCCCGGCCTGCATTTCGAACTCTGTTATTACCAAGCGCAGGAGTTTTGTATTGCCCGCGGATTACGCTATTTTGAAGGAGGAGCTCAGGGCGAGCACAAGTTGGCGCGTGGTTTTCGTCCACGCATCACCCGTTCATTCCACAGGATTGCCTATCCTGAGTTCGAAGTGGCTATACGCGATCATGTCGAACGTGAAGCTAAAGGGGTAGGGCTTTATCACGACGAGCTCGAAGAGCGCGCACCGTTCAGGAAAGGCTTAACCTAAAAGGAGCTTTTCGAATTCTGCCGCTGTGATTGGGGGCGAGAAAAGATAGCCTTGGGCGTAATCGCAGCCGGCGCCCATCAGCAGACTAAGTTGCGTCTGAGTTTCCACCCCTTCGGCGATGACTTTCATGCCCAGCTTGTGCGACATATGAATAATGGCTTCGCACAATGCCATGTCCACCGAATTCATGCTCAGGTTGGAGATGAACGACTTGTCGATCTTGAGATAATCGATAGGGAATTTCTTGAGGTAGGACAGCGAGGAATAACCCGTGCCAAAGTCATCCAGTGAAACCTGCATGCCCGCTTCCTGGAATTCAGCCAGTTTGTCGGTGACGATGCTGCGGGCATCCAGCAGCAGCCTTTCAGTAATTTCAACAACGATGCTATTGCCGGGCAGCCCGAGTTTCTCAAGATAAAGAATCCATGAATCATGGGTTTTGCCCTCGTTGAGAAACTGCACGGGCGATTTGTTCACACTGATCTGGAAGTGCTCATGGTGGACTTCTCGCCAGCGCTTAACCTGATTGGCAGATTGCTTGAATATCCAGTCACCGATTCCGATAATCAAGCCGGTATCTTCGGCAATGGGTATAAATTCGACGGGGTTGACGAGCCCGCGCGTGGGGTGTTGCCAGCGTATCAGGGCTTCGGCTTTATGAATATCACCGGTGGCGAGTTCCACAATAGGTTGATACAGCACGCGGAACTGGTTATCGACCAAAGCGCCATGCAGGTCGGTGACCAATCGCATGCGGTTTTGAGCGGCCTGCTGCATGGATGGGGTGTAATAGCAGTAGCGGTTGCGTCCATGGCTTTTGGCCTCATACATCGCCTGGTCGGCATTCTTCATGAGCTCATCCATGGTGGCAGCATCTTCAGGGTAAAGCGTAATACCGATACTGACAGTCACGTAAGCCACCTCATTGCCGAGCTGGAAAGGCTCGGCGAACCGGCGCAGGATGGTCTGGAATACACGCTCTACACTGCTGCCATCATGCAGTGAGCCAAGAATGACGGTAAATTCATCGCCACCCAGCCGCGCTACGGTATCTGTTTCACGCACACAGCCTACCAGGCGTTTCGCTGCTTCCTGCAGCAAGCTGTCGCCTATGTCGTGGCCGAGCGTATCGTTGATCTCCTTGAAATGGTCAAGGTCCAGCAGCATCAAGGCCGTACGGTTACCAGCCCGCTGCGATTTCTTGATCTCCTGCTCCAGCCGATCGAGGAACATACGGCGGTTTGGGAGATCGGTGAGTGGGTCAAAATTGGCCTGTTTCCAGACAAGTTCCTCCGTCTCCTTCTTCTTGGTGATGTCCGAGAACAGGCTCACCCGCCGGTGGGGCGTGCCGTCTTCGTTGTAGATGGTGTTGATGCTCAACCATTCGACGAAGGTTTCCCCGTTCTTGCGCTTGTTCCAGACTTCCCCCTGCCAGCGTCCAGTGGCTTCAATGGTCTGCCACATGGCTTTATAGAAAGTCTCGTCCTGTCGGCCGGAGTTCAGGAAATCATGATTCTTTCCGCGCACATCCTCCAGCGTATAGCCCGTGATTTCCGAAAACGCAGGGTTGATATTGAGGATGGTGCCGTCCACATCGCTCACCGTCATGCCTTCGCTGCTGTTCTGGTAGACCAGCGACGCCAGCTGCATGGACTCCTCGATCTTCTTCCGTTCCGAGATATCCGTGTGCGTCCCCACCATACGCAAGGGCTTGCCCTCTGGGGTGCGACTTACGACCATACCGCGGTCCAGAATCCATTTCCAGGTCCCGTCCTTGCATAAACAGCGATGCTCATTGATATAGGCGGGGGTCTTGCCTTCCAGGTGCGCCTGCACATCACTGTAAATGCGTGGCAGATCATCAGGATGCACGCGCTTGACCCAGTCCTCCATGCCGATGCCGATTTCGCCTTCGTTAAAGCCGAGCATCCTCACCCAGTTCTTGGAGAAGAGCATTTCCTTGGTTTGTGCATTCCAATCCCAGATGCCATCGCCCGAACCTTCCAGCGCATATTTCCAGCGCTCTTCGCTTTCAACCAGCTCTTTGTGCATCTCTTCTATGGTTTGCACGGCCCGGACACGGCCAATCAGCAGATTCACCAAGCCGGCAAACAACAGACTGACGACTAGGCCGATCGACGCAACGATATTGGCCTGTGACCTATTGAGTCTGGCATCGAACGCAGGCCGGGATTTGACGACCATGCCCCAGTTCTGCCCGTTGAGTTCCAGCAAACGTATGGTCTTCAAGCGGGGTGTGGCCGAGTTGTCCGTGAAGCTGTCATACATCAGTGCTGTGGGCTCGGCCTGCTCGCGGTCGTAGATCTCGATATCGAATTCATTGAAGCGGTCGTCCAGGACCTCGGACATCAACTTGTCAAGACTGAAAGCACCAAAAACCCAGCCGTTGAGGTTGTTCCGCCGTGCTGACAAGGTGTCTCGCGCCAAACCATTGGCATAGATCGGCAGGTACATGAAAAAAAGGTCACGGCTGGTAGTGTCACCTGCTCCATTCACTTTGCCGGAAAGGCCGAGGTTTCCCGTGTTCCAGGCTTGAGTCATGGGCTGCTGATGCCCAGGGTTGGAGAAAAGGTCATAGCCCAGCTCATCAACATTGCGACCGGCCAGCGGTTCAATATACACGATGGGGGCATACATATCACGATACCCTTCCGGCCAGATCCGGTAGGCGGAAAATGCAGGGTCTTCCATGCGAAGGCTCAGGATATGCCGGTTCTTGTCCATGCCATTCACCCGCATGGCATAGCCAATAGCGCGAATGCTGGGATGGTTTTGCAGGAAACGCAGCGTCGTCGTGTACTGATGGAACTCCTCGCGCTCGACATGCAGCGAGGAGGCGTACAAGCTCTCGACGCCTCGCATGACCTGGGCCAGACTTTGAACGCGGTCTTCAATACGCGTGCCGGCCTCGCGGACCAGCGAATTGAAACTCGCCTCCAGCTCCTTCTCTGCATTTTTCTGGGCATGCCGCGAAAGCTGGTAGGTGATGACCAGGCAAATGGCAAGCACTGCCCATGACAACCAGAGGTGGGCATGCGAGCGACGCAACCAATCCGCTATTCGCTTCGACAGCGCTTGAGCAGCAACCTTATTTGGCACGATGGATATTTAGGAGCTCAAGCACATACGGCGCGTATTTGCGCCATATCTGTTTTGCCCTGCAAAACCTTGCAGATGCCGTCTTGTTTCAATGTCCGCATGCCCGCCTGAATTGCCGCCGGAAGCAATTCGCTGACCGGTGCGCGGAATTGGATCATGCGCTTGATATCGGGCGTGACCATCAGCAATTCATAAACGCCAAACCGGCCCCGATAGCCGGTGTTGCTACATTGAGGGCAGCCGGAAGCCATCTGCAGCGTGAAAGCACCTTTCTTGGTATACGTAGTTTGCCACTCCTTGAGTACCTCTTCTGCATCAAGAGGCGTTCCTTCCACATATTCCCTGGCAAGTTCCTGCAGCTCTTCCTGTGTGGGCTTATAGGATTTCTTGCATTTGGAACACAAGGATCTGGCCAGGCGCTGCGCCAGAATAGCCAGCAAGGCATCCGCAAAATTGAAAGGATCCATGCCCATGTCCAGCAGCCGCACGATGCTTTCAGGGGCGCTATTGGTATGCAAGGTGGAAAGCACCATATGGCCTGTCAGGGATGCTTCTATGCCGACTCTGGCGGTTTCCTCATCACGCATTTCGCCCACCATGATCACATCCGGGTCTGCCCGCAGGAAACTGCGCATGGCACCCGCAAAGGTCCAGCCGATCTTGGAGTTGACTTGCACCTGCCGCAATCCTTCCTGCGTGATTTCAATCGGGTCTTCAGCTGTCCATATCTTGCGCCCGACGTCGTTAATCTCACCCAGCAGCGAGTGCAGCGTAGTGGTTTTACCCGACCCGGTAGGGCCGCAGACCACGATGAAGCCGTGGGGCCGTTTCATGAGCTCTTGCAGGCTTGTCTTTACGAGCGGCGGCATGTTCAGCTCATCCATGGGAATGGGCTTGGCCGAGGCCAGGATGCGCATGACGATGTCTTCAAGGCTGTTGGAGGTGGGTACCGTCGCCACGCGGAGTTCGAGCTTGGCAGGCCCGAAATGCGAGAAATCGATTTTCCCGTCCTGGGGTCTACGGTGATCGGTGATGTCGAGTTGCGCCATGATCTTGATACGTGAGATCAGCGCGCTGCGGAAATTGTGGGGAATCTCGAGATACGGCACGAGAGTGCCATCCTTGCGGAAGCGAATGCGCGTATTCTTTCTGCCAGGATACGTCTCGATATGGATATCCGAGACATTGTCCTGGTAGGCATCCAGGATCATCTTGTTGACTAGCCGTACAAGTGTGTTGTCCGACTCCTTGATCGTCTCGAGTGAAAGCTCAGGCGTTGCGCCCTCTTCGAACAGCTTGGAAGCCAAGGCTTCAATTTCCATGTTAGCCGCCGAGCTTTCATGGAAGATATATTCCTCAGCCTTGTCCCCGATGTCGTCGAGGAAAACAACGCCGCGGCTGGTGCTGTAGTACTTACTCAAGGCTTCGCGGATGTCCTCCCGCGAGGACATGGCGGGAATGATTCTGCGCTGCGTGACAAAGCGAAGTTCTTCCATGGCCGTCATATTCAATGGGTCTTCGAACGCGACGACCAGTCCATCATCATGTGTGCATAAGGGGATCACGGTGTGCTTGCGTGCCAGCGATACCTCAATCAACTTGAGCGCGTTGAGATCGAAATTGAATTTGCCCAGTCCCACAAAGGGAATGCCCAGCTTCTTGGCCAAAGCACCCTTGAGGGCCTGCGCATCGATCACTCCCATTTGAATAAGGATCTGGCCTAGCTGAACCTTGCGGTTTTCCTTCTGCTTTTCGAGGGCTTCCTGCAACTGTTCTTCAGTCAGCAAATCCAGCTGGATCAAGGCTTCGCCCAGTTTGAGGATGGGCTGTCGTTCCTGGTGGGCAATTGCCTTGGATAGCTGATCCTGGGAAATCACCTTGTTTTCCTGGAGGTAATCCCCGAGCCGCTGTATTTGCAGTTCACGCTGACGGGTGACAGCTTTCTCTACATCCCGCTTGCTGGCGATCTTCTCTTCGACCAGCAGCTCACCAATACGCGGGCCAATCTGGTAATTCTTGACGGCAGTATGGGGAACAAAACAACGGATGATTTTTCCCTTGTCGCCCGGAACGAAGAAAAACAGGCCATTAGCCCCTATGGCATATCCGCAGGTTTCCCCCTTCATGGCCTCGTTGTCGTTGAATTCCACCAGGAAGGACTGCTTCTCCGAGCCGTGGAATATTTCATCAGCGCGTTCGGTCAGGGAGGTGGGATCGGCCGTCATCACCAACGGATGCACCAGCCGCATGCTTTTTATCTGATCTAGAGAAATGGTTTCGTGTGTATCAGTACGGGTCGGCTGAAATACAATCTCCAGATTGTCCGGCAGGAAATGCTCCAGGCCACCCAGCAATTTCCTGCCATCACGGAAATAGATCAGACAAGGCTCAGGCCCTGGTTCGGGATTGCCTCCAGAAAAACTGAAGTAGGGCGGTGTTGGCCATTCAAAAGCTGTGCTGAGCATGAGCTCCTCCATGCTAATTACTGGCAACGGCTAACAGGTGGGGTCGCCAGCAGCCAGAGATCGAGCGAGTATACGCCTTGCAGAAATGGTTTGTAGCGGATGCCGAACAATACCCAGTCGGGCCGTATTCATTCCTACAGCCCTTTAGATCAGTGAGGGGTCCGCAGCATGCTAGAATCGCGGCAGACCAATACACGATAAAACCTGCATGAACCTCCTCAAAGCCCTGGCCACTGTTGGAAGCATGACGTTTCTCTCCCGCGTGCTGGGCTTTGTCCGGGACGCATTGATTGCCCGCGTATTTGGTGCCGGCATTGCCACTGATGCCTTCTTCGTCGCGTTCAAAATCCCGAACCTGCTGCGCCGCTTATTTGCGGAAGGCGCTTTCTCTCAGGCCTTCGTGCCAATCCTGGCTGAGTACAAGAACCAGCGCGGGCATGAGGCAACGCATACGCTGCTCAATAATGTCACTTCGCTGCTGGGGCTCGTGCTGATCGTGGTCGCCATCCTCGGCATGTTGGCGGCTCCGGCAATTGTGTACATCAGTGCCCCTGGTTTTATAGACGAGCCTAGCAAGTTTGCCCTGACCATAGACCTGCTGCGCGTGACCTTTCCCTACATCCTTTTCATTTCACTGGTGTCCCTGGCTGGCGGCGTATTGAATACCTTTGGCCGGTTTTCAGTGCCCGCATTCACACCGGTGCTGCTGAACGTGTCCTTCATTATGGCGGCATTGGTTGCCGCTCCTTATTTTGATCCGCCTGTTATGGCATTGGCCTGGGCTGTATTTTTTGGCGGGGTGCTGCAGCTCCTGTTCCAGCTGCCCTTTCTGCGCAAGATTGGATTGATTCCCCGCTTCCGGATCAACCTGGGCGATGAAGGTGTTTGGCGCATCCTCAAGCTCATGGGTCCGGCGGTGTTCGGCGTTTCCATCGCGCAGATATCCCTGCTGATCAATACCATCTTCGCGTCATTCCTGGTCACCGGCAGCGTATCCTGGCTCTACTATGCCGACCGCCTCATGGAATTCCCCACCGGCATTCTGGGGGTGGCTCTAGGCACCATCCTGTTGCCCAGCCTGTCGAAGTCGTTTACAAACAAGGCCGATCACGAATATTCGCAACTCCTGGATTGGGGCTTGCGTCTGACCTTTATGCTGGCGATCCCGGCGGCGGCGGCGTTGGCTGTGCTGTCTATCCCCCTGGTCGCCAGCCTGTTCCACTATGGCGCCTTTAACGAGCTTGACGTCATGATGACCAGGCAGGCACTCATGGCCTACAGCCTGGGATTGCTGGGATTGATACTGGTCAAGGTGTTGGCCCCAGGATTTTATTCCCGCCAGAACATCAAAACACCGGTCAAGATTGCTCTTTTCACCCTTGTTGCTACCCAGCTCATGAATCTTGCCTTTGTCGGCCCGCTCAAGCACGCCGGTCTTGCTCTGGCGATAGGCGTAGGCGCGTGCATCAATGCAGCTTTGCTTTACTACCACCTGCGCAAGGCAAATGTGTACAAGCCGCAACCTGGCTGGCTTCTTTTCATGGGCAAACTGGCGCTGGCGGTAATGGTGATGGCAGCTGTGCTGTATTTCGCGATGGGTGACAGCACAATGTGGATGAAGTATGCAGTGGTACCTAAACTGGTTCATCTGGCAGGTCTGGTCGCCTTGGGCGCCGCCACCTATTTCGGCGTGTTGTGGCTGCTAGGTGTACGGATCAAGGATTTCATGCGGCGGGTTTCGCTATAAGCCATGCAGGTTTTCCGCCATTTTCACAGAACGGACCGTTCACCACTTGCACTGGCGATAGGCAAATTCGACGGCGTCCACCTGGGCCATCAGGCACTGCTGCAAGGGCTGGTAGCGACTGCCCAGGCGCGCGGGTTGATCTCCGCCGTCATGACTTTCGAACCCCACCCGCTGGAATTCTTCCGGCCCAAGCAAGTTCAGCCCCGTATTACCACCATGCGCGAAAAACTGGAGCTGTTTGCTGCCGCTGGGGTGCAGCAAGTATATATATGCCACTTCAATGAGCGCTTCGCTCAGGTATCGGCAGAAGAGTTCATGCAGAAGATATTGCGTGAATCGCTGAATGTGGAAGTTATCCTTGTCGGCGAGGACTTCCAGTTTGGTGCGGGGCGCACCGGTTCTGTCGCTGACTTCCGCGCCAACGGATTTGAGTGCTTCAGTCTGTCGCACGTACATCTTGAAGGCGTACGCATTTCCAGCACGGTGGTACGCGAGGCTCTGGCATGCGGCAATCTGGAGCGTGCCCGGGAGTTGCTGGGACGGCCTTACAGTATCAGCGGCAAGGTCGTGCATGGTGACAAGGTAGGCCGCACGCTGGGTTATCCCACCGCCAATATCAGCCTGCCGGTAGAACGCCCACTGAAATTCGGCATCTATGCGGTAAAATTGGAGGGCGTTGCCGAGACGGCTTTGCCAGGGGTAGCGAGCTTTGGCATCAGGCCGACCATGAAGCAGGACGGCCGCCCGACGCTAGAGGTGCATGTGTTCGATTTCGACAGGCAAATCTACGGCGCGCATGTACGTGTGCATTTCCTGCACAAGATCCGTGATGAAATGAAATTCCCTGACACTGAAACGCTCAGGCAATGGATTATTGCCGATGAAGAGAAAGCCCGTAATTACTTCAAGGGCCTGATAGAAACCAGATGACCGACAAAGACACCAAGTACAAGCTGAATCTACCGGAAACCTCATTCCCCATGCGCGGCGATCTCGCCAAGCGGGAACCGGCCTGGGTGGCCAAATGGCAGCAGAAGAAGCTCTACCAGCGCATCCGCGAGGCCCGTGCGGGCAAGCCCAAGTTTATCCTGCATGACGGGCCGCCCTATGCGAATGGCGACATCCATATCGGTCATGCGGTCAACAAGATCCTCAAGGACATCATCGTCAAGTCAAAGACCATGTCCGGCTTCGATGCCCCGTATGTCCCAGGCTGGGACTGTCACGGCCTGCCTATCGAGCTGCAGGTGGAAAAGCAGCATGGCAAGAACATCCCGCCCGCCAAGTTTCACGAACTGTGCCGTGCGTATGCGGCCGAGCAGATCGAGCGGCAGAAGAAGGACTTCATCCGTCTGGGTGTGTTAGGTGATTGGGATCATCCTTACCTCACCATGGATTTCAAGACCGAGGCCGACATTATGCGTGCCTTGGGAGAGATTTTCCAAAACGGCTATGTCTATCAGGGCAGCAAGCCAGTGCACTGGTGCGTGGACTGCGGCTCTGCACTGGCTGAAGCTGAGGTGGAGTACGAGGACAGGAATTCACCTGCCATCGATGTCGGCTTCAAGGTCGTCGATATGGTCGCGCTTGCTCAGGCCTTTAGTACGCAGGAAGCGGGTATTACATTGCAGGGCAACGCCTACGCAGTCATCTGGACCACCACGCCCTGGACGCTGCCTGCGAACCAGGCGGTGACCGTACATCCGGAGTTCGCCTATGACCTGATTGAGACCGAGCGCGGTCTGCTGGTTTTGGCACATGAACTCGCTGAAGCAACTTTGCAGCGCTACGGACTGGAGGGCAGGACTTTGGCGACCACGGCCGGTGCTCAGCTGGAAATGCTTGCGCTGCAGCACCCATTCTATGAGCGTCAAGTGCCCATCATCCTCGGTGATCACGTCACGACGGATGCTGGTACGGGTCTGGTCCACACGGCGCCTGCGCATGGTCTGGACGACTACGCGGTCGGTGTGCGCTATAACCTTCCGGTGGACAATCCCGTCGGTGACGACGGCAAGTTCTATTCGAAAGTGCCGCTTTTTGCCGACATGAGCATCTGGGATGCCAATAAGGCCGTGATCGAGACGCTGGCTACGAATGGCGTTCTGATGGCGTCCGCACGCCTTAATCACAGTTATCCGCATTGCTGGCGACATCGCACGCCGGTGATCTTCCGTGCCACGCATCAGTGGTTTATCGGCATGAACCAACAAGGCAATTCAGGCAAGACCTTGCGCGAGCAGGCCAACAAGGCAGTGGATGACACCGCATTTTTCCCCAGCTGGGGCCGTGCACGACTAGAAGCCATGATCAAGAACCGCCCGGACTGGTGCATTTCGCGCCAACGCAACTGGGGTGTACCCATGCCGTTCTTTGTGCACAAGGAAACCGGCGAGCCACATCCGCAGACTCTGGAATTGCTGGAAAAAGTGGCCCTGTTAGTTGAGCAGCAGGGCATCGAAGCCTGGTTCTCGCTGGACGGCAATGCATTTCTCCAGGCACATGCGCCTGCCAATGCCAATCAATACAAGAAAGCCAGCGACACGCTGGATGTATGGTTCGATTCCGGCGCTACCCATGCCGCTGTGCTTAAGCAGCGCGCAGACTTGCAGTTCCCCGCCGATCTTTATCTCGAAGGTTCGGACCAGCACCGCGGCTGGTTCCAGAGCTCGCTGCTGACGGCCTGCGCCATCGACGGCCGTGCGCCCTATGATGCCCTGCTGACGCATGGTTTTGTAGTGGATGGTGCAGGGCGCAAAATGAGCAAGTCTCGCGGCAATGTCATCGCACCGCAGAAGGTCATGGATACCTATGGCGCGGACATTCTGCGTTTATGGACGGCTTCCACCGACTACTCCGGCGAGCTGACCATCTCTGACGAGATCCTCAAGCGCGTGGCCGAAGGTTATCGCCGCATCCGCAATACATTGCGCTTCCTGCTGGCAAACCTTGCCGATTACGATCACAGTAAGCATGGCTTGCCAGTAGACCAATGGCTGGAAATTGACCGGTATGCGCTGGCGCTGACCCAGAAATTGCAGGCGGGCGTCCTGGTGGATTACGAGCGCTATGAATTCCATCTTGCCGTGCAGAAATTCGTCGGCTTCTGCTCGGAAGAGCTAGGCGGTTTCTATCTGGATATTCTTAAAGACCGCTTGTATACGGCAGGTGAAAATTCGCATGCGCGCAGGGCAGCCCAGAATGCGCTGCACCATATTACCCATGCGCTGATGCGGCTCATGGCGCCTATCCTCAGCTTCACAGCCGATGAGATCTGGCAGACGCTGAACCTGGGCAGTGAAGTCAGCGTGTTCGAAGAACAGTGGTATGACCTGCCGGCGCATGGCTTGAATCCTGAACGCATCGCAGATTGGGAAACTCTGCTTGAGGTACGTGCTTTGGCGAATAAGGCGATTGAAGAGAAGCGGGAGCAGGGGCAGGTGGGTTCTTCATTGCAATCCGAGCTAGATGTTTATGCGCAAGGTGAAACATTCAGGGTATTGAAGAGCTTTGGTGAAGATCTGCGTTTTCTGCTGATTACTTCCAGGGCAACCGTGCATGAACAAGAAGGCTTGGGTTTACAAATTAAGGTTACACCGAGTGTTAACACCAAATGCGACCGTTGCTGGCATTACCGTGCCGATGTCGGCGTTGACACTAACCATCCCAGTATTTGCGGCCGCTGTGTAAGTAATCTGTTCGGTAACGGTGAGCCGCGTCATTATGCATAACACTGCTCTGCATAAATGGCTGGGCTTTAGCGCTGTCGTGCTCGTGCTCGATCTGTGGACCAAGCACTGGATCCAGGCCCACATCGCCTATGGGGAACATGTGCCGGTGACTTCGTTCTTCGACCTGGTGCTGTTCCACAATGAAGGGGCAGCTTTCAGCTTCCTGGCTGGAGCAGGCGGCTGGCAGCGTTTCATGTTCAGCCTGATCGCCATTATTGCTTCAGTCGTAATTGTGTATCTGCTGCGCAAGCATCCGGAGCGCAAGCTGTTTTCCCTGGGCTTGAGTCTGGTGCTGGGTGGTGCTCTTGGCAACCTGTACGACCGCGTCACGCTGGGTTATGTCGTTGATTTCATCTTCCTGCATTACCAGCGGGAATATTATTGGCCCGCCTTCAATGTCGCCGACTCGGCTATCAGTGGTGGCGTAGTGCTCTTGCTGATCGACAGTTTCAGGAAGCCCGCGCAACCGTCCTGATTGCCGCCGCACCAATTATGTGCGATAGCCGGCTTTAGTTTTTCCTGCTTCAGTTTAGTATTCGTGCGACCCATCCTAAGCTGGCAAAAAGGCAGAGAACTGGCCCATGGTTTCGCAAATTGATCCCCGCTCTCTGCTAGACAGCATTTATCGAAGTGCTGTCGATTTCGCTATCATCACTTTCGACAAGCGTGGCAAAGTCACCACCTGGAACGCAGGGGCCGAGCACATCACCGGATTCCAAGCCGAGGAAATGATCGGCGAATTTGCCGATGACATGTTCACGCCTGAAGACCGCGCCGCACATGTCCCTTCCAAAGAGTTTCTCGTCGCACTGACGACCGGTCGTGCGGCAGATTACCGCTGGCATTTGCGCAAAAATGGTACACGCTTCTGGGCCGATGGCGTCATGACGCCGATCCTGGATGAGCGCAATATACACATCGGGTTCGTGAAGATCATGCGCGATGTCACCGAACAGAAAATGGCTGAGGCCGACATGCACAAGCTCGTCAACTTTGATGTGCTCACTGGCTTGGTCAATCGTTTCTCATTCGACCTGCGGCTCAAGGAACTCATTGCCATGGCCCGGCGTAGCGGCCAACTGCTCATCATGCAATCCATAGACCTGGACCGTTTCAAGGAAATCAACGATACCTTGGGCCACGAAGCGGGCGACGTGCTGCTCAAACACGTTGCACAGCGCATGCGCCAAGCAGTAAGGGACACGGATATCATCGCGCGGCTGGGCGGTGACGAGTTCATCGTGCTGCAGCCCAATATGTCATCGCCAGAAGCGGGTGGGGAGCTGGCAGGCAAGCTGATTGAGACCATTTCCCGGCCGTACTATATCGAGGGGCATGAGGTGATGATCAGCTGCAGCATTGGCATCGCGATCTGTCCAGACGATGCAGACGATCCGGCCCAGCTCATGAAACGTTCCGACCTCGCGCTTTATCGGGCGAAAAACGAAAGCCGAGGCGGGTTTCATTACTTCACCAAAGGTCTCGATGCTGCGGTTCACAGAAAGAACCAGCTTCTGGCACTGCTACGAGAGGCTCAGCAGCGCAAGGATTTCAGGCTGGAGTATCAGCCGCAAGTGAACTGCATAACGGGTAAGCCAATTTCAGTGGAAGCATTGCTGAGGTTCAATAATCCGACGCTGGCCAACCAGCCGCTGGAAGAGGTCATTCAGCTGGCAGTGGAATCAGGTGTCATGCCTGACATCAGCATCTGGGTGCTGCAGCAGGCTTGCCAGCAGCTGAGGCAGTGGCAGGCCATGGGTTTGGATGAACTGAAAATCAGCGTGAACGTGTGTACGCGTGATTTGATGAATGTGCGCATCCCACAACTCATTGAGAACATCCTGCAAGAGACAGGTGTCGATGCCGTAGACCTGGAAATCGAGCTTACCGAGAATCATGCGTTGCAGCTGGGTGATCCTGGCTTCCAGAACATGGATCAGTTGAGGCAGCGCGGGATCACGCTAGTCCTGGATGATTTTGGCCAAGGCTATTCAGCATTGAATTGCCTCAGGAAGCTGCCGATCAACAAGGTGAAGCTCGATCAGTTATTTATACGGGATATACCGCACGATGAACCGAGCTGCACCATGGTGGAGTCGCTTATCCGGGTGGCCAATGCCCTGAACCTGGAAGTGGTGGCCGAAGGCGTCGAAACCCCTGAACAGGCAGACTTCTTGTGCAGCTGTAAATGCAGCGCCATGCAGGGTTTCTTCTATTCTCCCGCCCGCCCAGCGGATGAGATCGGCAAGTGGCTCATGAATGGCAGGAAAACCCTGCAATATGCCCAGCACGGCAATAAGCAACACTCCAACTAGATAAGCTCATCCGCTGGGCAACTTATAATCAAACTCCCCTGCGGGCAAATAGCCATAAGCCCAGTAACGCCACTAGAACATTCCCAAGCGCGAACAGCATCATCAGCACATCCCGTATCGCCTTGTTGCCATCCAGCCATGCCCACTTGTGCAGATAGGCGAAGGTCTTACCTTCAGACGCATCGATATCTCGGATTTCAGCTGCCAATGCGCCTGTGGCGGGCTCTATGTAATAGCGTGGGTTACCGGCCCCTGCGAACTGCACCTTGACCACTGGCAGGCGCTTGAAAATAAAACCGTATTCATCGCCAAATTGCGTAATCAGTTCGCTCCGCATGGCTGCATGTTCAGGAAGGCGCGCATAAGCTGATGCTTGGCTGCGTGCTAACCCCAGCATGTCCAGGGATGTTTCTGCGTTCTGGGCGGACAACAATAACGCTGCTGATGAGTGGTGTGAGGCAGGGTGATGCTCGGCATGCTGCGACAAGACCGCCACTTTGCTCGGCGGTAAGTCATTACGCAGGAGCCATTGCAGTCCGGCAGAGGCATGAACAAGATCAATGCGATGTGCCGGATGCTGGACGGCTAGGTGCCAGCCTTCCGTGGATAGCAAATCCGCGTCGATCGCTGGAGGCTGATGCGTGATGGATGCTGCCTGCTGGCGATAACTCATGATGAGGTGGAAGGTGCCGCTGCCGGCAAAGGTGAGGGTGGTGACGGCAACAAGCAGGGCCAATCGGCGGTGCCAACGGCGTACAGGCTGCTGCACCATGTGTTCCTTGTCGTGGCGACGACGGCGAACATACAACGTAATGCCAGAAACGGCTGACAACAATGCCGTGCTCAGTATCGTCGCCATGATGAAGAGCTGCAGTCGCGGTTGGCTATCCATGAAGGACCAATTGTGGCCCAGCCGGAAAATCTTACCGAGCACATAGCGCGTATCGTCAATCAGGGTCGATAACCTCGTCTGGTCGGTATCAATAAACGCCCGCAAATGATTTGGGCCCGAAAATTCCACGCGCCACACGGGCAGCAACCGATTGACTGGCAAATATTCCTCGTCAAATCGCGTAATAAAACGCACATCGGTGATTGCAGTCCCAGGCCTACCTACATAGTGGCTCGCCAGTTTTTGAGCGTAGAATTTGTCTCCACCCTCAATTTCCTTGCAGTCTGTTGCAGAAAAATAGCGTGCGGGAACAGTCGTGTTTACGGCAACACGGTAGTAAGTCGTACCCTCGACGCTGATTACACTCAAGCGCTGAAACTGTGCCAAGCCCTCACAGGCGAGGACCGCCTGCGGGGTCATGGCTCCCGCAATATTCAGGGGCGCGGTTGGCGCAGTAAAGGCTACGGGCTTGGGTTGTAGCCGCGACATCACGGGATGGCTCAATCCCGACAGTCCCCACAGCAGGACTCCGAAACAGGCGACAACGCCGAGCCGTCTATGCCAGGCCGACCATCTGAAGCGCAGCCGTTTCATTGGTGTAGACGACAAGCTAATAACGCCATTGCACACCCAAGTAGGCTGAGCGGCCGTCACCCGGTAGGAACAGAGCCCCATCCGCGCCGTTCTGGTCGCGTACCACACTGGTTGTTGCAGCGTATTTGCGGTCAGTCAAGTTGCGGCCTTCCAGGAACCAGGACAAATGATCCGTTACTTGCTGGCCCATCTTCCAGCCGAAGATGGTGTAGCTATCGGCATACAACGTTTGTGCGAAGTCCACCGCGTATTTGTAGGGTGAAGTCTCGATGGTGGGCCCCATGTAGAAATTACCCTGGCGATAGAGCAACTCCCCCCTGAGCAAGACACGTGGAATGCCGGGCAACCGATCGTTGCCATAGGCGTCGTCATCGTCGAAGCGAAATTCGTTGATAAGCAGGTTATGCCGCCATTCCAGGCTGTAAGGTAGACGAGCTGTCATGCCCATTTCCAGTCCCGCATGAACCGTGCGTGAAGCATTGGTTGTTTGCGAAACGGGAAGGGGATTATTGCCACCGACAAACACCGCTGTTTGGAGGAGCTCGTCCTGCAACCGCGCGTAGTAGACCGAAATGTCCCAGTCCACCTTGCTGCTGTTGCCGCGCGAGCCCACTTCGAATGTCGTGACGGATTGCGCTTGATTGATGTTGGGTACCAGGCCACCCGCCAGTTCACCAAATGAAGGCGGTTCGAAGCTGCGCGAGACGTTGGTGTAGAACTGGATGTTGGGCCTGTAGTCATAGAGCAGGCCGATCTTGGGGTTGGTCTGCACGTAAGTGGCCTCAAAGCTCTCGTTGCCTTGTCCCGGGGGAATGAATTGGTCCTTGTATTCGCGCTTTGCGTGGGTATATTGCAACCCGGTGATGACGGCAAGGTCGGTCGTGGCATACCAGCGGTTCTCGGCATAGACCTCGATGTTTTCTGCTACTTGTTCGTTGCGGTTGATCAAAGCACCGCGACTGCCGCGATTGTTGACCCAACGCTCTTCCTCGATAATGCCGCGGCTGGGGCTCAGGCCGAGTACAAACTCATTGCGGTGGCCAAACAGTTCGCCTTCCTGGATCAGGCGGGCCTCAATGCCATAATCGCGGCTATCCTGGTCCAGAACCTGGAAGATAGGATGGAACAGCGTCTTGTCCGAATAGTAAGCACCCAATTCCAAGCGGGTGTTATCAAAGCGAAACGTCGTTTTATTGGCGAATCGCCATACATCCATATCGCGTTTCTGCTGGCCGGTAGCCGGGTTCAGGAAGGCATCACTGGGATCATCCTTCAGCTGCGCCTTGGTCAAGTTGCCAGGCAGCTCTGAGATACTGTTTGCATAACCGAAGAAGAAGCGCGTTTCCAGATCATCATTGAAGCGGTAGCCGATGTTGGCATTGGTGCGCTGCGCCTCCTGTCTCGCGTTCTCGCGGAACCCATCCTGGCTGAATGTGCTGGTATTGATGAAATAGTCGAAATTGCCGATTACTCCCCCTGTCGTCAGCCCCAGCCGCTGGTAATCGAAGCTGCCCAGTTCGCCGCGCGCTTCGAACAGTGGGGCATCGTAACCGGTAGGTGAGATGAAATTGATGGCACCGCCCAATGTGCTGGCACCGTAGCGTAAGGCGTTGGCGCCGCGATAAACCTCGATGTAGCGTGTGGCCATGGGCTCTATGGTCTGGAAGTCGAAGCTGCCGTCAGCCAGGTTTACGGGAATGCCGTCCTGCATCAGCCGGATGCCACGGCCGTGAAAGGTACGCTGCAGACCGGAACCGCGAATGGATAACCGGCTCTCTTCGGCACCAAAGCGCGATTGTGCAAAAACGCCAGTAGCCATGCCCAGCGTGTCGTTGAAATTGGAGACGCGGCCTTCACGCACTTCTTCCGTATCGACGATGGTGACCCCACCTGCCGTGCGGTTGATTTCCTCACGCGCCCGTTCAAGATCAGGCTGGGTCATGGAAGCGCCCAAGGGGTCGCGTTCCTCGGTGACCGTGACGGTGGACAACACTTCCGCCTCCTTGACGACATGGTCGGCGTAAGCCGGGTTTACCGCCGCAAACAAGGCAAGGCAAACATACTTGCAATAAAACTTCATGGGTTCTCCTGAGTTTGAGAAGAGGCTATACCGAAGTCAGCACTTCTTCTGTTGGCTACTACTGTTGTTGCTAACGGGTACTCAGGAGGCGATAGGGGGTGCGCGTGGATTGCTTGCTGCCCAGGCGAAGAGTGGGTGCGGTGCGTGATAGAAGAGGGCGGGAAGGGAATAAGAGAGGTCCGGATTGATGACCAAGGACGGAGTGTCAGACATCAGGGCAAATGACCCGCCATGGTTGATGCAGTAGGGGCAATGCTGCATGGAGGCAGTTCCCGAGTCCGTGCTATCCGCGGGTTTTTCGATATCCAGCTCGGTCGCCAAGACAGATGTATTGCCGTTCGCTGAGCAGATTTCCATCAATATGGAAGTTTTGCCTTGCGCGGAAGCCATGGCATGAGAAATGGCAGGCGCCAGCGCGCCGAACAGCATCGCCAGAATTGCGATGAAGGCGATAAGCCGGTTGTTTTTCCTGAACATTTTCATGAGGCTGGAATACTAGCAAAAGGCACGCGCTTCTCCAATATAAATCCCGCCGTCTTGAAATCGACTCAGATCTCCCCATCTTAGAGTCAGTCTAGGAAGAGGATTAAACATGCGATTCGATAAACTCACCACCAAATTCCAGCAGGCGCTGGCCGATGCGCAGAGCATTGCCGTGGGCAATGACAATCCTAGCATTGAACCGCAGCATCTACTGACCGCCCTGCTCAATCAGGATGACGGCAGCACGGCATCATTGCTGGCGCATGCCGGTGTCAATCTCGCACGTCTCAAGACATCATTGCAGCAGGCCGTTAACAGCTTACCCAAGGTCGAAGGAAATGCCGGCGAGGTCAGCATTTCCCGCGACCTCAACAACCTGCTCAATGTCACTGACAAGAATGCGCAGAAGAGCGGGGATGCCTATATCGCCAGCGAAATGTACCTGCTGGCACTGGCAGACGATAAGGGTCCTACAGGGCGTGCTCTGAAAGAAGCGGGTCTTGCCAAGCCTGCATTGGAACAGGCTATACAAGCGGTACGCGGCGGCAGTCATGTAGACAGCCAGGAGGCAGAAGGCAGCCGTGAGGCGCTCAAGAAATACACGATGGACCTGACCGAGCGTGCACGCATGGGCAAGCTCGATCCCGTTATCGGACGCGACGATGAAATCCGTAGGACCATCCAGGTGCTGCAACGTCGCACCAAGAATAATCCCGTGTTGATCGGTGAACCCGGCGTGGGCAAGACCGCCATCGTGGAGGGACTTGCGCAGCGCATCGTCAATGGTGAGGTGCCGGAAACGCTCAAGGGCAAGAAGGTACTTTCGCTGGATATGGCAGCGCTTTTAGCTGGTGCCAAGTACCGCGGCGAGTTCGAGGAACGTCTCAAGGCCGTGCTCAAGGAGCTGGCCCAAGGCGAAGGCCAGAACATCGTTTTCATTGATGAGATCCACACCATGGTCGGCGCCGGCAAGGCCGAAGGCGCGATGGACGCCGGCAATATGCTGAAGCCTGCGCTCGCGCGTGGTGAGTTGCATTGTGTAGGCGCCACTACGCTGGATGAATACCGCAAATACATCGAGAAGGACGCGGCACTGGAGCGGCGATTCCAGAAAGTGCTGGTAGACGAGCCATCGGTGGAGTCCACCATCGCGATCTTGCGTGGCCTGCAGGAGCGCTACGAGCTGCACCACGGCGTGGATATCACAGACCCGGCTATTGTTGCTGCGGCGGAGCTGTCTCACAGGTATATCACCGACCGCTTCCTGCCGGATAAGGCCATCGACCTCATCGATGAGGCCGCTTCACGAATCAAGATGGAAATCGATTCCAAGCCTGAGGAGCTGGACAAGCTTGACCGCCGGCTGATCCAGCTCAAGATCGAGCGCGAAGCCGTGCGCAAGGAAAAAGACGAGGCTTCACAGAAGCGCCTGTCGTTGCTTGAGGAAGAAATCGGCCGTCTGGGGAAAGAATACAACGATCTGGAAGAAATCTGGAAAGCCGAAAAGGCCCAGGTACAGGGCTCAGCCCACATCAAAGAGGAAATCGACCGCCTCAAGGCGCAGATGGCTGAACTGCAACGCCAGGGCCAGTATGACAAGCTGGCAGAGATTCAGTACGGCAAGTTGCCGCAGCTGGAAGACCAGCTGAAGCATGCGGAAGCGGTAACAGGCGCGGAAACCAAACCCAGGCTGTTACGTACGCAAGTCGGCGCCGAGGAAATCGCGGAAGTGGTATCACGTGCAACTGGCATTCCTGTTTCCAAGATGATGGAAGGCGAACGCGAGAAGCTGCTGCACATGGAAGACAAACTGCATGAACGGGTGGTCGGCCAGGATGAAGCTGTGCGTCTGGTGTCAGACGCCATCCGCCGCTCGCGTTCCGGACTTTCAGATCCTAACCGGCCCTACGGCTCCTTCCTGTTCCTGGGGCCAACCGGCGTGGGCAAGACCGAGCTGTGCAAGGCCCTGGCTGGCTTCTTGTTCGATAGCGAGGAGCACCTGATCCGCATCGACATGAGCGAATACATGGAGAAGCATTCAGTGGCCCGGATGATAGGCGCGCCACCAGGTTATGTTGGCTATGAGGAAGGCGGCGCGCTGACCGAAGCCGTGCGACGCAAGCCCTACAGTGTCATCCTGCTCGACGAAATCGAGAAGGCACATCCTGATGTGTTCAACGTGCTGCTGCAAGTGCTGGACGATGGACGCTTGACCGATGGGCAGGGAAGGACGGTGGACTTCAAGAATACGGTGATCATCATGACCTCGAATCTGGGTTCGCAAATGATTCAGGCCATGAGCGGAGATGATTACCAGGTGATCAAGCTGGCGGTGATGGGTGAGGTCAAGGCCAACTTCCGGCCCGAATTTGTCAACCGCATTGATGAGGTGGTCGTCTTCCATGCATTGGGTGAAGCTCACGTTAAATCCATCGCTGGAATCCAGATGCAGAATCTGGAGAAACGCCTGGCAGCCATGGAGATGCGGCTGGACGTTACCGATGCGGCGCTGGCGGAGATTGCCAACGCAGGTTTCGATCCGGTCTACGGCGCGCGGCCATTGAAGCGCGCCATTCAGTCAGAAATCGAGAACCCGCTGGCGCGAGAAATCCTTGCCGGGACCTTTGCCCCCAAGGATACAATACGGGTGGATTACAAGGGCGGCCGCATGGTATTCAGCAAGGCATAAGGCCGTAAGCCGGCGGTTTGCCGTCACAAGAACAACAAGGAGGCGCATGCCTTCACTGCTTTACGCCTTAGCATGTTCCCTAGTGGCCCTGTCGATCTGGATGGGGCCGGTTTCCATTGCTTCTGCTGCCGCGCCTATCATCCTCACGGAAGACGAGACCGCGGCATTTGCCAATGAGCCGCCGCAGATCCGTGAACTGCTGGAGAAGGCCGTGGCCTCAGAGCGCAGCCAGCAGGACTGGCAAGGCGAATGGAAGGCCGCTGGGTTCTATTGCGAAGCTTCACGCCTGGGCAGCGCCGAAGCACAATACCGCCTTGGCATGTTGTACGCATTTGGCAGGGGTGTCCCCAAGGATCGCGGTTTGGGGGCTTCTTTGTTCGAGGTGGCTGCTTCCCAAGGGCATTTCGAAGCGCAGAAAATGCTGGAAACCATTAATTTCACCACCACTCAACTGCCCCTATGCGTGATGGAAACCGTATTGCCGGAACGGGGGACTTATGCCCCAACCGTTGGCGAAACATCAGGGCGCATTGATGATTACATCGCAGCCCTGCCGGAAAGCAAGCGCTGGATCGTCGACCTGGTTGGCACCCTGGCTGAATGGTATACCGTCGACCCCAAGCTGGTGCTCTCAGTGATCACTGTCGAATCCAATTTCAAGATCAAGGCCCAATCGCCAAAAGCCGCCATGGGGCTCATGCAGCTTATCCCGGCGACGGCTGACCGCTTCAACGTGCGCAATGCCTACGATGCCACGCAGAATATCAAGGGCGGAATTGCTTACCTGCGCTGGCTCCTGTCCTATTTTCGTGGTGATGTGCAGCTTGCCGTGGCTGCCTACAACGCCGGCGAGAACGCGGTAGACAGGCACAAGGGCATTCCGCCGTACAAGGAGACGCGTCAGTATGTACAGAAGGTCATGGGCCTTTACCAGCAGCCGACTCATCCCTTTGATGAAACACTGACCCGCCCATCGGTGCTTAAACAATAGGGAACCAAGACGGTGTTGCAGGTTGTCCCAGCTTGAGGCATTGCAAAATATGGAGGTGAGCTGCGTGGATACGCTGGAACAAAGGGCCCTGGAATTTGCCAAAACGGCGCATGAGGCGGTGAGCCAGCGCAGGAAATACAGTGGCCAGCCGTATATTGTTCACCCCATGGCCGTGGCCGAGCTAGTGAAGAGTATTCCGCATACCGAGGAAATGGTCGCGGCGGCCCTGCTGCATGATACGGTAGAAGATACTCACGTCGAGCTTGCAGATATTGCGCGGTCTTTCGGGCCGAAAGTCTCCCAACTGGTGGATGAGCTGACCGACGTCAGTCGTCCGCATCATGGCAATAGAACCATCCGCAAGGAGCTGGACCGGCAGCACCTGGCGACGGCAAGCAAGGAAGCAAAAACGGTAAAGCTGGCAGACCTCATCGACAACAGCCGCGACATCATCAAACACGACCCAGGCTTTGCGCGCAAGTATATGAAAGAGATGAAGGCGTTGCTTGAAGTGTTGAGAGAAGGGGATGCAAATCTCTATTCCAAGGCGGTCGAAATCGTCAAAAAGTATTATGCTAAGCGTGACGGGGCCTGATGCATTCTGTTGCCGCAGAGCTGTGGAATTTGCCAGGCCGGGAATGGTCTTAACAGTACTATCCAAGATGAGATTCAACATGCGTGCATTAACATTGGCCATTGCGGCAGCCTCCCTTTTCCTGACAGCCTGTGCCTCCACCCAGCAGCAGGAGCCGCAGGTCAAGCGTATCTCCCCGGAGGAGCTGGAACGCATCATGCCAAAACCGGTGCCCAACCTCACATTGGATGAGATCGTTGCGCTCAGCAAGAAGGGCACACCCCCAGAGCAGATTATTGAGAAGATCAACGCCAGCAATTCGCGTTACGACCTTACTCCATCGGAAGTGGTACGTCTGACCCAGCAGGGCGTCGACCCCAAGGTGCTGGACTATATGCATCAGTCGCATGAGAGCGCACTGCGTGAAAATATGGCGGATGAGATCAACAAGCGGGAGAAACAGCGGCAGCAGGATTTGAAGAAACTCGAACAGGAATACCGACTGCGTTCCATGCCTTATTATGATCCTTGGTGGGGTTACTGGGGTCCAGGACCTTACTGGCGTTATGGGCCTCGCTTCCACTATTACTACGGCTGGTAGCGCGATAGGTTCCGGAGCGGTGGTGCTGCTCGGTATAATATTGCCTTATGCGCCAACTTACACATCAAATCTCGTTGCGGACCAATGGCCGCAGACTCTATGACATCACGTCGGAAGTATTAGGCTGGGCGAATGAGAGCGGCCTATCCACCGGCCTGCTGACGATGTATATCCAGCACACTTCTGCCAGCCTGCTCATCAATGAAAACTACGATCCGGAAGTGCTGGTCGACATGGAGCAATTCTTCACGCGGCTGGTACCGGACGGCGATCCCTTGTTTATCCATACTGCAGAAGGGCCTGATGACATGCCAGCACACGTCAGAACGGCCTTAACGCAGACTTCGCTGTCCATTCCCTTTCTCAATAGCCGCGTCGCGCTTGGCCAATGGCAAGGCATTTTCCTGTATGAACATCGGCTGGCATCCCATACGCGCAAGGTTCTATTACACCTGATCGGCGAGTAATGCAGCTCCCTGCATTTACCATCACCGGCCTACCCAAGATCGTCTTTGGTAATGGCAGCGCTGCTCGCATTCCAGAGCTCGCAGCCGAGTTTGGCCGAGAGGCGCTCATCATGACTGGTGCGCATTCTTTCATCGCTACGCCAGCTTGGAATAAGCTGCAGGAGAGTCTGTGTTCCGCAGGGATTGTGTTCGAACATGGCATCATTAGCGGGGAGCCTTCCCCTGCACTTGTAGACGAGATTGCTGCCAAATTCCGGCGCGCAGACATTGAGGTCGTCATTGGAATAGGCGGTGGCAGTGTATTGGATGCTGCCAAGGCAGTGGCTGGGCTATTGCGTATCAAAAACAGCGTACTGGATTTTCTCGAAGGCGTTGGCCCCGAGTTGCCATACCTGGGCCCGGAAGTGCCCTTCATTGCTGTGCCCACCACCGCAGGCACAGGCTCCGAAGCCACCAAAAATGCCGTGCTTTCGAAACAAGGCGCTGAAGGTTACAAGAAATCTTTCCGCCATGACCGGCTGGTTGCCAACTATGCCGTGGTCGACCCTGAACTGCTGGCGACTTCCCCTCAGGAATTGATTGCCGCGAATGGCATGGATGCCTTCACGCAACTGCTGGAATCCTATGTCTCGATTCGTGCCAACCCGTTTACCGATGCGCTTGCCATGTCCGGCATTCGTGCAGTACGCGGCAGCTTGCTGCCGTGGTACAACCATGAGGGAGATGTCGCCCAGCATCGCGCCAACATGGCTTATGGCGCGTTATTGTCCGGCATTACGTTAGCGCAGGCTGGGCTGGGTTCTGTGCATGGTTTGGCAGCGCCATTAGGCGCCTTTTTCCCGATGCCGCATGGCGTCGTGTGCGGTACCCTTGTTGCCGAATGCACCCGCATGAATATTAAGTTACTGCAGGCGGAACAGCCTGATGGGGATGCATTATGGCGGTATGCCCATGTCGGCAAGGTGCTGGCCAACAATATGAGGCTTTCGGAACAGGATGGACTGGAGACGCTGCTGGAAGTGCTCGAAAACTGGACACAAGAGCTCGGGCTGCCTCGCCTCTCAAGTTATGGCATGACGTCTCCTGATATTCCCAAAGTAGTCGCGAACTGTCGTGGCAACAGCATGAAAACGAATCCCATCGTGCTACCGGACGAAAAAGTCACGCAGATACTTACGGCAAGGTTATAAGGGTGGTTTATTTCTTCAAACCCAGCAGGATAATGCCGCCGACAATCAGCAAGATGCCTGTCCAGTCTTTGACTGCGAGCTTTTCGTTCAGAAACAGGCTGGCGAAGATGGCGACCAGCACCAGGCTGAGCTTGTCCACTGGTGCGACTTTGGCAGCATCGCCGAGCTTGAGTGCGCGGAAATAGAATAACCACGAAGCGCAGGCAGCAATACCGGAGAGCAGTAAAAAAAGCAGGGACTTCTTGCTGAGCGTGGCCGGATTAACCCATTTGCCCATAGCCGTGACGTATATACCCAGTAGCAAAACAATGACCAGGGTGCGGATCAAGGTGGCGTAATCGGCATCAACCCCTTCCAGCCCGATCTTGGCGAAAATGGCCGTAAGTGCGGCGAAGATCGCCGCCAGTATTGCCAGATAGAACCAGCCGGGAATGGCATTCATGCCAGAAGACCGGCTTCGGGCATCAACGTGCAGTGCCCCATTTAAGCGGGTCAAGCGGCTTGCTTTGATACCGCAACTCGAAATACAACCCTGACTCCTCGTTGCCTCCGCTATTTCCTACGGAGGCAATGGTGTCGCCACCCTTGACCTCTTCCCCCACCTTTTTAAGCAGGGCCTGGTTATTGGCATACAGCGTCATGTAATCATCGCCATGGTCGACAATCAGCAGGTTGCCAAAACCCCGTAGCCAGTCGGCAAAAACCACGGTGCCTGGCGCCACAGCCTTGACTTCGCTGCCTTCAGATGACTTGATGAACACGCCCTTCCACGTTACACCTGTGTCTTTGCGTTCATCCCCAAAGCGGTTGATGATGTCACCGCGCACAGGCAAGTTAAGTTTCCCTTTAAGCGCGGCGAAATTGCCTGAGATATCGCTGCTGGGCAGCGCTTCGTTTCTAGCCACAGGACGATCCGGATCTTTCTTCCTGGGGGGCGCTTTTTTAGGCACGATGCGGGAAAGTTTCTTGACCAATTCCGACAGACGTTTCTCGTCGCGTTTGAGCTTGTCTATCTCGCCGCGTTGTGACTTGATCTGGGCCGAAAGCTTGCTTAAAAGTTTGCGGCGTTCCTGCTTTTGCGCCTGAAGTTCCTGCCGTTCTTTTTCCTGCGCCTCTTTCAGCTCTGCCAGTTGCTGCAATTCAGTGGCTGTTTCCTCGTTGAGTTCTGCAACCTTGTCCAGGTTCTTACGCATGCCGGCAATCAAGTCGGCACGGGCACGCGAGATGAAGGAGAAGTATTGCAGGTTGCGCGCAATGTCATTGGGGTCTTGCTGCTGCAGCAATATTTGCAGATAACCCTGCTGCCCGTTCAGGTACTGCTGATAAAGCTGCTCCCCTAGCAACTTATGTTGCTGTTGCAGGATGGACTCCAGGTCGGCTTTCTGCTGCTGCAAGTTTTGCAGGGTTTTGCTGCGCTCTTGATGCTGGCGGTTCAGCTCGTACAATTTGCGGTTGGCCTCGCTGATTGCCTGCTCGCTCTGCTTGAGCTCGTCGGCAGCATCGTTGTGTTTTTCTTCGGTGCTGCCAAGTTCCTTTTTCAAGGCCTCAAGGCGTTCATGCAACTGCTCCAGGTTCTGCTTGGTTTTTTCAACCTTTGAAGCAGCCCAGGCGCTGGGCGCGGTAGCCCACAAGGCCAGCAGCAGGAGGACACGCGCCTGCATCTGCTAGGTGTGTGCGGCGCTTTTCACGCGGTGTTCCGACGTGTTGCCAGCCAGCTCGATCAATGCATGACCTGTCATTTCCTGCGGTTGGGGAACGCCCATGAGCTTGAGCAGAGTAGGGGCAATGTCGGATAGAGCACCGGTATCTGCCAATTGCGCTGGGCGACCAATGTAGAGAAATGGCACCAGATTAGTTGTGTGCTGGGTATGCGGCTGCTGGTTGGCATCGTCCTGCATCAGTTCGGCATTGCCGTGATCGGCGGTGATAATAACTTCGCCGCCAATCGATTGCATGGCAGCGACAGCGCGGCCCACGCACTTATCCACTGCTTCGATGGCCTTGATGGTCGCTTGCAGGTTGCCGGTGTGGCCGACCATGTCGGCATTGGCAAAATTGCAGATGATGGCATCGTATTTACGGCTGTTGATGGCGTTCACCAGTTCATCCGTAACCTCGTAGGCGCTCATCTCGGGTTGGAGGTCATAGGTGGCAACTTGCGGGGAGGGTACGAGGATGCGGTCTTCACCCGGAAACACGTGTTCTTCGCCGCCGTTGAAGAAGAAAGTGACGTGAGGGTATTTTTCCGTTTCCGCAATGCGCAGCTGGGTCAGGCCTAGGCCGGAGATATATTCACCGAAGGAGTTGCTGAGTTCCTCCGGTGCAAACACCGGTTTTGCCCTTAATTCCTTCTTGTCGTATTGGGTCAGTGTATAGAAACCGCCCAGCTTGGGTACATGGCGGCGGTTAAAGCCTTCGAATTCAGGTTCCAGAAATGCATGGGTCAGCTGGCGTGCACGGTCTGAACGAAAATTCATGTAGATGATGACGTCGCCATCCTCCACCCGGATCGGTTGCTCATGCGGCGATCTGATGGCGGTTGGTTTGACGAATTCGTCAGTTTCGCCGCGAGCATAGGCTTCCGTCAGCGCGTCATGGGCACTCAGAGCGGTAAATTCACTGCTGCCTTCAGTAATGAGCTGATATGCAGCTTCGACGCGTGGCCAGCGCTTGTCGCGATCCATCGCGTAATAGCGACCACCAACGGATACGATCTTCGCAGTAATGGTTGAGTCAGGGTAGGGATGGGCGCACTTCTCTTCCAGCCGCCGAATGTAGTTCTCGGCACTCTTGGGTGGTGTATCGCGGCCATCGAGGAAAGCATGCACATAGATTTTCTGTAATCCAGCCCGCGCTGCCATCTCTATCATGGCGTAAATGTGATCTTCATGGCTGTGCACACCGCCGTCCGACAGCAGGCCAAAGATATGCAAGGCTTTGTCTGCTTTCTTGGCCGTGTCTACTGCCTCGGCCAGGATGGGATTTTTGAAAAACTCGCCGGTGGCAATAGATCGATTGATGCGCTCGAGATCTTGATAAACGACGCGCCCTGCACCCATGTTCAGGTGGCCTACTTCTGAATTTCCCATCTGGCCTTGGGGTAGGCCGACAAAACTTTCGGAAGCGTTGATCAGGGTATGCGGGTAGTTCTTCCACAGGTTATCCCAGTTCGGCGTTTCCGCCTGGGCAATGGCATTGTCCGTCATGTCATCGCTGTAGCCGAAACCGTCGAGTATAAGCAGTAATACAGGAGTTACAATCATTGGATAGTCCGAATCATCTCTTGCGGTTGTTGATATTTTAGAGAGTTTCGCTCAATAAATCTTGCGCGTCTGTTGTTTATCGGACCTGATCGCTAGCCGCAAGTTTAGCCCCCCGCTGATAGCGGGCGGATTTATTGGTAGAATCGCCGTTTCGCTCGTAGGAAATTATCGTGGATTTTATTGTGGAGAACGCATTGCTGGTGGGGCTGGCGATCGGTTCGGGCCTAATGCTGGTGTGGCCCATGCTGGGCCGTATGTCGGGGGCTTCTGCCAACCTAGGCCCGGCGGATGCCGTGCTGCTGATCAATCGAGAAAATGCGATGGTGGTGGATGTGCGCGACGAGGCCGAATATGGTGCCGGGCACATTACTGACGCACGCCATATCCCGTTGGATCAGCTGGATGCGCGCATTGATGAGTTACGCAAGTTCAAGGATAAGCCGATTCTGGTGAACTGTCAGGCCGGCGTGCGCTCGGGGAAGGCATGCGGCGTACTCAAAAAGCATGGATTTTCCAAGGTCTATAACCTGCAGGGTGGTCTCAATGCCTGGCAACAGGCCAAATTGCCTGTGGTGAAATAGTATGGCGCAGGTTCTGATGTATACCACTGCTAGCTGCCCCTTCTGCATCGCGGCGGAAAGACTGCTTTTAAGTAGAGGCGTCACGGATATCCAGAAGATACGGGTCGATCTCGAGCCACAGCTCCGGATTACCATGATGGAGAAAACCGGCCGCCGTACCGTACCGCAGATTTACATCGGCGATCACCATGTTGGTGGTTTCGAGGAATTGCGTGCACTCGACATGGCAGGCAAGCTCATGCCCATGCTGGCCGCTTGAGCCGGACTTGTGTTTAAAAACATAAGATAAGCGGTTAGAATGCTGCCTTTACTCTGCAGGCCGAGTAGCTTGGAAACGGCATTCACCCATAACCAGCCGGCAATGGCCGGCACATTTAGGAATCGTCATGGCAGAAGAAAATCAGGCAGCACAACAATCCAATAATGCAGAAAAACAGCCCGCTTTTGGCATTGAGAAAATTTACGTCAAGGATTTGTCCTTGGAGATCCCTAATGCGCCGCAAGTCTTCACCCAGCGTGAGACGCCACAGCTTAGCGTAGAGCTCAGCAATGCGTCCAGTCAGCTGGACGAAGGTGTATTTGAGACCGTGATCACTGTAACGGTGACGTCAAAAATCGGGGAAAAGACCGCATTTCTGGTCGAAGTGGCACAAGCTGGTATTTTCCAGATCCGCAATATTCCACAAGAAAATCTCGATATGATTCTGGGAGTCACCTGCCCGAATATCCTGTTTCCCTATGCGCGCGAAACCGTTTCTGATCTCGTGACTCGCGCTGGCTTCCCGCCTGTCTTGCTCAACCCCATCAATTTTGAGGCACTTTATGCCCAACAGCGCCAAAAGGCTGAAGCCGAAGGGGCTGCCTTACAATAAGATCCTGGCTTTTGCTGGCTTACTGGGCATCATCCTGATGCCTGGCCTGGCAGCAGCCTTGGAATACCGTTCAGTCGCCTCGCCCAAAGCGGTGCTCTATGACGCTCCTTCCGGACAGGCTAAAAAGCTCTTTGTGGTCGGCCAGGGCTATCCAGTCGAGATCATTGTCAATCTCGGCAACTGGATCAAGGTGCGCGACCATTTCGGTACCTTGAGCTGGATAGAAGCCAAGGACCTCGACAACAAACGCTCCCTGATTGTGAAAGCCAATGACGCCGAACTCAAGCAAGCTCCCGATGCTGCCGCAAAAGCCGTTACGCGAATAGAAAAGGATGTGCTGCTGGAAATGGCCGAGCCCCCGACTGTCGACGTTGCCGGCAATAGCTGGATCAAAGTGCGTCATCGCGATGGGTTGACAGGCTACATAAAAGCAACATCTGTGTGGGGTTACTAAGCCGGTGAAAATTGCAGTTTTAGGCGCTGGTGCTTGGGGCACGGCTTTGGCCATGCAAATCAGTAAACGCCATCCTGTTAAGCTGTGGTCGCGCAATGAACGCCACATTTCGCAGATGGCAGCCGCACGTCGCAATACGCAATACCTTGGCGATTACCTTCTAGGCGACAACATTTCCTTGGAATCTGATCTGTCCACTGCAATCAGGGAGGCAGATCTGGTCCTTTCCGTGGTTCCAACGGCAGGCTTCCGTGAGGTGCTCCGACAAATCAAAAGTACTCGCTCAGGGGTCCCCGTGGTTTGGGCGAGCAAAGGGTTAGAGCCTGCATCTTCACAACTGCCTCATGAGGTTGTCTTGGAGGAGCTTGGGCCCCATACAGCATGGTCCTGGGGCGTAGTTTCTGGCCCCAGTTTTGCGGACGAGCTGGTGCGTGGACTACCCACGGCGGTGACGCTAGCTTCCCCTGACGAAGCCTTCGCTCAACGGGCAGCCGCCGTTCTGCATGATGGAAATCTCAGGGTTTATACGAGTCCTGACATTATTGGGGTGTCGGTGGGTGGCGCCCTCAAGAATGTCATGGCCATTGCAGCCGGGATTTGCGACGGTATGGAATTTGGCAACAATGCACGCGCTGCTTTGATCTCGCGCGGCTTGGCCGAGATGACGCGTTTTGGCGTGTGCCTAGGGGGCAAACGTGAAACCTTCATGGGACTTGCCGGGGCAGGCGATCTTATCCTGACCTGTACGGGCCAGTATTCGCGTAATCGCGAAGTTGGCCTGCGACTGGCCAGCGGACAGACTTTGGAGCAAATCCTGCATAGCTTGGGGCATGTGGCAGAAGGCGTGCACACTGCACATGAAGTAATGCGACGCGCAGCCCAGCTGAAAGTCGAAATGCCGATCACTTGTGAAGTTGATCAAGTGCTATCCCAGGGGCAGTCACCGCGTAAAGCACTGGAAAATTTGCTGAGCCGGGAACAGAAGGCCGAGACGCTCTAGTCAGAGCCCGCTTTCGAAGTTGTTCTGCCGCCAGGCCTCATAGACAAGTACGGCTGCTGAATTGGAGAGGTTGAGGCTTCGACTATGTGGCAGCATGGGTAATCTGACTCTATGTTCAGCCCGGAATGTCGCAAGCATTTCTGTCGGCAAACCGCGGGTCTCAGGCCCGAAAATAAACACATCTCCTGGCAGAAACTGGATATCCGTATAGCACGTGCTTCCCTTGGTGGTGAGAGCAAACATACGCCGGTTGGGCAATGCTGCACAGCATGCCTCCCAGGTGGGGTGCACCTCCAACGTTGCATACTCATGGTAATCAAGCCCAGCGCGTTTCAACTGTGCATGCTGCAGGGTAAACCCTAGGGGTTCCACGAGATGCAGCTTTACCCCTGTATTAGCGCAAAGCCGAATGATATTGCCTGTATTAGGTGGAATTTCCGGCTGATAGAGAACAATATCAAACATGGTTTATTCCTGGGTGAGTTCGCGCAACAACCCAGCATTCGACATGCATAGCACCTGCCTTCTTTACTGCAGTGGCCAGCGCATTGAGACTGGCGCCAGTCGTCATGACATCGTCGAGTAGAGCTACCCTCAGATTCTCGAGCGAACGCTCGCAGCTAAAAGCATTACGCATATTCCTCACACGTTGCTTAAGTGGAAGCGTCACCTGAGGCGCAGAGAATTTAACCCGTTTGCAGGCATGTACATCGAGCGGAATCTCTATTTCATGTGAAACCACGCGCGCAATTTCCACTGCCTGGTTGAACCCTCGTTCTTGCAACCGATGGGGATGTAACGGCATGGGAATCAGCACATCTGGCAACGGGGAGGAAGATAAATGCTTACTCAGGAGTTTGCCGAGTACAGTAGCGATGTCGAGCTGATTGCCGTATTTGTATCTTTGTAACAATGAACTGACGGGATATTGATATTGGAATAGAGCGAGCGTCCTGTCGAATGCAGGTGTAGACCTCAGGCAATTCCCACATATCTTACTTTGATACGCTGTGAGTCCGCACTGCCGACAAACATCAGGACCTTGATATGAAAGACCGTCTAGACAATCACGGCAGATTGACAAATGCCCCTTTTTTATACTGCTCGAACAAAACAAACAGCTTTGCATAAAAACCGTGTGTTTAAATTTTAAGCAATTGTTTATAGTTTTAAACATTCTTCATTGACAGCTATAATCTGGGCTAGCCGCAGCCCAATAAATTAGATTCACGCCAAGGGGAGTATATCAATGTCGGAGCATGTGATTGAACGGTTCACAAAGAGCCCTGCTAAAAATGAAGTAGAACGTTGGAGCATTGCCCAGATAGAGGCACTGTTTGCATTGCCCTTCAGCGATCTCATTCACCGAGCGCAAACCGTACATAGACAACACTTTGACCCTAACGCCGTTCAGGTGAGCACCTTGCTGTCTATCAAGACTGGAGGCTGTTCAGAGGATTGTGGCTATTGCCCGCAAGCCGCCCGCTATAACACAGGCGTGGAAAATCACGAGCTCATGCAGTTGGAAGAGGTTGTCGCGGCAGCCCGCGCGGCAAAAGATAGTGGGGCGACCCGCTTCTGCATGGGTGCCGCTTGGCGCAGTCCCAAGCAACGTGACTTGGAACCCGTGCTTAAGATGGTCGCAGAGGTGAAAGCGATGGGGCTGGAGACCTGCGCAACACTGGGTATGCTGAGGGAAGGCCAGGCTGAGCAGCTCAAGGAGGCGGGCCTCGACTATTACAATCACAACCTGGATACCGCGCCTGAATTTTATGGGGAGGTTATTTCCACCCGTGAATACCAGGATCGCCTCGACACACTGGAGCGTGTGCGTGAGGCAGATATCAATGTCTGCTGTGGCGGCATCATTGGCATGGGCGAATCCCGCTCCCAACGTGCAGGGCTGATCGCCCAACTAGCGAATATGGAACAGCCGCCTGAAAGTGTGCCTATCAATATGCTGACTCAGGTGGAAGGCACTCCTTTGCATGGGACCGAATCGTTGGACCCATTCGAATTCGTCCGTACGATCGCAGTGGCACGCATTACCATGCCGAAGAGCTACGTGCGACTATCTGCCGGGCGACAAAGCATGCCAGAAGCCATCCAGGCCTTATGCTTTATCGCTGGTGCCAATTCGGTTTTCTATGGCGAAAAACTACTGACAACCGGCAATCCGGATACCGAAGCGGATAAGGCGCTGTTCGCCAAGCTCGGCATCAAGCCGGTCTGACCTATACAGTCGGCATGGCTGATCATTTGTTGTCTGCCCTGCAGCAATCCCTCTCACAGCGGGAGGCGGATGGCTTGCTGCGCAAACGCAGACTATTGGAATCTGCCCAAGGCCCCCATTCAAAGGTGGATGGCCGAGATGTGCTTTCCTTCTGCAGCAATGACTATCTCGGGCTCGCCAATCACGCCGACTTGCAATCAGCTCTACAAGAGGGTGTGAAGAGTGCTGGGATGGGTAGCGGTGCTTCTCATCTCCTCACCGGCCATCATCGCTATCATCATGCACTCGAAGAAGCACTAGCCAAGTTTGTCGATTTACCCGCGGCGTTGCTATTTTCTACCGGCTATATGGCGAATCTCGCAGCGATCAGCGGACTTATGGATAGAAACGATGCGCTCTTTGCGGACAAGCTGAACCACGCTTCGCTCAATGATGGTGCCTTGCTTTCGCGTGCCACACTGCATCGCTACCCCCATGGTGATTGGGAAGTGCTAGAGCGTTTATTGGCTTCCTCTGCTGCACCACGCAAAATGGTGATCACGGATAGCGTATTCAGCATGGATGGCGATATTGCCCCGTTGAAAGACCTGGTTGAGGTGTGCAAGCGTCATGACGCTTGGCTACTTATCGATGATGCTCATGGATTCGGCGTACTGGGACAGCAGGGCCAGGGGTGTCTGAATCACTTCAACCTTAAGTCCCCGCACATTATTTACATGGCGACGCTGGGCAAGGCAGCAGGCGTTTCAGGTGCCTTCATCGCCGGGGAAAGGGTGGTAATTGATTACCTGATTCAAAACGCCCGGACTTATATCTACACTACGGCAATGCCACCTGCACTTGCTGCAGCCTCTCTGCAGTCGGTCAAACTTATAGGGGCCTCTCACGACAAAAGAGCGCACTTACATGAGCTCATTGCCCATCTTCAGTTCAGATTGCGGCTCAAACGCTGGCAGCTGATGGATTCTGCCACCCCAATTCAGCCTCTGGTTATCGGCAGCAATGATGAGGCTGTGTTGGTAAGTGAGCATTTGCTGGAGGACGGTATTCTGGTGCCTGCAATTCGCCCACCCACCGTGCCCAAAGGCAGTGCACGACTACGTATTTCCCTCTCAGCAGCGCATACGGTAGTAGATGTGGAGCGCTTGGCTCAAGCATTAGAGCACGCCGAAGAAAGGTTAACGGCATGAGCCCGTTGCATGTGGATGTCATCACGCCTACCAAGCAAGGTGAGCAGAATGCCCTGCCCAATCTGGTCCTGATCCATGGCTGGGGTATGCATGGTGGTGTATGGCAGCCCGTTGTCAAAAAACTTGCCAGCTACTTCAATCTGCACATCGTCGATCTGCCGGGCATGGGTTTTAGCAAACCTGTTGAGCCCAGTGATCTGGATGCCATCGCGGATAAGGTGATTGAGATACTTCCGCCCAATGCTGACGTGTGCGGATGGTCTTTCGGCACGCATGTCGCCATGCGCGCCGCGCTCAAACAGCCTGACAGGTTCAAGCGCTTGATCCTGATAGCGGGTACGCCGCGATTTGTTAATACAGGTGACTCAGTCTGGGAGATGGGTATCGATGCTGAGGTGTATCAACGTTTTGCCACCAGCGTCAGTCAGGATTACCAGAATACCTTAGTCCGCTTTTTCTCCCTGCAATGCATGGGTGCGGAAGATGCACGGGCCACCATCAAGCAGCTGCGCAAGAGCTTCGCAGAGCGCCCCGTTCCCACCATGGGTACACTGCAAAAAGCGCTACGCATTCTGTTGGAAAACGATATGCGATCCGAAATTGCGCTTCTTAAAAAACCGGTTTTGCTGGTTCATGGTGATCGTGATCGTTTGGTTCCTGTGCAGGCGGCTCATTGGATGGCGCAACATCTGCCGTTTGGCCATCTGAGGGTGATTGCAGGTGCTGGTCATGCCCCTTTCCTTTCTCATCAAAGCCAGTTTGTCGACGCCCTCGTGCAATATCTGGAGCCGCCTGTCGGCATCACATAGTAAAAGTGGACATGACTGATCTTTATCATATCGACAAGGCGAGGGTGAAGCACTCCTTCAATCGTGCGGCTGATACTTATGATGCCGCTGCTGTGCTGCAGAAGGAAGTTCGCGAACGTATGCTCGAGCGGCTGGATCTCGTGAAGATCGCGCCACAAATCGTCCTGGATGCGGGCAGCGGCACAGGCCAGGCTGGCAGGCTGCTGCAGAAACGTTACCCTGCAAGCCAACTTATCCAGCTCGACATTGCTTTGCGTATGCTGGAAAAAAGTCAGGCGGAATACGCCTCGCTCATCAAGAATACGATCAATCGCCTGTTTGGCATGCCGCCAATAGGTGCAGTGTGTGCAGACATTGAACACGTCCCATTGACCAGCGATGCAGTCGGGCTGGTCTGGTCTAATCTGGCGATTCAATGGTGCAATGCTCTGGACGGCGTGTTTACAGAAATCCATCGCGTGCTGCAGCCTGGCGGATTATTCATGTTCAGCACTTTTGGTCCGGATACATTAAAAGAGCTGCGTGAGGCGTCAGCGGCTGACTCAGGTCATGTGCACGTTAACCGCTTTATTGATATGCACGATATTGGCGATGCCTTGATTCGTGCAGGTTTCTCGGCCCCAGTGCTTGATGTCGAGCATTTGGTATTGACGTATGACGATGTATTTGGCGTCATGCGTGACCTCAAGGCCATCGGTGCGCATAACGCAACCGAGGGCCGTCGTCGCGGATTGGATGGCAAGGGTTTTCTGCAGAGCCTGGCCGCTCGTTACGAGCAATTCCGCAGTGCAGGCAAGCTGCCTGCCACCTTCGAAGTCGTCTATGGCCATGCCTGGAAATCAGAAGCCAAGCCGCATTTCGAAGATGGTATTGCGCCTATCACGCTGCATAGCAAGAAGTTCTGATTCGGATGAACAAATCTTATTTTGTGGTCGGCACTGATACGGGCGTGGGCAAGACCCTGGTGACGAGCGCATTGCTTTATGGTTATAGCCAGCAAGGCCTGACAACGACCGGCATGAAACCTGTGGCTGCGGGGTGTGTTGAGGAGAACGGTCGACTCGTTTCCGAAGATGTCGCGATGATCATGACCGCCAGCAATGTCAGGACGCAGTTTGAATTGCATAATCCCTATGCCTTCGAACCTGCCATAGCGCCCCATATTGCCGCCCAGAAGGTCGGTGAAGTCATCAAACCACGTGTCATCCAGTTGGCTCACCAAGAACTGAGCTCATTAGCTGAGGTGCTCATCGTCGAAGGTGTCGGCGGATTTCGCGTGCCATTAGGCGATCAATGGGATACCGCCGATCTGGCGCAAATCCTCAATATTCCAATGGTTCTGGTGGTAGGCATGCGGCTGGGGTGCATCAACCATACTTTACTCACGGTAGAGGCTATCCAGTCGCGAGGACTGGAGCTGGCAGGATGGGTAGCCAATCGGATCGACCCTGCCATGGCGGAATTCGACAAAAACCTGCAAGCGCTGGAGCAGCACATTCCAGCACCTTGTCTGGGGGTGGTGCCTCATTTGCCACAGGCGGATTTCAAGCTTGCTGCGGCTTACTTGCAACTACCGATATAGTTTTTCTGATTCGATATAGTCAATAACCGCGTCGGGTAGCAGGTAGCGCGGATTTTTCCCCTGTCGAAGATCATTGCGGATGCGGGTGGCAGAGATATCCAGTGCCGTGATTGGCTGCATCAGGATGTGGCCGTTCCTCTTTTGCTTTAGAACTCCCACATCTGCCGTCGCCGACTTTTCCCACACGGTCTTGAGGAGTTGCGGAAAATTGCCTAGCTCAAGCCGTGTATTTGGCCGGTGCGCCACGACGATGTGACAATGCTTCAATAGCTCCTCCCAGCGATGCCATGTAGGCAAGCCAAGAAAGGCATCACCGCCTAACAGCAGGCATAAGGTGGTTTCGCTTCTGACCGTCTGCTTGAGCGAGAGTAAGGTCTCAATCGTATAGGAAGGTTGTTGCTGTTCCCTATAGCGTTGGATTTCGAGATCATCACAAATGAACTTCGAATTTTCATCGATAGCCAAGCGTAGCATCGCAATACGATGCGTCTCCGATGTTTGGGATTGCGGACGGTGCGGCGGGAACGCTGTTGGAATAAAGCGGACTTCATTAAGCTCCAGCGCATCCGCCAATTCCTGTGCCATGCGCAGGTGGCCAAAGTGAATGGGGTCGAAGGCCCCACCCAGAATGCCGGTCAGCTGCAACTAGCTGCGAACCTCGCCATTGCCCAGCACGATGTACTTGAGGCTAGTCAGCCCCTCCAGGCCAACTGGGCCGCGTGCGTGCAGCTTGTCGGTGGAGATGCCAATCTCTGCGCCCAATCCATACTCGAAGCCGTCAGCCAACCGGGTGGAAGCATTGACCATGACCGAACTGGAATCCACCTCACGCAAGAAACGACGTGCCTTGGTGTAATTCTCGGTCACGATGGCGTCGGTGTGCTGCGATGAATATTTGTTGATGTGATCAATTGCTTCATCAATACCCTCGACTACCTTGATTGAAATAATGGCGTCCAAGTATTCGGTATAAAAATCTTCTTCGGTTGCAGCTAGAGCCTGCGGAATCAATGTGCGTGTTTCATCGCACCCGCGCAATTCAATTCCCTTTGCCGTCAGCATGGAAGCCAGCTCAGGCAATGCCTTTGCTGCAATGCTGTGCGCGACCAACAAGGATTCGGCAGTATTGCAGGTGCCCAACCGCTGTGTTTTGGCGTTCTCCACAATCCGTAGCGCCTTGGCGAGATCGGCCTCGTCATCCACGTAGACATGGCAATTGCCGTCAAGATGCTTGATGACCGGAATGCGAGCTTCGTTCGAGATACGCTCGATGAGCCCCTTGCCTCCGCGTGGCACGATGACGTCCACATAATCTTTCATGGTGATGAGCTCACCCACTGCGGCACGGTCAGTAGTTTCCACCACTTGCACTGCAGCTGCAGGCAAGCCGGCAGTGCGCAGGCCTTCATGGACGAGCGCAGCCAGTGCACGATTGCATTGTATGGATTCAGAGCCGCCCCGCAGAATGGCAGCATTGCCGGATTTGAGGCAAAGGCCCGCAGCATCAACCGTGACGTTAGGTCTGGCTTCATAAATA
>Ga0196976_1000180_pt1 | contig 42888 bp, 38 predicted proteins | sample S3v_513CmetaG_FD_148644 | JGI IMG/M metagenome (GOLD analysis project Ga0196976, IMG submission 148644) | Soil microbial communities from Anza Borrego desert, Southern California, United States - S3+v_5-13C | ecosystem: Environmental > Terrestrial > Soil > Desert | place: USA: California... | reverse complement strand
CCGCGCTCAGGATGACAGAGTTCGAGCCCGTCCGCGACTTCCTCGCCGAGCATCGCCGCGGGCGGCTCGAGTCGCGCGAGGTGGCGGTCACGATCGACGGCAACGAGCGCACGCTGCGCGTCTCCATCGTCCCGCTCCCCGACACGGACGAAGAGATGCTCATCGCCGAGGACGTCACCGAGATCCTGCGCAGCAACCGGCTCGAGGCGTGGGGGGAGATGGCGCGGCAGGTGGCGCACGAGATCAAGAACCCGCTCACCCCCATCCAGCTCACCGCCGAGCACCTGCGCGCCGTCGCGGAGCGCGGCGACCCGAACCTGCCGCAGGTCGTCGAGCACGCGGTGGAGAACATCCTCCGCCAGGTGGTCACGCTGCGGGAGACGTCGCGCGAGTTCAGCGACTACGCCTCCCTGAGACAGGTGCAGCGCAAGCCGCTCGACCTGCAGAAGCTGCTGGGCGACCTGGCCGCGGGGTACGAGGAGAGCCACGAGCGCGGCATCGCGTTCGAGACCGAGATCGCCCCCTCGACGCCGCGCAATTTCCACGGCGACGAGCGCCTGCTGCGCGGCGCGGTGACCAACCTCATCGAGAATGCCTTCCAGGCCGCGGCCGGCGGACGGGTGCGCCTGGCCGCGCACGGCGTCGACTCCAAGGTCGTCATCGGCGTCGAGGACGACGGTCCCGGCGTGGCCCCGGAGCTGCTGCCGAAGATCTTCGATCCGTACTTTTCGACCAAGTCGACGGGCACCGGACTCGGCCTGGCCATCGCCCGGAAAGCGATCGAGGAGCACGGCGGCGTCATCCGTGCAGAGAATGTGCATCCCGGATTGCGCGTTGTGATCGAATTGCCGCTCCGATGAGAAAACTGGCCGTCAGCATTGCCGTGATCCTGTTCGCGACCCCGCTCGCGCACAGCGACATGGAGACCACCCGCGCCACGCTGCGGGAGCACGTGCTCCGCCTCATCAACCGCGATCGCGCCCTCTACAACCTGCCGCCCGTCCAGCTCGACCCGCAGGCCTCCGCCATCGGCGACGCGTATTGCCGCACGCAGCTCGAGAACGGCACCACCGGCCACTACACGACGGACGGCATCGCGCCGTACGCGCGCTACTCCCTGGCCGGCGGCAACGACGCGGTGAGCGAGAACGCGGCGGCATGGTCGGCGACCTACGACTTCAGCGACCGCGCGCTGTACGAGATGGCCCGCCGCTCCCAGGACGCGATGATGGCCGAGATGCCGCCGAACGACGGCCACAAGCGGACCATGCTCGACCCGCACGCCACGCACGTCGGCATCGGCCTGGCGTGGGAAGGGGGGGAGTTCCGCCTGGTGCAGGAGTTCGTCCGCCGCTACGTCGACTGGACGCGCGAGCTGCCGCGCCACGCGCGCGTCGACCAGAACGTGATGTTCGGCGGCAAGCCGCTGCCCGGTGTGACCGTCGAGGGGATCACCGTGCACCACGAGCCGCTGCCGGTGCCGATCGCGGCGACGACGGCCAGCGCCATCGCGACGTATTCGCTCCCGGAGAAGCGCCGCGAGTACGTGCCGCGCGTCCGCGGGCAGGGGATCTCGCTCGCGCGGCGCGGCGATTTCTCGATCCGCGGCGACGGGGCCTTCTCCTTCATCGTGCCGTTCGCCGACGGGCCGGGGCTGTACACGGTGGTGGTGTGGGTGAAGAAGGACGGGCAGCGCACGGCGTTCCCGGCCAGCAACGTGTCGATCCGCGTGGAAGGTAGCTTGCAGAGCACCGCGCGGGCATCGGCACTGAAGTGATTTACGACGCGATTATCATCGGCGGCGGCCCCGCCGGCCTCACCTGCGCCATCTTCCTGGCCCGCTACCGCCGTCCGGTGCTCGTGGTCGACGAGGGGCATCCGCGCAACTACGCCACGACCGGCATCCACGGCTTCCTCGGCCATCACAGCATCGCCCCGCGCGAGCTGCTCGAGCGCGGGCGCGCCGAGGCGGAGCACAGCGGGGCCGAATTCCTCTCCGCGCGGGTGACGAAGGTCGAGCAGGTCGGCGACACGTTCGAGGTCACCGCGGGCGATGCCGTGCATCGCGGCCGGCGCCTCGTCCTCGCCTACGGCGTGCGCGACACGCTCCCCGACATCCCGGAGATCGAGTCGCACTATGGCCGGTCCGTGCACCACTGCCCCGACTGCGACGGCTTCGAGTGCAGCGACCAGCGCATCGGCGTCATCGGCTGGGGGAAGAAGGTGGTCGGCCTGGCGCTCAAGCTCCTGCAGTGGAGCGACGACGTGGTGGTCTTCACGCACGGCCACGGGCGCGAGTGGGACGAGGAAGAGCACAGCAAGCTCCTCGCGGAACGGATCGACATCAAGGACGAGAAGATCGTCGCGCTCGACGGCTCGCCCCTGCAGGCCGCCGTGCTGGAGACCGGCGAGCGCGTCCCCGTGCAGCGCCTCTTCTTCAACATCCGCGTCGAGCGCTCCTGCGACCTCGCCGAGTCTCTCGGTTGCAAGGTGGCCGAGGACGCACCGAATGTGGTCGTGGACGAGCACCGCCAGACGAGCGTCGAGGGCGTGTGGGCGGTGGGGGACCTCGTCGAGGGCGCGCAGCTCGCCATCACCGCCGCCGCGGATGGCGCCATCGCCGCCATCGCCATCAACAAATCGCTCCTCCCCCCCGCGAGACAGGTCTGATCTGGAGTGCGGCAGCGGCCAGCTGCCGCTCTCAATCGCTAAGGCCGCAGCCTCCGCCCGCCCGCGCCAGCTGCGGCTGGCGCAATTGAAAGCGGCAGCTGGCCGCTGCCGCACTCCAGATCAGACCACCACCCACAACGCCTGGCGTCTGGCCAGTGCCTGCCTGGCGGAAAGCATCAACTGCACGTACGTCTCGAGCTCGAGGTTCACCTCGTCACTTTCCAGCAACTGCGCGGCGAGCGACATCAGCTCCACATCATCCACAGGCAGCGATGACGCGGCGGCGAAGCGCTGCAGCTCGAGCAGCAGCGCATCGAGGCTCCCCACCTGCAACGGATCCGCGAGGTTTGCCACCCCGACGTGCGACACCCCCTCGAAGCCCGGCACGTACACCGCCTGGTAGGCATCCACCGTCGTCAGCTGCGGCGAAGAATCCAGCGTGCGCATCACGCGCGCCTGCAGCGCGCGCCAGCCGCCGGCGTCGACGGGATCGGAGCGGTACGGCTCCGTGCCGCCGGGGGTCGGGAGCACGGCGTCGATGGCCGCGCCCAGTCCCGCTCCGAAGACGTCCCTGGCGGTGCCGACTACGAACGTCAGTGCCATCTACTTCGTGTGCATGTCGATGACGCGGTGGATGGCGCGCGTGCAGACGTCGCAGAAGCCGACCTCGTTCCGCGTGAACATGATGCAGTCCGCCTCCGGCCGGTACAGCCCCGTGGCCTCGTACGCCGCCCCCTCGAACGCCCCCACTTTGTCGGCGTACTTTTCCTCGGAGAGCATGCGCGTCTCGATGACCTGCTCGCGGCGGAAGAGCGCGTCCATCTCCGACTCCGGACGGTTCTCGGCACGCAGCTTCGCGCGCTCGGCCTGGTACTCGCGCTGCTGCTTCTCGAACGCCTCCTTGTTCCACGGCGTCGGCAGCGGCGTCCCCGGCGTGACCAGCTCCATCCACTTCGGACGCGCGCCGTTGGCGGTGATGTTCGGCTCCCACGGCTCCGGGTGGTCCGTCCCGCCGGTCGTGTAGGCCACCTGCGACGTGTAGTACTCGTCGCCGAGGCCGGCGAAGTGATGGCCGAACTCATGGACGAACACGTACTCGGAGAACGCGCTGTCGACCGACGACGTCGCCTGGTCGTTGAAGATCCCGCCGCCGCCGTACTGCTTCTCGTTCACCAGGATCTCGATGAAGTCATAGGGCGCGGAGGAGGCGGCGTCGCGCAGCGCCTTGTTGTCGAGCGTCAGGACGTAGCGCTCGGAGTCGAAGATGTTGTACTCGACGCCGGTCACGGTGCGGCGGTCGTCGCGCGTGCGCGGGCGGTGCACGCCGCTCTTCGACGCGGGCAGCTCCAGCACACGCACGTTGAAATCGCTCCTGCGCGACTTGAACGGCTCGGTGGCGAACAGCTTGCCGGCCAGGCGCTCCACGTCGCGCCGCAGCTTCGGCATCTCCGCCTCGGTGTAGCCCTCGCCGATGACCAGGAGGTCGACCTTCTGCGACGGTGGCCCGTTGTCGATGTACGACCACACCTTGCCGGCCGGGCGTCCTGCCGACGGATTCACGAAGCGCGAGCCGGGATCGACGACCGTCGACCAGACCTGCTGAAAGGCGTTCTGCGCGTCGCGCTTGCTGAGGCGCACCTGCACCGGCTTTGACGGCCACGGGAAACGGAGCGACTCGTGGAACGTGGCCGCGCGCTCTTTCGCCTCGGGAGTGGTCTCGAACTCGCCGTACACCGAGGCGAAGCCGCGGGAGTAGATCACCTGGTTGGTCTCGCGGTCGACGACCTCGAAGTAGTACTTGCCGAGATTCGAAGTATCAATGAGGCGCGTGCGCGAGCCCGGCCACGGGCCGTCGTTGAGCACCCCCTGCAGCGCCACGATCTCGTCGCCCTTCGGCGTGGAGGTGTGGAAGTAGTCGACGCGCATGGTGCGGCCGAAGTCGAAGTCCGCCGCGGCGAGCGGCAACGAAGCGATGACAATCAGCAGGAGAGCTTTCAGACGCATACGGCGGATTGTATTCTCGGACGATGCTCGCGCTCCTGCTGTCCGCCGCTCTCGCCGCGCAGGTGCAGGAAACCATCACCGTCGAGCGCGTGCTGGTGGACGTGCGGGTGACGACGGATGCCGGCGAGCCCGTGGTGGATCTGGGGCCGGAAGACTTCAACGTGCGGATCGCGGGGAAACGCGCGGTCGTCGAATCGGCCGAATGGGTGCCGGACGTAGGACGGGCTTCAGCCCGTCCCGAGCCCGCCGCACCGGAGAGGCGGGCTGAAGCCCGCCCTACGTCCGGCAGAACCATCGTGTTGTTCGTCCAGACCGACTTCGCCCGCCACCCCACCCGCACGCACGGCCAGCTCAACTTCCTCCGCTACGCGGACGACATGATCCGCGCGTTCGCGCCGGAAGACCGCATCGCCGTCTTCTCCTTCGACTCGCACCTCAAGTTCCGCCTCGACCTCACCACCGACAAGGAGGCCGCCGTCGAGGCGCTCATCGACACGATCTCCATCGACCACCCTCCCCCGCCGCCGGCCGTGCCGGAGCCGTCGCTGGCGCCGCATCTCAGCCGCGACGCCATGCGCCGCGCCGCGCATTCCGAGACGGCGCTGCTCCTCGTCGCGCACGCGCTGCGGCAGGTGCCGGGGACGAAGTCGCTGCTTCTCCTCGGCTGGGGACTGGGGGAGCGGGGCATCACCGGCGTGCGCATGAAGCGCGACTGGAAGCCCGCGCGCCACGCGCTCGACGCCGCGCGCGTGAGCATCTTCGCGCTCGATACCTCGTACGCCGACTACCACGACCTCGAGATCGGCCTGCAGACCGCGGCCGAGGAGACGGGCGGCTTCTACGCGAAGACGCACCTCTTCCCCGGCATCGCCGTGGAGCGCCTGCAGCGCACGTTGAGCGGCCATTACGAGCTCACGCTGCGCGCGTCGGAGTCGCTGCAGCGCGACACGCACTCGCTCGACGTGCGCGTGAAGCGCCGCGGCGCGCGCGTGCTCGCGCCGATGTCCGTCGCGATCCGCTAACGCACGGGCCCGCTGCTTGCACAACTTCCTGTGCAGGAGGTTTCTGCATGGCAGCCAAGTACGGGAAGAAAGCGTCGGACAAAGTCGAGACCGAGATGCACAAGTACAAACGCGGGACGCTCAAGAGCGGCTCCGGCAAGAAGGTGACGAGCCGCAAGCAGGCCATCGCCATCGGCCTGTCGGAAGCCCGCCGCGAAGGCGGCAAGGTGCCGTCGAAGAAGGCGTCGTCGTCGTCTTCGTCGTCGAAGAAGGGCGGAGCGAAGAAGGCCTCGTCGTCGTCTTCGAAGAAAGCTTCGTCGTCTTCGAAGAAGGCGTCGAGCTCCTCGAAGAAGTCCTCTTCGTCGAAGAAGAGCAGCTCGTCGAAGAAGTCGTCGAAGAAGAAGTAGGCCCACAGGCTCATAGGCTCATAGGCTCATAGGCTCATAGGGTCCGCCTGTGAGCCTGTGCCACTATGAGCCTGTGAGCCTCCGCACCACGCTCCTCCTCCTCTTCGCCATCGCGCTGGCCTGGTCCGCCGTCCGCCCGCACGACTGGTTTACCTGGGTGCTGGAGGTCTTTCCTGCGGTCATCGGCGCGGTGCTCCTCATCGCCACGCGGAAACGCTTCGCGCTCACGCCGCTGCTCTACATCCTCCTCTTCATCCACGCGCTGATCCTCGTCGTCGGCGGCCACTACACCTACGCGCTCGTGCCGTTCGGCTTCTGGATGCGCGACGCCTTCGGCTTCGCGCGCAACCACTACGACCGCGTCGGCCACTTCGCGCAGGGCTTCGTGCCGGCCATCGTGGCGAGAGAGATCCTCATCCGTGCGAACGTGGTCCGCGGGCGCGGCTGGCTCTTCTCCATCGTGGTCGCGTTCTGCCTGGCCATCAGCGCCGCGTACGAGCTGCTGGAATGGGCCGTCTCCGCGCTGTCCGGCTCCGCGGGCGACTCCTTCCTCGGCACGCAGGGCGACATCTGGGACACGCAGAAAGACATGGCCCTGGCCTTCCTCGGCAGCATCGTCGCGCAGCTCACCCTCGGGCGCCTGCACGACCGGCAACTGGCCGCGGTTGACGCGCCCGCCCCGGTCGGCTATCTTCATCCCCCCGCCGCGGAATAGCCTCCACGGCCGGTTCGTTGACAGGTTTCCGATCGTTTCACGATGAAAGATCGTAGGCGCTTAGCTCAGTCGGTAGAGCATCACCTTCACACGGTGGGGGTCAGCGGTTCGAGTCCGCTAGCGCCTACCAACGATCGAAACACAGTCCCCTAGCTCAGTTGGTTAGAGCGCTACCTTGACACGGTAGAGGTCAGCGGTTCGAGTCCGCTGGGGACTACCATCGCGCAAGCATTGACGCCGTCCCCCTCGCGAGGGACGGCGTTTTTCGTTTGCGCTACTGCGTGATGCGGATGGCGTTCAGGTTGAAGTACTCCTGCTCGGAGTGCACGCGCAGGACGTGCTGCCCTGCCGCGAGCGTCACGCCGCTCGTGCCGTACCAGGCGTAGGTCCCCCACCAGCCCGTGCTCGGGACCGTCGACGGCACGTCGATCGTGTACTCGAGCCACTCGCCGGTCTCGATGTTGTTGACCGCGTGGCTGGTGGCATTCGTGCCGGAGGCCGGCGTGTAGATGTCGACGTCCTCGCTCGTGCGGTAGTGGCCGCCGGCGTTGCCCGGGATGGCGTCGTGCGGCTCCCCCGCCGCTGACGAGATCGCGAGGAAGTACCTCGACGAAGAGGAGCCATGATGCTGGCCGCGCTGCTGATCGTCGCCGCCACCGTGCAGGGCACCGTCGTCTTGGATGACCAGGCGCTGCCCGGCTGCGTCGTCCGCCTCGGACAGGCCGAAGCGATCACGGACGTCGACGGCCGCTACGCCTTCTTCGACGTGGCACCCGGACGCTACGACCTCCACTTCGATCTGGCCGGTCTCACTCCGAGCCGCCTGCACATCACGATGCAAGGCCGCGACGTCGTCCTGCCTGCACACGCCCTCGAAGTCGCCGGGACGCGCTGCACCATGACCATCAAGATGTGCCGCGACATGCCGCCGGTTTCGCTCTGGGACGAGCCGCTCTGTTCCGAGCTCGACGAAATCAACGCGCTAATCGAGAAGAACGACCTCGCATCCCTGCGCGCGCGGTACCTCGTCACGACGTCGATCCCGATGCGAAACCACATCGCCGGCGCGCTCGTGCGGCGTGGCGCAGCGGACGACGCCGTCTGGCACGAGCTGGCCGGCTACGCCGAGGTCGCGGTACAGCATCCGGAGGTCGACGGCGGCCCGCCGCCGGCATTCGAGGCCTGGAGTCAGCGGCGGAACGTGGAGCCGCGGATGGCATGGATCGTCGTCCAGCAGGCATTCGCCCTCGCGTCGGACGATCCACGCTCCCGTCCCATGCTCCTGGAGGCGCTCGACACGGGCCACCGAAACCTGGTCTTCACCGCCCTGCTCGACCTGGCCACGCAGCAGGACGAGACGGCGCTACCGGCCATCACCCGCGCGCTGAAGCAGTTCCCCGATCCAGGCTACTTCGAGGAGACGCTCGCGCTCTTCCGCCTCCCCGCCGCCCGCGCGCTCGCCCAACACTGATACTCTCGCCGCGTGAGCGCCGTCGAATACCGCGACGTCTCCGTCACGGCCCCGAACGGCGGAGTCCTCCTCGACCGCGTCTCCCTCACCATCGCCCGCGGCGAGCGCGTGGCGTACCTCGGCCGCAGCGGCGCGGGGAAGACCACGGCGCTGAAGCTGATCAACGGCCTGGTCGCGCCGTCCTCCGGCACGATGCTGATCGATGACGCGCCGCTCGGCGAGCAGGACCTGGTCGCGCTGCGCCGCGGCATCGGCTACGTCATGCAGCATCCCGCGCTCTTTCCGCACCGCACCGTCTTCGACAACATCGCCACCGTGCCGCGCCTCCTCGGCTGGGACGAGGCGCGGACGCGCGACGCCGCCGCGGCGCTGCTGCGGCAGCTCGAGCTGCCGGTGGAGCGCTTCGGCACGCGCCATCCGCGCATGCTCTCCGGCGGCGAGCAGCAGCGCGTGGCCATCGCCCGGGCCATGATCGTCGCGCCGCGGCTGCTGCTCTGCGACGAGCCGTTCTCCGCGCTCGATCCGCTCATCCGCACGGAGCTGCAGTCGCTGCTCATCGAGACGGCCAGGGAGACCACGCTCGTCTTCGTCACGCACGACGTGCGCGAGGCGCTGCGCATCGCCGGGCGGATCGTCGTCTTCGACGCCGGCCGCGTCGTCGCCGACACGGCGTCCGGCGCGCTCGCCCGGCACGAGCATCCGCTCGTGAGAAGATTCGTGGCGTCGGCGGGCTGAAGCCCGCCCCACATCATGAACCTGCTGCGACTCACCGGCGAGCACCTGCTGATCGTCGTCATCGCCGTGACGATCGCCATCGCCGCGGGTGTCCCCCTGGGCACCTTCGCCCATCGCCGCCGCGGCGCGGGCGGCGTGGCGTTGCGCGTCACCGACGCCGTGCAGACCATCCCCTCGCTGGCCATGTTCGGCTTCCTGATCCCGCTGCCGTTCATCGGCGGGATCGGCATGCGCCCGGCCATCGTGGCGCTGGTCCTCTACTCGCTCCTGCCGATCGTGCGCTCGACACTGGTCGGCCTGCAGCGGGTCGACCCGCACGTGCGCGAGGCCGCCACGGCCCTCGGCATGACCGGCCGCCAGCTGCTCTGGCAGGTCGAGCTGCCGCTGGCGACGCCGGCCATCGTGGCCGGCATCCGCATCGCCGCGGTGACGGCCATCGGCGTGGCCACCATCGCCGCGGCGGTGGGCGGCGGCGGACTGGGGACGCTCATCTTCCGCGGCGTGGCCATGGTGGACACGCGCCTGATCCTCTCCGGCGCCCTCCCCGCCGCGCTGCTCGCACTCGTGGCCGACTTCGCGCTCACGCTGCTGGAACGGCGTCTCGCGCGCCGCCGGGGAGAAGCATGAGGCTGTTGCTGGTTGCTGGTTGCTGGTTCCTTGTGGGTTCGCGCAAATCGCACCACAGGCCCGAGCCCCCACAGCAACCAGCAACCAGCAACCAGCAACATCCGTTGGCCTGGTTCGTCGCACTCCTTCTCCTGACTTCATGTGGCGAGAACGAGCAGCGCCCCATCGTGGTCGGCTCGAAGAATTTCACCGAGTCCGTGATCCTCGGAGAGCTGCTCGCGCAGAAGCTCGAGCAGGCGGGGTGCAAGGTCGAACGGCGCCTGAACATGGGGGGGACGTTCGTCTGCGACTCCGCGATCCGCTCCGGCGCCATCGACGCTTACGTCGAGTACTCCGGAACGGCACTCACGGCCATCCTCAAGCAGCCATCGATCAACGACCGCGCCCGCGTGAACGCCACCGTCCAGGGCGAGTACGCGAAGCGCGGCCTGGAATGGTCGCCGCCGCTCGGCTTCAACAACACCTTCGCCATGATCGTGCGCAAGGACAGTGGACTGCGGACCATCTCCGACCTGGCGAAGATCGCGGCGACCGTGCGCCCCGGCTTCGGCTACGAGTTCACCGAGCGCCCCGACGGCTGGACGGGGTTGCAGCAGGCGTACGGTCTCCGCGTGGCTACCCAGCCGCGCACCATGGACCTCGGCCTGACCTACAAGGCCGTCGCCAACGGCGAGGTCGACCTCATCGCCGGCAACTCCACGGACGGCCTCATCGAGCCGCTCGGGCTGGCGATCCTCGAAGACGATCGCCGCTACTTCCCTCCGTACGACGCCGTCGTCGTCCGCCGCCGCGATCTCGACCAGCGCTGCAGCGGTGCCTCCGCCGCGCTCGAGTCCCTCCGCAACACGATCGACGACGCCGCCATGCGGCGGCTGAATTACGAGGTGGATGGGAAGAAGCGCGAGGTGGCAGAGGTCGTGCGGGAGTTCTGGAGTGCGCGAGCGCCAGCTCGCGCTCTCAATGCGGGAGGCGCCAGCCTCCGCCCCCCGCCGCAGCTGGCGCTGCGGCATTGAGAGCGGCAGCTGGCGCTGCCGCACTCCAGACGAGGGAGATTGGAGACGGATCGCGCGATCTACAATGAGCGCGCTCCATGCAGCCTACCCGCATCTACCTCGTCCGTCACGGGGCGACGCAATTGACAGCAGAAGACCGCTTTTCCGGGGCGGTGGGGGTCGACCTGTCCGAGGATGGGCGGTGGCAGGCGGCGCGGCTGGGGGAGCGGCTGCAGCGGCAGGGGATCGATGCGGCGTATTGCTCGACGCTGTCGCGCGCGATCGAGACGGCGGAGATCATCGGCGGGCGGTGCGGCATTGCGCCCGTCACCACGCACGGGCTGGAGGAGATCAGTCACGGGCGGTGGGAGGGGCTGACGCGGCGCGAGGTGGAAGAGCGCTACGCCGAGGAGTACGCGTCGTGGGAAGAAGACCCGTTCACCTTCGCGCCGGAAGGGGGCGAGTCGGGGGTGGCGGTGCTGGCGCGGGCGCTGCCGGTGCTGCGGCGCATCGTCACGTCGCATGAGGGGCAGCGCGTCCTGGTCGTCTCGCACAAGGCCACCATCCGGCTGCTGCTGAGCAGCCTGATCGGCTTCGACGAGCGCGGCTACCGCGACCGGCTCGATCAGGCGCCGGCGTGCCTGAACGTCCTCGACTTCCGCAGTCCCGCGCACGTCCGGCTCATGCTCTTCAATGACACCTCGCATTACTCCGAGCGCCCGCGCGTGCCGACGCAGAACCTCTCGAAGTGGTGGGACGAGCCGCGCTGACATGCCCCTGCAACCGGGAGCGCGACTGGGTCCGTATCGCATCGACGCCGAGATCGGCGCGGGCGGGATGGGCCACGTCTTCCGCGCCACCGACACCCGCCTCGACCGCAAGGTGGCCATCAAGGTCCTGCCTCAGCATCGCTGGACCGACCCGCAGGTGCGGCTCCGCTTCGAGCGCGAGGCCCGCGCGCTGTCGTCGCTCAGCCACCCGCACCTCTGCGCGCTCTACGACGTCGGCGAGCTGACGCAGGGCGGCGCCACGTCGCCATACCTGGTGATGGAGCTCCTCGAAGGGGAGACGCTGCGGGAGCGCCTCGAGAACCGCCTGAGCATCCGCAAGGCGCTGCTGTGGGGCGCGCAGATCGCGGAAGGCCTCGCCGCCGCGCACGCGAAAGGCGTCATCCATCGCGACCTCAAGCCGGAGAACGTCTTCATCACCGAGGGAGAGCTGCTGAAGATCCTCGACTTCGGGCTGGCCACCACTCCGCCGATGGGCGGCGACTCGTCGACGGCCGTGCGCACCGAGCCGGGCATCGTCATGGGCACCGCGCACTACATGTCGCCCGAGCAGGTGCGCGGCACGAACCTCGACGCGCGCTCCGACATCTTCTCCCTCGGCATCGTGCTGTTCGAGATGCTCACCGGCAGCGTGCCGTTCCGCGCGCGGTCGGCGGTCGAGACGATGAATTCCATCCTCGTCGACGACCCTCCCGATCTTCCCGGCGTCCCCGACGCCGTGCAGGACCTCGTCCGCCGCTGCCTGGAGAAGGATCCGGCGCAGCGCTTCGCCTCGGCGAAAGACCTCGCCTTCGCGCTGGAGACGGCCGCGAAGAACGTACACACCTCCGCCAAGGCCACGGTCCCCGTGAGGCATGGCGAGAGCCCGGGCGAAGGGCGCAAAGCCAAAGTCGTGCTCCTCGTCCTCATGGCCGCCGCCATCGGCACCGCCGCCTGGCTGTCGCGAGACACGCAGGAGCCCGAGCCGCCGCGCCTGCGCACGCTGACGTGGTCCGGCCGCGACAGCTCCCCCGCCGCGTCGCCGGACGGGAAGCTGATCGCGTACGTCTCGGCGCGCGACGGCACGCGCCGCATCTGGCTCAAGCAGCTCGCCGACGGCACGGAAGCGCCCGTGACCGCGGGCCCGGACGACTCCGCGCCGCGCTTCAGCCCCGACGGCTCGGCGTTGCTGTTCACGCGCGCGAATGCGCTGTACCGCGTGGGGGTGGTGGGCGGCGACCCGCGCAAGCTGGTCGACAACGCGTTCGACGGCGACTGGTCGCCGGACGGCCGGCGCATCGCCTTCATCCGCGATGTCTCGCGCTCCGGAGGCCGCGCGTCGACCGTCTGCATCGCGCCCGTCGACGGCGGCGCGGTGCGCGAGATCGCCACCTCGTCCGAGGCCGAGCTGACGGCGCCGCGCTGGTCGCCCGACCAGCGCTGGATCGCCGTGAACGTACGGCCGCGCGGCACGACCCCCGGATCGATCCTGCTCGTGGACGCGGAGTCGGGGGAGCGGCGCACGCTCTCGCGCGAGGCGCCGCACGGACTCCTCTCCGGCGCGGCGTGGACGAAGAGCGGCGACGCGCTCGTGTACGCGGAGCTGGAAGGGCTGGCCGCGGTTGGACTGCCGCGCCGCCGCGGCAGCAGCGTCATCGTGCGCCACGAGCTCGGCGGCGGCACGCGCGTGCTGCTGCGCAATCCGCACAGCGCCGCCGACACGGTGGACATCGCCCCGGGCGGCCGCATCGTCTTCACCGAGGACGTGACCCGGCAGAGCCTGCAGGAAGTGACGCTGGGCGGGAACGTCACGCGCTGGCTCTCGCGCGGCATGAGCGTCGACCGCCAGCCGGCGTACGCCCGCGGCGGCACGAGCATCGTCTTCGCCTCGGACCGCGGCGGCAACGTCGACCTGTGGGAAGTGACGCTCGACAGCGGACGCGTGCGCCGCCTCACCGACCACGCCTCGGTGGACTGGGATCCGCAGCCCGCGTCCGACGCGCTGGTGTGGAGCTCCAACCGCGGCGGCCACTTCGAGATCTGGACCGCCACCATGGACGGCGCCAGCCCGCATCAGGTGACAAAGGACGGCGTCGACGCGGAGAATCCGTCGCTCCCCGCCGCCGGCGACTGGATCTACTACGACTCCACCAACCCGAAGCACGACGGGCTGTGGCGCATCGGCCGCAATGGCGGGAACGCCGAGCTGATCGTGGCCGGCGAGACCGTGCATCCCGTGGTCTCCGCGGACGGCCAGTACGTGGTCTATCAGCTCCCCGGCGAGACCAGCGAGGTCCGCGTCGTGCGCGTCGCTGACCGGCAGGTCTTCACCCTCGCCGGCGGTCTCTCCGGCGTGAACGCGCTGCGCGCGCAGTGGATCGGAACGTCACACACAGTCGCCTTCCGGGCGCTCGATCCGAGCGGGCACGTGGCCGTGTTCGCCCAGGAGTTCCGTCCCGGCGCCGACACGACGAATACGCGCCGCCCGCTCATCGTTGCGGAGGCGGAGACGTTCGCCATCTCGCCCGACGGCACGAAGGCGGTCCTGTCGCTGATCGACGAGGCCTCGGGGCTGATGATGGCGGAAGACATCGAGGGTCTGGAATGACTTTGCGTCCTTTTTCCGGTTGCGCCGTCTCCCCTGGTGAAAGGAGACGCACACCATGAAGAACGAAACCTGTGGATGCGGCTGTGGCTCGACCTGCTGCGGCGGCGGCTGCTGCTGATCGCATGACCGAGCTGACCTCCGCCGCCGCCGACTATCGCGCCGCGCTCGTCCGCTTCGTGGAGGGACGCGTCCGCGACCGCGCGGCGGCGGAGGACATCGTGCACGACGTGCTGCTGCGCGTCGTCGAAAAACAGACGCAGCTCCGCGACGAGACGAAGCTCGCGCCGTGGCTGTATCAGATGACGCGCAATGCCATCGCCGACCATCATCGCGGCGCGCGGCCGTCCGAGGAGCTGCCGGAAGAGCTCGCGGCCCCGGAGCCGGAGCCGCAGGCGCTGCGCGAGCTGGCGGAGTGCCTGACGCCGTTCATCGAGCGCCTGCCGGAGCACTATCGCGAGGCGTTCGAGCTCTCCGAGGTGCAGGGAGTGACGCAGCAGGAAACGGCGCGGCGGCTGGGGATCTCGCTGTCCGGGGCCAAGTCGCGCGTGCAGCGCGCGCGGGCGAAGTTGCAGGACATGGTGCTCGAGTGCTGCACGATCGAGAGGGATCACCGCGGCAGCATCGTGGATCACGAGTGCCGGAGAGTGTGTGGTTGTACCTGATCTGGAGTGCGGCAGCGCCAGCTGCCGCTCTCCATGCGGAGGCGCCAGCCTCCGCCCGCCCGCGGCAGCTGGTGCTGCCGCATTGAGAGCGCGAGCTGGCGCTCGCGCACTCCAGATCAGAGCAGCTTCTCGATGGTGATGGGGAGGTCGCGGATTCTCTTGCCCGTCGCGTGATACACCGCGTTGGCGATGGCCGGCATGACGCCGACGATGCCGATCTCGCCGATACCCTTCGCGCCGATCGGATTGATGTACGGGTCGTTTTCCTCGACGAAGAGGATGTCGAGGTTGCGGATGTCCGCATTGACGGGCACGAGGTACTCGCCGAAGTTCACGTTGGTGAACGAGGCGATGGAGGGGCGCTTGTCGAAGTGCGTCTGCTCCATCAGCGCGGCGGAGATGCCCTGCACGATGCCGCCGAGGTACTGGCTGCGCGCGGTCTTGGCGTTCAGCACCTTGCCGGCGGCAAAGGCGCTGACCATGCGCCGCACGCGCACGATCCCCAGGTCCTGGTCGACGCCGACCTCGGCGAAGTGCGCGCCGAAGGCATGCATGGAGTACTGCTGCGCGCTCTCCTCGGGCTTGGAGTCGACGCGCACCTCGAGCGGACGCTCGCTGCTCTCGGCCATCCGCTTCTTCAGCGCCAGGGCCACCTCGTGCACGGCCGCGCCGACGCTCGACGCGGTCATGGAGCCGGCGGAGATCGGCGCGGTCGGGAGCGTCGTGTCGCCGTAGAGGAACTGCACGCGGCTGGCGGGGATGCCGAGGGCGTCGGCGGCCACCTGGGCCATGATCGTGGCCGTGCCGCAGCCCATCTCGTGCGAGCCGCTGGAGATCACCACCGTGCCGTCGGCGTTCAGCACCCCCTTCGCCGAGGCGGGGGCGCGGTGCGCCGGATACGTGGCGGTGGCCATGCCGTAGCCGATGAGCGTGCGTCCATCGCGCATCGAGCGCGGCTCGCGTTTCCGGTTCGCCCAGCCGAAGCGCTCCGCAGCGCGCGCGTAGCACTCCTTGAGCGACTTCGACGACCACGGCTTGCCGTCGCTCGGATTCACGTCGGCGTGGTTGATCAGCCGCAGCTCGACGGGATCGACGTTCAGCTTCCACGCGAGCTCGTCGAGCGCCGACTCCAGCGCGAAGCCGCCCGGGTTCTCGCCCGGCGCGCGCATGTACGTGCCGCTGGAGACGTTCAGCTCCACGACCTTGTGCACGGCGTACATGTTCGGCGTGGCGTAGAGCGTGCGCGTGGGGCGCGTGGAGCGCTCGTTGTAGTCGTTGACCGCGTTCCCCTGGCAGATGCAGTCGTGGATGATCGAGACGAGCTTCCCCTCCTGCGTTGCGCCGAGGGCCACCCGCTGCTCGGTCTCCGGGCGGTGGCCGTTCGTGAAGAAGAGCTGGCGCCGCGGAAGCCAGAGCTTGACCGGACGCTTCACCGCGCGCGCGGCCATGACGCCGATGAACACGTGCGGCCACGCGGAGCCTTTGGCGCCGAACGCGCCGCCGACGTACGGCGAGAGCACGCGCACGTTCTGCAGCGGCACCTCGAACGCGCGCGACAGTGTCTGGCGCGTGGCGAAGATGTTCTGCGCGGAGTCGTGCAGCGTGAGCTGCTCGCCGTCCCAGGCGGCGACGAGCGAGTGGGCCTCCAGCATGTTGTGGTGCTGGTAGGGCGTGCGGTAGACCTGATCGAGCTTGACCGGCGCGCTCGCGAACGCGGCCTGCGGATCGCCTTTGGTGAACGGCTGGCTCTGCGGACCGGGCGGCTTGACGATGGCCTCGGCGCGCAGCGCCTGCATGTCGGTGCGCGGCGTGGCCGCGTCGTACGTCACCTTCACGAGCGACGCGGCATGCGTCGCGTGCTCGAGCGTGTCGGCCACGACGACGGCGATCTGCTGTCCCGTGTAGTGCACGGCGTTGCTCTGGAAGGGGATCAGCTTCGGCTCGGCGTAGTTGCCCGCGGGCGGACCCCCCGGCGCCGCGCCGCCGCCGCTCGGGCTGCGCGTCGGGCCGCCGGTCTCGTTGCGGCCGCCGCCGGCGCTGCCCGGGAAGTTGAGCTTCGGCGCGTTGAGGTGCGACATCACCGTGAGCACGCCCGGCACCTTCTTCGCGGCGGCCGTGTCGATGGCCTTGATGGTGCCGGCCGGGATGGTCGACATGACCACCACGGCGTGCACGAGGTGGTCGAGGTTGTTCTCCGCGGCGTACCGCGCCTGGCCCGTCACTTTTGGGCGGCCGTCGACGCGATCGCGGCCTTCGCCGATCATGCCGCACCTCCCGCAACGAGTGGAGCCGCGAGGTCGGTCAGCGCGCGCACGAGGGTGCGCTTCCCGAGCTCGATCTTGAAATCGTTGTGTCCCTGGCCGCGCGCGCCGCGCATGGCCTCCTCCGCGGCGGCGCGGAAGGTCTCCTCGTTCGCGGGCTTGCCTTGCAGCACCGACTCCGCGTCGCGCGAGCGCCACGGCTTGGTGCCGACGCCGCCGAGGGCGACGCGCGCGGAGCGAATGGTTCCGCCGCTGACGTCGAGTCCCACCGCGGCCGAGGTGAGGGCGAACTCGTACGAGGCGCGGTCGCGCACCTTGAGATAGGCCGAACGCTTCGCGTGCGGCGCGTCGGGGATGTAGATGGAGGTGATGAGCTCACCCGCCTTGAGGTCGTGCTCGAGGTGCGGCGTGTCGCGCGGGAGGAGATGGAACTCGGTGGCCATGACCTGCCGCTCCCCTTTCGGGCCGCGCAGCGTGAGCACGCCGTCGAGCGCCGCCAGCGCCACCGCAAAGTCGCTCGGATGCGTGGCGATGCACGCCTCGGAAGTGCCGAGGATGGCCTGCATGCGGTTGTCGCCGTCCCTGGCAGAACAGCCGCTGCCGGGATCGCGCTTGTTGCACGGCGTCCAGGTCAGCTCGCGGAAGTAGGGGCAGCGCACGCGCTGCATGAGATTGCCGCCGAGCGAGGCGGCGTTGCGGAGCTGCGGCGAGGCGCTGAGGAGGAGCGCCTGGGCGATGACGGGGAAGTTCTGCGCGACCTCCGGATGCGCGGCGGCGTCGCTCATGCGCACCAGCGCCCCGATGCGGACGCCGCCGGAGACGCGCTCGATGGCGCTCATGCCGAGGCCGTTGATGTCGACGACGTGGGCCGGCTGCTCGACGTCGTTCTTCATCAGGTCGACGAGGTTCGTGCCGCCGGCGATGAACTTCGTTCTGGCGGCTGCGCCGGCCTTGATCGCGGCGGCTTCGCTGGAGGCGCGGGCGTAATCAAACGGTCGCATGGTCGTCTCCTGTCATCCTGAGGCGCGTAGACGCCGAAGGATCCCCTCCGGACGGAGCGAGCATGGGGTTCCAGCAGGGGATCCTTCGCCGTCTACGCGGCTCAGGATGACAGGACTCAGGACAGGCGTGCATTGGCCGCCTCCTTCACCGCCTCGACGATGTTCACGTAGGCGCCGCAGCGGCAGATGTTGCCGCTCATCCACTCGCGGATCTCGTCGTCGGACTTTGTGTGGCCTTCGCGGATCAACGCCACGGCGGAACAGATCTGCCCCGGCGTGCAGTAGCCGCACTGGAAGCCGTCGTGCTTGATGAACGCGGCCTGCACGGGGTGCAAGGCGTTGCCGTTCGAGAGGCCCTCGATGGTAACGATCTTCTTCCCGCTGTGCATGACCGCGAGCGTGAGGCAGGAGTTCACGCGGCGGCCGTCGACGAGCACCGTGCACGCGCCGCACGCGCCCTGGTCGCACCCTTTCTTCGCGCCGGTGAGGTCGAGATGCTCGCGCAGCGCGTCGAGGAGCGTGGTGCGCGGGTCGAGCTCGAGCTCCCGAATCTTGCCGTTGATGTCGAGCGCGAACTTGACCGCGTTCTCGTCCTTCACCGGCTTCGGCTCCTCGGAGAGGAGCGGCGTGACGAACGCGCTGGCGGTGACGACCGCCGAGCCGATCAGGAAGCCGCGTCTCGTCGGTTCGAATGGGGAGTCTTCGTCATCGAGAGGGACGTAGCAGGGAGGCAGCGTCATGGCGGAAAGTTTATCCTGCGCGCACCATGCCGACACTGCTCGACAAACTGCAGGAGCTCTTTCCCGACTCTTCGAAGACGACGCTGCGAGGCATGCTCAAGAGTGACCGCGTGCGCGTGAACGGCCAGCCGGAGCGCGACGCCAAACGGGAGATCACGCCGGCGGATGACGTGAACGTGGCCGGACACAACGTCCGCCTCGACCCGCGCATCCGCATCGTTTACGAGGACGCCGACCTGATCGTGGTCGACAAGGCCGCGCACCTCCTCAGCGTGCCGACGGACGAGGTGCGCCACGAGAACGCGGAGGCGCTGCTGAACGCGTACACGCGCGTCATGCACGTGCACCGCCTCGACCGCGACACCTCGGGGGTGCTGGTCTTCGCCAAGAACGCGCACGTGCGCGACCGGCTGCAGGAGCTGCTCGCCAAGCACGACATCGAGCGCGTGTACGTGGCCGTCGTGTACGGCAAGCTCGCGCCGCCGGCGGGGACGTTCCGCTCGTATCTCTCCGAGGATCGCGACCTGCGCGTGCGCGTGGTCGAGAGCGCGTCGCAGGGGAAAGAGGCCATCACGCACTACCGCACCGTCGCGTCGGGGCGCCGCTACTCGATGCTCGAGGTGACACTGGAGACCGGACGCCGCAACCAGATCCGCGTGCAGCTCGCGCACGCCGGACATCCGATCGTCGGCGACACGATGTACGGGAAGGGGAACGACCCGGAGCTGCGGCGGCTGGCGCTGCACGCGAAGGTCCTCGGGTTTTTACACCCGAGGACCGGCGAGAAGATGCGATTCGTGGCGGATATGCCGCGGGAGTTTCGCGAGCTGAAGCTTTAGTAGCGATCGCGACGATCGCGGTCGATGTAGTCGACGTCGTACGCGCTGAACACACCCGAGCGCGTCCACGAGCCGGAGAGCTCGACGTAGTCGCCGGGGCGGACGTCGCGGGCGCGGCGGTCGCGGGCGACGACGGTCACGAAGCTGCCCGTGGCCTCGTTGCGCACGACGAACGTGTCGCGGCTGTAGTCGACGCTCTCCACGACGCCCTGCAGGTCGCCGCGCGAGGTGGCGCGGTAGTCATAGCCGTCGTAGTAGTCGTAATAGCCGTCGCGGTACCAACCGCCGAGGTTGACCACCAGGCCGACGCGGAACCGGTCGCGGTGCCAGTGCGAGAGCGGGACGTAGAAGGGATACGGCGCGCCGCCGATCCAGACGCGATAGCCGCCGCCGTAGCGCGAGTAACGTGTCACCGGACCGCGGTGATAGTAAGGCCGCGCGCTGCCGTAGGAACGGTTGCCGTACGAACGGTTGCCGTACGAGCGGTTGCCGTACGAGCGGTCGCGATCGTACGAGCCGCGGTTGCGGTCGCCGCGGCGGTAGGACTCGCCACGCGAGGAGGACGAGTCGCCGCGGCGGTAGGACTCTCCGCGAGACGACGAGTCGTTGCGCCGATAAGATTCGCCACGCGAGGACGAGTCGTTGCGGCGATAGGGCTCACCGCGCGAGGTCGTGTCGCGGCGGCGGTAGGTTTCGCCCGACGACGTCTCCGGGCGGAAATTGGACGGACGGCGCGACGCCTCGCTCCGCTCGCTGCTCTCGCGGCGGCGGTAGTTTCGCGATTCGTCACTCCGCTGGCGCTCCTGCGTCTGCGCGGAGCGCTCGCGCCGGACCGTGGCGCGCCCCTCGGCGCGGCTTCGCGTCCCCTCGCGATGACGGGTTTCCGCAAAAGCGGACGTTCCCGCCAGCATCGCCACGGCCATTGCCGCGGCGACAGTTGAAGCCAAATGCTTGTTCTTCCTCACGTTAGCCTCCAGAATCGGGATCACAGCTGCCCTTGCTTTCGCAAACGGAGCACCAGAAAAAATGCACTTCGCACTGTCCCCTCGTACCGACGAGCTTCTCCGCCGCGTCCGGACCTTCATCGCCGAGCGTATCGCCCCCGTCGAGGCGGACGTCCTCCGCGCCGCGCGGCGCGGGCCGGACTGGACCACGTGGAGCGAGTCGCCGGTCGTCGAAGAGCTGAAGTCGCGCGCTCGCGAAGAAGGGCTGTGGAACTTTTTCCTCGAGCTTCCCGTGCTCGAGTACGCACCTCTGGCCGAGGCGATGGGGCACAGCGCGCTGGCGCCGGAGATCTTCAACTGCAACGCCCCCGACACGGGCAACATGGAAGTGCTCCACCACTACGGCAGCGAGGCGCAGAAACAGGCGTGGCTGATGCCGCTGCTGCGCGGCGAGATCCGCTCCGTCTTCTGCATGACCGAGCCGGACGTGGCCTCCAGCGACGCGACGAACATCAGCGCCTCCATCGAGCAGGACGGCGACGAGCTCGTGCTGAACGGGCGCAAGTGGTGGTCGACGGGCCTCGGGCATCCGCGCGCCCGGATCGCCATCTTCATGGGGCGGTCGAATCCGGAGAACGACCGGCACCATCAGCAGAGCATGGTTCTGGTACCGCTGGACACGCCGGGCGTGAAGATCGAGCGCATGCTCCCCGCCTTCGGCGAGTACGACGAGCCGTACGGCCACGGCGAGATCTCCTTCACCAACGTGCGCGTGCCGAAGTCGAACCTCATCGCCGGCCTGGGCCGCGGCTTCGAGATCGCCCAGGGACGCCTCGGCCCGGGCCGCATCCATCACTGCATGCGCGCCATCGGCGCCGCGGAGCGCACGCTGAAGCTGATGGTCACGCGCGGTCTCTCCCGCGTCGCCTTCGGCAAGCCGCTCCTCGACCTCGGCGGGAACCGCGAGCGCATCGCCCATCACCGCATCGCCATCGACCAGGCGCGGCTGCTGACGCTGTACGCCGCGTGGCGCATCGACCACGGCGGCGCGGCGAAGGCGATGACCGAAATCTCCGCGATCAAGGTCGTCGCGCCGAACGTGCTGCAGCGCGTGGTCGACGATGCCGTGCAGCTCTTCGGCGGCGCCGGCGTGTCGCAGGACGTGCCGCTGACGTCGATCTTCTCCCTGGCCCGCGCATTGCGCATCGCCGACGGCCCGGACGAGGTGCACCTCGGTGTGATCGCGCGCAACGAGGTGCGCAAATACCAATGAGGTTGCTGGTGGCTGGTTGCTGGTTCAAGGCGGCTCATGGCCGGGCAGGGCGGTGCCCGTGACACGCAAAAGCGCCTTGAGCCAGCCACCAGCAACCAGCAACGAGGGCGCGCAGCGCCCCGGCGAAGAGCTCGACCTGCCGCGCGTCGATGCGTGGCTGCAGTCGCAGCTTCCCGGCCTGCGCGGGACGCCGCGCGTGACGCAGTACTCCGGCGGTGCGTCGAACTGGACCTATCGCCTGCAGTACGACTCGCACGACCTGATCCTCCGCCGCCCGCCCGCCGGCACGAAGGCAAAGTCGGCGCACGACATGGGACGCGAGTTCCGCCTGCAGCAGGCGCTGCGGCCGGTGTTCCCGTACGTGCCGGAGATGATCGCGTACAACGCCGAGGACGAGTACTACGTGATGCAGCGCCTGGACGGCATCATCCCGCGGCGCGAGCTCGGCGTGGCGATGGCGCCGGAGCGGGTGCGCGCTCTCTGCTTCCGCTTCCTCGACACGCTCATCGCCCTGCACGAAGTCGACTACGTCTCCGCCGGTCTGACGAATCTCGCCAAGGGGGCGGGCTACGTGCGGCGGCAGATCGAGGGGTGGAACGAGCGCTATCGCAACGCGCGCACGTGGAACGTGCCGCGCGGGACGCGGGTGATGCAGTGGCTCGCGGAGCACATCCCGGCCACGGAAACGATCTGCATCACGCACAACGACTTCCGCTTCGACAACGTGGTCCTCGACCGGGACGACCCGACGCGCATCATCGGCGTGCTGGACTGGGAGCTGGCCACGCTCGGCGACCCGTGGATGGACCTCGGCAACGCGCTCGCGTACTGGGTACAGGCCGACGACGATTTCCTCCGCCGCTCCACACGGCGCCAGCCGACGCACACGCCCGGCATGCTCACGCGCGCCGAGGTCGTGGAGTACTACTCATCCAAACGCGGCATCCGGCCGGAGAGCTGGACCTTCTACGAGGTCTACGGACTGTTCCGCCTCTCCGTGATCGCGCAGCAGATCTACTACCGCTATCACCACAAGCAGACGCGCAACCCGGCCTTCAGGCGCTTCTGGATCCTCGTCAACTATCTGCACTGGCGCTGTGGGAGGCTGATCGCGCGATGATCGAGCTCTACACGATCGGATTCACGGGCACGTCCGCCGCGAACTTCTTCGGCCGCCTGCGCAAGGCGAAGATCGAGCGGCTGATCGACGTGCGGCTGAACAACGTCTCGCAGCTGGCCGGCTTCGCGAAGAAGAACGACCTGGCGTTCTTTCTTCGCGAGCTCTGCGACGCGGACTATGTGCACGAGCTGCTGCTCGCGCCGCGCGACGAGGACCTCAAGGCTGTGCGCGGCGGGAAGATGTCGTGGGAGGCGTACGAGCAGGCCTACGCCGCGCTGCTGCGCGAGTGGCGCGTGGAGTCGACGCTCTCCCGTTCTTTATTCGATCGCCGTGTGGTGCTGCTGTGCAGCGAGGCCAAGGCCATACACTGTCACCGCCGCATCGCGGCGGAGTATCTGCGCGACGCGTGGGGCGGCGTGACGATCACGCATTTGTGATCTCGCGAGGAACGCGCTCAACGTAGGGCGCGGCTTCAGCCCGCCCTCTTCGCGCGGCCGCACGTTCTTCGCTTCGTTGCACGCCTGGACGGGCTGAAGCCCGTCCTACGTTCAGCCCGCCCTGAGCACATTCGGCATGTCGTCCCAGGTTCGCCCTTCGAACAAACGTCCGTTCTTCTTCTTCTGCCGTCCGCCCCACTGCTTGAAGAAGAACGGCACGCCCGCGGCGGCGCACTGATCGCGCAGGGACGTCACCCACTCCGGCTTCAGGGGACGGGCGCGGTGGCCTGACTCGCCGCCGAGGATGACCCAGTGGATGCCCGTCAGGTCGATCGTGCCGAGGTCCTCGAGGAGCGGCTCGACGGAGAGGAAGCGCGTGCGCGCCGGCGTGTCGCGGAGGAGGTCGATGCGCGGGAGGCCGTGCTTCCGGTTCTCCACGCTCACGCCCCACCACACCTGTGGCAGCGACGCGTACTCGCGCAGCTCGCCGTTGAGAAAGGCGTGCAGGCGATCGGCGCGCTTGGTCAGCACCTGATACGTGTGCCACGGCGCCTCGCGCATCGTGTCGCAGACGCGGCGGATGTAGTCGAGCGGCGCGTCCTCGTGAAAGAGGTCGCTCATCGAGTTGACGAAGATGCGGCGCGGGCGGCGCCACTCCAGCGGCGCGGCGAGCTTCTCCGGCACGAGGCGGAGGTCGAAGCCCTGCTCGTACGGATGGCCGGGAACGCCGCGGAAGCGCTCGGCAAACGTCTCCGCGTAACAGTTCGCGCACCCCGGGCTGATCTTCGTGCAGCCGCGAAGAGGGTTCCAGGTGGCGTCGGTCCATTCGATCTGGGTGTTGTCGCTCACGGACCCGGGACAACACGCCCTCCCGTATGGACAATCCCGCACTCGCTCAGCAGTGTAAGCGGCCTGTTTTCAGTGATTCAGGAGTGGCACCCGTACCGCAATAGAGAGCGTCCGGAGGACACATGAAAAACACGAAAACGATTGCCGCGGCCGCGCTCGCCGTGGTCCTGGCGACCGCGCCGGCCGCGCTCGCCAAGAATGACAAGCAGAAGCAGAAGGAAAAGCACGGCAAGCACGACACGCAGATCGCGCAGGGCTTCGCCCGCTTCGACGCGAACCGTGACGGCCTCATCTCGCGGAGCGAGTTCCCGGCCGATCCGCTGCTCTTCGACCGTCTCGACGCGAACCGCGACAACGTCTTGTCGCAGAGCGAGGCGCGGCAGTTCGCGAAGCGTGGGAACCTCGAGCAGGAGGCGCGGCGACTGGACACGAACCGCGACGGTGTGATCTCGCGCAGCGAGTGGCGGGGGAACGACAGGTCGTTCCAGCAGCTCGACCGGAACGGGGACGGCGTACTGTCGCAGGCGGACCGGCGCTCGCGTTAAGACTTCTGGACTGCGGCAGCGCAGCTGCCGCAGTCCAGACGCTGACGCGTTCCATATACTGCGGCGATGAACGACCTTCATCGCCGCGACTTTCTCCGCCTCGCGGGCGCCGGCGCCGCGGCCCTCGCCTTTCCGGAGCTCGCGTTCGCGCAGGAGATCCCGCTCGAGGAGCTGACCATCGCCGGCATGGGCCGGTATTCGGCGCGGCAGCTCACCGAGGCATACCTGGCGCGCATCGCGAAACTCGATGAGAGCCTCAACTCCATCATCGAGCTGAATCCCGACGCCCTGGCCATCGCCGACCAGCTCGATCGCGAGCGTGCCGCGGGACGCACGCGCGGGCCTCTGCACGGCATCCCCATCCTGATCAAGGACAACATCGACACCGCGGATCGGGTGCGCACGTCCGCGGGCTCGCTGGCGCTGGCCGAGTCGATCGCGAAGAACGACGCGCACATCGTCCGCCGGCTGCGCGAGGCGGGCACGGTGCTCCTCGGCAAGACGAACCTGAGCGAGTGGGCGAACTTCCGCTCGACGCGCTCGACGAGCGGCTGGAGCGGGCGCGGCGGCCTGACGCGGAATCCGTACGCGCTCGACCGCAACTGCTGCGGCTCGAGCTCCGGCACCGGCGCGGCCATCGCGGCCAGCCTGGCCGCGATCGGCGTCGGGACGGAGACCGACGGCTCGATCGTCTGCCCCTCGTCGTCGTGCGGCCTCGTCGGCATGAAGCCGACCCTCGGCCTGGTCAGCCGGAGCGGCATCATTCCCATCGCGCACAGCCAGGACACGGCCGGCCCGATGACGCGCACCGTCACGGACGCGGCCCTCCTCCTCGGCGCCATGGCCGGCCTCGACTCGCTCGACGCCGCGACCGCCGCGAGCCGCGGCCACGTGCACGCCGACTACACGCAGTTCCTCGATCCGAACGGCCTGCGCGGCGCGCGCATCGGCGTGGCCCGGCAGTACTTCGGCTTCAGCGACCACGTCGACCGCGTGATGAAGGACGCCTTGGACGTGCTGGCCAAGCTCGGCGCGACGCTGGTCGATCCCGCGAACATGGAGCACCACGACGAGTACGGCGCCACGGAGCTCGAGGTCCTGCTGTACGAGTTCAAGCACGACCTCAATGCGTATCTGGCGCAGCTCCCGCCGAACGTGCAGACGCGCACGCTCGCGGACCTCATCAAGTTCAACGAGGAGCATCGCGAGCAGGAGATGCCCTACTTCGGCCAGGAGCTCTTCCTCCAGGCCCAGGAGAAGGGTCCGCTCACCACTCCCGCGTACAAAAAGGCGCTGGCGAAGAACCACCGCCTCTCGCGCACGATGGGCATCGACGCGGTGATGAAGAAGCACAGGCTCGACGCGCTGATCGCGCCGACAGGCGGCCCGGTCTGGACGACGGACCTCGTCAACGGCGACCACTACGGCGGCGGCTACTCCAGCGCCTCCGCCGTCTCCGGCTACCCGCACGTGACCGTTCCCGCGGGCCACGCGTTCGGCCTGCCGGTGGGGCTGTCGTTCTTCGCGGGCGCGTGGAGCGAGCCGGCGCTGCTGAAGTACGCATACGCGTTCGAGCAGGCCACGAAGGCGCGGAAAGCGCCGACACTCGCGTCTGGTCCGAAAGTTGTAAATGGCTGATGCGGGAGGAACTATGGCCAGTACGAAGAAGAAAACGGGTGGAGGCGGGGGAAGCAACACACTGCGCAACGTGGTGACGTCGGCGGCGGCGACGGAGACGATCATCGACCTCGTGTCGCGCCTCGGCCTCGTCGACATCGTGATCGGGCGGCTGAAGTCGAAGATGGAGGAGACCGACATCGACGACCTCTTCGACGAGATCGCGGACTATCTCAAGCGCAATCCGGAAGTGCTGGTGGTGTCGCTCGGCGCGCTGACCGTGGCCACGGGACTGCTGGTCTATCTCAACTCGCGCCGCGAATGGGACGGCACGGAGCGCCGCGGCGGCGAGGACGACGACGATGCGCCGCGCCCCACGCGGTCGACGGGACGCGTGCGCAAGAGCACCCCGGCGGACGCGGAGGCCTAGGCCAGGAACGGCATCTCGGCGCCGGCGACGGGGAGGAGGAAGCGCTGCGGCTCGCGGGCGCGCTCGCCGCGCACCTCGATGCCGACCGCCTTCCACGCCTCCGCCACCGCGTTCTGCGGCGTGCTGCCGCGGCCGTAGAGGTCGCCCGCGGCGCGCCAGGTGGCGTCGGCGCCCTGCTGGAAACGCGCGCGCGGGCCGAGCTCGCGCGTCAGCGCGCGATACCAGATCCGTCCCGCCGTCTCCCACGCGTTGCCCCCGAGGGCGATGGCCACTCGGTAGAAGGCGTGATTGGGGATCCCGCAGTTGATGTGTACCCCCCGGTCGTCGGCGTGCGTGTGCACGTAATCGCGCATGTGCGCCGGCTGGGAGTCGCGCCCGAGGACCGGATCGTCGTAGGCCGTGCCGGGCGCCTTCAGCGAGCGGAGGCCGCGTCCCTTCACGCGCCGCGTGAGCAGATCCGCGCCGATCATCCAGTCGGAGCGCACGGCGCGGATGCCGTAGGTGTATTGCCTGGCCAGGATGCCGAAGACATCGGCGAAGTGCTCGGCCAGCGCGCCGCACTGGCCGCTCGCGCCGAGGGCCACGGTGTACTGCGTGATGCCGTGCGTGAGCTCGTGCGCGATCGTGTCGAGCGACGAGGTGAAGCGGTGAAAGTACCGGCCGTCGCCGTCGCCGTAGATCAGTTGCCGCCCGTCCCAGTGCGCATTGCTGAAGCGCTGGCCGTAGTGCACGGTGCCGCGGATGCCGATGCCGTGATCGTCGACGGACGAGCGCCCGAAGACGCGGCGGAAGAAGTCGTACACCTGCCCCGCGCCTTCGTAGGCCTCGTTCACGATGGCGTCGCGCACGGGGCGCTCCCCCTCGGTACGGGCGTTGCGGCCGGGAAGCTCGTGCCGGTGCCGGGCGTCGTAGACGATGCGGCGCTTCGCGCGCGGCGGCAGCACCAGCACGCCCGCCAGCTCGGTCCGCGTCTGCCGGTCGTGCCGCAGTCTGTTCGTCAGCGCGAGTGCGGCCAGCGCGTGGACACGATCGTCCGCATTACCGTTCTCGGCAATGGCGCGCAGGAGGTACGCCGGCACGATGCTGCAGATTGTCGTGATGAGGAAAGGATACACCTCAAGTGGGCGGCGGGGCTTCAGCCGCCGCAACGGATACACGGCACGGTGGCGCGCAGCGCGCCACCGTGCCGGCCTGCAGATTACTCCGTGATGTTCAGCGTGACGGTCGACTCCACGTACTTGCCGCAGATCGTCGTGCCGTAGACCTTGATGGTCGTCGGGCCCGGGCCGTTCTGCGACTGGTAATGCAGCGTGAACGTCATGCCGTTCTGTCCGGCGTTCCAGATCGGATCGCCGTTCGAGCTCTCCCAGTTCAGCGACTGATACGCCATGCCGTCGAACGCGGCGATGAGCTCGACCGACTCACCGGCCCGGATCGACGTGACGGGCATCGTGATCACCGGGTTGGCGGCGTCGGTCGGCGGAATCCAGATGCTCGAACCGCCGAACGTGGTGCAGCCTTCGGCCGTGGTGAAGTAGCCGTTGACGCTGAGAAAGCCTTCGCTCAGCACTTCCACCTCGACGGTGCCCGTCCCCTGTCCGGAGACGATGCGCGCGTTGGGGCCGGCGTCCCACTGCACGGTCCAGCCGGCGGGGAGATCCGTGGTCACGGTGCCGGTCGAGCCGACGCAGATGTACGCCGGCCCGTAGACCATCTGGTAGGGCAACTGCGTGTACTGCAGATCGATGAAGTTGCTGGCGTAGCCGCCGCTGTTCGCATCCGACACGTTGTACAGGTAGGCCCAGCTCTGCGTGTTCGGAAAGTGGCGCGTGTAGGTGTAGTCGCTGGTGGTGAACGTCGTCCCGTCCATCCCCCAGGTGGCGGTGAAGGGCGGCGTGCCGGTAAAGGTCACGGTCACGTCGTTGCCGCACGTCTCGGAGACGGTCGCCGTGAGCGTGGCCGTCGGCGCCGGCGGCAGGATCTGGATGACGCTGGAAGCCTCGAACGTCTCGCCGCAGTGACTCGTGCCGTAGATGCGGATGGTGGAGCTGCCCGCGCCATGCGAGCTGGTGTAGCGGAGCGTATAGACGTTCGGCCGCGGGTTGCCGACGATCTCGATCAGGTCGCCGAGCGTGTTCTCGAAGCCCCACGTGGCGGTGTTCGAATCGAGCGTGACGTCGAAGGTGACCGAGCCGCCTTCGAAGACCGAATAGGCGTAGAACAGCGGCTGCTGCGGCGCGCGATAGATGTCGACGTACTTGTACGACGTGACCATGCTGCACGCCGTCTCGCTGATGAGGAACAGGTTGATGTCCGCGCCGCCGTACGGCCCGCGGGGGCGGATCTGAATGGACGGCGTTCCCTGTCCCGAGATGATGTCGCCGTAACCGACGTACCACTGCGGCGTCACGCCCGGGGGCACCGGCGTGGTCATCGTGGCAGTGACGATCGTGCCGATGCAGACCTTCTCCGCGTCCACGGTGAACTCCGGCGGCGGAAGGGTCGTGAAGTCGAACGTGGCCGAGCCGCTGATGGTGCCGGGACCATTCGCGTCGCTGAAGGCGACCAGCGTGTACGTGCCGCTCGACGGCGGGCGGAAGCCCGCCGACGGATAGTCGGTGGTGAAGGTCTCACCGGTGCTCCACGTGCCGGTGAACGGCGGCGTGCCGGAGAGATCGGCGTGGACGTAGTAGTTCTCGCAGGTCGAGCCGAAGGTCCGCACCGCGGCCCGCGCGGTGACGGGGCCACCGTCCTCGATGGTCAGCGGAACGTTCTGGATCGTGCTGTGGCAGGCATTCTGGACCTCGACCTTGATCGAGGCGGTGCCGGGGCCGCTGCCGGAACGGTACTCCCACTGGTTGTTCCCGATGTAAAGGATCGGGTCGCCCAGCGAGCTGTTGATGCCCATGCCGCGCACCCACTCGGGATAGAGGTGGTTCACAGTGATGATGGCCGTGCCTCCCGCGGGGATGACCGGCGGGTCGACCGTGACCGTGAACTCCGGCTTGCCCATGGTCAGGAGGTACGGATACGAGTACGAGGCGGAGGGACAGCCGTTCGCATCGCGCAGCACGACGGTGAGGTTCGTGTTGCCCGCGGCTTCGCCGGCGAAGTGGACCTCGGGCGTGCCCTGCCCGGAGAGGATGGTGCCGTTGGTGATGCTCCACTCGATGGTGGCATCGGCCGGCACGGCCACGTCGAGGCGCGCGACGCGCTCCAGGCCGGGGCAGGTGTCGTTGCCGTAATACCAGTCGCCCACGACCGGATCGACGGTGTACTGCGGCATCGGCAGGCTCGCGCCGCCGGTGACGCTGCCGCTGATCGGCCCTTCGCAGGTGGCGTCCATGAACCACCCCAGCGTGTAGGTGCCGCTGGCGATGGGACGGGTGATGGTCGAGTCGTACGTGAAGAAGTACTCGCCGTCGCTCCAGGAGCCCTGGAAGGGCGGCAGGCCGGTGAAGGTGGCCACGGCGCTCGTGGCGCCGCACGAGCCGGTCTCGCCCGCGGTGACGACCGCGGAGGAGGTGCAGTTCTGCACGGTGAAGCTCTTCGTGAACGTGCGCGAGCAGGTGCCGTTCGAGACGATCACGTCGAACACGATCGTGCCGCTCTCCGGCACCATCACGTAGATGTCGTTCGGAGCGTGGTACAGCACGTGAGCGCCGGTGACACGGATCTCGGAGGTGAGCGGCGCCGGCAGCGGCTCGAAGTAGAGGTAGAACGACCCGCCCGCGGTGGCCTGCGGCGGATGGTACATCTGCGGCTCGGCGATCGGGCACGCTTCGACGACCTGCACGGTCGAGGTCACGCCGACGCTGCACGAGTTGCCGCGCGAGACGAAGGCGGTGATGGTCACGGTGCCCGCGCCGCCGGCGGTGACGCTGATGGCGCTGCCGGTGGCGGCCGACGCGGTGCCGTTGGTCACTTCCCAGCGCGCCGTGTGTCCCGGCTGCAGGGCGACCGAGGCCTGGAGCACGTCGCCCGGCGCCACGCTGGTGGCGCTGACGGTCATGGCCGGCGGCACGACGTTGCACTGCTTGACGTGGTGCTTCGCCGTCACGCTGAAGGTGCCGCACGCGGTGACGCTGGTGAGCGTCACGTGCTTCTCCCCCGGCTTCGTGGGCGTGTAGGTGTAGCTGGTCTGGCCGGGCGCGAGCTGGACCGGCTCGGCGAAATCGTGGCCGGTCAGCATCTGCGACTGCGGCGCCCCATTGCCCGAGTACGACCAGGCGATCGTGACCGGCTCCCCGGTCTGGACATCGTTTGCCTGAAGCGCGCGGATGGCCGGGCAATCGCCGTTCGCCGCGAAAACGGGCAGACAGACGAGGACCAGCAGCAGCGCACAGAAACTGCGCGTGAATGGATGCATGAGCTTCTCTCTCTCTTCTATTGGTGGGTGGACCTGGGAACTTTTTGCACGAAGGTAATGACGCTGAACCTGATTGCTTGTTACCGCCCGTCGTGGCGCACAGCCGGCATGCACCGGCACGCCAGTCTGAACATCGTTTATGGGTGGTTTGGACCGCGCGCATTTTCGCATGAAGCGGCGATGCTGAAAAGTATTATTTGCCACTACCGCGTGTTCGTGGCGGGCGCGGCGGGCTGAAGCCCGCCCTACGTTCAGCACGCATCCCGCGCGCGCATGCTGAACGTAGGACGGGCTTCAGCCCGTCCCTTCGGCCCGATGAAGCCGGCGGAGAGCGGCAGGGCCAGCGCGAAGGCCAAAACAGTTATCTTGACTCTATCGGAACGATAACAAGTACGGCCGGCGTGCTATACTCCGCGGCCTCATGCTGCGCAACTCGACGACGGGACAGACGCGAACGACGAGCACTCCCACGCTCGCGCCCTGTCGTTGATCCACTGAACATCCATCGATCAAAGACAGGGCTTCGGCCCTGTCTTTTTGTTTTTCTGCGAGGTTTCTGATGAACGTGACACTCCCCGACGGCTCCGTACGAGAAGTCCCCGAGAACGCCACCGTGGCCGACGTGGCGGCCGCCATCGGCAGGCGCCTGGCCAAAGACGCCGTGGCCGGCAAGATCGACGGCAAGGTGGTCGACGTCTACACGCCCGTCCCCGACGGCGCGAAGGTGGAGATCGTGACCCCGAAGACCGAGGAGGGGATCGATACCATCCGCCACTCCACCGCCCACCTGATGGCCCATGCGGTCCAGGAGCTCTATCCGGGGACGCAGGTGACCATCGGCCCGGTGATCGAGCACGGCTTCTTCTACGACTTCGGCACCGACCGCCCGTTCACCGAGGACGACCTGCGCCGCATCGAAGAGAAGATGCAGGAGATCGTGAAGCGCGACCTGCCGGTGCGCCGCGAGGTGTGGTCGCGCGACGAGGCCATCGAGACCTTCGACCGGATCGGCGAAAAGTACAAGGTCGAGATCATCAAAGGGATCCCCGGCGATGAGCCGCTCTCGGTCTATCGCCAGGGCGATTGGTTCGATCTCTGCCGCGGCCCGCACGTTCCGTCGACCGGCAAGCTCGGCGCGTTCAAGCTGCTGAACGTGGCCGGCGCCTACTGGCGCGGCGACGAGAAGAACGCGATGCTGCAGCGCATCTACGGCACCGCCTGGGCGGACAAGGAACAGCTCGAGGCGCACCTCAAGCAGGTCGAGGAGGCGAAGGCCCGCGACCACCGCCGCCTCGGCAAGGAGCTCGACCTCTTCCACTTCCACCCGTTCGCGCCGGGCGCGGCGTTCTGGACTCCCGCCGGGACCACGCTCTATCACCTGCTCGCGAACTTCATGCGTGAGGTGGTGTTCGAGAACGGCTACGTGGAGATCAAGACCCCGCTGCTCTTCAACAAGGGTCTCTGGGAGATCAGCGGCCACTGGGGCAAGTACAAAGAGAACATGTTCCTCGTCTACAACAGCGAGACGGAGGAGCACGACTTCTCGATGAAGCCGATGAACTGTCCGTCGCACCATCTCTACTTCGGGATGAAGAAGCACAGCTACCGCGACCTGCCGCTGCGGCTGCACACCCAGGACGTGCTGCACCGCAACGAGCTGACCGGATCGCTGGGCGGCCTGACCCGCGTGCGGCAGTTCGCGCAGGACGACGCGCACATCTACTGCGTCGAGGAGGACGTGCCGGACGAGGTGCGCCGCTTCGTGGCGCTGCTCGACCGCGTCTACTCGACCGTCGGCCTCGAGTACACCGCCAAGTTCTCCACCCGCCCGCCGCAGCGCATCGGTGACGACGCCCTCTGGGACCGCGCCGAGGCGCTGCTCCGCAGCGCCCTGGAGTCCCTCGGCCGCCCGTTCGAGATCAAGGAGGGGGAAGGGGCGTTCTACGGTCCGAAGATCGACTTCGACGTGTCGGACTCGATCGGCCGCAAGTGGCAGCTCGGCACCATCCAGCTCGACTACAACGCGCCGGAGCGGTTCGACCTGACCTACGTCGGTGCCGACAACAGCGAGCATCGCCCGGCCGTGCTGCACCGCGCGATCTACGGCTCGTTCGAGCGCTTCATCGCCATCCTCATCGAGCACTTCGCCGGCGCGTTCCCGTTCTGGCTCAATCCGGTCCAGGCGGCGGTGCTGCCGCTGTCGGAGAAGTTCGTCGACTACGCGAACGAGGTCGCGGGGAAGCTGCGCGCGGCGGGCGTGCGCGTGGAGGTCGACGGGTCGAACGACAAGCTCGGGGCGAAGATCCGCAACGCCCAGCTCCGCAAGCTGCCGTGGATGCTGATCGTGGGAGAAAAGGAGGCGTCGAGCGGCGCGGTGAGCCTGCGCAAACGTACCGGAGGGGACCAGGGCAGCGTCCCGATCGAGGAATTGATTGCCATGGCTGAGCAGTTGAATGCCAGCCGCGCGTTGACTTTATGACGGCTTTGTCCGTATTTTTGGCCACTTCGTAAAACCTGGGAGGAACCACGTATTTTTCCACCACGCCGTAATCCGAGATTCGACCGCCGTCCGGCGGAGCCCGAAAACCGTATCAATGACCTGATCCGCCACCCCGAGGTGCGCCTGATCGATTCCGAAGGAAAGCAGGTCGGAATCGTCCCCATCGCGCAGGCTCAGGAGATGGCCCGCGAGAAAGACCTCGATCTCGTCGAGATCTCGCCGACGGCGAACCCGCCCGTCTGCAAGATCATGGATTACGGCAAGTTCCTCTTCGAGAAGAAGAAGAAGGAATCGGAAGCGAAGAAGAAGCAGAAGGTGATCATCGTCAAGGAGGTGCAGTTCCGCCCCCGCATCGACGAGCACGACTTCGACTTCAAGAAGAACCACGTCATCCGCTTCCTCGAGCACGGCGACAAGGTCAAGGCCATCGTCCGTTTCCGAGGCCGCGAGATGACGCACATGGAGCTCGGCAAGGCCGTGCTCGACCGCCTGCTCGTGGAAGTGAAGGAGTACGGCGCGTCGGAAAACCAGCACCCGGACGTGCAGGGCAACCGCATGTCGGTGGTCATCGCGCCGAACAAGTGAGCGCCGCTCGGGCGGCGCGTTGCCGGTTGTCAGTTTCCCACCGGCCACCCACCCGTTGCTGCTCAGGCGCCGCCTGAACGAGCAACGGGTGTGCGGGCGGGGGAAAACCGGCAACCCAGCAACATCGATTGGAATCAACTCCAGCGCAAGCCGGTTACCAGCCAAGCTTTAGGGAGAAACTATGCCTAAGATGAAGACGCACCGTGGTGCCGCCAAACGGTTCAAGAAGACCGGCAGCGGCAAGCTCCAGCGGAACCACGCCTTCCATTCGCACATCCTGACCAAGAAGTCGCCGGGGCGGAAGTCCAAGCTCGCCGGCGAGGCCGAGGTCTCCCCCGCGAATGCGAAGACCGTGGCCCGCATGATCCCGTACAAGTAGTACGGGGCGTTAACGGAGCACGCCGGGTAAACACACCTACTCCTGACCCGGCTGCTCGAAAGAAAGGAAAACGAGGAGAACGATGCCGAGAGTCAAACGAGGTCCAAAAAGAAAGAACCGCCGCGCCAAGATCCTGAAGCTCGCCAAGGGCTTCTACGGGATGAGGTCGCGCGGACACCGCATCGCGCAGCAGGCCGTCGACAAGGCGCTCAACTCCGCCTTCACCGGCCGCAAGGATCGCAAGGGTGACTTCCGCAAGCTGTGGATCGCCCGCATCAACGCTGCCGCCCGCCTGAACGGCATGTCGTACTCGACGTTCATCGCCGGCCTGAAGGCCGCCGGGAACACGATGGACCGCAAGGTCCTGGCCGACATGGCCGTCCGCGACGCCGCCGGCTTCACGGCTCTGGCCGAAGCCGCGAAAGCCGGACTGGCGAAGCAGAAGAACGCGTAAAAAGCGCGGCCTGAAGGCCGCGCCACATCACAGCAGAGGGCGGGCTTCGGCTCGCCCTTCGTGTTTCCAGACCACGAGCTTGCCGTCCTCCGTGCGTCCGACGAGCTCCTGATCTGCGGCGTAGCGGATCAGGCGCGGGTCGGCGGAGAAGCGCGGCATCGGGCCACGCACGCCGTCGACCCTGCGCACGATGGTGCCGCGGTTCACGTCGACGACGAGCATTCCCCGGCGCGTGGCCAGGAGGACTTTGCCTCCCTCCACTTCTCCGGTGATCCAGAGTCCCGGCGTTTCGGGGAGCGTGAGCTCGTGACGGTGCTCGCCGCCCGGTCCGTAGATGTGCACGTGCGCCGTGCCATTCGCGGATGCAGCGGCGACGACGCTGCCATCGTGCAGCATCGAGGCGACGTTGTAGCGCGCCGGCTCGAGCGCCGCGAGGATGGTGCCGCTGCGCGCGTCGACGATCATGTTCTTGCCGCGCAGGAACATGCGCGTGCCGTCGCCGGAGACGGTGAGCCCATTGCGCGGCGCCGCCGGCAGCGGGCTTTCCGTGCGGGTCAGCCTGCGCGTGCGCAGGTCGAGCTCCGCGATCCGCAGCGGCGTGGTCTCGATGATGCGCAGCAGGTCGCTGGTCACGAAGTACATGCTGGCCTGCGAGCGTGGGTCGAAGCCGGCCGCGGAGCCGGCGATCCGTCCCGTGGCCACGTCGTAGACCGTGACCGTGCTGCCGCTGTCGGTGGCCAGGCGCGTGCCGTCGTCCGAGAGCACCATGCGCGAGGAGAGACTGGTGAGGATGCCGGTGGCGCGGCCGTTCACATACAGCTCGAGCTGCCGCGCACGGAAGCCTCCCGACGGCTGGAGCCAGGCGAACGTCTTGCCATCCTTCGACGACTCGAGCCCCCACCAGGGCGGCGTCGACACGCGGTCGTACCTGCCGGTGGCCGTATCGATGATGAACGTCGCATGGTAGTCCCCGCGGTTGGCCGGGTTCCCGGTGACCAGCACCTTCGGTCCGCGCGGCGGCTGGGCCACCTCGAGGATCTCCCGGAGATCGCCCGGCGTCGCCGAGACGAGCCAGGCCACGTAGCCGCCCGCGAGGAGCAGGATCACGCCGATGCACGGCCAGAAGAAGCGCGAGAAAGCGGCGTGGCTGCGGCGGATGTCGGCGCGGCCGTGCCGGAGCTGCCATACCGGCGCAATGGCCGCGACGACGAGGAGGCCTCCAACGATGGCGAAGACCAGCCGCTTCAGCACCGCCGTGCCGCCGCCGAGGAGCACCGGCCTGGCGATCAGCACCAGCGCGCCGGCGGCGATGAGGAGGAAGCAGAAGTCGAGCGCGAGCAGCAGGGAGCGCGAGCGCGTGACGGTGTTCACGGTGTGGCCGAGCAGGAAGAGCCAGACCATCCCGAATGCGGCCGCGGCCAGAACAGGCGGGCCGTCCGTCCAGAGATGCTTCCACGCGGGACCGGCGAAGAGCATCGCCGGCACGGCAATCATGGTGAAGCAGAGGACGGAGGTCACGAGCGCCGCGGAGGCCTTGCCGAGCCAGAGCGCGGCCGGGCGGATCGGCTTTGCGAACCAGAACGACATCCGCCGTTCGACGAGCTCGTTCACGATGGCGGCCCGGCTCATCATGGCGGCGATGGTCAGGCCGATGATGATCGCCAGAAAGCCGCCGACCATGGCCACGACGTCGCGGGCATTCCCGCGCGCGCTGGGCAGCAGCGTGGCCAGGAAGGGCACCACCGCCAGCACCGCGCAGCCGATGAAGAGGCGCGACTTCGCGCGCAGCTCGTAGGTGAAAAGGGCCAGGGCGGCGTTCATCGCTGCTCCTCCCCCGCCACGCTGATGAAGATCTCCTCCAGGGTCATGGGCGTCGACTCGGACGTTTCCGTCTCGCGGCGGAAACGCTCGAATGCAACGTCGTCGTAATCGGTCACGATGGCCTCCGTTCCGCTGCCCCAGGCCCGCGACGATGCCGCGGTCATGGCCAGCGCCGCCGGCGCGCCGGCGTAGCGGACGCGCCGGAAGCGCAACTTCAGCGCCTCCAGCTCGTCGTCGAGCACGAGCTTCCCGTCCTTGATCACGCCGATGCGGTCGGCGAGCGTCTCGATGGCGGAGAGGTCGTGCGTGGTGATGAGCACCGTCAGTCCGCGCTCGGCCATGTCGGCGATGACTTCCTCGAAGAGCGACTTGCGCGCGACGACATCCAGACCGAGGGTCGGGTCGTCGAGGACCAGCAGCTCGGGCGACGTGGCCAGGGCCAGCGCGAGCGCGACCTGCTTCTTCTGTCCTTTCGACAGATCGCCGTAGCGGGCGTTCCGGGAGATCCCGAAGCGGTCGATGCGCCCGTCGAACGCGCCCTGCGTCCAGCGCGAGTACATCCGCGCCGACAGCCAGGCCAGGTCGCGCACGCGGGCGTCGGGCGGCGCGTCGGCTTCCTCCGAGACCACGCCGATGCGGTCCATGAGCCGCGCGCGGTGCTGCCAGACGTCTTCGCCGAAGAGCGTCACGCGGCCGCGCGCGGGCTGGAGCATCCCCAGCAGCGCGCGCACGAGCGACGACTTGCCGGCGCCGTTGCGGCCGAGGAGCGCGTAGACCGAGCCGGGTGCGACGGAGAGCGTCACCCCATCGACGGCGGTCTTCTTTCCATAGCGGACGGTCACCCCGTCCGCGGCAATGACGCTCATGCCTTCCTCCTGTGCTCGCGGACGAGCCGCTCGTAACTGAGCTCGAGCTCCCCGCGGGCATCGTCGATGGTGGCGCCGACGGCGAGGGCGGTCCCGGCATAGCGGGTGGCCGCGTCGCGCAGCGCCTCGTTCTTCTCCGACTTCCTGAGCTGCTTCGGCGCTTCGGCGACGAAGGTCCCCTCGCCGCGCCGGACGGCGAGCACGCCCTCGTCCGTAAGCCGCTGGTACGCGCGCGCCACCGTGTTCGGGTTGACGCGCAGCGACTGGGCGAGCTCGCGGACGGAGGGGACGCCGGCGCCCGGCTCGAGGATCCCGAGCGAGATCATCCGGCGCATCCCCTCCTCGATCTGCTTCCAGATCGGCGAGGCATCGGTGGGATGGATGTCGAACACTACTGCAGGCTCCAGAAACGGGTCAGCCAGCCGCTCTCGTTCGTCATCACGGCGTCGTCGTCCAGCGAGGCGGTGCGGCCTTTCGCGGACCATGTGGCCTCCTCGAACCTGCCGTCGGCACCGCCGCTGACGAGGCGGAAGCCGTCGCCGCTGCCGGCGTAGCGGTACGCGCGGCCCCAGGCGTCGTGCAACGGCGCCACGGCCATGTACTTGCCCTCCAGGGCTTTGCGCAGCTCGTCGATGTTCGTCGCGGCGGGATAGCCGCCGTGGTCCTTGGCATAGGCCTCCAGGGCCGTGCGCCAGGAAGTCATGTCGGACATCGTCCAGCGGGCGCGCTCGCCGTCGGTGGGGGCGTAGCCGCCGCCGGCGAAGAGCGAGGAAGCGGTGAAGAGGGTCAGGACGAGGAGAATGGTCTTGTTCACGTGCGTCTCCGATTCACTGTATTAGATGACTAATACAGTAAGTCGGTGACGACGCTTTGTCAAGGGTCTGGAGTGCGGCAGCGCGAGCTGCCGCTCTCCATGCCGCAGCGCAAGCTGCGGCGGGGGGCGGAGGCTGGCGCCTCCGCATGGAAAGCGGCAGCTGGCGCTGCCGCACTCCAGATCACTCGCGCAAAATCCACTCGTCGGGATCGAGCACCACCTCCGACGGCTCCAGCGGGCTCTCGAGCTCGAAGCGCTCGCTGCGCTCGTCGATGACCACGCGCTGGCGGCGGCTGCCGGCGGCGTCGCGCAGCTCCACGGTGGCGGGCATGCGGAAGACGGTGCCCTGCTGGGTCTGGGCGACGTCGAGCTGCACCTTCCCTTCGCGCCACGCCCATTTGGTGCTGAAGACGGGGTGGCCCGGCTCGTAGATCCATTGCCGGAAGAACCACTCCAGCGGCTGGCCGGCGTGACGCTCCATGATGGCGCGCAGCTCGGCGGTGGAGGCGTTGCCGTTGCGGTAGGTGGCGTAGTACTCGCGGATGCCGGCGAAGAAGGCGGCGTCGCCGACGACGCCGCGGAGCATGTGCAGCACCCACGCTCCCTTCTGATAGTTCAGGCGATTGAGGAGCTTCGTCAGGTCGGTGATGGACGGGTCGTGGATGGGACGGGCCGAGGCCCCGGCGGCGCCGAGGTAGAGCGCGCGGGCGTCGGCCATCGCGGCGCGGAACGCGGGGACGCCGCCGGTGCGCTCGGCGAAGAGCGCGGCGAAGTAGGTGGCGAAGCCTTCGCTGAGCCAGAGGTCGTACCAGTCGCGCTGGGAGACCGAGTCGCCGAACCACTGATGGGCGATCTCGTGCGCCACGAGGCGCTCCAGGTCTTCCTTGCCGTGGATGCGCTTTTCATCGAGGAAGATCGCGCTGGCGTTCTCCATCCCGCCGAAGCGCGTCGACGACTCGACGATGGCCAGCTTGTCGTACGGATACGGCCCGATGGTCGCGGAGAAGAAGTCGAGGATCTGCACGGCCCGGCCGAACTGCGTGCCGTGGCCGCGGTCGCGCGGATAGAGGTAGTAGGAGATCTCCACCCCGTCGTCTTCGCCCGCGCTCACTACCGCGAACTGTGTGGCGCCGACGACCATGCAGTGCACGGGAATGGGGGTCGACTCGCGCCACCGCCAGAGCTTGTTGCCGTTCTGCAGGCTGGTGGTCTCGACCAGCGAGCCGTTCGCCACGACGTCGAACGCCTCCGGCGCGGTGACGGTGAAATCGACAGTGGCTTTGTCGGAAGGGTGGTCGATGGAGGGGAACCAGTGGTGCGCGCGGTTGGGCCAGTTGTCGGCGAACGCGCCCCAGTCGCCATGCTTGTTCGCGCGCAGCACCAGGCCGTCCGCGGGACTGCCGTGATAGCGGATGCGCACGCGGAAGGGCTCCTGGTCTTCCCGGGCGACGCGCACGGTGACACGATCCCCTTCCCGCGTGAACGGCGCCTCTTCGCCGCCGGCCTCCACGTGGTCGATGGTCAGCGCGCCGAAGTCGAGGGTCAGCGTCTCCAGCGGCGCGACCTTCGGCAGGAGCGTCAGCTCCGCGACGGCGGTGATCTCCGTCCCTTCGCGGGGAAGTGCCAGCTCGATCGCGTAGTGGAGGACGTCGACCTGCGCGCTCTGCCCCGCCGCGAAGGGGGCGGCAAACGCGAACAACGAGACCAGCGCGGCCAGGCGCATCCCAACACCTCCGAAATATGTGGATAGACGGAGGGAAGGATACACCTGCGTCCGGCGAAGACGTTCGCATCAGAAAGCGAAACTTTCGCTTCCGGATACGAGCACGTTCGCTTTGCGAAGCGAACGTGCTCGTATCCAACGGTTACGCCGTCGCCGTGTCGCCCTCGATCACGTCCTCCTCCACCCGTGCCTTGCGGCGGCGGCGGAAGAACTCCTGCACGTCGTCGAAGAGGGAGTAGAGGACCGGGGTGGCCAGGAGGGTCAGGAGGAGCACGAGGGTCTGGCCGCCGATGATGGTGGCGCCGATGGCGCGGTTCGTGGCGGCGCCGGCGCCGCTGGAGACGACGAGCGGGATCATGCCGGCCACGAAGGCGATGGTGGTCATGAGGATGGGGCGCAGGCGGTCGCGGTTGGCCTCGCGGATCGCTTCGGCGCGGTGCATGCCGCGCTCGCGGAGCTGGTTCGTGTGGTCGACCTGCAGGATCGAGTTCTTCTTCACGATGCCGAACAGCACCACGATGCCGAGGGCCGAGAAGATGTTCACCGACTCATTGAGCAGCACCAGAGAGAGGAGCGCGAACGGCACCGTCATCGGCAGCGACAGCAGGATGGTGATGGGGTGGACCCAGCTCTCGAACTGCGCTGCCAGGATGAGGTACATGAAGATGATCGACAGCACGAAGGCGAGCATGAAGTTCACGCCGGCCTTCTGCTGCTCCTGCGCTCGGCCGGTGAAGCCGTACGAGAAGGTGGCCGGCATCTTCAGCTCGGCGGCCTTCTGCTCGAGGAGGTCCATGACCGCCTGCGAGGAGTGGCCGGGCTTCATGTTCGCCAGGACCATGACCATGCGGCGGCGGTTGAGGCGGTTGATGACCGACGGGCCGGTGCCCTCGCTGAGGGTGACCAGGTCGGAGAGCTTCACGTTGCGGCCGGTCGAGGACGGCACCTCGATCTGCTGGATGGCGGCGACCGTGTTGCGCGACTGCTCGTCCGCGCGCACGTGCACCTCGTACTCCTCCCCCCCCTCGTAGTAGCTGGTGGCCTGCTGGCCGCCGACGAGGACGTTCAGCGTGGCGGCCAGGTCCTGCACGCGCACGCCGAGGTCGGTGGCCTTATCGCGGTCGATGCGCACGGCCAGCTCCGGCTTGCCGACGATGAAGTTCGTGTCGACGTCGGTCGTGCCGAGCTTCGGATCCTTGATGGCGTCGGTGAGCTGGCGCGCGTACTTGTCGAGCTGCACGAGGTCCGGGCCGCCGATCCAGAACATGACCTCGGCGTCGGTGCCGCCGCCGAACTCGTTCACCGGCGCGACCTGCGTGCGCAGGTTCAGGCGCCGGTACTGCGGCAGGATCTCGTTGCGGACGCGGTCCATGATCGTGTACTGGTTCTCGCGCTCGGTGGCGTCGCCGAGCTTCACGTAGACCGTGGCCAGGTTCAGCGTCTGCTGCGGGTCGTCGCCGATGGTGACGACGGTGGTGGTCACGCCCTTGAGCTGGCGCACGCGCGCGGCGATCGACTCGGCGATCGTCTGCGTGGCGTTGACGCTGGCCCCCTCGGGCGCGCGCACGGTGACGGCGAACTGTCCCTCGTCGTCGTACGGGAGGAAGGTCTTGTCGACGATGGTGAAGAGCGGGCCGGTGGAGAAGAGCACCACCAGCATCAGGCCGATGATCACCCAGCGGTGCCTCATCGACCAGTCGAGCATGGTCATGTAGGCGCGCTCGATCAGCGCGTACAGCCCCTTGTCGCGCGTGCCGTGCCCCTCGTTATGGTTCAGGTCCTCGCGGCGGAGATAGCGCGCGGCCATCATCGGCGTGAGGGTGAAGGAGACCAGCAGCGACACGGCGATGGCGAAGGCCATGGTCACGCCGAACGAGTACATGAAGCGGCCGACCACGCCGGCCATGAAGGCTACGGGAAGGAAGACGATGATCAGCGAGAGCGACGTGGCCATGACGGCCAGGCCGACCTCCTTCGTGCCGGCGACGGCGGCCTCCATCGGCGTCTGATTCTTCTCCTCCATGTGCCGGAAGATGTTCTCGAGGACGACCACCGCGTCGTCGATGACGATGCCGACCGCCAGCGTCAGAGCCAGGAGCGTGATGACGTTCAGCGTGAAGCCCATGTACTGCATGGCCGCGAAGGTGGCGATGAGCGAGCTGGGGATGGCCACCGCGGCGATGAGCGTCGGCCGCGACTTCTTCGTGAAGTACCAGAACATGCCCACGCCGATGGCAATGGCCAGCGGCACCGCGATCGAGCGCGGGATCGGCAGGCCGTGGCCCCAGAGCAGGAAGTAGAAGGCCATGGTCGCGGCGAGCATCAGCAGCACGTGCCAGAAGCGGGGGCTGGAGAGGAACAGCCAGACCACGAGCGCGGCGAAGATGGAGCCGAGGATGAGGTGCTCTTTCACCGCGCCGACGGCGGCCAGGACGAACGTCGACTGGTCGCGGATGACGTCGAGCTTGTAGCCCTTCGGCAGCGTGGGCATGACCTCGGCCACGCGGGCCTTGATGCCGTCGACGACCTCGATGGCGTTCGTGCCCGACTGCTTGCGGATCGAGACGACGACCGCGGACTTGCCGCTGACCGTCGCCGCCGACTCGACCTCGGCCATGCTGTCTTCGATGCGGGCCACGTCGCGGATGCGCACCGGCGTGCC
>Ga0196976_1000179_pt1 | contig 43026 bp, 39 predicted proteins | sample S3v_513CmetaG_FD_148644 | JGI IMG/M metagenome (GOLD analysis project Ga0196976, IMG submission 148644) | Soil microbial communities from Anza Borrego desert, Southern California, United States - S3+v_5-13C | ecosystem: Environmental > Terrestrial > Soil > Desert | place: USA: California... | reverse complement strand
GTCCCGCGACTTCGGCAAGGACATCATCCCCTACCTCGTCCCGCGCGCCCGCGTGATGGCGCACGACTTCGCCGAATCCTGCATCCTGCAGACGCCGGGCGACGAGCCCTACTGGCGCGACGTCGGCACGCTGGACGCGTACTGGGAGGCCAACATCGACCTCACCCGCGTCACCCCGGCGCTGAACATGTACGACCGCGACTGGCCGATCTTCACCTACCAGGAGCAGCTGCCCCCGGCCAAGTTCGTCTTCGACGACGAGGACCGGCGCGGCATGGCCGTGGACAGCCTGGTGTCGGGCGGCTGCATCATCTCCGGCTCGGTGGTGCGGCAGTCGCTGCTGTTCAGCTCGGTGCGCGTCAACTCCTACAGCGAACTGAACGAGTGCGTGGTCCTGCCGGAGGTCGACATCGGCCGCCACTGCCGCCTGTCCAAGGTGGTCATCGACCGCGGCGTCGAGATCCCCGAAGGGCTGGTGGTGGGCGAGGATCCGGAGGCGGACGCCCGGCGCTTCTACCGCACCGAGAACGGCGTGTGCCTGATCACCCGCGAGATGATCGACCGCCTCACGATCGAAGAGGCGAAGTAAGCCGATGCGCGTCCTCTTCGTCACGCCGGAGTGCTTTCCGCTGGTCAAGACCGGCGGGCTGGCCGACGTCAGCGCCGCCCTGCCCGCAGCCTTGATCCAGGCCGGCGTCGACGTGCGCCTGCTGCTGCCGGGCTACCCGGCGGTGCTGGAGGGGCTGTCGAACATCCACGAGGTGGGCGACCTCATCACCGACCTGCCGGGCACGGAGCGCGCGCGGCTGGTGGTGGGGCGCATGCCGGACGGCACGCTGGCCTACGCGCTGGACGCGCCGGCACTCTACCTGCGCCCGGGCAATCCTTACACGGGGCCGAACGGCAAGGACTGGCCGGACAACGCCCAGCGCTTCGCGGCACTCTCCTGGGCGGCGGCCGGCTTCGCCGCGCCCGAGCCCTATGACCCGTGGTGGCGCCCCGACGTCATCCACGCGCACGACTGGCAGACGGGGCTGGTGCCCGCCTACCTGAAGACCCGCCCCGACCGCTTCGCCGGCCCCTACCGGCCGGGCACGGTGGTGACCATCCACAACATCGCCTACCAGGGCCACTTCGGCGCCCATCTGCTGGGCGAGCTGAAGCTGCCGTCGTCCTGCTATTCCGTGGACGGGGTGGAGTACTACGGCGGCCTCGGCATGCTGAAGGCCGGCTGCTACTACGCCGACCGCATCACCACGGTCAGCCAGACCTACGCGCACGAGATCCAGACCGACGACCAGGGCATGGGCCTGCAGGGCCTGCTGGCGGCGCGTGTCGACGATCTGCGCGGCATCCTGAACGGCGTCGACTACGGCATCTGGGACCCGCGCACCGACACGCACATCGCCACCAACTACGACCCCGACCACATGGCCGGCAAGGCCGACTGCAAGACCGAGCTGCAGCTGGCCTTCGGCCTGGAGCGCCGCGCCGACGCGCCGCTGGCCGTGGTGATCAGCCGCCTGACCTGGCACAAGGGCCTGGACCTGGTGCTGGAGGTGGCCGGGCAATGGGCGGCGATGGGCGGCCAGCTGGCCGTGCTGGGCACCGGCGAACCGGGCATCGAGGCCGGCTTCCGCCACCTCGCCGACTGGTTCCCGGGCAAGGTCGGCGTGCGCATCGGCTATGACGAGGGGCTGTCGCACCGCCTGCAGGCCGGCGGCGACATCATCCTGGTGCCGTCGCGCTCCGAACCCTGCGGCCTGACGCAGATGTACGGCCTGAAGTACGGCACCCTGCCCCTGGTCCGCCGCACCGGCGGCTTGGCCGACACCATCATCGACGCCACACCCGCCGCGCTCTACGACGGTGCCGCCACCGGCTTCAAGTTCGTGAACTGCACCGCGCAGGAGCTGCTGTTCACGCTGCGCCGCGCCTTGGCGGTGTACCGCCGTCCCGACCAGTGGGACGCCATGCGCCACCGCGCCATGACCCGCGACCTCGGCTGGGACCGCCCGGCGCAGGAATACCTGGAGCTGTACCGGGGGATTACGGCGGAGGGGTGATGGGCAGGTAGGGGCCGTACAGCCACTTGGCGAAGGACAGCCAGCCCGGAAGCTGGTTGGGGTCGATCCCCTTCAGCGCCAGCACCGCGTAGCCGAGGCTCACGCCCAGGGTCGCCAAGGTTACGATGGTTCGCAGCCGGGTGACCAGACGCAGGATCGTGAGGTCATTGCGGTCGGCGGCGCCGGTCAGTTCATAGGACCGGTGGGCCTTTTCGCTGAAGCCCCAGACGAATGCGGTGAGAGCCGCGCTTGCAACCCCGCCCCACTGCCAGGGCGCAAGATTGCGCAAGTCGAAGGCCAGCAGGTACATCAGCGTCGGAGCCTGGGGGAAGGCGTTGCGAAGCGCAGCCCAGTCGGACCAGAGAAACGTGCTGATGACGACGCTTACGACGACCAAAGCCGCCGCGACCCGGCTGAAATCCTCCATGCGCCCGCGATGGAGAAGGCTGACCCACACACGGTCACGCTCCTTGGATTCCGCGTGCGGCCACGCGAGATAGGCCAAAGGGAAATAAAACCAGAACGTTGATTTCAAGCTCCAACGGTAGAGCAGCGCTGGCATAAATAATATAGGAGCCACGACAACGAAACCGCAAATTTCAACAAAGTTCTTTGTCTTCCTAAATCGATTAATAGCAGCCTCAAATGTTAGTATTTTACCAGAAAATGAGGCGCCAGGCACCAATTCTGGCGGACGAGTGAAATCGACTGCAACAATCGTATGCTGCCAATTCCTGTGGAAGCTCCGCAAGCCTGATATAATGTGGCGAAGAGTAGCCGTAACGCGGACTGCCAATGATCGCATCCACATACCAAAAGAAGCATACGGCACAAGCACCAATAAAGTTAATACCCCAAATACATTTCCCCAATTCGCTACCACTACTACCCCCGCTCCCATCACCACTCCTGCCGCCACTCCCGCCGCCAATCCCGCCACCGCAACCGCTCCCGCCGCCACTCCCGCTCCTGCTCCGGCTCCCACCACCGCTGCCAGAACCGCTACCGCTTCCGCTACCACTTCCGATTCTGCCTCCCATCCCTCTACCGCTGCCCCTATTGTGATTCCTACCGCTATCGCTCCATAGACGGTGACGAGGCCGGTTACTAGCGCACGCCAGAACAGGGGCGGGCCAGAAATCTCCGGCAACCACAGGGTGGACAAGCCGAAAGCAACCGCCGCCGCGCTCCCGCCGCTCAGCAGAACCATCAGCCAAAACCGCTTCGGCGTGCCATACCGGGTAATCTTGGTTTCGTCACTCCAATACGCCTCGAACAACTCGACGCCGAGCTTTGTCGACTCGGGCGAGCGCAGCAGCAGCAGGGGGGCGACCAGGATGCTGACGAGAAGATGGACGTGGGTGTCGAAGGCCCAGGCGATTCCCCAATAGGCGGCAACGGCCAGGACGGTTTCCGCCATCGCGAGCGCCGAAGCCTCACCCTTGTTGACCGATTCCGGTGTGGACACCCAGCGCATGACGGCAACCGCAAGACAGTTCATTCCCGCGCCAGTGTACCCATCCACCCCGCGCCACACCATCCGAAGGTGCTATACCACGACTCGCCACCCGTCAGCGTGCCATCGCCTCCGGGGAACGGCACCCTTCCCGATGCTATCCTGTGATGATAGGATACGCCCGGTCAGCCCCCGCCCGCCGGACGGAGTTCGCGTTGAGCGATGCCGAGCACACGTTGGAGTTCCTGCTGGCCTTCGACGGGCAGGTCCATCGCCTGGAGGGCGGTTTCTGGCTGAAGTTCGAGATCAAACGAGCGGCGGCGACGACCGAAAGGCCGCACGGTCTGCGCTATTCCTTCACCTTGCACGACGAGACGGGGAAGCGGCTGATCGGGTTCGACAACGCGCACGGGGTGGCCCCCGCCGGATCGCGGTTCTCCCAAAGGGTGGCAGCCACCGATCATTGGCACCGCACCGAGGACGATCCGGGCCGCCCATACCATTTCATGAACGCCGAGCGGCTGGTGGCCGATTTCTTTGGGGAGGTGCGCCGCGTGCTCGGGGAACGGGGGCTGGCGCTCACGGTGGTTGACGTGGAGGAGGCATCGCGATGACGGCGGTCAAGATCATCGGCCTGGATCGGCTGGAGGCGGACATGCGCGCCGTGGCGCGGGGCGAGCGCGCCGCGCCCGACTACGCCGGCACCACCACCTGCAACTCCGTGGAGGCGCTGACGCGATTGCTGACGCCGGAAAACCGGCGCCTGCTGGCGACCATCCGCGACGGCCGGCCGCAATCCGTTGCCGACCTCGCCCGGCTCACCGGCCGCGCGCCGTCGAACGTCACCCGCACGCTGGACAAGCTGGCGGCGGCCGGCCTCGTCACCCTGCGCACGGAGGATCGCCGCCGCGTGCCGGCGCTGGCCGTGCGCCGCATCCGCATCGAGATCGACCCCTGTGCCGACGACGACCGGCTGGACGTGGCTTGATCCCCCCCTTCCTCATTGCGTCAAACCCCCGTACGCCCTATGTTCCGGGCACATTTCAGCGCTCCCGGGTTCCGATGACCGACCTCTCGCACATCCGCAATTTCTCCATCATCGCGCACATCGACCATGGCAAGTCGACGCTGGCCGACCGGCTGATCCAGCTGTGCGGCGGCCTGGACGCCCGCGAAATGCGCGAGCAGGTGCTCGACAGCATGGACATCGAGCGCGAGCGCGGCATCACCATCAAGGCGCAGACCGTCCGCCTGCTCTACAAGGCCAAGGACGGGCAGCAGTACACGCTGAACCTGATGGACACCCCGGGCCACGTCGACTTCGCCTACGAGGTATCGCGCTCGCTGGCCGCCTGCGAGGGCTCGATCCTGGTGGTCGACGCCTCCCAGGGCGTGGAGGCGCAGACGCTCGCCAATGTCTATCAGGCGCTCGACAACAACCACGAGATCATCCCCGTCCTCAACAAGATCGACCTGCCGGCGGCCGAGCCCGACCGCGTCAAGCAGCAGATCGAGGACGTCATCGGCCTGGACGCCTCCGACGCCGTCGAGATCTCCGCCAAGTCCGGCCTGAACGTCGACGCCGTGCTGGAGGCCGTCGTGCAGCGACTGCCGGCGCCCAAGGGCAACGCGGACAGCGAGCTGAAGGCGCTGCTGGTGGATTCCTGGTACGACCCGTACCTGGGCGTCGTCATCCTGGTGCGCGTGGTGGACGGCAAGCTGAAGGTCGGCCAGAAGGTCCGCTTCATGGCCACGGGCAGCGCCCACGACGTGGACCGCGTCGGCGTGTTCACGCCCAAGGCGCTGCTGACCGGCGAGCTGGGGCCGGGCGAGATGGGCTTCATCACGGCGGCCATCAAGGACATCACGCAGACCAAGGTCGGCGACACCATCACCGAGGAGCGCAAGCCCGCGGCCGAGCCGCTGGCCGGCTTCAAGCCCTCCATCCCCGTGGTGTGGTGCGGCCTGTTCCCGGTGGACGCCGCCGACTTCGAACGCCTGCGCGACAGCCTGGGCAAGCTGAAGCTGAACGATGCCAGCTTCCATTACGAAGCCGAAACGTCCGCCGCGCTGGGCTTCGGCTTCCGCTGCGGCTTCCTGGGCCTGCTGCACCTGGAGATCATCCAGGAGCGCCTGGAGCGCGAGTTCAACCTGGATCTGATCACCACCGCGCCGTCGGTGGTCTATAAGCTGCACATGACCAACGGCAAGGTGCAGGAACTGCACAACCCGGCGGACATGCCCGACGTGATGAAGATCGATCACATCGAGGAGCCGTGGATCAAGGCCACCATCATGCTGCCCGACGAGTACCTGGGCGGCGTCCTCCAGCTGTGCACCGAGCGGCGCGGCCAGCAGATCGAACTGACCTACGCCGGCAGCCGCGCCATGCTGGTCTACCGCCTGCCGCTGAACGAGGTGGTGTTCGACTTCTACGACCGCCTGAAGTCGATCAGCCGCGGCTACGCCAGCTTCGACTACCAGATGGACGGGTACGAGGAAGGCGACCTCGTGAAGATGTCGATCCTGGTGAACGCCGAGGTGGTGGACGCGTTGTCGATGATCGTCCACCGCTCCCAGGCCGAGCGTCGCGGCCGCCAGCTCTGCGAGCGCCTGAAGGAGCTGATCCCGCGCCAGCTTTTCAAGATCGCCGTGCAGGCCGCCATCGGCGGCAAGATCATCGCCCGCGAGAGCATCAGCGCGATGCGCAAGGACGTGACCGCCAAGTGCTACGGCGGCGACATCAGCCGCAAGCGCAAGCTGCTGGACAAGCAGAAGGAAGGCAAGAAGCGCATGCGCCAGTTCGGCCAGGTCGAAATCCCGCAGAGCGCCTTCATCGCCGCGCTGAAGATGGGCGACGAGTAAGGACCGCCGGCGCGGAGCGAAGGGGCCGCCGGCCCCTTCGCTCCAACGGGCGCCAACCTGCAATCCGCCGTTCACACCACCAGCATCCCCGCGATCGTCCACATGACGCCGCCGATGGCCGCCTCCAGCGCGCGCCACGTGGCCGGCCGGGCGAACACCGGGCGCAGCAGGCGGGCGCCGTAGCCCAGCGCGAAGAAGAACGCGAAGGACGCCGTCACCGCCCCCAGCGCGAAGGCGCCCTTCGCCCCCGCGAACTGTGTGGACACCGACCCGATCAGCACCACCGTGTCCAGGTAGACGTGCGGATTCAGCCACGTCAGCGCCAGACACGCCGCCAGCGTGGCGCCCAGGCCGGCCGGCACCGCCTCCGCCGGGCGCAGCGCCGCGCCCGACGCCACCGCCGCGCGGAAGCTGCGCAGACCGTACGCGAACAGGAACGCCGCCCCGCCCCAGCGCGTCGCCGCCTCCAGCCACGGCGCGCGGGCGCTGGCCTCGGCGAAGCCCGACACGCCCGCGGCGATCAGCGCCGCGTCCGACAGCGCGCAGGCGAGGCACACCCACAGCACGTGCTCCCCGCGCAGTCCCTGGCGCAGGACGAAGGCGTTCTGCGCGCCGATGGCGACGATCAGGCCCAGCCCCAGGAACAGGCCGGAGGCGAAGGCGGACGGCACGGCAAACGGCATGGCGGACAGCATGGGCGGCCCCTTTTCATGTTCGGGTCCGCTTCCGCTACCACGCCCACCTGGATTAGCATCGTTAAAGATCCTTGACTCGATTCAGCGTTGCTAATCCATGTTGGACTATGCCCTGCTCGCCGCGCTGGCGGCCGTCATCCGCACCGGCAGCTTCGAGCGCGCGGCGCAGCAGTTGCACGTCACCCCCTCCGCCGTGTCCCAGCGCGTGAAGCTGCTGGAGGAGCGGGTGGGCACGGTGCTGGTGGTGCGCGGTCAGCCCTGCACCGGCACCCCGGCCGGCCAGCGCCTGTGCCAGCACGCCGAGCGCGTGGCGCTGCTGGAGAGCGAGCTGCACCGCGACCTGCCGGGCCTGGAGCCCGCCGCCACGCCGGTGACGCTGCGCGTCGCGGTGAACGCCGACAGCCTCGCGACATGGTTCGTCGCCGCCATGGCGGAGGTGCCGGACTGCCTGTTCGACCTCGTCCTCGACGACCAGGACCACAGCGCCGACTGGCTGCGCCGGGGCGAGGTGCTGGCCGCCGTCACCGCCCACGCCAAGCCGGTGCAGGGCTGCGACAGCTCGCCCCTGGGTGCCTTGCGCTACATCGCCACGGCCAGCCCCGCCTTCGTCCGCCGCCACTTCCCCGACGGGCCGAACGGCGAGATGATCGCCCGCGCCCCCTGCCTGACCTTCAACAGCAAGGACCGGCTGCAGGCGCAGTGGCTGCACCACGCGCTAGGCACGGAGGCGACGCCGCCCACCCACTGGCTGCCCGCCTCGCAGGCCTTCGTCGACGCGGCCCTGGCCGGCCTCGGCTGGGGCATGAACCCGGAGGTGCTGGTGGCCGATCACCTGCGCGCCGGGCGGCTGGTGGCGCTGATGCCGGACCGGCCGCTCGACGTGCCGCTGTTCTGGCAGCGCAGCCGCATCGCCAGCCGCACCCTGGCGGCGCTCACCGCCGCGGCGCGCCGCGTGGCGCGCGGCGTGCTGGTGCAGCCCTACCCGTAGACGAACCAGTCGGCCGAGACCTGGCTGGCGGTGATGCCCTTCAGCGTCAGCATGTCGCCGCCCAGGTCGATGACGGCGTCGCCGGTGGCCGAACTGCCGATGGTGTAGCCGACCCGGTCGGCCAGCATGATCCGGTCGCCCTCGCTGGCGCGGAAGTCCATGACCATGTCGGACGCGAAGCCCGGTTTGAACACGAAGGTGTCAGACCCGGCCCCGCCGGTCAGGACGTCGTCGCCGCGGCCACCGTTCAGCGTGTCGTTGCCCAGGTTGCCGGCCAGCACGTCGTGGCCGACCGGGTCGCTCTCCGGATCGTCGCCGTACACCACGTCGTCGCCCTGGCCGCCGAACAGCGTGTCGTTGCCGGTGCCGCCGAACATGATGTCGGTGGCCATGTTGCCGTACATCTCGTCGCCGGCGTCACCGCCGTACAGGGTGTCGCCGCCCTGCCCGCCGAACAGCGTGTCGATGCCCGCCTCGCCGTACAGGAAGTCGGAACCGAAGTTGCCGTACAGGACGTCGTTGCCCGCGCCGCCGTACAGGCTGTCGTCGCCATAGTTGCCCGACAGCGTGTCGGCGCCCAGCCCGCCGACAAGGCTGTCGTATCCCGTACCGCCGGTCATCAGGTCGTTGCCTCCGGTGCCGGTGGGGGCGTTCAGCGGCATCGGGCTGCTCAGCGTCAGCGTCACGCTGCCATAGGCCGAGGCGTCGGCGCTCGACACCTGGAACAGGTAAGTCCCGGCGGTGGGAACGTACAGATTGATCGTGGAATCGTGCGTACCGTTGTAGTCGTCGTTGGCCGAACCGGTGGCGCCCGTGCTGCCGATGGCCGTCAACGTCGGGTTGACCAGTGTTCCGCCGCTGCCGTCCACACCGGTCGCGGAAATTTTATAAACGTATCCGGCACGAAGAGAACCTTCGTATGTAATGGTTCTTTCCGTCTGCGAGATGAGCGAAGTGGCGAAGCCGCCGTTGCTTACGTAGATGTTCACGACATCCTCCACCCGTAAATGGCCGAAAGTCGCGAACATGATATACCCGGTTCGGCCACTTTTCCTGTGACCCGTTGTCACTGATGCAGCAGACGGTTGAAGTGCTGCGAAATTACAATTTCTCCGCGCATCCGCGGCCACTGCGGAGCCGGCTCCACGTTTCGGCTGAAGAAGCCGGCGCGTCCTCTCGGCCCGATCGGATCCGCGAAGCAAAACACGTCTTATAAGGGTACGTCCGGCCTGCGACAAAATGTCTGATGACAAGGTGCGATTACGTCGGCACCTATGACGTGAAAATCACACCACAGTCAAACTCAAGCAAAAACGCTCACGCGGCATGGCGGTACCAAGCGGACGGTGTCGGATGTCACAGGAGACTTGCGCAAATCCCTTTATCATTAGCCATCTAATTATATAGCCAGGCACCGTTGTACGCTCTCTATGCTTCGATTTTTTCACGCGTATGTCGATTTTTAAACGACGCTCATCGCACGCTATTGAATTCGCGGGTCCGAGACATTGCCTACTAAACACATCGGCTTCTGCACGTGACGGAAACGGGAAAGGGAAGATGGCGATGCTGGCACTGGTGTTCGGACGGCAGGAAAGCGACGACAACACCCACCTGACGCGGCAAATATTGCTGCCGTTGTTTGCGTCCATTCTTGTGATCGGCATTCTGGCCGTGTTCGGCATCAGCTGGCAGGCCGTATCCGAACGCCAGACCGAGGAGCGGACCTTCACCGACCACCTCGGGCTCGTGATCGCCCAGGGCCTGAAGGCCGAGACGGACAAGCTGGCCGCCGCCGCGCGCACCGTCATGGAGGTGACGCCCCTGCGCGAGGCCTACGTCGCCGGCGACCGCGACGCGGTGGTGAAGCTGGCAGCCCCCCTATTCGCCGATCTGAAGGCGGCCTACTCCATCACGCACTTCTACATCCACTCGCCCGAGCGCAAGAACTTCGTCCGCGTCCACAACCCGCCCCAACACGGCGACGTGGTCGAGCGCACGACCATGCTGAAGGCGCAGCAGTCCGGCGTCCAGGCAGCCGGCGTGGAAATGGGCGCGTCCGGCCTGTTCACCCTGCGCGTCGTCCTGCCGTGGAAGCACGCCGGCACGCTGATCGGCTACGTCGAGTTCGGCGAGGAGATCGACCACGTGCTGGCCGACATCAAGAAGGCCTCCCGCATCGACCTGGACGCCCTCGTCGCCAAGGCCGTGCTGAAGCGCGAGGCGTGGGAGGCCAACGCCAAGGCGGCCGGCCGCGCGGTGAACTGGGACCAGTTCGCCACCCACGCGCTGGTCAGCGGCAACGACCGCAGGCTGCCCCTCGACACGCTGCGCCCGCAGCTGGAGGAGGCGGTGGCCAGCCGCGAAGCGGTGCACCAGCGCGTCAGCCTGGACGGCCGCACGCTGCGCGTCTCCATGCTGCCCTTCTACGACGCCGCCGGAAAGGACGTGGCCCGGCTGGTGGCCACCGTCGACGTGACCGACGCCGCGCGCGGCTTCTGGATGCTCATCGCCGCCGCCGTGCTGTGCATCGTCGTGGTCGGCGCCGGCATCACCGTCGTCTTCCGGCGCGCCGCCGTCCAGGTGCAGACCCACTTCAACGAATCGCACGCCAAGCTGGTGGCCGAAAAGGAGGAGGCGCAGCGCCTCGCCGCCGAACAGAGCCGGGAACAGGCCGCCAAGGAGCAGCGCGCCGCCACCGTCGGCCGCCTCGTCCAGTCCTTCGAGGCCAGCGTGGTGCAGATCCTGGATACGGTGGCCGCCGCCGCCCGCAAGCTGGACAGCACGGCCCAGGGCATGGCCTCCACCGCCGAACAGACCAACGGCCGGGTCGCCGCCTCCGCCGCCGCCGCCCAGCAGACGTCGCTCAACGTGCAGACCGTGGCCGCCGCCAGCCGGCAGATGGCCGCGACGCTCCAGGCCATCTCCAGCGCGGTCAAGCAGTCCAGCGCCATCGCCGGCCAGGCCGTGCGCGAGGCGGACGAGACGAACGTCACCGTCAACGGCCTGTCGGAAGCGGCGCAGAAGATCGGCGACGTGGTCAGCCTGATCAACAAGATCGCCAGCCAGACCAACCTGCTGGCGCTCAACGCCACCATCGAGGCCGCCCGCGCCGGAGAGATGGGCAAGGGCTTCGCCGTGGTGGCCAGCGAGGTGAAGAACCTCGCCAACCAGACCAGCAAGGCGACCGAGGAGATCTCCGCCCAGGTCGCGGCGATGCAGCAGGTGACGGGTGGCGCCGTGGCTGCCATTCAGGACATCGGGCGCACCATCGGCTCGATCAACGACAGCACCGCCACCATCGCCGGCACCGTCGACGAGCAGTCGGCCGCCACCAGCGAGATCGCCCGCAACGTGGAGCAGGCCGCCCAGGGGACGGAGGAGGTGTCCAGCAACATCGTTCAGGTCACGCAGTCCGCCCGCGAGACGCGGGCCGCCGCCAACCACGTGCTGGACGCCGCCAACGAACTGACCCGCCAGTCCGCCGCCCTGCGCCAGGAGGTCGAACGCTTCCTCGCCGGCATCCGCGCGGCGTGAGTGCGTCGGCGGCTTTGACAGAATTCCTAGAATCCGCTAGGCTTCGATCCATTGAAGGCCCGTCGTGCATCCGCACGCCGGGCCTTTCGCGTTTGGGCGCCTGCACGGCTTCCCGCACGGGGCTCCCGAATGTGCACACCACCCGATTCCTGTTTCACGGTGTTGCATCCGGTTGCATTTGCGGCGGCGCGGCGGATCGCCCACCCGCACCCTTGACGCGCCGCGCCGGGTGCGTAGCTTGGGCGGTGCCTTGAGGCCAGCCCAGTCTAGTCGTAGCAATTCCACCCAGGTAAGGATCCAGCCGTGCCGGAGCATTTCGTCGTCACCATCGACCCCGTGCTGGTCTCGCTGGGGCCGCTGGCGATCCGCTGGTACGGGCTGGCCTACTTCGTCGGCTTCATCATCGGCCTGAAGATCTTCGAAACCGTCATGCGCCGCGAGGCGAAGCTGCCGAACGGCGTCGAGCCCGGCGACTTCCTCACCTGGGCGGTGCTGGGCGTCATCGTCGGCGGGCGACTGGGCGAGGTGGTCTTCTACCGCGCCGATCATTACCTGGCGCACCCGCTGGAAATCCTGATGGTGTGGAAGGGCGGCATGGCCAGCCACGGCGGCATGATCGGGCTGGCGCTGGCCGCCGTGCTGTGGGCGCGGCGCAACGGCGTGTCGCCCGCCCGCCTGTTCGACGCCATCGTCCTGGCCGCACCGCCCGGCCTGTTCCTCGGCCGGATGGCCAACTTCATCAACCAGGAGATGGTCGGCAAGGTCGCCGACGTGCCGTGGGCGGTGATCTTCCCGGTGCACGACTGGATGCCCCGCCACCCCGTGCAGATCTATCAGGCGCTGACCGAAGGGCCGCTGCTCTTCGCGCTGGTCTGGCTGTTCCCGGCCCGGCGCTTCCCGGCCGGGGCCCGCGCCGCCTTCGCCATGATCGTCTACGGCCTGCTGCGCACGTGGACCGAGGTCTACCGCGAGACCGACCCCGGCTACCTGGGCGACGTCGGCGGGCTGACCAACGGGCAACTGCTGTCGCTGCTGCTGGCCGCCGCCGGTGCTGTGCTGCTGGCGTGGCGCCTGCGCGCCAAGCGGGCAAGCGCCTGAACCAGCGTCCGCGGACCCCCGCGCCGGAGCGCTGGAGCAGGCACCGGCCCCTCGGGCAGCCGCGCCGCCACGCACACCACGCTCCGCATCGCGTCGAACAGGGTCATCGTCGCCTCCGCACCGATCGGCGGACAGCCTAGGCGCACGGGCGTATCCATTTGAAACAAATAGGCTTTATGTATCCATCACGGTCGGTGATGAGCGGCGGGGCATGGACGCGCGGGGCGCCGTCTGCTTCAATGGCGGCGATGCCGGCCAACCTCGACACCGACCTGCTGCGTGCCTTCGTCGCCGTCGCCGACGCGCGCAGCTTCACCCGCGCGGCCGAGGCGCTGCTGCGCACGCAGGCCGCCGTCAGCCAGCAGGTCAAGCGCCTGGAGGATGCGGTGGGCAAGCGCGTGTTCGAACGCGACACGCGCGGCGTGCGCCTCACCCGCGACGGCGAGCAGTTGCTGCCCTACGCCCGGCGCATGCTGAGCCTGAACGACGAGATCATGGCGGCGATGCGCCCCGCCGCCGCCGCGCGGCCGATCCGCATTGGCTCGCCGGACGACTACGCCACCATGCTGCTGCCACGCGTCCTGGCGCGCTTCGCCCAGGCGCATCCCGACGTGCCGGTCGAGGTGACCTGCGACAACAGCGTCGACCTCGTGCCGGCGCTGGAGGCAGGCCGCTACGACCTGGCGCTGGTCACGCAGCACCCGTCCGCGGAGCGCGGCACGCTGGTGCGGCGCGAGCCGCTGGTGTGGGTGGCACCGCCCGACGACGGCGTCGAGCGGCAGGAACCGTTGCCGCTGGCGCTGTTCCCTCAGGGCTGCCTGTGCCGCGGCTACGCGGTGCGGGCGCTGGAGGGCATCGGCCGGTCCTGGCGCGTCGCCATCACCTCCGACAGCGTCGTGGCCATCCACGGCGCCGTGTTGGGTGGGCTGGGCGTCACCGCCATGGAGGCCTGCACGGTACCGCCGGGCCTGCGCGTCCTGGGGGCCGAGGACGGCTTCCCCGACCTGCCGCCGGTCGACATCGCCCTGCACCACGCCCCCGGCACGCCGTCGGCCGCCGTCCGCGCCCTGGCCGGCGCCGTGCTGGAGGTGCTCGGGCGGCCCTGACTGCCCCTTCGTGTTGCCCCGCGCGGGCGGGCGAGGCAGAATGCCGGCCGCTTGGCAGGGGGAAACGGGCGCATGCGGGGACGGATCGGCTTTGGCGCGTGGGTGACGGCGGCCTTGCTGGCGTTGGGCTCCATCGGCCCCGTATCGGCGCAAAGCCCGGTCGCCATCGGCGCGCCGCTGGAAGGGCCGGTGGTGCTGAACCGCGACGTCGAGGTGCGCGTCGGCCCCAGCCAGGACGCCCGCATCATCCGCACGCTGCCGAACGGCAAGGCGCTCAACGCGCTGGGCACGCCGCGCGGCACCACCTGGACGCAGGTCGCCATCGGCGGCCAGCCGATCGGCTACGTCCCAGTGGACTCGCTGGACCCCGTCTACGTCCCCCGCCCGATGCCCATCCCCAACGCCGCACCGGGCAAGGATAAGGACAAGCCGGACGCAGCGGCGGAGCGGCCGAACGCCGCCGGCGCGGTGGTGCCGCGCGCCGCCTTCGACGCCGCCCGCCACGATCAGGCGCAGGGCTACGTCGTCGCCTTCCGCAACGTCGGCGCCACCGAGCAGGTCGATCCCAAGAAGCGCCGGTCCTTCACCATCCGCAGGGGACAGGTGGCCGCCGTGCTGGGCGTGTCCGGCAACCGGCTGACGCTGGGCGTGCCCGGCCGCGCCACGGTGACGGCCGGCATCGAGGGCTTCATCGGCGTCGTCACCGCCTACCCCCTGCCCGGCGTGCCGCCGGTGGGCACCGGGCCGCTGTACGCCAGCCGCCTGGGCGAGTTCGTCAGCCACGCCGAAGGCCTGCGCGCTTGGACGGAGTTCACCGGCGGCCCCGGCGCCCAGTACCGCGACCGCCCGCCGATGGTGTGGCCGGTGTTCCACGGCGGCAAGGTCGGCTACGAGATGGGGGTCGGCCCCTTCACCCGGTCGCAGATCGACACCGCCTGCGCCACGCTGGCGCAGGGCGGGCGCGACTGCCACATCGTGGAATTGCAGGCGTACTGAACTTTTTCACGGGCACATGGCTGCCCTTCGCCGTTGCGGCCGTCGCCACGCGGCGCCGGGCGTGGTAGGTTTTCCCTGACACGACTGCCGGACCGGACAGAGCCGCCGCCATGACGAACTCCGACGACGACCTGCTTTTCCTCGACGACCAGGACGGCCGGGGCGACAAGCCCACCGGCGCCCCGTCGCCGCGCTGGAAGATGATGATCGTCGACGACGAGCCGGAGGTGCACTCCATCACCAAGCTCGTGCTCGCCGATTTCGCCTACAAGGGCCGGCCGGCGCAGTTCCTGTCCGCCTACTCCGCGGCGGAGGCCAAGGAGATCCTGGCCCGCGAGGAGGACATCGCCATCATCCTGCTGGACGTGGTGATGGAGACCGACGACGCCGGCCTGAAGCTGGTCCACCACATCCGCGAGGAGCTGAAGAACCGCCACGTGCGCATCATCCTGCGCACCGGCCAGCCCGGCCAGGCGCCGGAGCGCGCGGTCATCCTCGACTACGACATCAACGACTACAAGGCGAAGACGCAGCTGACCGCACAGCAGCTCTTCACCACCACGGTCGCGGCACTCCGGTCCTATGAAGACATCATGGCGATCGAGACGAACCGCCGGGGTCTGGAGAAGATCATCGAGGCGTCGTCGTCGCTGTTCAAGGCGCGCTCGATGAAGCTGTTCGCGGCCGGCGTGCTGACGCAGCTCTCCGCCATCCTGGGCGTCGGGCCGGACGCCATCCTGTGCGTGCAGCGCGGGCCGGTCATGGGCGGCACGACGGACGGCATCTACGTGCTGGCCGGGTCCGGCCGTTTCGAGTCGCTGATCAACGAGCCGGCGACCGAGCACATCGACCGCGACGTGCTTGGCTCCGTCCTGAAGTGCATGGAGCACCGCCGGAACTTCTACGAACCCGACCATTGCACCCTCTACATCCGCACGCCGAACCTGCGCGAGAACGTGGTCTACCTGCGCTCCGACCGGCCGCTGTCGGAGTTGGACCGCCAGCTGATCGAGGTGTTCTGCGGCAAGATCTCGGTCGGTTTCGACAACCTCTACATGTATGAGCAGCTGCGCAAGGCGCAGGAGGGCACGCTCGTCCTGCTGGCCGACGTGGCCGAGGGGCGCGACGCCTCGCGCGCCGAACCGACACTGCGCATCGCCGGCATCGCCGAGCGCATCGCGCGGCGCCTGCAGGCCGAAGGCCGCCACCCGGACATCATCGACGAGGCGTTCATCGAGTTGATCGGGCTTGCCTGCATCATGCACGACGTCGGCAACGCCCACGTCGACCCCGCCATTCTCGGCAAGGCCGGCGCGCTGGACGCCACCGAGCGCGCCGCCATGCAGGCCCACGCCGGGGCCGGCGGCGAGCTGCTGGAGCGCGTCAGCCGGCTGACCGAGTGCCGCACCCACCTGCACCTGGGCGCCGAGATCGCCCGCCATCACCACGAGGCGTGGGACGGCAGCGGCTATCCCGCCGGCTTGGCGGGCGAGGCCATCCCGCTGCCGGCCCGGATCGCCGCCGTGGCCGACGCGTACGACGCCATGACCTCCGCCCGCCCGCACCGCCCCGCCATGGAGCACGCGGCGGCATTGGCCGAAATCCGCCGGCTGGCCGGCGTGCGCTATGACCCGGTGGTGGTGGACGCGCTGGTCGCCGTGGCGGATGAGGTCGCCGCCTTCTGACGGCTCAGCCCCGGATCAGCTCTTCGATCGCGGTGCGCAGGGGAGCCGGCAACACCGGCTTGTGCATCAGCCGGTAGCCAGCGGCCGTCGCCTCGGCCTGCCGCTCGGGCGTCGTGTCGCCGGTCAAAATGATAGCCGGTACGGAGCCGCCGCTGTGGCGTCGCACCATCTCCACCGCATCGGCCCCCGTGCCGCCGGGCAGGAAGTGGTCGGCCAGCACGAGGGCGGGCTTGCTCGTCGCGGCCGGTAGCCCACCGGCGAGTTCGTCCAGCGAACGCGCCGTCAGCACGTCGTAACCCCAGCCTTCCAAGACCAGCGCCAGCCCCTCGACGATCGAGGGGTCGTCGTCGACGACAACGACAAGCCGGCTGGCCGATGGAGAAGTGTTCTGTGCGTCCAGGTTTCCCATAGTCCCGCCAGGTCAGACGATATGCACACGTTCTATAGGGCCATCGCGGGGTGCCCGACAAGGCCCTACCGCATCGCACCATGAAGGAGAACAATTGCCGGACGGCACCGGCGGGTGTGACAAAAGAAGAGAAATTTTAATAAGAACCAGGGCCGTATTTTATTCTTCCTCCGGTCACACCGCGTAGCCTTACCCTCGCTTTATCGCATGCAATGGAACATTCTCAACCCGGCAAAAGCGCATATGAGACGATGCGCCAAATCTAAAAGCGAGTGAGGAGTGCCAGCCCATGCACGGCCCGGCACTCCCGACAACTCAACCGCGCAGCGTGCCACCGGTCGCTTTGGCAACCGCTGCCACGATCTTCTGGCCGATCGCCTCGATCTCCTCCTCGGTGAGCGTGCGGTCGGTCGGCTGCAGGGTGACGCTGATGGCCACCGACTTGCGGCCTTCGCCCACCCCGGCGCCCTCGTAGACGTCGAAGACGCCGACATCCTTGATCAGCGACTTCTCCGCCCCCTTGGCGGCGCGGACGATCTTGTCGGCCTCCACGGCGCGGTCGACGACGAAGGCGAAGTCGCGCTCCACCGGCTGGAAGGCGGACAGCTGGACCAGCGGCTTGGCGGTGCCGCCCTTCTTCTTCGGCTGCGGCACGGCATCGACGAACACCTCGAAGCCGACGACCGGGCCCTTCACCTTCAGCGCCTCCAGCACCGCCGGGTGAATCTCGCCGAAACGGGCGAGCACCGTGGGGCCGAGGCGGAACACGCCGGAGCGGCCGGGATGGTACCAGTCCGGCGCGTCCGTGGTGACCTGCAGGTTCCCGGCCGGGGCGCCGCACGCCTCCAACACCGCCAGCGCATCGGCCTTGGCGTCGTACACGTCGACGCCGCGCTGCTTCACCGACCAGTGGCGCGGCACCGCGTCGCCCGAGCGGATGCCGGCGGCGACCAGATCCTGGCCGGACGGCGTCTCGTTGCGGTACGCCGGACCGACCTCGAACAGGCCGACGTCGGGGTAGCCGCGGTCGGCGTTGCGCCCGGCCGCCTGGATCAGGTTGGCGAGGATGGACGGGCGCATGACGTCCAGGTCGGCGCTGATCGGGTTGACCAGGCGCAGGCCGGCCGGGATCTCGCCGAACAGGCCGGCGACCTCGGACGACATGAAGGACCACGTCACCGCCTCGAACAGGCCGCGCGCGGCGAGGCTGCGGCGGGCGGTCATGGCGCGGCGCTGGCGGGCGTTGAGCGCCGGCTTGGTCACCGTGCCCTCGCGCACCATCGGCGTCGCCGGGATGGCGTCGAAGCCGTTGACGCGCAGCACCTCTTCCACCAGATCCGCCTCGCCGTGCACGTCGGCGCGCCAGGACGGCACCTCCCACGTGGTGCGGTCGGCCGCCTCTTCGGTCTTGCGGAAGCCCAGCGCCTCAAGAATGCGGGACTGTTCCGCCACCGGAACGTCCACGCCGCCGAGGCCGGCGACGCGGCCGTGGCGCAGCGTGAGGGTGCGGCGCCAGTCGGGCTCGACACCCGCGACGACCAGTTCGGACGCCTCGCCGCCGCACAGCTCCAGGATCAGGCGGGTGGCGCGCTCGACGCCCTGGATGACGGCGGCCGGATCGACGCCGCGTTCGAAGCGGTAGCGGGCGTCGCTCTCCACGCCCAGGCGGCGGCCGGTGTGCGCCGTGCGCACCGGGTCGAACAGCGCCGCTTCCAGGAAGACGTTGACCGTCGTCTCGGTGCAGCCGGTCTCCTCGCCGCCGATGATGCCGCCCAGCGATTCCGCCTTCTCGTGATCGGCCACAACGGTCATTTCGGTATCGAGATCATACTCCTTGCCGTTCAGGGCATGGAGCGTCTCGCCCGGCCGGGCCATGCGCACGACGATGCCGCCCTTGACCTTGTCGGCGTCGAAGACGTGCAGCGGGCGCGCCACGTCGAAGGTCATGTAGTTGGTGATGTCCACCAGCGCCGAGATGGGACGCAGGCCGATGGCCAGCAGCTTGTCCTGCATCCACTTGGGCGACGGACCGTTCTTCACGCCGCGGATGGTGCGGCCGACGAACATCGGGCAGGCGTCCGTGCGTTCGATGGCCACGTCCAGCGGGCTTTGGAACGTCCCCGGAACGGGTTCTACATCTCCGCTACCGAATTTAACGTGCCCAGACACGCGAGTGGCAGAGAGTAAAACTCGGCCGCTGTCAGATGTCGCAATCGACGACCCACCTCTTACTTCTTTCAGCGGTTTCAGCGTGCCCAGACCGGCGGCGGCGAGGTCGCGGGCGATCCCGCGCACGCCGGCGCAGTCGGCGCGGTCGGGCGTCAGGCTGATGTCGATGACCGGATCGGCGAGGCCGGCGTATTCGGCGAAGGGCGCGCCGACCGGCGCGTCCTCCGGCAGCTCGATGATGCCGTTGTGCTCGTCGGACAGCTTCAGCTCGCGCTCCGAACACATCATGCCGTTCGACTCGACGCCGCGGATGACGCCCTTCTTCAGCGTGATGTCGGACCCGGGGATGTAGGTCCCCTCCGCCGCGAAGACGCCCGTCAGGCCGGCCCGCGCGTTCGGCGCGCCGCAGACGACCTGCAGGGTCTCCTTGCCGGTGTCGACCATCAGGACGCGCAGCTTGTCGGCGTCCGGGTGTTTCTCAGCCGAAATGACCCGCGCGATGCGGAAGGCGGCCAGCTCCTTGGAGCGGTCCTCGACGCCTTCGACTTCCAGGCCGAGCGCCGTCAGCGTCTCGACGATGCGGTCGAGCGAGGCGTCGGTGTCGAGGTGGTCCTTCAGCCAGGACAGCGTGAACTTCATGGGATCGGACTCCTCGTCTTCAGCGGGTCAGGCCCTGGGCCAGCGACGGCACGTCGAGCGGCACGAAGCCGTAGTGCTTCAGCCACCGCAGGTCCGCCTCGAAGAAGGTGCGCAGGTCGGGGATGCCGTACTTCAGCATGGCGATGCGCTCGATGCCCATGCCGAAGGCGAAGCCCTGGTAGCGCGTGGAATCGACGCCGCAGGCCTCCAGCACGTTCGGGTGCACCATGCCGCAGCCGAGGATCTCCAGCCAGTCGCCGAAGTTGCCCAGCTTCAGCTCGCCACCCTTGCGCGAGCAGCCGATGTCCACCTCCGCCGACGGTTCGGTGAAGGGGAAGAAGCTGGGACGGAAGCGCAGCGGCAGGTCGTCCACGTCGAAGAAGGCGCGGCAGAAGTCGATCAGGCAGCCCTTCAGGTGCCCCATGTTCGTCGTCTCGTCGATGACCAGCCCCTCCACCTGATGGAACATGGGGGTGTGGGTCATGTCGTAGTCGGAACGGAAGGTGCGGCCGGGAATGATCACGCGGATCGGCGGCTTTTCCTTCAGCATCGTGCGCACCTGCACCGGGCTGGTGTGCGTGCGCAGCAGCATCTTCTTATCGCCGGAATCCGGCAGGTAGAAGGTGTCGTGCATGTCGCGCGCCGGGTGGCCGGGCGGGAAGTTCAGCGCCGTGAAGTTGTGGAAGTCGTCCTCGATGTCGGGACCGTCGGCGACGGTGAAGCCCATCTCGGCGAAGATGGCGACGATCTCATCGATCGTCTGGCTGATCGGGTGGATGCGCCCTTCGACCTCCGGACGGACGGGCAGCGTCACGTCGATGCGCTCCGCCTCCAGCCGCGCCGCGAGCTGCGCCTGGGCGAGGTCGGTCTTGCGCGCGTCGATGGCGGCCGCGATCTCGTCCTTCAGCGCGTTCAGCGCAGCGCCCCGCTCGCGCCGCTCGTCCGGCGACAGGCCGCCCAGGTCCTTCATCAGCGCGGTGATGCGGCCCTTCTTGCCGAGCGCGGCCACGCGCACCTCGTCCAGCGCGGCGAGGCTGGGCGCGTCGTTCACCAGCGTGAGCAGTTCGTTCTTCAGCGCATCCATTTCTCAGATCCCTGGATCGCAATGAAAAAAGGAGCCGGCCCCCGAGGACCGGCTCCCTTGTCTTTTCAGGCGTCGTGACCCGCGCAAGCGGATCAGGCGGCCTTCGCGGCGAGAGCGGCCTGGGCGCGGTCGACCAGGGCCTTAAAGGCTTCCGGCTCGCGCGCGGCCAGATCGGAGAGCACCTTGCGGTCCATCTCGATGCCGGCGAGCTTGATGCCGTTGATGAAGCGCGAGTAGGTCAGGCCGTACTGGCGGACACCGGCGTTGATGCGCTGGATCCACAGGCCGCGGAAATCGCGCTTCTTGTTGCGGCGGTCGCGGTAGGCGTACTGAAGCGCCTTCTCGACCTTCTCGATCGCAATGCGGAAATTCTTGGAGTTGCGGCCCCGATAGCCCTTGGCGAGCTTCAGGATCTTGCGGTGACGGGCGTGCGTGGTGACGCCGCGCTTGACACGAGCCATGGTTCAGTCCCTTCCGATCAGGCGTTGCGCAGCCAGTTCTTCAGCACGATGCGACCATCCGGCTCCGCCAGGGTCATCATGCCGCGCGCATTGCGCTTCATCTTCGGGCCCTTCGAGCTCAGGCAGTGGCGCTTGTAGGCCGCCTGGGCGCGGACCTTGCCGCTCGCGGTCACCTTGAAACGCTTCTTGGCGCCGCTCTTCGTCTTCAACTTGGGCATTTTCGATCCTCAAGTCAGGGTTCGTACGTCATGACGGGTGGGCATGCCCTGGGCACCACGGCCCAGCCTCGCCGCCATGTGGAGTGCGCGGTTATACGCGCCGCAACACCGCAACGCAAGCGGAGTCGTCGAAGCACCCGGCATGGCGGAAATGCAGCCCCGCGCGTATATTCGACGGTACAGCCGAGAGGACCGGGCATGGGCAGCGTCTCCTTCACACCCGACCATTTCCTGGTGAAGTTCCGCCGCGCCGTGGAAGAGGCGTTCGGCGACAAGGTGGAGCGCGTCGTCCTCTTCGGCTCCCGCGCCCGCGGCGACGCCCACCCCGACAGCGACTGGGACGTGGCCGTGTTCCTCAAGGAGGGAGCAGGCGAGTGGAAGACGTTGAGCGCCTTATCGGAAATCGCCGGAGAGATCGGCTGGGCGAATGAAGAACGGTACATTCAGCCCGTTCCCTTGGACGCATGTCAGACGAACAGGAGTTTGGAGCTTCGCCGCCACATCCGCGAAGAAGGGATCGAGGTGCCGAGGGCATGAACCCGGAAGCGTCGGAAATCCTGGACAAGGCGTTCCGCCAGATCAAAGCCGCCGCCATGCAGGATGTCGCGACAACCGCTGGCGCGGCCGCCCACCTTTCATACTACGCCATGTTCCGCGCCGCGCGTGCCGTGCTGCTCGACACGCACGGCACGGTTTCGTCGAAGCATGGAAGCGTGCATACCGGCTTCGACGCGCTTGTGCAAAGCGAGGGCGACGATGTCCGTCGCCATGCAATGGCGTTGCGGAAGGCCTACAGCGCCCGACTGATCCAGGATTACACGACGGAGGATGTGTCGCCCGAAGCCGCTGCGGAACTGATTGCCCTCGCCGTCGACTTCGTCGCGTGGTGCGCCCGTCGCCTGGGTGCCGAGCCGCCGCCCCCTAACGCAGATCCTTGAACCGCTCCGTCGCCTGCACCAGGGCGGCGCGGATGCCCGGCTCCATGGCGCTGTGGCCGGCGTCGGGAACAATGCGGTAGTCGGCTTCGGGCCAGGCGCGGCGCAGTTCGTCGGCGGTGGCGATGGGGCAGACGATGTCGTAGCGGCCCTGCACGATGACGGCGGGCAGGTGGCGGATGCGGCCGACGTTGCGCAGCAGCGCGTCCTCCGGCGTGAAGGCGTTGGCGCGGAAGTAATGCGCCTCGATGCGGGCGAGGCCCAGGGCGTGGTTGTCCTCGCCGCTGGCGGCGATCAGCTCGGGCGAGGGCAGCAGGGAGGAGCAGGCGCCCTCGTACACGCTCCACGCCCGCGCCGCCGCCATGCGCACGGCGGCGTCGGGCGAATCCAGGCGCTTCCAATAGGCTTCCAGCAGGTCGCCGCGCTCGGATTCCGGGATGTGCCCGGCGAAGGAGGTCCAGGCCTCCGGAAAGATCACCCGCATGTGGTAGAGGAACCAGTCGATCTCCGGCCGGCGCATCAGGAAGATGCCGCGCAGGATCAGGCCCAGGCAGCGGTCCGGATGCGTCTGCGCATACGCCAGCGCCAGCGTCGAGCCCCAGGAGCCGCCGAACAGCAGCCAGCGCTCCACGCCCAGGCGCTGGCGCAGCACCTCCAGATCCTGCACCAGCAGCTCGGTGGTGTTGGCGCGCACCTCGCCCAGCGGCGTGGAGCGGCCGGCGCCGCGCTGGTCGAGGATGATGATGCGGTAGTGCGCGGGGTCGAAGAAGCGCCGGTGCGTCGGCGAGGCGCCTGCCCCCGGCCCGCCGTGCAGGAACACCACCGGCACGCCGCGCGGGTTGCCGCACTGCTCCCAATAGAGGGTGTGCAGCCCGTCCACAGGCAGCATGCCGGTCTGGAAAGGCTCGATGGGCGGGAAAAGCTCGCTGCGGGGCATGGAGGCGTCCTGTGGTGGGCGCACGGAGTGTAGGGCGGCAACAACCGCCCGCCAAGAGCCGCGCCGCTACTCCGCCTTTCGCCCGGCCATATGTCTCAGGTAGGCGAGGATCAGGTCGATCTCACGGTCGCTCAGCATCTCCTCGGTGAATGCGGGCATCTGCTGACCCGACCACGCGCGCACCGAGCGGCTGTCGCGGATCAGCCGCTTCAGCGCGTGCGGCTGCAGGTACTCGGTCGGGTTCATGGGCAGATTAAGGTCGGGGCCCATGCTGCCGCTGCCCGCACGGTTCAGCGTATGGCAGGTCATGCACTGGGTGACGAACAGCACCTGCCCGGCGCGCACCGGGTCGGCGGCCGGCAGGGACGCGTCGACGGCCAGCTGCGGCCAGCGCTTGGCCGGCGACTCGGCGCTGCCCAGGCGCGCCATCTGGTAGGGCCATTGTTCGGAGCGGATGCCCGACGCCGCCGGGTTCACCCAAACCATGTAGAAAGGCCCGGCCGACGCGCCCTTGCCCGGCAGGTTCGGCCAGGGGGCGTCCGCCGGTTCCACGGCCACGAAGGCGACGGCTCCGTTCCCATCGGTGCTGCACACCACGTCGGCGCGCAGCTGCGCGACGAAACCGTCGGTCGCCACCGCCTCCAGCACGCTGTCGGACGGCAGCTGGTCGGCGGAGACGAGATTGCCCACCGGCACCGCGCGGTAGGTCATCGCCCGGCCGTAGGCGACGTCGTGCGGGATCTGGACGGTCACCGCGTCCGGCCGCGCCAGCAGGGCGGTGCGGGTGAACGTGCGCTCCGTCCCGCCAATGGCGATGGTCAGCACCGGTTCGGCGGCCCACGCCGGCAGTGCGGCGGCCAGCGTCAGAAGAAGGGCGGCAATCCAGCGTGCGGTCATCCGTCGGTGTCCTCGTCGTCCTCAGCCTGTTCCGGTGCTCCGCTCTTCTTCGGGGCGGGTGCGCACTCCACCCGTTCGATCTGCTCGGGGTGGGTGGCCTCGATCATGGGACCGTTGCGCTCCGTGATCCAGCCCCGAACGCGCAGCACACAGCCGGCGAAGGACAGCGGGTCGATCAGCGCGCGGGCGAAGGCGCGCGCCGCGTCGCGGCCGACGCGCACGGTGACGTCCGTCCGCCAGTCCTCGCCGTAGTTCAAATAGATCTGGTCGCGCACGCGGGCGGCGTGCAGCACGCGGCCCTCGACGATCTGGAAGCTGTCGCGGTCCCGCCGCAGCTCGGCCGGGTCGGCCGGGCGCACGGCGTAGACGCGGGTGCGCCAGATGCCCCGCTGGACGGTGCGCGCCTCGGCCTCCGCCGCCAGCATCTCGGCGGCGCGCTCGCGCGCGTCCGGGCGGGTGTGCACGCGGGCGAAGCCGCGTTTCAGCAGCGCATCCTGCAGCCACGTGCCGTCGTCGCGCAGAACCAGCGCCAGCACCCGGCCGTAGCGGTCCGTCACCGCCGAGCGCAGTTCCACCGCGCGGCCCAGCGCCAGTTCCGCCAACGCCTGCGTCGCCCCTTCGGCCAGCGGCCAGCGGCGTTCCTCCGCACGGCCCGGCGGCGGCTTGGCCGCCTCGATGCCGGCCAGCCGCACCGTGCGCCCGTCGTCCAGCGTCAGCGTGTCGCCGTCCACCACCGACGCCACGCGCGCGCCGGCCGCCTGCGCGGGCCACGCCGCGAGCAGGAAGAGCAGCAGCGGAACAATCCGCCCCGTGCCTGAGTTCATCACCGGTGGAGGTCCACCAAAAGGCCAAACCCCAACCGGTATGCCGCCCATGTCCGCCCACCGCAAGCCCCTGCTCCGCCCCCTGCGCGGCATTGCCGCCGCCCTGCTGGCCATCACCCTCGCCTTCACGCCCGTGTCCGGCCACGCCCAGTTCTCCCTGGGCGGATCGGAGGAGGCCCTGGGCGCGCAGGAGCATCCGAAGATCGTCGCCCAATACGGCGGCGAGTACCGCGACGCCAAGGTGCAGGACTTCGTGCGGCGCATCGGGTTGCGCCTTGTCCAGGCGGCGGGGGCGACGGACCAGAACTGGACCTTCACCGTGCTGGACAGCGACGTGGTGAACGCCTTCGCCCTGCCCGGCGGCTTCGTCTACATCACGCGCGGCCTGTTGGCGCTGCCCAAGGACGAGGCGGAGGTGGCCGGCGTCATGGCACACGAGATCGGCCACGTGCTGGCCCGCCATTCCCGCCAGCGCATGAACCGCGGCGCCATCACCAGCCTGCTGGCCGCCGGCTTGGGCGCCGTGCTGGGCAGCCCGGAGATCGCCCAGGCGCTGAACCTCGGCGGCACCGCGCTGCTGGCCAAGTACTCGCGCGACCAGGAGTTGGAGTCCGACCGCATCGGGGCCGAGCTGCTGTCCAAGGCCGGATACGACCCCTTCGCCATGGCCACCTTCCTGCAGACCATGCTGCGCTACAGCCAGTACGAGGGGCTGCGCAAGGGCAAGGAGGCGGAGGACGGCTATGATTTCTTCGCCACGCACCCGCCCACCGGCGACCGCGTCGAGCGCGCGGCGGAGCTGGCGCGCCGCTTCCCCCAGGGCGGGGCACGCCCGGCCGACACCTACGCCGCCGCCGTCAACGGCATGATCTACGGCGACAGCCCGGACAACGGCTTCGTGCGCGGACAGGAGTTCATCCATCCCAAGATGGGCTTCCGCTTCACCGTGCCGCGCGGCTTCAGCTTGCTGAACGGTGCCGACCAAGTGGTGGCGCAAGGGCCGGGCGGCGTCATGATGTCCTTCGATGCCGGCCCGTCCCAGGGCGTGCGCGACCCCGCCGCCTACGTGACGCAGGTGTGGGGCCGGCAGGCGCGGCTGCAGGGCGTGCGGGCGATCACGGTGAACGGCCTGCCCGCCGCCACGGCGGTGACGCAGGGCGAGACCGAGCAGGGCCGCGTCGACGTGCGGCTGGTCGCCATCCGCGACGGCGACGCCATGTACCGCTTCACCTTCCTCAGCCCGCCCGGCGCGTTGAACCGTTACGATCAGGCGTTCGAGCAGACGGCGGCGAGCTTCCGCCGCCTCGCCTCCGGCGAGGCCGGCCGCCTGCAGCCGCGCCGCATCCGCGTGGAGACGGTGCGCCCCGGCCAGGAGGTCGAATCCTTCATCAGCCGCATGCCCGGCGAACCCTACGCCGAGGAATTGTTCCGCATCATCAACGACGTCCCGCCCGGCACACCCCTGCAGCCGGGCTGGACGGTGAAGGTGATCGGATAGCGGGGCCGGTCGACGTTGGGCTTTCGGTTCCGCCTCAACCCACGGGCTTCTTGCGTCGGCGATGCGCCGCTCTCTTGGGTGCCGAGTCCTTAATATTGACAATCATCCCATGCCCGGCGCATGATCGATGCGATCATGGGCACACGTGCGCCCGCACGCCGACAGGGATGGAACACAGAGGAGGCGCCGCGATGGCCATGAGGCCGGTGTCCCGATGAGACACCTGCCGGAAAGCTGTATCATTCGGTAACATTGAGTAACATTCGCCCGGCGCTCCTGGTCCGCCGCACGCCGGTCCCGAATGCAACACACCGCCGAATCCGTTGCATGGTGTTGCATCCGGTTGCATTCGCCCGGCGCCGCCAGCCCACTCACTCGCACCCGCTCACGCGGACCCGCTCACTCCTCGCCGTGCAGGCGCTCCACGGCGCGGCGCTCGCGCTTGGTCGGGCCGTACGGTCCGATCGGACATGGCGATCCCTTTTCAGACGCGTCCGTGTCCGCCGGCAGACAGAAAAGGGATGATAGGGTCGTTCAAACGCCAAGTGGTTGCGGGCGCAGCCCTTTCCGCGGACGTGGAGGCCCCAACCAGGGCCGCCTCCATCGTCCTGCGGATCGGTCTGCCCGTCAAGGCGGCTTGATGAGCCCTTACTCAAGCCCCTCGAATAGGGCGGTGGACAGGTAGCGCTCGGCGAAGGACGGCAGGATCACGACGATCAGCTTGCCCTCGTTCTCCGGCCGCGCACCCACCTCCAGCGCCGCGGCCAGCGCCGCGCCCGAGGAGATGCCGACCGGCAGGCCTTCCAGGCGGGCCACCTTGCGGGCCGTCTCGAAGGCGCGCTGGTTGGAGATGCGCACCACCTCGTCGATCATCTTGGTGTTCAGGATGTCGGGCACGAAGCCGGCGCCGATACCCTGGATCTTGTGCGGGCCGGGCATGCCGCCGGACAGGACGGGGCTGTCCTCCGGCTCCACCGCGATGGCCTTGAACTCCGGCTTGCGGGCCTTGATCACCTCGGCCACGCCGGTCAGCGTGCCGCCGGTGCCGACGCCCGAGATCAGGATGTCCACCTTGCCGTCGGTGTCGCGCCAGATCTCCTCGGCCGTGGTGCGGCGGTGGATCTCCGGGTTGGCCGGGTTCTTGAACTGCTGCGTCATGAAGGCGCCGGGGGTGGAGGCCACCAGCTCCTCCGCCCGGCGGATGGCGCCCTTCATGCCTTCCGGCGCCGGGGTGAGCACCAGCTCCGCCCCCAGCAGCTTCAGCATCTTGCGCCGCTCGATCGACATGCTCTCCGGCATGGTCAGGATCAGCTTGTAGCCCTTGGCGGCGGCGACGAAGGCCAGCGCGATGCCGGTGTTGCCCGACGTCGGCTCGACCAGCGTGGACGTGCCCGGGGTGATCTTCCCCTCGCGCTCGGCCGACTCGATCATGGCGAGGCCGATGCGATCCTTGACGCTGGCGAGCGGGTTGAAGAATTCCAGCTTGCCGACGACCTGCGCCTTCACGCCGGCCTCCTCGGCCAAGCGCTTCACGCGCACGAGCGGGGTGGCGCCGATGGTGTCGACGATGCTGTCGTAGATCTTGCCGCGGAACTCGGGACCGGACATTGGTTCTACCTCCCGGTTACGTGAAATCGGTATGTTTCACACATTCTTATTGAAGCTTAGCCGCAACGACCTTCGAATCAAATGGTAAAGTCGATGCGGTCCTCGGTTTCGCTCTCCACGCCGGCGGCGCGGGCTCGCATGCAGAGATCCTCGATGGTCACCGATTCGAGGCGCTTCATGCAGTCTTCCTGCAGCTCGGTCCACAGCGGGCGCACCACCTTGTGGCCGAGGATGGAGCCGGCCGGTTCCTCAATGGGGTCGGTGGCCGTCTCCATGGCGCGCACGACACGCACAATCTCGCCGATGGTGATGCGCCGCCGCTCGCGCGCGAGGCGATAGCCGCCGCGCGGGCCGCGCACACCGGCCAGGATGCCTTCCCGCACCAGCTGCTGGAGCACCTGTTCGAGGTAGCGTTTGGGGATGCCCTGCCGGCGGGTGATCTCGCCCGACTGCACGGGCTCGGTCCCGGCGTTGTAGGCGATGTCCAGCACCGCCTCGATGGCGAACATCAGCTTCTTGGAGATGCGCAGCATGGTTCCGCTTCCTGGCTGAATTGGCCCGTCGAACCGAAGCCGCCCGTGCCCCGCGCGCTGTCGGGCAGGGTGGCGGCCTCGCTCCAGGCGATGCGCTCGTATCGCGCGATGACGAGCTGGGCGATGCGCTGCCCGCGCTCGATGGTGAAGGTCTGGTCGCCGTGGTTGATCAGGATGACGCCGATCTCGCCGCGGTAGTCCGCATCCACGGTGCCGGGGCTGTTCAGCACCGTCACCCCGTGCTTCAGCGCCAAGCCCGAGCGCGGGCGCACCTGCGCCTCGAACCCCTCGGGCAGGGCGATGGAGACGCCGGTCGGCACCAGCGCGCGGGCACCCGGCGCCAGCACCAGCGGTCCGGCGACGGCGGCCTGCAGGTCCAGTCCGGCGGCGTGCTCGGTGGCGTAGGCCGGGAGGGGAAGCCCTTCGGCGTGCGGCAGGCGGACGATGGGGATGCTGACGGTCACGTGGTCTTTCCCTGGAAATGGGCAGCAATGGTATCGGCGAGGCGCTGGGCGACGGCGTCCTTTCCCATGCGCGGCCAGTCCTCGACGCCATCGGCGCGGATCAGGTGGACGGCGTTGTCGTCGCCGCCGAAGGTGGTGGTGCCCAGCGACACGTCGTTGGCGACGATCCAGTCGCAGCCCTTGCGGGCGCGTTTGGCGCGCGCGTACTCAACCACGTCGCCGGTCTCGGCGGCGAAGCCCACCACCAGCGCCGGGCGCAATGCGCCGGAGCCGGCGACGGTGGCGAGGATGTCGGGGTTCTCGGTCAGCTCCAGGGCCGGCGGGGCGTTGCCGTCCTTCTTCAGCTTGCGCTCCGATTCGCCCTTCACACGCCAGTCGGCGACGGCGGCGGCGAAGACGGCGATGTCGGCCGGCAGCGCCTCCGTGCATGCCTTCAGCATCTCGCGGGCACTCTCGATGCGCACCACCGTGCAGCCGGCCGGGTCGGCCAGCCGGGTCGGCCCGCTGACCAGCGTCACCTCGGCGCCCAGCTTGGCGAGCGCCGCGGCGATGGCGTGCCCCTGCTTGCCGGAGGAGCGGTTGGCGATGTAGCGCACAGGGTCGATCGGCTCGTGCGTCGGGCCGCTGGTGACCAGCGCCCGCTTGCCCGCCAGCGGCTTCGGCGCTTCCAGCGACGCGAAATGCGCCGCGACGGCGTCGACGATCTCCATCGGCTCGGCCATGCGGCCGGGACCGAACTCGCCGCAGGCCATGTCGCCCTCGTTGGGGCCGACGCGGGTCACGCCGCGCTGCTCCAGCAACGCCATGTTGGCCTGCGTCGCCGGGTGCAGCCACATGCGCACGTTCATGGCCGGCGCCACCAGCACCGGCTTGTCGGTGGCGAGCAGCGCCGTGGCCGCAAGGTCGTCGGCCATGCCGGCGGCCATGCGGGCCAGCAGGTTGGCGGTGGCCGGCGCCACCACCACGAGGTCGGCGCTGCGCGACAGCTGGATGTGTCCCATCTCCGATTCGTCGGTCAGCGACCACAGGTCCTGGTAGACGGTGTCCTCGGTCAGCGCCTGCACCGACAAGGGCGTCACGAACTGCGCGCCGGCCTTGGTGAGGATGGCGCGCACGGCGCAGCCCCGCTCGCGCAGGCGGCGGATCAGCTCCAGGCTCTTGTAGGCCGCGATGCCGCCGGCGATGACCAGCAGCACGCGCTTTCCGGCCAGATGGGCATGATCGTGCACGGGGATGCCTCGGGCGCTTGCGCAGTTGATCTTGTAGAATTCAGATATTCCAACACGCCGCCCGGGACAAGCGCCGCGACGCACCCATGCGTTTCGGACAAGCGGTTTGCGCCGGCCGCCATGGTTTTGTGAAAAGCTTGCACGCCGCGCGCGCGGTTCATCGCTGGCGCAACGGCAAGGAACACCGTATTTTGAAACCAGCCATGGACATCGACGGACCATCATGGTTTCCGGCACCACAACCGTCCTTCTCGTCGAAGACACGCCGTCGCTGGCGCGCGTCTATGCCGAGTATTTGAAAAAGGAAGCGTACACCGTCGTTCCGGTCGAGACCGGGGCGGCGGCGCTGGAGGCGTTGTCGGACGGTGCGCCGAAGATCGTTCTGCTCGACCTCCAGCTTCCCGACATGCACGGGATGGAGGTGCTGAAGCGCGTGTCCGAACAGGGGCTGCCCTGCGCCGTGGTGGTCATCACCGCGCACGGCTCGGTCAACCTGGCGGTCGAGGCGATGCGCTACGGCGCCTACGATTTCCTGGTCAAGCCCTTCACGGCCGAGCGGCTGGTGGTCACCGTGCGCAACGCGGTGGAGCGGCTGCGGCTGGCGCAGATCGTCGAGACCTACCAGAAGGATCTGGGCCGCACCCGCTACCACGGCTTCATCGGCTCCTCGCTGGCCATGCAGGCGACCTACCGCATCGTCGACAGCGCGGCGTCGTCCAAGGCCACGGTGTTCATCACCGGCGAATCGGGCACCGGCAAGGAGGTCTGCGCCGAGGCCATCCACCGCCAGAGCCCGCGCCGCGACCGGCCCTTCGTCGCCATCAACTGCGGGGCCATCCCCAAGGACCTGATGGAGAGCGAGATCTTCGGCCACGTGAAGGGCTCCTTCACCGGGGCGGTGTCCGACCGCGAGGGTGCTGCGGCGCGCGCCGACGGCGGCACGCTGTTCCTGGACGAGATCTGCGAACTGGCGCCCGACCTGCAGACCAAGCTGTTGCGCTTCATCCAGACCGGCACCTTCATGCCGGTCGGCACCAGCAAGGTGGAGAAGGTCGACCTGCGCATCGTCTGCGCCACAAACCGCGACCCGCTGAAGGAGGTGGAGGAGGGGCGCTTCCGCGAGGACCTGTACTACCGCCTGCACGTCATCCCCATCCACCTGCCGGCTCTGCGCGAGCGCGACGACGACGTCATCGAGATCGCCCGCCACGTGCTGGCCGAGTTCGCGCAGGAGGAAGGCAAGGGCTTCCACCGCTTCAGCCCGGAGGCGGAGCAGATCCTGCGCCTCTACCACTGGCCGGGCAACGTGCGGCAATTGCAGAACGTGGTGCGCAACATCGTCGTCCTACACGACGGCGAGGTGGTGACGCCCGACATGCTGCCGCCGCCGCTGGCGCCGCAGCCGGCCCCCGTCTCCGCACCCGCGGCGGCGGTCCTCGCCGCACCAGGCGGCCGGCGGGAGATCAAGCCGCTGTGGATGGTGGAGAAGGAAGCCATCGAGGAGGCCATCGCCGCCTGCGACGGCAACATCCCCCGCGCCGCCGCCCTTCTAGGCATCAGCGCGTCGACCATCTACCGCAAGCGGCTGGCCTGGGAAGCGGAAGGAAAGCTGTAGAGCTTGGCATTCCGTCCAAACCACCCAAGACGATTGAAAGTCTTGACAGCAGAATCACTTGGGCCTCGGTCGTATTTCTTTGCGACAGATAGCGCCCCAATGGACATATCCCCTCATTTCGGCTTGCCGGTCGGGGATTCGCGGGGCTAGCCTCAGGACACGTTGTCTTTGGTAACGCTTGGCCGGCGCACCACGATCGGGTGCGACCGCCGCCGGGCCTCCCACCATCGATACGCCCACCACAACGGCCGCACCCTCCGGCCGCGCGGGTCCACCCGCGCGACAGCCGAACTGCGCCCGCGACGACCACCGACCAAGGAGCAAGGAGTCCGCTCATGGCCACCGGCACCGTGAAATGGTTCAACACCACCAAGGGCTATGGCTTCATCGCACCCGAAGCGGGTGTGAAGGACGTCTTCGTCCACATCACCGCCGTCCAGCGGTCCGGCCTGCACGGCCTGACGCAGGGCCAGAGGGTCCAGTTCGAGGTCGCGCGCGGCAACAACGGCAAGGACGCCGCCGTCAACATCAGCGTCACGGGGTGACGTTCCCCCGGAAGGCGTAGGTTGGGCCAAGCGCCAGCGCGGCCCAACATCCCCCTCATTCCCCCTTCCACAACCCGCGACCGCGGTAGGCTTCGGCCATTTCCTGCACCAGTGCCGGGACGCGACGGCGCAGGGCATCGGCCTCGCCGGTGGCCCCCTCCCGGCACGCCCGTTCCAACTCGCGCGCGGCGGCGGACAGCAGCTTCGCCCCGAACGTCCCGGCCGTACTCTTCAGCGTGTGCGCCTCCTGCTCCAATTGCGTCAGGTTCGCCCCGGGGGCGGCAATGCGCGCGGCGCGCGCCTGCGTCTCCTCCACGAACTGGCGGATGACGTCGGGCAGCATCTCGGCGTCCAGATCCTCGGCCAGTTGGTCCAGCACCGCCGGATCCAGCGCATCGCCACCCGCAATGGGCGGGGCCGGCGGCACCGCCGGTTCGGCGGGCAGCCAGCGCGCCACGGTGTCCAGCAGGCGCGTGCGGTCGACCGGCTTGGCGACGTGGTCGTTCATGCCGGCGGCGAGGCAGCGCTCGCGATCGCCCTCCATGGCGTTGGCGGTCATGGCGACGATCGGCAGCGTGCCGGCCGGCGGCGGCAGCGCGCGCAACGCCCGCGTCGCCGTCAGCCCGTCCATCTCGGGCATGGCGATGTCCATCAGCACGAGGTCATAGGGCAGCGTGCGCGCCGCCTCGATCGCCTCCAGCCCGTTGGCGGCGACGTCCACCTGACAGCCGGCGCCCTTCAGGAAGGCGGTCGCCACCATCTGGTTGGTCGGGCTGTCCTCCACCAGCAGGATGCGCCGGCCGGCCATCTGCGGCGGCGGTGCCGCGGCGGGCGGCGGGCGCACCGGCTCGGCCGCGACTGGCAGGGCGCCCAGCGCCGTCAGCAGCCGCCCCTGGTGCGCCGGCTTGACCACCGCCGCAGCGATGCCCAGCCGCGCCCAGTCCATGACGTGGCCGATGACGGTCAGCAGCACGACGCGGCCAACGCCGGCGGCATGCAGCGCCTCGACCAGCGCCGTCAACCGCGCCTCGTCCATCCCCGGCACCACGCCATCGACCATCGCCGCGTCGAAGCGTCCGTTCCCCGCGACGGCCAGGAGGGCGGCGGCGTCCGCCGCTTCCGCCACCTCGGCCCCCCAGGAGCGGATCTGCGTGGCGAGCGTCCCGCGGCTGACCGCGTTGCCCTCGAACAGCAGGACGCGCCGCCCGGCCAGCGCCCCGACGCGGGACGGCCCCGCGGCGGCGTCCTGCTGCGGCTCCAGCGGCACCGTGAACCAGAAGCGGCTGCCCCGGCCGGGCGTGCTGTCGAAGCCGATGGCGCCCTCCATCACCTCGACCAGCCGGCGCGAGATGGCGAGGCCCAATCCGGTGCCGCCGTGCCGGCGCGACAGGTGGGGATCGACCTGCGTGAACTCGTCGAACAGGGTGTCGTGCGCCTCCGGCGGGATGCCGACGCCGGTGTCCGTCACCTCGAAGTGCAGCCACACGCGGCCATCCCCCGTGGCGTCTTCCCCGTCCCGCTCGGTCAGCGACACGGTGACGGCGACGCCGCCCAGGTCGGTGAACTTGACGGCGTTCCCGACGAGGTTCAGCAGCACCTGCCGCAGCCGCCCGGCGTCGCCGCGCAGCCCGGCCGGCAATCCGGCCGGCACGCAGGCGGCCAGCCCGATCCCCTTGGCGGTGGCGCGGGCGGCCAGCAGGTCCACCACGCTCTCCACCACGTCGACGAGGTTGAAGCTGTTGGCCTCCAGCGCCAGCTTGCCGGCCTCCATCTTCGACAGGTCGAGGATGTCGTTCAGGATGGCCAGCAGCGCCTCCCCCGACTCGCGCGCGGTCTGCGCGTAGGTGCGCTGGCTTTCCCCCAGGTCGCCGTCCAGCAGCAGCCCGACCATGCCCAGGACGCCGTTGAGCGGCGTGCGGATCTCGTGGCTGATCATGCGCAGGAACTCGGACTTGGCTTGGCTGGCCAGTTCCGCCTGCTCCTTGGCGAGGCGGAGTTGCGCCTCGGCGCGGCGATGCCCTGTGATGTCGTGCACCGACACCAGCGCCACCGGCCGGCCGCGATCCTCCACATAGCGGGTCTGTCCCTCGACGATGTAGCGGCTGCCGTCCGGGCGGATGCAGGTCAGTTCGAACGGCTCCTCGGCGCGCACGGCCAGGCGCAGGCGGCCCTTGTCGCGGTCCTCGGGGGCGATGAGGTCGACGATCGAGCGGCCTATCAGGTCGTCGTGGGCGTGGCCGGTCAGTTCGACCGCGGCGCGGTTGACATCGACAATGCGGCCGCCCTCGTGCACCAGGATGGCGTCGGTGGCGGCATCGGAGAGCTGGCGCAGCCGCTCTTCACTGGCGCGCAGTTCCGCCTCGACGCGGCGGAAGTCGGAGATGTCGTCATAGACGACCAGCACCGTGCGCGCGTCCATGCGGCGCGGCGTGATCTGCATGACGCGGCCGGTGTGCAGCAGGACCTCGACCGGCCGGCCGCTGTCCACGTCCACGGCGTCCCGCGCGCGCGTGGCCAGATCCTGCGGATCACCCGGGCCGAAGTCCCCGCGCCCGGCCAGGAAGCGCAGGAACTCCGCCACGGTCAGGCCGGGCTGCAGCAGTCCGTCCGGCAGCGCGAACATGGGGGCGAGGCGCGGGTTGCACGCCAGCAGCCGGTCGTCACGCCACACCGCCACGCCCTGCGGCAGGGTGGCGAAGCACGCCTCCAGCAGCGCCGACTTGTAGGCTAGTTCCTCCTCGCGCCGCTTGATCTCGGTGATGTCCGTGCGGATGCCGACGTAGCCGCCGTCGCTCATCCGCCGCTCGTTGACCTTCAGCCAGCGCCCGTCGGACAGACGCTGCTCGATCGGGCCGGCGGGATCGCGGTGCTGGCGCAGACGCTCGGCCACCCAGCGGTCGATGTCGGCGGGATCGGCGGGATCGCAGTCGGCGTACTGGCCGGACACGGCGCCGCGCCGCAGCACCTCCTCGAAGGGGACGCCGGGAACGATCGGGCCGGACAGGGCGTAAAGCTCGCGGTAGCGGGCGTTGCAGGCGACCAGCCGGTCGTCCGCGTCGTACAGCGCGAAGCCTTCGTTGACGGCGTCGATCGCCTCCGCCAGATGGCGGTAGGCGCCGGTGGCCCGCAACTCCGCCGCCTGCGCGGCACCACGCAGCCGCGACGCCTCCGCCGCCTCGCGCGCCAGCAGCATGACGAGCAGGCCGCCGGCCACCAGCGGAATGCCCATCTCCAGGAACGGCGACAGGGTGGACACCGCGGCGCTATCGGGAAAAGCCGCGAGGTGCCAGGCGCCATGCAGGACGCTGGTCAGGAGAAGCAGCACGGCCGCCGCGATGAGGCCCCGGCGGCGCCCGCCGGGAAGCAGGTGGTTCAAGGACAGGCTCCGGCCGCTGCGGCACGGCCCCAACCGCTGCGGCCGCGTCCGTCCGCCGCCATTATGGCCGGCTGGAGCCGGCGGCGACAACGTCCGTGTTCCCAACCGCTTCCCGATGCAGGCCCCGATGCAGCCGGCGCGTCGCCAGCCGCCGGCCAAGCGCGCCGTGCCGCGGCCCCAGCAGGGCCGCCAGCGCCAGCAGCAGGCCGGAGACGACGGCGATCATCCCGGCGGCGTTCAGCGAATGGTCGCCGCCCAGCCAGAACGGCCCGAACGCCGCCGCGACGTAACCGCCCACCGCCGCCGCCACGCCGAACAGCACGCTCAGGCCCAGCTGCGCCGACAGCCGGTCGGTCAGCATGCGCGCCGCCGCCGCAGGCGCGATCAGCATGGCGACGACGAGGATGGAGCCCACCGCCTCGAACGCGGCGATGGCCGTGGCGGCGGTCAGCAGCACCACGCCGGTGTTGACCAACCCCGGCGCCAACCCCAGCGTACCGGCCAGCGCCGGGTCGAAGGCGGCGATGGTCAGTTCCTTGTACAGCAGCGCCACGGCCGCGGCGCACACCGCCAGCACGGCCGCCAGCGTCACCACCTCGCGCGGCAGCGTCGCCCACACCGCGGGGTCGAGGAGGGAGGACCAGCCGGTGGGCGCCAGCCACAGGATGTCCTCCAGTTGGCCGTACAGCACGCAGTCGGCGTCCAGGTCCACGGCGCGCGCCGCCCCCTGCTCGATCAGCACCACGCCGGCCGCGAAGAACACGGTGAACACCACGCCCATGGCCGCCCCGGATTCCAGCCGGCCGTAGCGGCGGACACCCTCGATCAGCACGCCGGCCAGCGCCGCCGCGGCCAGCGCCCCGGCCATCATCGCCCAGGTGTCGCGCGTGCCGGCCAGCAGGAAGCCGCCGACGATGCCCGGCAGCACCGCGTGGCTGACCGCGTCGCCCATCAGCCCCTGCCGGCGCAGCACCAGGAAGTTGCCGACCAGTGCGCACGCCGCGCACGCCAGCACCGCCGCCAGCAGCGCCGGCAGGTCGAGCTGCAGGAAGTCCTGAACGTTCAGCGGCATGGCGCGCGCTCCTCCAGCAGGCGGACAAGGTCGGGCGGGAGGACGGCGTCGATCGGGTCGATACCCCAGTTGGCGTCGGCCGGCACCTGCGCCGGCGCCTCGGCCAGCAGCCGCTCCCACAGCCGCAGGTTCCGCTCCGCCGCGCGCGCCGCCACGTGCCCCCGCTCCGTCAGGCGGTCGCCGCGCAGCAGCCCCCGCGCGCGCAGCCACAGGGCCAGCACCGACGAGGGCGCCTCCGCCACGCCCGGCAGCAGCAGCCGGCGCAACGCGTTGCCCTCGGCAACCACGAGGCGCAGGTGCACGGTGCGCGCCGCCGTGGCCAGCAGGCCGCGCGCCGGGGCGAACAGGAAGCTGAACAGGAACAGCGCCCCCGCCACCAGCACGATGACGGCGCCGGCCGGCAGGTTGGGGAACAGTGCCGACAGCGCCGCCCCCAGCCAGCCGCTCAAGGCGCCGATCACCGCCGCGACCACCGTCATGGTGCCCAGCCGCTCGGTCCAGAAGCGGGCGGCGGCCGGCGGGATGATCAGCAGCGCCACCACCAGAACCAGCCCCACCGTCTGCAGCCCGATCACCGTGACCAGCGTCGCCAGCGCCATCAGCGCGATGTCCAGCCGCGCCACCGGCCAGCCCTGCCCGCCGGCGAAGCCGGCGTCGAAGGCGACCATGCGCAGCTCCTTGAACAGCAGGGCGGTCGCCGCCGCGGCCCCCAGCGCCAGCAGGCCCATGCCGACCGCCTCGCCGCGGCTCATGGCCGCCGTCTGGCCGAGGATGAAGCCCTTCAGCCCCGCCTGCCCACCCACCTCCAGCGCCTGGATGTGGCTGAGCAGCACCACGCCCAGCCCGAAGAACACCGAAAGCACGATACCGATGGCCGCGTCCTCGGTCAGGCGGGTGAAGCGCACGATGGCCTGCACCGTCAGCACGCCGATCAGGCCGCTGGCCACCGCCCCGCCCAGCAGCAGCGGCAGGGAACGCCCCGGCACCCCCAGCGCCACGCCCAGCAGGAACGCCGCGGCGATACCCGGCAGCGTGGCGTGGCTGAGGGCGTCGCTGATCAGCGCGCGGCGGCGCAGCAGCAGGAAGGTGCCGACCATGCCCGCCGCCAGCCCCAGCGCCGCCGTCCCGGCCACCACTACGGCGGTGTTGAAGCCGGCCTGGAGGGTGAGGATGCGCAATGCCTCGGCGCTCACCGCCCTCCCTCCAGCCGGCGGGCGCCGTAGGTGCGGGCGAGGTTCTCCTTGGTCATCACCTGCGCCACCGGCCCGGCCGCAACGATGCGGGTGTTGAGCAGCAGCACGTGGTCGAAGGTGTCGGCGACGGTCTGCAAGTCGTGGTGCACGCAGATCACCGTACGCCCGGCGGCGTCCAGGTCGCGCAGCACGTCGAGCACGGCGCGCTCCGTGGCCGCGTCCACGCCGGCGAACGGCTCGTCCATCAGGTAGAGCCGCGCCTCCTGCGCCAGCGCTCGGGCGAGGAAGACGCGCTGCTGCTGCCCGCCGGAGAGTTGGCCGATCGGCCGGTCGGCGAAGCCGGCCATGCCCACGCGCTCCAGCGCCGCCATCGCGGCGTCCTTGTGGGCGCGCGAGACGCGGCGGAACCAGCCGATCATGCCGTAGCGCCCCATCGCCACGACGTCGAGCGCCGACACGGGGAAGTCCCAGTCCACGCTTTCCCGCTGCGGCACGTAGCCGACCAGCCGGCGCTGCTTCGCCAGCGGCCCGCCGAACACCTCCACCCGGCCGGACACGGTGGGCACCAGCCCCAGGGCCGCTTTGATCAGCGTCGACTTGCCCGCACCGTTCGGCCCGACCACGGCGATCAGCCCGCGCGGCGGAGCGGTGTAGCTGACGTCCCACAGCACCGGCTTGCGGTGGTAGGCGACGGTCAGGCCGCGGATCGCCAGCGGCGCCGGCCCCACCAGCAATTCGTTCGGGTCGTCGGCGTCGGTGCCGGTGCCCGGCTTGCGCCACATGTACTGCATCGCCGCCCCCTCAACGCGCCGCCCCAACGTGTGATGCTAGGCGCAATTTTCCCTGGAACCCGCCGGCCGGGGCATCGCCGCCCAGCGCCCGCGCGATCGTCGTCACGTTGTGATCGATCATGCCGACATACGTGCCCTCGTACGTGCCCGGCGCGCCCATGGCGTCGGAGAACAGCGCACCGCCCAGCACCACCGTATGCCCGCGCGCCGCCGCGCCCTCGACCAGCGCCAGGACGTTGCGGTCGGACACGCTGGTCTCAGGGAACACCGCCGGTACCTTCCGCTCGGCCAGCAGCGCCACCAGCTCCTCGATGGTCTTCAGGCCGGCCTCGGATTCCGTGCTGATGCCCTGGATGCCGCGCACCTCGATGCCGTAGGCGCGGCCAAGGTACGTGAAGGCGTCGTGCGCGGTGATCAGCACCCGCGCGTTGGCCGGGACCGAGCCCAGAACCCGCCGGGCGTACGCGTCCAGTTCCCGCAGCTGCGCCGCGTACGCGTCGGCGTTGCGGGCGTACGTGCCGGCGCCGTCCGGGTCGGCGGAGGATAGGGCGTTGCGCGTCGATTCCAGCGCCTGCGCCCACAGCGCCACGTCCATCCAGACGTGCGGGTCGTGGTGCCCGGCGAACTCGGGCGGCGCGATCAGGCGTGCCTCGTCCACCCCCTCGGCCACGGCGATCACCGGCTTGCCGGCGGCCGACAGGCGTTCGAAGGCGTCGCTCATCTTGCCTTCCAGGCGCAGCCCGTTGATCAGCACCACGTCGGCGCGTAGCAGGCGCGCCATGTCGGAACGCGTCGGCTTGTAGAGGTGCGGGTCCACCCCCTCGCCCATCAGCGCCGCCACCTCCGCCCGGTCGCCGGCCACGGCGCGCGCGAGGTCGGCGACCATGCCGGTGGTGGCGACGACGGACAGCCGCTTCGCCGCCGCCGGCCCGGCGGTCAGCAGGACGGGTGCGACAATCAGCATCAGCAGCGCCAGCCGGCGCCAACCGCCAAAGAATGTTCCATCCGCGCGATTCTTCGCGGAAGCTGAACACATATTCATATTCATGGTCTTTCAGACTATCCCATCCGGTCGAAAGTAAACTGCCGTGGATGGTCTTGCGTTCCACAGAATATATGAAGCGCTCTCCGGCCCCGACAAGGCGATCACCGGCTGATGCCGGATCTTACCGGAACGCCGCCGCCGCGCTATACTGGCCGGCATGATCGTGCTGTTCACCGATTTCGGCCTGCATGGGCCGTACACCGGGCAGGTCAAGGCGGTCCTGGCGCGCGAGGCGCCGGGCGTGCCGGTCATCGACCTGTTCGCCGACGCGCCGGTGTGGGACCCGCAGCTTTCCGCCTACCTTCTGGCGGCCTACGCGCACGAGTTTCCGGCCGGCACCGTCTTCCTGTGCGTCGTCGACCCCGGCGTCGGCACGGAGCGCCGGCCGCTGGTGGTGGAGGCCGACGGGCGCCGATTTGTCGGCCCCGACAACGGCCTGTTCGAGCTGGTCCGCCGCCGCGCCGTGGACGTCAGCGCCGCCGCCATCGACTGGCGGCCCGCCCGGATGTCGGCCACCTTCCACGGCCGCGACCTGTTCGCGCCGGTGGCGGCCCGGCTGGCGCTGAACCGGCAGCCACACGCCACGCCACTGGACCCGCGGGACGTGGCCCGCCCCGACTGGCCGGACGACCTGCCTGCCGTCGTCTACATCGACGTCTACGGCAACGCCATGACCGGCCTGCGCGCCGCGGCGCTGCCGGAGGACGCGGTGCTGGTGGTGGGCGACGTCGCGGTGCCGCGCGGCCGCACGTTCGCCGACGTGCCGCCGGGCGGAGCGCTGTGGTACGAGAACTCCAACGGCTTAGCGGAAATCGCCGTCAACCGCGGCCGCGCCGACGACGACCTGGGTCTGGAGGTCGGCACGCCGGTGGAGGTGGAGTCGTGAGGGGATCCGCACGACGACCTTCTGGTTGAGCAGCGCCAGCATGGGCAGGTCGCTGGGCCGGTTGCCGTAACCCCAGGTCTCGCCCACCGGCCCGTTCTGCGCCAGCCAGGCACCGACACGCTCCGCTTTGTCGAGGCGCACGCAGTTGCCCGTGGCGAGCCGCCCGGTGAGCCGACCGTCCACCACCTCCATGCCCGTCGCCAGCACATCGTCCACCGGCAGCCCGTGCAGCAGCGCCGGCATGTAGACGTCCAGGGCACCGGTGGCGACCACCACCCGTCGCCCGGCGGCGCGATGGGCGTGCAGCGCATCCAGCGTGGGCTGGTACCAGCGCAGCTTGCGCGCCAACCGCTCCGCCGCCACGGCGGCCTCGGTCAGCGGCAGGCCGCTCAGCGTGCGCTTCAGCAGGATCGACTTGACCGAACCGCGGAAGTCGGCGCCGGGGCCACGCCCGCGCACGTGGCGGTGGCCGGCGGAGCGGATGGCGTCGGCGAAGGCCAAATGCGTGCGGCGTCGCCCGATCACCTCGGCGATGAACAGCGGGAGGCTGTCGCCGTGAATGAGCGTTCCGTCGAAGTCGAAAAAGGCCACACCGGGAGTCTGCATGCGCCGGAGGGTAGCAGATTCGCTGCCCCGCGCCACGTGACAACGTTCACGGGATCAGTGCAGCGACTGTTCGGGGAACAGTGCATCGTCCTCGTCGCCCAGGTCTCCATCGCCCAGGTCGCCGGCCATGCCCTCGATGCTCGCCTTCAGGGCGATGAGGAAGCCGAGGATCTCCGCCGTCTCCTGCTCCATTCCGTCGAGGCGGGCGTCGATGGCGTCGAACCGCTTGTTCAGCATCTCGGTCAGACGGTCCAGGCGGGCGAGGAGGGCTTCGTCTTGTCTGCTCATGGGCTGGGCCGGCACGATCGCTGTTGATGTCGACCTAAACTGGCCTTGGCCCGCCGCAACGCCCAGTCCTGCAGCGGTTGCACTCCGCAAGCGACGCGGGTGTCCCGCAACGCCGCCCAATGGCGCGTCCGGGAACCCCGTCCGGGTCAGCCCGGCTCGGCAGCCCCCGACCGGCCGATCGGCACGCCGTACAGCTCCAGCCGGTGACCGATCAGGCGATAGCCCAGCTCGCGCGCGATCATCTCCTTCAGGCGCTCCAGCTCCTCGTTGGTGAACTCCAGCACCTCGCCCGTCTGAAGGTTGATCAGGTGGTCGTGGTGCTCGTCCCGCTTCTCCTCATAGCGGGCGCGGCCGTCGCCGAAGTCCAGCCGTTCGATCACCTGCGCCTCTTCGAACAGGCGCATGGTGCGGTACACGGTGGCGATGGAGATGCGCGGGTCGATGGCGGTGGCGCGGCGGTGCACCTCCTCCACGTCGGGGTGGTCGGTCGATTCCGACAGCACGCGGGAGATCACCCGCCGCTGGTCGGTCATCTTCAGCCCCTTCTGGTGGCACAGGTCTTCAATGCGCGTCGGCATGCTCACCTCCCCTTTGCCCAGGAAGATAATGCGCCCGCCGACCATTCTCAAACCACAGTGTGGCAGTGGGTCTTTTTCCTTGGGGAATCTTGGCGACACCGCGACGGCGTGCCACAATTTGAAAACTTTTAGTTGTTGCATTTGCCGAGCTGCAACGAAGACGGAAGGTGAATGGACCATTGGCCGCCTTCGTGGATAGAAATCTTGTTTTTTCACTTCACGCCGATAGGCGCTGGACGCGATACACAATTGTATATACAATGTCCACGCTTAAGCCCTGATGGTTCTGACTGGCGGGGCACGGCTCCACCATTGGCGACTCGCCGTCTTCCGACCAACGAGCCCGCGCAAAACAGACGGCAACATGGAATCAACAGACTTTATATGGAACGAAGACAAAGAGAGAATCAACATTGTTAAACACGGCATCGACTTTGAAACGGCAACGGGCATTTGGGACGGCCTGATACTGCAGCGGATTGATAACCGTTTCGACTATGGCGAAACGCGCTTCGTCGCCTTTGGTGAGGTGGACGAACACGTGCTCGCCGTTGTTTACACGTGGCGAGGAGACGCTTGCCGGATCATCTCCGCACGAATGGCGAACAGACATGAGCGAAGAGCGTATCGTGAA
>Ga0196976_1000178_pt1 | contig 43170 bp, 46 predicted proteins | sample S3v_513CmetaG_FD_148644 | JGI IMG/M metagenome (GOLD analysis project Ga0196976, IMG submission 148644) | Soil microbial communities from Anza Borrego desert, Southern California, United States - S3+v_5-13C | ecosystem: Environmental > Terrestrial > Soil > Desert | place: USA: California... | reverse complement strand
GACTCTGGGAACACGCAGGCGAGACAGGCGGTTTCACCCGGTATGACGTTCATCGTGACGCCATAGGAGCCGACCGCGGCGGTGTAAATCCAGGGAACTGAAGTCGAAACGGCGTAGTCGTTCACGAGATATCGCGTTTCGAAATTGTCGGTGCCATCCAGAATCAGGTCCTTGCCGGCGAGGAGTTCCTCGACGTTCGAGGGCGTCAGGTCCGCGACTCTGGGTTCGACCGCCACCTCAGAGTTGAACAACTTTATTTTGTTGGCGGCTGCGACCGCTTTCGGGAGCGACTCGGAGGCATCCGCCTCGTCGAAAAGGACTTGTCTTTGGAGGTTGCTCGGCTCAACGTAGTCCCGGTCGATGACCGTGATGTGTCCGAGGCCCGCTCGGGCGAGGAGGGAGGAGAGAACGGACCCGGTGGCACCGCACCCTACGACCGCTACGCGAGAGGCTGCGAGCCGCCGCTGACCTTCAACACCGATGGCCTTGAAAAGAATCTGTCGAGAATACCGCTCGTCCGAGTTGTTAGCTGAGTTCATTGCTTAGACAAAGTATTATAGGGGCTACTACTTTCGTCGCTTAGTGTGACTGCCGGAGGCACTTGCGCGCGACGTTTTCGAGAAAGCCGGGTTTGCGACTCCAAATGTCCCGAGGCCGCGTCGTAAGTACAATCAGAGCTGATTGTCGAACACGGGAAACAGTGCAAAATCAGATTCGCTCTTCATAAACAGGGGTGAGGTGTTTTGCTTTCCAGGCGAAATCCTACTTTTGCCGTGATGTTTGTGGTCCTTGCGCTTGCCCCTGTGTCCCTGGCGCAACAAGGGCTGCCCACTCCGGGAGCGCCGCCGAATCCGGCGGCGGAAGTAAGCTCGGTGAGCCGAGTTCCGTCCTTACCTGCCTCACTGAATAGTTATGAAGGTCTTCGGATTGCGAACATCCGGCTGGATGGCATCGAAGAAGATCCCAAAGTGACAGCCTATCTGCGCGAATTGCTCGGTCAAACCGAGGGCGAACAGTTGAAGAGGCGGGAGCTGCGCAAAGGCATCCAGGCACTCTACGCGACGGGGCGCTTCTCCGATATCGAACTCCATGCGAGCCGGGGCACAAACGGCGAAGTAGCCCTGATCTACAGATTCACCGACAACAGGTTCATCGGCGCAGTGACAATGACGGGCGCACCCCGCCGTCCCACGGCGAACCAGTTGATAAACGCGACCAAACTGAACCTGGGCGAACTCTATACACCACAGAAGATTGAGGCGGCGGCCCGCAGCGTTAGAAACGTGCTAGCCGACGGCGGTTACTACAGAGCCGTGCTGACCAGGAAGGAGATATTCAATAAAGAATCCCGGGTGATGGATATTCACTTCTATGTGAGTCCGGGTGAGCCGGCCAGGGTTGGTGAGATCAGGCTTCAGGGTGCCGCCGGGTTCGATGTCGAAAAGTTCAAGGACATTTCAGGGCTCAGGCCCGGCGACGAGGTGAGCGGGGACGCGATTAACAAAGCCGTCACTCGGGTCAGAACGCATTACCAGAAGCAGGACCGGCTCGAAGCTCAGATCGCAATCGCGGCGCGACAGTACCATCCCGACACGAACACCGTTGACTATACTTTCGCGCTTGAGCGTGGCCCGACGATAGACATCCACGTGGAAGGGATGAAGCTCCGCCAAGGAATCCTGAAGCGGTACGTTCCAGTTTTTGAAGAGAACGCGGTGGATGACGACCTGTTAAACGAGGGACGGCGCAACCTTCGAGACTACCTCCAAACCAAGGGCTACTTCGACGTCCAAGTCGAGTTCAAGCGCGAGCGCGAACCAGGCCAGGACCACGAACACGTGATCTACGTGATTGACCGCGGAGAGCGACACAAGGTCATTGACGTCAGCGTAGAGGGAAACAGGTACTTCCCGGACGAGACAATTCGGGAGCGCATGACAATCCGTCCTGCGGGAGGGTGGCTGACTCGTGGGCGCTTTAGCCAGACGTTGCTCAGCCGGGACGTTGAGGCAATCGAGAACCTTTACAAAGCGAACGGTTTTCGCGACGTAAAGGTCACGACAGAGGTGCAAGACGACGTTGACGGCGAACGCGGCGACATGCGCATTGCGGTGCGTGTTCAGGAGGGTGCTCAGAGTCGCGTGAACGCCGTGGAGATTGCAGGCAATACGACGTTTTCAGATGAAATGCTTGCAGAGCTTCTCAATACGTCCGAAGGGCAACCGTTCTCAGATGCCTCGATGGCAACGGACCGCGATTCGCTGACGAATTTCTACTTTAACCGCGGCTTCCCGGACGTGCAGGTTGAGGCGACTGCACAACAGGCCGGTGACGATCCAACACGAATCAACACCCAGTTCACGATCAAGGAAGGCCGTCAGGTCTTCGTGGATGAGGTCCAGATCGGCGGGTTGGTGTACACGCGGCCAAATGTTGTGAAGCGCGAGTTTGAGGTCCACAACAAGGAACCACTGAGCCAGTCCGAGATGCTGGACACGCAGCGAAACCTCTACGACCTCGGCATCTTCAACGAGGTTGAGATGGCGGTTGCGAATCCGAGCGGTAACGCCAGGTACAAAGATTTGCTGTTCCAACTTCGCGAGGCCAAGCGCTGGACCTTCAATTACGGACTTGGATTCGAGTTTCAGCTAGGCGGAGCACCACGGGACATCACCGAGATCAATACAGCACCGGGACCCGGTGTGGACGTGCCAGAAAACTCGATTCCGTTCACTGACCGTCCGATCTCGTCGCTGACGGACAACCCCCCGACGGTGAGCCCGCGGTTCTCGTTTGAAGTGACAAGGCTCAATTTCCGCGGGCGCGACCATACAGTTTCCTTCAAAACGAACCTGAGCCGATTGCAGCAGCGGGGAGTGCTCAGTTATGAAGCTCCGAGATGGTTTGACAAGCCGAACTGGCTGCTGACGTTTACGGCGTTATATGACAACAGTCGTGACGTGCGAACGTTCGCCGCAGAACGGATCGAAGGTTCGGTTCAGGCAAGCCAATCGCTGAGCAGGGTGACAACTCTGCTTTATCGATTCCAGTACAGGCGCGTGAGTGTGGATCCCAACTCGCTTGCAATCAGCCCGGCGCTGATTCCGCTGCTTTCGCGTCCGGTGCGCGTCGGTATGCCCGGGTTCACGTACATACGAGACCGACGAGACAATCCGCTTGACGCACGGCGGGGCACCTACACGACCTTCGACTTCGGTCTGGCAGCAAAGGTGTTCGGATCGCAAGCAGACTTCTCGCGCTTCCTCGTACAGAACTCGTCGTACCACCCGATTCGCCGAAACTGGGTTATCGCCCGTATGACGCGAATCGGGGTTGCGGAGCCGTTCGGGAAGTTTGGAACCCTGAACGGGGACACGGTGGTCTCCGGTACCGATGCGATTCCGCTGCCGGAACGATTCTTTGGCGGCGGCAGCAACTCGCATCGTGGCTTTGCGCTGAACCAAGCCGGTCCTCGCGACACGACCACGGGCTTTCCGTTGGGCGGAAATGCGACATTCCTCAACTCCGTCGAGGTGCGTACTCCTGCTGTCGAGTTCCCATTCGTTGGCGAGAACCTCAGCTTCGTCCTGTTTCACGACATGGGCAACGTGTTTGAGAGCGGGCAGGAGATGCTGAAGGGCTTGTTCCGCCTGAAGCAGAGGAACGTGAGCGCGTGTCTGAACCAAAACACGCCGCAGTGCGATTTCGCTTACAACTCAATGGCAGTGGGCGTCGGAGCAAGATACCAGACGCCGATCGGTCCCGTGCGACTGGACCTCAGTTACAACCTCAGTCCGCCGAAGTTTCCGTTCTCCGTGCAATGCGCCCCGATTCCAACGGACGACAAAGGCGAACCGAAGAGGATCAACGGACCATGCGGCAACAGCGGGCCGGGGCCGCACCTTCCAGCCGGCACGCGGCTATTCCGCACCGGGACTTTGCGGGGCATAAACGTGTTCTTCAGCATAGGGCAGTCGTTCTAATGAAAAAGGTACTGGGCATTATTGCGATGTTCCTGTTCGCTGGTGCTTTGGTTGCCGCACAGCAAGCCGAAGTGCTCGACCGGATTGTGGCGCACGTGAACGACGGAGTTGTGCTGCTGAGCGAAGTTGACGAGGCCGTCCGCTACGAGGCGCTCGTAGAGGGGCGTCCGCTGGAGCGCGTTTCGAAACACGACGTCCGGGCGACGCTTGAACGACTGATTGATCAGGAACTGCTGCGGCAGCAGATGAACGGTACCGGCGCCGGCGAGGTCACACATGACATGGTGCACGCCCGGTTGCTTGAGATTCGGAAGGAGAGGGGCGCGGAAAAAGAAAACGAGTGGAGGGCTTTGCTATCCCGTTACGGGCTGGACGAGGCTGCCGTTTTCGAGCGCACTGCGGAGCAGATATCGATACTGCGCTTCCTGGATGTTCGGCTGCGACCCAATGTGCACGTGGACGTTGCCGCCGTGGATACGTACTACAAGGAAACGCTCCTTCCTGAACTGCGGAACAAAGGCATCACAGCCGAGCCGGACCGACGTGATGTCGATCCGAAGATCCGGGAGGTGCTTGTCCAGAAGCGTGTGGACGAGTTGCTCACCGCATGGCTCCATAACCTCCGCGAACAAAGCCGTATCGAGGTCGCAGAGTTCACCGACAACGCAAGCGCGAACCCGGAGATCAGTTCGAAGACGAAATGACCGCAGGTAAGGCCAACTCGGCAAGACGCAGGGTAGTGGTGCAGGCCTTCCTGGGCTTGGTTGTGCTCGGGCTGTTCGTGTTCTCCGCCTGGTATCTCACCAGTCCCAACTTCACCGATTGGGTACGCGGGCGTGTTGTGAGCCAGTTGGAGCGGGCCACAGGCGGGCGCGTGGAGATGAGAGGTCTTCAGTGGAATTTGTCGGAACTGGCGTTCGTAGTGGACGACCTTACAATCCACGGCCTCGAAGGTCCTGACGAGCTGCCCTACCTGCATGTGAACCGTTTGACCGCGCGCGCGAAGATCGTTTCGTTGTGGCAGCGCGACATCGGTCTGCATTTCGCCAGGCTTGAGCAACCAGTGTTCCACCTGATCGTGTATCCGGATGGAAGCACGAACCAGCCCACGCCCAAGGTACGGCGAGAGCGCGGAAAGACGCCTGTCGAGTACTTGTTCGATCTTACGGTTGGCCGCGCAGAGGTTCGTGACGGACTGTTCCTGCTCAACAATCGCCCGATCCCGATCGACTTTCAAGCGAACGATCTCCAGGCGAGCATGACGTTCGACCAGGCGGCGCAGAGATTCGATGGCATGGTTCAAACCACCAAACTGGACGTGAAGGTCAGAGACCTCCGTCCCGTCTCCGCTACGCTGGACGCGCGGTTCAGTCTGTTTCCGAAGAGACTGGCGCTGAACACGGTGAAGATTTCGACCGGTCGGTCTCAGGTCGAGGCAAGTGGATCGCTCGATAACTTCAGTTCTCCGGAACTGCAACTGAACTACACGGCCGCAGTAGATCTAGCCGAGTTCGGTGGTGTGACGCGACACACAGAGCTACGCGGCGGCAAAGCGGATCTCAACGGCAAAGGACGCTACAGATCAGCGAAAGACTTCGCAAGCATCGGGAGTCTAGCCCTCAAGAACCTTGCTTTCGCCAACGGGGTTGCGCGGCTATCTGGGACCGATATGGGGGCGAACTACTCGATAGACGCGAAGACGCTAGCGCTGGCCGACATAAAAGGACGGACACTCGGCGGCAGATTCAGTGGTGCGGCCACTGTCACGAACTGGAAGACGGGAAACGATCGCACAACGGACCCTGCTGTTGAACAGGGGACACTGAAGCTGAGTTTCCAGGAACTCAGTGTAGCCCGGCTGGCCGAAGCGGTTTCGACCCGTTCGCTGCCGCTCGGTCGGCTAAACGCGACGGGAATCGTCCAGGCGTCAGTTAATGCGAGGTGGAAGGGCTCACCGTCGAACGCGGTGATAGAAATCGTGGGCAGTGTTGTGCCGCCTGCACAGTCCAGCCCGGGACAGTTGCCGGTCCGTGCGCAGGTGCGCGGAACCTACCTGGCCCCGCAGAATGTGTTCGAGGTGGCGCAGGCTGAGATGGCCACGCCCAACAGTCGCCTGAGCGCGCGTGGAGCAATCGGCACTCGAAGAGCGAACCTTCGGGTCCTGGCCGAATCTTCGCACCTCGGGGAGTTTGCACCGGTCATCGCGGCATTGAGGCGGTCGGAAGCGATGCCGGTAGAGGTGAATGGTCGTGCTTCCTTCGACGGCGTACTAAGTGGAACTATCGGCTCCCCGACTGTGGATGGCCGTGTTCAGATTACGGACTTCACTTCCGGTCTGGCGTATGGACCACAGAATGCCGCCGCAGGACAGCAATCGCCGAAGACCATCCGCATGCATTGGGACCTCCTGTCGGCCTCGATTTTCTATTCGCCGACGCGACTCGCCATCCGGGACGGAGTGCTGAAGGAGAAGTCCGCGAAGGTCCATGTCGATGGAGCGGCGACACTCAAGCGCGGAGATTTCCTTGAGACTTCTCCGTTTAGCTTACATGTTGTCGCTCAGGGCGCCTCGATTGAAGATCTTCAACGGCTCGCTGGAGTTCAGTACCCGGTCACGGGCACTGCGAACTTCAACATCAACGTTAGCGGCACCCAGCGCGATCTACAGGGGAGCGGTAAAGTCGTCGGAACGAACCTGACTGTCTACGGAGAGCCAGTTCAGCAAGTGTCTTCGGATGTGCGGTTTGCTAACAGGGAAGTGCAACTCCGGAATTTTCAGGCGGCACAGAACGGCAACCGCATGGAAGGCTTCGGGGATTACAACCTGACGAACGGCGCATTCCGATTCAAGCTCGACGGGAAGTCCATTGACCTTGCGAGCGTTCGAAAGCTTCAAACGGGCTTCCCGGTGCGGGGCATGCTGACATTCAGTGCGACCGGTAGCGGTACGAAGGACGCGCCCTCGGTTGACGCCGACATCCAGTTGCGAAACTTAGTGGCTTCCGGCGAGCCATTGGGTGACATGAAAATCGACGCACTGACAAAGGGTGAAATCCTGACGTTAACCGCACGTTCCAACTTCAAGACTGCCGACCTGAGGGCAGATGGAACGGTTGTGTTGCGCGGTGACTTCCCGACCAAACTCTCGGTTCAGATGAAGCAGGTTGATGTGGACCCTGTGCTTCGGAGCGTGCTGAAAGGCCGCGTCACCGGGCACTCAGCGCTCGAGGGTTCTGTACAGGCCGAGGGGCCACTTCGCACGCCGCAGTTGATGAAGGTGAACGGCCTGATCCATCGTTTTGCCGTCGAACTGGAGAACATCGGTCTTCAGAATGACGGCCCCATCGAGTTCTCGATGGAAAACCAGGTGGCCAGAGTCAAGCGGCTTCGGATCGTGGGCGATGGCACAGCATTCACTGCATCCGGCAGCTTTGGTGTGGCGGGAGACCGCAAGCTGGATTTGGCCGCTCAGGGCCGCCTGAACCTGAAGATACTGCAAAGTATTAATCCGGACTTTGTCTCCTATGGTTCGCTGCGCTTGAATGCCCAAGTAGGTGGGACAATGGCGAACCCGGCAGTCCAGGGCGAGTTGAACATCTCCGATGCAGGAGTGAGCTACATCGACCTGCCGAACGGACTCGCTGAAATCAATGGGACGCTTGTCTTCAATGAAAACCGGCTAAACGTCCGCCAACTTACAGCGAAGACAGGAGGAGGAACGCTGAACGTAGGCGGATTCGTTGCGTATGGGCGCACAGTAGGTTTTAACATGCAAGCCAAAGCCCAGGACATCCGACTGCGCTATCCGCCGGGGATCAGCAGCATGGCGAACGGCGATCTCAGGCTTTCGGGTACGCTCAACAATGCGCTCCTGTCAGGCGACGTGACGATCACGAAGTTCGCGCTGAACCCGAAGTTTGACTTTGCCCTATACGTCGCGCGAAGCAAACAACCGCTGCCAACACCGGATCCAAAGTCGCTGTTGAACAACGTCAAACTCGACCTGCATGTAACATCCGCCCCGGGGTTGCAGGTGCAGACATCGCTGGCGAAGGTATCGGGCAATGTGGATCTGAACGTCCGAGGCAGCGCAACGCGGCCAGCGGTGCTGGGACGCATCAACATCCTCGAAGGCGACGTGTTCTTCAATGGCACGAAATACCACGTCGAGCGCGGCGATATTCTCTTTTCAAATCCCACCGGTATAAAACCTGTTTTCGATGTTGAAGCAAACACGACGGTAAGGAACTACGACATCAGCCTTGGTTTTCACGGAGAAATCGAAAAACTGAACATCACCTATCGCTCCGATCCGCCGCTGCCGTCGAGCGATATTGTGCAGCTGCTCGCGTTCGGACAGACCCAGCAGGGCACAGCCTTCGGAAGCACGCCGCAGATGAACTTCAGTGAATCGGCTTCCGATGTTCTTCTGAGCCAGGCGTTGAACACTGCGGTGAGCAGTCGGGTGCAGCGGTTATTCGGTGTAACGCGGTTGAAGATTGATCCCCGAGTCGGCGGTGCCGAGAACAATCCGAGTGGAGCGAAGGTGACGGTCGAACAGCAGGTTGCCAATAATGTAACCATCACTTATATCACCGACCTTACACGCGCGACGCAGCAGGTCATCCAAGTCGAGTACAACGTTAACCGTAATGTCTCGATTATCGGCATCCGTGATGAAACAGGGGTGGTGAGCATCGATGTACGGCTCCGGCAACGAAGGCGATAGTTCCGCATTTGGCAGTGCCGCTCAAGAATGGGGCGGTTCATGTCGGCTGACCCGCTGCTTACCAGCGGCCGCACCCGCAAACACGGAACAGGTGTGCCTAGATCCCTTACAATTCGGTGGCCTTTACTGATCCGACCGGCATGTACGAACTAAAGAATGCCGGCTTAGTAACCGACATGCAGCGCAATAAGACCTCGCGGGGCTCAAGGATCGGTTCAAGAAACCACTCATGACAGTGCAGCGCTGCGAAGAATTGTGGCCTTCCAATTGGATCAAGGTGGAAACTTATTGGTTGAGGAAATTCGGCGCAGTTCAGTATGCTGACCGCGCCGTTGAAGCCGCGACGGCGGGAGCGGAACGGAGTTAAGAATGAACACCGTGGGTTTCCGGGCGGCGGTACTTATGATTTCAATTGGATCGGGGGTGACGGCCGGGTTGACCCAACAGCACGGCTCTACGATTCACCCAAGAATAGCTCTTGAATCCGCTGGTCAGCGTTCAATGGAAACAGTCAATGTCGATTTCTGTACGCTTGTTCACTCGCCTGAAACGTACTCTGGAAAAAGGGTGCGGGTGCGTGGCAGAGTCGAGCGATTTATCCATGGGGAGGTACTGAGCAGCGACGAGTGCAAAGGGAAGGTATACATCGCAACGCCTAGTATGGTCACACCTCGTCCTGCGTTCTCGTTGATTCAGGATGCCGAGTTTGAGGCCTATGACAATGCGTGTATAGGGAGTGCTCCTGGCGTCCCTTCCGACTGCAGATTACTGGCGACTTTTGAGGGGCGGTTCGATACTCGGTTTCGATTTGTTAAGGGCAAACGTACGTGTGTTGCTCGGGGTTTCGGCCCAGACGAGTTGATGTCAATGCAAATCGTGATCGCTAAGGTGTCCCAAGTTGTTGTCGACGAGGATAGTGGTCCAGCGCCGGACGTGAGCAGATCTCCTTAACAAGCCCAGGGGACGCTTCACCCTGCGCATTACAGCCGGCGTCTAACAATACGATGACGCCGGATTCCGAGCTGACCATCGAACGCAAGCGGATGGTCACGACCCAACTGCACGCCCGCGGCATAAAAGACGAGCGTCTTCTCCGCGCATTCGAACGCGTGCCGCGGCACGAATTTGTCGCTCCAGAGTACCGGCCGGAAGCGTATTCGGACCGTCCGCTGCCGATCGGCTCCGCACAAACAATCTCACAGCCGTACATCGTTGCCGCAATGTTGGAGTTGCTGCAATTGGAGCCGCAGCATGTTGTGCTCGAGATTGGAACAGGCTCCGGTTATCAGACTGCCATCCTGTGCGAACTGGCAGACCGTGTGTACAGCATCGAGCGGCACGAGGCCCTGGCCCGCAGGGCTGCCGAGACATTGAGGATCCTGCATTACACGAACTTTTTCATCACAGTCGGCGACGGTACGGAGGGGTATGCGCCGGCTGCACCGTTCGACGCGATTATCGTCGCTGCCGCTGCGCCCCGAATTCCACAACCGCTTCTTGAGCAACTCAGGCAAGGCGGGCGGATGGTCATTCCGGTCGGCACGGAACAAAGTCAGGACCTTGCTCTTGTGCGGATCGCCAACGGACGTCCTGTTGTTCACTACCTTGAGGGCTGCCGCTTCGTTCCGTTGATCGGCCGCGAGGGATTCCCGGGATAGCCTTACAACCTCTTGCACCATCCACCATTCAATGTTGCTGAACAGCCATTGTAAGGAGGAAAAAATGAATTGCTGGAGGAGTGTAGCGGTATGTTTGGCGGTTGTGCTGAGTGCTGCGATTTTGTACGCGCAGACCTCTGCTACGTCGCCGGGCACTGGCGATCAACAACAGGTGACGAAGCCAAGCGGCGGAGGCAGGTACGACGCCGAGATACAGAAGGCAGTCAGCGAAGAACTCCGCAAGCATGATGATCTCAAGAATGTAACGTCCAGCGTGGAGGACGGGATCGTGACGCTGCAGGGTACGGTGGATCTCTACCAGGACAAGGAGCAGGCTTACCGCAGAATACGCAAGAAGCAACACGTGCAAGGGGTGCGGAACCAGATCCAGGTGGCGGGAAAGGACATCCCTGATGCCCAACTGCGGGAGATCCTGGCCGACAAGCTACGATACGACCGAATCGATCAAGGCATTATGTTCAACAACTTCACGATCGCGGTAAACAACGGGGTGGTGAGCATTGGTGGACAGGCGCGCACTCCGAGCGATGCCGCTTCTGCGCTGGCTATCGTGGAGAACACGCAGGGCGTGAAGGACGTTATCGAGAACATCGATGTGTTGCCGGCCTCGCCGATGGATGACGACATCCGGTTGCGAGTGGCAAGAGCGATTTACGGCGATCCGGCCTTGCGCATGTACGCCAGCGATCCGCAAGCACCGATCCGCATCGTGGTTCAGAACGGACGTGTTTCCCTTTACGGCGTGGTGATGAACAAAATGCACAGGCAGATAGCGGAGATGCGTGCACGAGAAGTTCCCAACGTGTTCAGCGTCACAAACAACATACAGGTTGCCAGCGGCACTAAACCTAGCTAGGGCAGTTTTCAGGGAGCGCGATGGCGCTCCCTGAGCAATTCTTAATGAAAGCGTTCAAATGTAGGCCTTCTATCTATATCGGCACCGCTACCGCTGAGCTTTAACGTTCAGCGCGCGTAATCCCGCTTTCCCCGCGCAAATAGAGCCTCTATCCACTCCTGACACCCTCAAGTGATCAGCACCGTCAATCGGCACGGCGATTGCATTTACGTCTGGCCGTGACGCCGCAGTCGAATCCGGACACAGTTAAACCGCCACGCAAGGGCTCGAAGCTGACCGTGCTGTTAGTCACGCTCCTGTCCGTTGTTGCGCTGGCAACGGGCGGATATCTGTTTATGCGAAAGCGCGGCGTGAAGCCGCAGCAAAGTCAGCAGCCTGTATCAATGCGAGTCCTGCACCTCGAATCGTTCGTACTCAACCTCGACGACCCGGAACAGAAAACTTACCTGAGGATCGGGATTGATTTGGGAATCGAGGAGGCTGCTGGTTATGCGAAGGAGAAGGCTGAAGCCCCAACCGCACCCGTCCGCGACGCGATCCTGTCGGTCCTGTCCGAAGCGAAGGCAAGCGAACTCTCCACGGCCGCCGGTAAGGCGAAGCTCAAGAAAGACATTCAGCAGTGCTTGAACGACCGGCTACCAGCGCTTCGGGTGCGAGAAGTGTACTTCACCGATTTCCTGATCCAGAACTAGCGGCGAGTGTGAATGCGTGAACGAAACCGAAAGCAAGAACTGGGAAGCCGCGCTGAACCTTCGCTGCGAGCTTGTGGTGGAAGTTCCCGTGCCAAGATTCACTGTCGAGGGGCTCCTGTCTCTGAAGCCGCAGAGCGTGTTGAACACCCATTGGCCACAGACGCGTGACCTGCCTTTAAGGGTGAATGGACAGATTGTCGGATGGACGGAGTTCGAAGTCATCGGAGAACGGCTGGCAGTACGAATTACAGAACTAGCGTAGGCACGAGAACCATGGGCAAACAGCAAAACCGCAAACGCACTGCAACCGAAGCAGGGAGCACGGCATGCGGCGTGACCTCGCCATCGGTGCCGATAGTGGACAGGATGATTGGGGTGGCGCGGCGTGCGTTGCACGCCATGGTAACCCGCCTGAACGCGCCACGCCGCGAGCGCGAGATGCGGCTTTGCGAAACTCTTGCCCTGGGAGACAAGCGACTGCTGGCCCTCGTTCAGGTGGGGCACGAGCGGTTCCTTATCGGCGGTGCACCAAACTCGGTGGTGTTGCTGGCAACACTGAAACGGACAGGCGCGCGGACTGAAGAAGCGTCGGCGTTTCCGCGCGAGCTCGCAACTGCTGTCCAGAAGATGAGGCCGGCGTGAACGGACGAATAGGTGCCATCGCCTTCGCGCTCTTCGCCTGTATGAGCTCGGCATGGGCACAGTCGCCTGCACCATTGCCGGACGATGGTGTGCCGCTCGCAATCCCGCAACATGGGACGGTTCCGTGGGGCATCGTCGTCCTGCTCACAGTGTTAACGCTGCTGCCAGCGCTGCTCGTGTGCATGACTCCGTTCGCGCGCTTGCTGATCGTGTTCCACTTCCTGCGCCAGGCACTCGGGACACAGAACACCCCCAGCAACCAAACACTGATCGGGTTGTCGCTCATCCTCACGTACTTCCTCATGCAACCCGTCGGCGTGGCGATACACAACCGCGCGGTCAAGCCGTATCAGCGCGGTGAGGTGACGGCCATACAAGCCGTGGAGCGTGGGGCGGAGCCGGTGCGAGCCTTCATGTTGAAGTACGTTCGCGAAAAGGATGCGGCACTGTTCGTAGAACTCGCAAAGCAACCGCCACCTCGCAGGCCGGAAGACCTGCCGATGCGAGTCGTCGCCCCGGCCTACATCTTGTCCGAGATAAAGGTTGGCTTTCAGATCGGAGCTGTGCTGTTTCTGCCGTTCCTGGTAATCGACATGGTGGTTGCGTCGATCACCACATCGGTGGGCATGCTTCAGCTTCCACCTGTGGTCATTTCTGCGCCGCTGAAATTGCTGCTTTTTGTCATGGTCGATGGCTGGACGGTTCTGGTCGGCGCACTGATGAAGAGCTTTGCGTGAGGGGCACGGATGTCCGCTGAACAGGTTGTTGAGCTTGGAAGACGCACGTTGGAGATGACCCTGTTGTTAAGCGCACCGGTGCTGATCACGACGATTGTGGTGAGCCTGGTGGTCAATGTGTTCCAGGTGCTTACCTCCGTGCAGGACGCGACGATCGCCACAGTGCCGAAGCTCATCGCCGCCGGAGCGGCGTGCTTCCTTGCGTTGCCATGGATGTTGCAGCGGCTGGTGGCGTTCACGCTTCAGGTTATGACGGATTTCAGACCCTATTTGCACTGATATGGCTTTAGCTTTCGACCAACTCGTTGCCGGTGCGATGACCGTGGGCATGCGCGTTTCGGCGCTTGTGCTCTTCGCTCCGGGCCTGAACGGAATTGCGATACCAGCGAAGGTGAAGGCGGGCCTGGTGGTTGCAATAACGGTTCTGCTCGCATCAAGTGCACGAGTACCTGTGCTGGAAAACCCGTCGGACTGGTTGTGGGTGTGCGTCGGGGAGGTAGCGGTCGGACTTGCAATTGCTACGGCGCTCAACGTGGTGATCGACGGTGCGCAGCTAGCCGGACATCTGCTTGGTACGCAAATGGGGTTCTCGCTCGTGAACGTGATGGATCCGCAGACGCAGGTGGATACGCCTGTGCTTTCCATGCTGCACACCACGCTGGCGTTGCTGTTGTTCTTCCATTTCGACGTACACCACTGGGTGTTGCGTGGAATAGCGAACAGCTTCGAGTACATGCCTCCGGGACGGATTTCCATAACAGGTGAAGTCGTCTCGGAGATGCTTCGAGTGGTTGGCGGTGTGTGGCTGATCGGGATACAGATTGCCGCTCCGGCTTTGCTGGCCACTATGTTCGCTGACCTCGTGATGGCGTTTCTTGGAAAGGCATCGCCGAGCCTGCCAGTGCTGTTCATCGGAATTTCGATCAAAACGTTGGTGGGCCTGGTGGTGACCATAGCTGCGATCGCCTTCTGGCCGGCGAAGTTCGAGAGCTACTTCGCTTCAGCGCTGGCAACGGGAGAGCGACTGCTGGGGCTTGCGCACTGACATGTCCGGCGAAAACAAAACTGAACAACCGACACCGAGACGGCGGCAGAAGGCTCGGGAGAGCGGCCAGATCGCTCGCAGTCGTGAGTTGCCCTCGGCGCTGGTGATGGCTGCGGGAATTGCCGTGCTGGCGTGGCGCTGCCCGAGTTTGGTGTGGGAATGGAGAAGTCTGCTGCGCAGAACTCTGGATGTAGCTGCGCAAAACGAAACGGTCGTCCGCGCGGAGACGATGCAGGTGATGTTCAGTGCAAGTGCAATTGCCGTGGCTCCGGTCGCGCTAAGTGCATTCGTGGTCGCAATGGCGGCCAGCGTGGCCCAGGGCGGGTTCATCTTCGCGCCGGCATCCCTCGTACCGAAAGGCGCCCGGCTGAATCCGGCACAAAAGCTCTCGCAGATGTTTTCGCTGAACGCGGTGAGTGCTTTGCTGAAATCGCTCATTCCGGGTGCGGGCATCGCGTATTTCGGGACGTCCGTCATCGCCCGTGAGTGGCCGAAGCTACTCGCTGCAAGGTCATCCACTGCTGCTGGCACTCTCTGGCTTTTCTCGAGCGTCGCCTTCGAGATCGCGTGGAAGTCGGCGCTCGTGATGCTCGCATGGGCGGGGGCTGATTACCTGCTGGTTCGCCGCAAATTCGAAAGCGACTTGCGGATGACCAAGGAAGAAATAAAGCAGGAGATGAAGGAGACGGACGGCAATCCGCTGATTAAAGCAAGAATCCGGCGAATACAGCGTCAGGTGAGGCGCAGCCGCATGTTGCAGGACGTTCAGCGCGCAAGGGTTGTTGTCACGAATCCAACGCACTTCGCCGTGGCTCTCGAATACCAGGTGGATATGGCGTGTCCGGTGGTGGTCGCGAAGGGTCGCGACGCTCTGGCGCAGCAGATAAAGCAGGTTGCCATCTGGCATGGAGTTGCGATCGTTGAGAATCCTCCGCTCGCGCAAGCACTTTACCGGACTGTAGAGGTAGGGCAGTCGATACCGTCGAAGTTGTACGTTGCTGTGGCCGAAGTGCTGGCATTTGTGTACAGGGTTCAGCGGCAGGCGAGTAGCGGGAGGTCGCGCTGATGCCCCGAACGAGCGGTGCTCTGTCCTGGCTTACGGGATCGGCGGCCGACTGGATTGTGCCGATTGCCGCCGTAAGCATTGTGTTGGTGATGCTGGTTCCGCTGCCCGCGGTGTTGCTGGATCTGCTGCTGGCGCTCAGCATCACGGCCTCGGTACTGGTCCTTCTTGCGGCGGTACACATTCTGAGGCCAGTTCAGTTCTCGGTCTTCCCGAGTCTGCTGTTGCTCCTTACGCTTTTCAGGCTGTCGCTGAACCTGGCCAGCAGCCGCCGGATTCTGCTGCACGGCAGCGAGGGGGCTTCCGCGGCCGGCGATGTCATCGAGGCATTCGGTCACTTTGTTGTGGGGGGAAACTACGTTGTTGGATTCGTTCTGTTCCTGGCGCTGATCGCGATTCAGTACATGGTCGTGAGCCATGGCGCGGTACGCACTGCGGAAGTTACAGCGCGCTTCACGCTCGATGCGCTACCGGGCAAGCAGATGGCCATTGATGCCGACCTGAACGCAGGGGTAATCGACGAAGCTCAGGCACGCAAGCGTCGCGAACAGATCGCGCGCGAAGCCGAGTTCTATGGGGCGATGGACGGGGCCGCGCGGTTCAACCAGCGCGACGCCATGGCGACGGTCCTCATAACCGCAATCAATATCGTTGCGGGATTTTTAATCGGGGTTTTCCAGCTAGATATCCCGTTCCGCGAAGCATTGAAAACATACACGATCCTCACGGTCGGCGATGGCCTGGTAACGATGATTCCTTCGCTGCTGGTGTCCGTAAGTGGCGCGATGGTAGTTACGCGGGCGTCATCGGACAGCAGCCTTGGTGGGGACCTAGGTCAGCAACTCTTCTCGCATGCGCGTCCGCTGTGGATTGGCGCAGGCGTCATGCTGGCGTTAACGCTTATTCCCGGTCTACCGAAGCTGACATTCGGGCTAATGGCGGTCGGCCTCGTGATTCTGGCGCGCAGGTTGAAGGCCTCGAAACCGGCTGCGGACCAACCCTCGTCTGAAGCGCAAACAGGAGAGGCTGGGACAGCCGCACCGGCCGAGGCCATTGACGCGCTTCTCAAACTCGACGATCTGAGCATCGAGGTGGGCTTCGGACTAGTACCACTGGTGGATGCACGACAGGGAGGCACGTTGCTACAGCGTGTCCGGGCGTTGAGGCGGCAGCTTGCCCTGCAACTCGGCTTCGTAGTTCCGGCAGTTCACATCACGGACAATCTGCGACTTAAGCATCGCGAGTACGTGATCTATCTCCGCGCAACCGAAATCGCGCGTGGCGAGATGCGGGACGACTGCCTGCTCGCCATAAGTTCGGAGCCCGTGCCGCCGCCGATTCCTGGTGCAGACACGCGGGAGCCCGCTTTTGGAGTGCCTGCGAAGTGGATTGCTCCCGGGTTACAGGAGCAGGCGCTCGCAGCTGGCTATGCGGTAGTGGATCAAAGCTCTGTGTTGGCCACGCACTTGACGGAAGTTATCAGGCGGCACGCGCACGAATTGCTGTCGCGCGCTGAGACGAAGCGCCTTCTCGACCGACTCAGCGAGAGCCACCCGAAGCTGGTGGAGGAACTCGTCCCGAAACTCATCAGCCTGGGAGAGGTGCAGAAGGTCCTGCAGCAACTGCTGCGTGAACAGGTGTCGATACGAGATCTGGCGACCATTCTCGAAACGCTAATTGAGGTGGCAGCACTCACGAAGAATCAGGTGGTGCTCGTGGAAGCCGCCCGACAGGCGCTAGGGCGGTCGCTGGTTCGGCCGCTGCTTTCCGATGACGGCCGACTGAAAGTGGTGACGCTCGACCCGGCATTGGAAGACGAACTAAGCCGTGCGTTTAACCCACAGATGACTGCCTCGAATGTGGCGCCACTGCAGCCCTCCTTCCTACAGCGCCTGATGGATGGAGTGCGCCGCGTCATTGGGGAGCAGCCTTCGCTTGGGAGTCCGGTGCTGATGTGCGGAAGCCCTGCGCGCTTCCACCTGCGAAGGCTGCTTGAACCAGTGCTCCCGAAGCTGGTTGTGCTGTCGCCCGGCGAGATACCTCCTGCAGTTCATGTGCAGGCGATAGGAGTCGTTCGCTGATATCAGAACCGCCTGCAGAGATTGATATGACGAATCCATACCAGACTTACACCGAAGCGACTGCCGTAAGCGAGCGCAATCAATTGCTCATGGAACACCTGCCACAGGTGAGGTATATAGCGCGGCGAATCTATGACCGCCTGCCGAAACATGTGTGTTTCGAAGACCTGGTGCAGGCTGGCGTCCTTGGGCTGTTCGACGCCATTGAGAAGTTCGACTGCTCGCGAAATGTTCAATTTCAGTCGTACGCGAAATTTCGCATACGCGGCGCGATTCTGGACAGCCTTCGGGAACTGGATTGGGCGACTCGAGACCTGCGGCGGAAGTCCCGGAAGATCGAGGAAGCTGTCGCTCGAATCTCCGGCGAACTGGGTCGCGAACCTACCGAGCAGGAGGTCGCGGAGGCACTCGGAGTCGATTTGGCGGAACTGCAACGTCTGCTCACTGAGCTTGACGGGCTGGACCTCAGCAGTCTTCAGACGGCCGAGGATGACGGAGACGGTAAAGGATACGACCTGCTTGGCTCCATCCCGGCGGATCCGGATGAAAGTCCGTTTTCCATATACATGCGATCGGAGTTGAAGGACGTTGTTGCGCGTGCAATCGAAGGACTCCCGGAGAAAGAGCGGCAGGTGCTTGCGCTCTACTACTATGAAGAACTCACGATGAAAGAAGTGGGGCTCGTATTGGGTGTGGGCGAGTCGCGCGTCTCGCAAATCCACTCCATGGCCCTGGTGAGGCTGCGCGCACAACTGAACGACTCGCTTCGGATTGCAGCGACCGTGGTTCCTCCGGAGACGTCACGTAGAACCCCGAAAGCGAGTGCCTGATGCAGAAGGTATTAACACAGGAAGAAATCGACGCTCTTGTGCGCGCCGCGCGTGGAACGACTCCGGTCGCCCCGGGACAGCAGGCTTCAAAGGTAAGTCCCTGCAGCTTTCGTAAGGCAGGGCAGATCAACTCCGAACAAGTGCGTGCGATTACGGCGCTGCACGAGGTGTTCGCGAAAAACATCACGCACTCGCTGGGCGCATATCTGCGCGTTCCATTTGAGTGCAACCTGGTGTCCGTAGAGCAGATCACGTACCGTGAAATGCTCTCGCGCGTTCCTGAGAGAACCTATGTAGTGTCGTTCCACGTTAACCCGATTGGTGCGATTGCGGTCCTTCAGGTGGACTTGCCGCTCGCGTATCCACTCATCGACCTTCTGCTAGGTGGCAAGGGACATCCGGAACAACAAATCAGGGAACTGACCGAAATCGAGGAGGAGATCCTAGAGGTCGTTGTCCGAATTGTCTGCCGCGAACTGCAGACGGCATGGGCACCGCTCGGAGTTGAGTTCGCTTTTGACGCGCGCCAACAGCCGGCACAGATGCAGAGACTCATGCCGCCGAACGAAGTAACGTTGGCGTTAAGTTTCGAGATCACGATGTCTGATGTTCGCGGCAACCTGATGTTCGCTTTTCCGGCTGCTGTGTCGAATGCGTTATTGCGCAAGCTGATCCGGGACTGGGCGTACCACCAGCCGAGGGGAAACGCGCAGTCGGGCGAGCGGCTCAAGGAGCGCGTGATGAGTTGCGTGTTCACTGCGGATGTCGTCATCCCCGATATACCCCTGCGAACTGAAAGAATGCTCGCGTTGAAGCCAGGCGACGTGCTACCGCTTCAGCATCCGATCGAAAGCCCGATATCCATGGTTGTCTCAGGAAAGCGCATGTTCAGCGTCGCTGCCGTACGCAGCGGCAACCGGCGCGCGGCTCAAATACAGGCATTGCAGGTACAGCAGACCGCGAGTGGGAGCGCCCTGTCGTGAAGACAAAAACACAAGACGGGAACCTGGCCGAGCTTTTTTGCCGAGAGTGGCTTCAGGGAATGGAGGGCGTGTTTGCCGAAGCCCTCGGCTGCGCCTGGATAGCCACGGTCAATTCAGAAGCAGAGAGAATTCAGCGGCAGGATGATTTCTGGGTTCACTTCGAGGTTGAACCTGGGGCTGGGAGACTTGCACTACGACTGCAACGGTCAGGTGCGACGGAAATTGCCAGGATGCTGCTCGGCGTTGGCACCGCCGATGACATGCGGGAGCAGGATGTCCACGACGCGATCCAAGAGTTGCTTCGCCAGGTAGCAGGCCGAGTCTCGCTAGTCATGCAGGAGCATGTCCCGGACTTTCATTTGAAGTTCGCGGACACACTGCCTCCGGCAGCAATGGGCGCCAAGTCGGGACAGTCTGTGTGTCTTTCGTCAGAAAGCGGGAACCGCTTGTCGATGGAGGTTGTGGCGGACCTGCAATTGTCAGCACCCTCGGTTGGCGCTGAGCCCGTGCAATCCCGTACGAAGACGTGCGAGGAGAGCAATCTTGCACTGCTCATGGATGTGGAACTGAAGCTGACGCTTCGTTTCGGGCAGAAGGCGATGACACTTCAGGAGGTGCTGCAACTTAATTCCGGCGCAGTGGTAGAGCTCGACAAACAAGTGCAGGAGCCGGTGGACCTGCTTCTGGCTGGCAAAGTCATCGCAAGAGGAGAGGTGGTTGTGGTGGACGGGAACTATGGATTGCGAGTCACGGAGCTCGCAGCGCCGGGCAACGAAGCGGTCGCACGGGGTCTGTCATGGAAATCGTGAGCGGGATTGGGAACATCGGCTGGCAGCATGCGTGGATGCCGCGATTCCTGAATCGAACGTGCGGAAATCCCGTTTGCGAAGACACAGGCTCTATATGGCATGTCGTCATGCACGCCACCAAAGGAGTTGTTGCGGACGATGCATGGTATTGCAGCGGCGATTGCTTTAAGGCGGCAAGTGAAACGGAGTTCACCAGGCTCATTTCGCTCGCAAGGCGGCCAGCGCCAATTCGAAACCGGATGCCTTTGGGCCTGGTTCTGGTGTCGTGCGGACTCATTACTGAAGACGAGCTGAAGGCTGTGCTGAAAGCACAGCAGGAAGCAGGACAGGGGAGATTGGGCGAATGGGTTCAGCGCCTTGGGTTCGTTTCAGAACGCGACGTGATCAGAGCGCTGGGAACTCAATGGCGATGTCCTGCGCTGCTTCCCACGGCGCAGCAGTATCTTCCGGCTGAGCTGATCCCCTTGCGACTGCTGGAAGCGTTCCGCATGGTGCCGATACATCATGTAGTCAGTACCAACAAGCTATACGTCGCCTTCGAAGAAGGCGTACACCATTCGGCGCTACTGGCTGTCGAGCGCATGACAGGATGCGTGGCCGAGGCGTGCGTAACGTCCCAGTCGATATTCGACAGGGAACTCGCGAGAATCAGGGGCATGGCGCGTACTGAAGTGTGCTTCGAGTCCGTCATGCCAGCGTTCGAGATGTCTCAGATTTGCGGAAACTACGCGGCACAGTGGCGGGCCGATAAAGTGCGCTCCGCTGCGGCCAGGGGATTCGTTTGGGTTCGCATGGAGAAACGTAAACGACGAGCCCTCGATCTCGTGTTTCGAGTTTCCAGCGAGAAAACTGCGTGTTCATAGCGCGGCTCGTAAAGCTCTCGTCCTCCTTTGCCGATGAAATTGAGGGGAGAGCAAGATGCGCAGCTCGGGAATTGAATGGCCGGGTGGTTCGACGAGGAACTCTGCAGCCGCATGTGCACAGGAGGCAAGCGAACCCGGCACATGCGTACCTGGCGGTCTGCCTATACTTCCGGAAAGCGTCGCGGTCCTGCAATCGCTGAGAAGAGCGAGCCCGATTGACCTGAATGAAATCGTGCGGGCAGTACGCCAGGACCCCGGCCTGTTAGCCAACATCCTTCGAATCCTCGCCCGTTTGACTGGCCAGCGGACAAACTTATACGAGGCAATCATCGACATCGGAGTCGAAGGACTGCGACGCCTTGGCTCTTTTATGTGTTGCGAGCCGACGCAGATGAACCATGTCCGGGCGATCGCCCGCAACAGCGTATTTGTGGCTGCCGCCTGTGAACAGGTCGCACTTGAGTGCGGATTCCTCGATTCCGAACTCGCCCACTCCGCGGGCTTGCTGCACGACATTGGAAAGCTTCGATTCATCTCGGCCTGCGAGGTGGCGAATACTGAGCTCTGGACAAGTATTGAAAAGCAGGTTTACGGCGCGATAGGTGGGGAACTCGCACGTGTGTGGGGATTCCCAGATGAACTCACCGAAGCTATCGGACTGCATGCCAACGAGCACGCCCGAAAGGGCCACGTTCTGCCGACGTTGGTGGCTTTGGCCGTTCGGTCGAACGACTGTTGCGCGCCCGGCTGCGCGACCGAGTTGGACGTGGAGACACATGCACTCGTGCGTGAATGCGCGCTGCTGACGGGCGTAACACCCGATCGAATATTGGAACTGATTCGAGTGGCACACTCCAACTGGTGCCTTCAAACAGGCACAGAAGTTCAGGTGTAAATGAGCATCGACAACATACGAGCACTGATCGTGGACGACTCGTCCGTCATGCGGAAGATCATACAAAGGTCGCTTGCGCAATCCGGGGTGAACCTGGTCGAAGTGTACGAAGCAGGGAACGGGCAAGAGGCGCTGGCGGTGCTGGCCGAGCGGAGGGTCGATCTTATCCTCAGCGATATCAACATGCCCGTGATGGATGGGCTTGAGTTTGTCCAGCGGTTGAAGTCGGTGCCAAATGCAGAAGGCGTACCAGTCGTGATGATTACCACGGAAGGTGGCGAAGCACGCGTACTGCAAGCACTGTCTTCCGGTGCGAAGGGATACATACGCAAACCGTTCACCCCTGAGCAGGTGAAAGAGCATGTGCTCCCTGTCATTCAACAGGTATGAGCAGCGTTCATCGCGATAGGATGCATACGCGTGTGTCGGGGCGACAGCGTCAGAACGCGCACGCGTGTTCGGTATGAGTCTTGCCTGCCTAAGCAATTTCTAATTTCAGCTTCGCGCATTGCGTCCTGATTTGAAGAAGTTACGAGGAACACGTCGTCTCACAAATGGTCTCGCACGTGCTTGGGAGGAGTGCGAGATTCCTGAGATGAATAGTGGACTCTACGCTGCCGCCGCTGCACTAGTCGCAAGGACACAAAGCCTTGAACTTGCCGCCAACAATCTCGCGAACATCAACACCCCCGGCTACAAGGCGCAACAGATGACGTTCCGGTCGCTGCTTGCGAGCAGCGGCGTAACGCTGTCGAACGTGAATCGCGCCATCAACGAGTTCGGCGTTGCGGCAGAGAGCACCGTCGATTTGTCGGCCGGAAACATGGAGACGACCAACAATCCGCTCGACTTCGCGATCGAGGGGGCGGGCTTCTTCGAAGTTGAGACGAAGGCCGGAACGCGCTACACGCGTAACGGCCGCTTCCAGGTCTCTGCGGCTGGAGAACTCACCACTATGGACGGACATCGCGTGCTGGGCGAGACGGGGCCGATCCTTATCCCTGCCGGCACGGTCTCTGTATCTCCCGATGGCACGATATCTGTGAATGGCGCGATCGCGGGAAGACTACGGGCAGTCGAGTTTGCACCCGGTACCGACATGCAGGCCGAGGGCCTGTCGCTTCACACAGTCCCAAACGGCACTGCGGTGATTGCAGGTCGAGGACGAATACGGCAGGGCTTGCTGGAGTCTTCCAACGTGAATCCGGTCAGCGGGGCCGTGAGCCTGATCGCGACACAGCGCCAGGCGGAGATGGTTCAGCGGGTGCTGGGGACCTTTCATTCCGAGTTCAACCGAATCGCGGCCACAGAACTGCCGCGGATCTAGTCGCAAGGACCGAATATGTTTCGTGCACTGTACACGGGCGCCAGTGGAATGGTGGCCCAGCAACTGCAACTGGATAACGTTGCGAACAATCTGGCCAACGCGAGCACCGCGGGGTTTCGGAAGCGGCGACTTCAGTTCCAGGATCTCCTGTATCAGAACATGGTCATGCCCGGTGCCGCAGCGACGCAACAAACGACGGTGGCGGCGGGCTTGCAGATTGGTCTGGGGACGCGTGCGGCTGCATCGGAGATCATCCAGTCACAAGGGGATTTCATCTCCACCGGAAATCCGCTCGATCTGATGATCAAGGGACCGGGCTTCTTTCAGGTGCGGCTGGCCAGCGGTGAAACCGCATACACGCGCGGCGGAACCTTCCATCTGGACGCGCAGGGCAACATAGTCACCGCGCAAGGCGACCTGCTTGAACCGGCGGTGACGGTGCCGCCGGATGCGACCAGCATCACGATCGGGGCCGATGGCACTGTGAGTGTAAGCCAGCCAGGGCAAACGGCGGCGCAAACAGTCGGCACCATACAACTCGCAATGTTTGCGAATCCCGGAGGCTTGAACAGCCTGGGAGGAAACCTGTTCGCCGCCACTACGGCTTCCGGCGATCCCATCGTGGGAGCACCGGGAAGTCCGGAAGGTCTGGGCGCACTAGAACAGCACTGCATCGAGCAGTCGAACGTGAACGTGGTCGAAGAATTCATTCAAATGATCATGGCGCAACGTTCGTATGAAGCCAATTCAAGGGTCGTAAGGGCTGCGGATGAAATGTTCCAGCAGTTGAACTCGCTGGCGAGGTAACACGGTAATGCTGCGCCGCGTTTTCCAAACTGTCGGACTCGTACTCCTGTTGCTTGCTGGTATATCGGCAGCGCCTGTCGAGCTGATTCAGCGCACCCCGATCAGCCGGAAGATGGTTCAAAGTGCGCTGCAAAGCTGGTCTCCGGCGTTGTCGATTGAGGAAGAAGACATAAACCTCGCCCTAGCCGGGGACATGGCGCAGGGCGCGGAACTGCGTGTCATCGGAGTGCGGCGAAGCATAAAGCGCGGCGACGCACAGATCAGTCTGCGGTGTGTACCTGGCTGGGCTTGCGTGCCGTTTTACGTGAGAGTGCGGAATCTACCGCCTAATTCATTGGTGAGCGATACGCGAGCCGTCAGGTCGGGACAGAAGGGAACGTTGCTGGTGCAGACGAAGAACTCGCGGCTGACAATTTCAGTAAGAGTTCTCGAAGCGGGTGTTGTCGGCACGATTGTGCGCGCACGCTGTCCGGAAACGAAACGTATTTATCGCGCGCGCGTAATCGGGCCAGGTGTCCTCGAGGCGATTCTATGAACCGCATCTTCGCAACCTGTCTGTTGCTGATGGTACTCGCGCCATGCACAGCGGCCAGAGACAAGAAGAACAAGGGAAGGTCTCTACAGGAATACATCAGCAGCCTGCCACGGATTACCGCCTCGCAGCGTGAGACGACACCCGGCTCCATTTGGATGGACGATGGCCGGTTCGCCAATCTCGCTTCGGACAACACTGCGAGACGGGTTGGCGACACCGTGGTCATCCACGTCATGGAGCAGACCTCCGCTGAAAACAGCGGCAGTGTTGGCACGCAAAGAAAGTTTTCCGCCAATTCAGGAATCACAGCCGCGGCGGGGCAGCTTGATACCGCAGGCATCGAGGCACTGTTTTCTCCTTCTTCCACGAGCAAACTTCAGGGACAAGGTCAGACCGCGTCGAAATCGCGGCTACGGACCAGCCTGTCGGGACAGGTGGTTGCTGTGCTCCCCGGTGGCGCCCTCGTGGTAGAGGCGCAACGTGATGTGAAGATGAACAACGAACGCCAACGACTGGTAGTCCGAGGCGTGGTCCGAGGGGCTGACCTGCGAAACGACAACTCGGTGCTCTCGACCTCCTTGTCGAATCTCGAGATCGAACTTGAAGGCAAAGGTGTGATTGCGGATGCAACGCGACCTCCGAACTGGCTGGTCCGGACACTACTTCGAATCGTGGGCTTCTGATGGCCAGACAGAGTCTTATCGCGCTTCTGATCGTATGCGCCGTTAGCGCTTGCTGCGGAGTCGCAAGTGCACAGGGTGTTGCACGCCAGCGTGTGCGCGACATCGCGGCAGTGGAGGGCGTCCGCGAGAACGCGCTGTTCGGGTACGGCATTGTGGTGGGGCTGAACGGTACAGGCGACCGGCGCCAGACGCTGTTCACGATGCAAACCCTCGCCAACATGCTTCAGAGGATGGGGGTGCAGGTGCCAGCCGGTGCGGCACGCGTGAATAACGTGGCGGCCGTGCTCGTCACGGCGACCTTACCGCCGTTTGCACGTCCCGGAGGACGTATCGACGTCACTGTTTCTTCGGTTGGGGACGCGAAGAGCCTGGAAGGCGGGTTGCTCGTCCTGACCCCTTTATATGGGGCTGACGGCCAAGTGTACGCAGCCGCGCAGGGGCCGCTCACGATTGGCGGATACGCGGCCGGGAGTACCGGGAACTCACGCCAATCGAACCATCCGACTGTGGGACGGATCCCGAACGGTGGTTCAGTGGAGAGGGAGGTGGCGTTTGAATTGCCGAAAACACAACCTCTTGTACTCTCGCTGCGTGATCCTAATTTCACTGTTGCACGGGATACGACGGCAGCAATCAACCGGGAGTTCGGCTGCGTTATCGCCACTGCCTTGGACGGCCGACGCATAGAGATTGATCGCGCAAAGTGTGCAGCCGAATCGGGCGCTGCACTGATAGCCCGGTTGGAGAATGTCGCCGTGTCCGTGCAGCCGCGGGCGCGCGTTGTCCTGAACGAACGCACCGGCACAATCGTGATGGGTGGAGAGATCGTGCTCGCGCCGGTCTCCGTGCTGCACGGAAGTTTGATTGTCGAGGTCTCGACGAACTTTCAGGTGTCGCAACCGCAGCCTCTCTCGCAGGGCCTGACCGTGCCCGTCCCAACGCAGTCCGTACGCACGCAGGAAAGGCCTGTGCGACGGATCGAACTGCGTGCGGGAGCAAGCGTCGAGGAACTGGTGACAGGGCTTCAGGTGATCGGTGCGACCGCAAGAGACGTAATAGCGGTGCTGCAGGCGATAAAGAGCGCTGGGGCCCTGACGGCAGAGTTGGAGGTGATTTGATGCTTTCTTCCGTCAACAGTGTCGATTCGAGCTCTCGGTCGACCGCAGCCGCCTCTGTAGGACAGAGTCGGACGATGCAGGCAGCACAGGAGTTTGAGGCCCTCCTGATCGGAAGCTTGCTCGAGCAGATGCAGCAGAGCATGTCGCTCGATAAGAGCGAAGGAGATGCCGGCAAACAGGAGATGAACGAGCTGTGCCTTCAGGCAGTTGCGAAGAGCATGGCCGAAAACGGGGGCATCGGGATCGCCAGGATGCTGGCGCGCAGCGTGGACAACTCGAAGCCGAGTGCGCTTTAGGCGGAGGATCCTTGCAGCGCGTGATCTTGCCTCCCGGAGACCGCGACTAAAGTTTTCCTGAGGCGTGCCGATATCCATTGTGGAATCGATTGTGGAGAGGCCAGGTGACGGCATGCGAATTGATGCGAACTTCGCGAAGCTACCAGAAATACAGGCAGACAGGACAGAGCAGGCGGGCAGGCTGCCGAATCGCGCAAACATGCGAGATTCGTCAAATCTCCCGCTTGCGCAAGACGTGGTCAACACTGCGGCTGCCGAAACGGTGAGCGCATCGGAAGTGCGTTTGGAGAAGGTAGAGGCCCTCCGCCTCGCCATCGCGGAGGGTACCTACAATCCGCCAGTTGAGGACATCGCATCCGCCATCGTCAAAGAACATCTGGCCACGGGGCCGCGTCGGAAGTGATGGGTTCGGAAAGAACGCTGCGCGCCGACGACCTGATCGCGCTTATCAGGGCGCTCGCCGGTTCCGTTGGCGAGGTAGCTTCCGCGGTTGCGTCGCATGATATCGATGCACTTGAGAAAAGCGTGGCGGAGCAACAGGCGATGGCGGAGACTCTGTCGTCGAGATTCCAGAGCATTGGAACTGCAAAGTCAATGCCCAAGGACTTAGTAACAGCTCAGCAGGAACTTGCAGATGCGATGCGAATGCAAGCCGCACTGCTTCGGCGATCCAGTCGCACGCTGCGCACGTACCTACATCTTCTGAACTCCAACCCAGAACACAACTACGTCTATTCAGCCGGAGGAAACTAGATGTCCGGTCTAGCCGGCGCTGCGGCAATCGCAACTCAGGCCTTGCTGGTTCAGCAGGCGGCGCTTGAAGCGATTACGAACAACATCGCAAATATCAACACCCCTGGATACAGCCGACGTCGGCCCGTAATGGTGGAGGAATACGCCAGCCAGGAAAACAGTCTGACTGCCGGTCGCGGCGTCACGCTCGCACGGTTCGAGAGTCTTCGCGACCGCGTGTTGGAATTGCGATTACACGACGAAACACAGCAGCAGGCCGCTGCCGAGGCTTACGTTTCAGCCATGCAGCAGGTGGGAACCCTGTTCAGCGGGATCGACCAGGGGCTGGGGGAGAAGATGAACGCCCTCTTCGAAACCTTCAGCCGGCTTGCAACGGATGCGCGCAGTTCACCGCTGCGGGAAGGCGTAGTTACTGCAGGGGAAAACCTCGCAGCCGCTTTTCGGGCGACAGCTGCCAAGCTCGAATCAATCTCAGCGAAAGTGGACCTGGAGATTGAGCGGGCATCTCAGGAAGCCGACCGGCTGTTGTCGAAGATTGCAGAGTTGAACGAGGACGTCAGCAAGGCAATGGGCCTGGGGACCGACACAGGCGCGCTCGAAGACCAACGCACGCAACTAATCCGGGACCTCTCCAGCCTGATAGACGTTGGCGTGGTGCAAAACGAGGACGGTCTCACGCTTACCACCTCCAAGGGGGAGGCACTTGTGGTGGGGAAGCACAAGTATGACCTCACGTCGACACTGGAGAGTGATGGTGCCCGTCATATCACGCTGAGCGGCGTCGACGTCACGTCGAGCATTGGCGGGGGCAAGATCGGGGGATTGTTGCAAAGTCGCGACAGTATCCGCGAGGCAAAAGGCTCGGTCGATTTACTGGCCTTCTCACTCGGATCTGCGCTGAACGCAGCCAACAGAGCCGGGACCGATGCACAGGGTAATCCGGGCGGGGATCTGTTCGTGGTCGGGGCGACGGTGAAGGGAGCGGCTGCCCAGATGCGAATGGCGTTCGACAATCCGGCACTGATTGCCGCGTCTTCTGATGGTACTGCCGGAAGCAACGGCAACATCGACCGCCTTGTTGGAGTTCGGAGTGATGCGGTGGTTGCAGGTGAAACGCCGGTGCAGTTCTATGCCGGACTGGTTTTTCGCATCGGGAGCTTTGTGGCGGATGCAAAGGCGAACGTGAAAGCGGGTGAGGCTACGCTTAGCCACCTGGAAAACCAGCGCGACGCGATTTCAGGCGTGTCGCTGGATGAAGAAGCGGCCAACCTGCTGCGGTACCAGCGTGCGTTCCAAGCGGCGGCACGCGTAGTGAGTGCCGTGGATGAAATGATGCGAATCGCCGTAAACCTCGGGCGGAATTGAAATGAGGATATCCCCAAACAGCACGAACGAAATGCTTCTGGCACTCGCGCAGGCCAGCGAGCGCGAGCAGGGCGCAATCGAGCGGCTCGCGTCAGGACGGCGGGTGAACTCGCCGTCTGACGATCCGGCATCCATGGCGCTGGCAATCGAGAATCAGGCGAGGGCCACTCAAACGGATGAATTTCTTTTCAGTGTCCAGAGCCTGCGCGCGCTGTTGTCCACGGCCGACTCCACGATCAACTCGGTTGTCATCAATCTGGAACGAGCGGTTGCACTGGGGGTGCAAGGTGCCAACGGCACTCAGGCTCAGTCACAACGGGACGCGATTGCTCAGGAAGTGCGCGGAATCCGCGATCGAGTGCTTTCGCTTGCAAATGTTTCGTTCCGCGGCAGCTACGTGTTTGCCGGCACTGCCAGTTCCGCTCCGCCGTTCGTTGCCGCCGATCAAGACCAGGCCGGTGTCCACTACGCAGGGAATAGCGGAGTGAACCGCATCGCGATCGGTGAAGGAGGCATGTCGATTGCGACCAACATGCCAGGCGACCAGCTCTTTTCGGCGCCCGGGAGCGACGTGTTCGCTGCATTAGACGAGCTGGTAAACGCACTGGAGAACGGGACGAACTCAGAAGTATCCGATGCCGCATCGCACGCGCGCAAAGCGCTCGACCATGTGTCTGCGAAGCGCGTGTTCTTCGGCAATGCGCTAAAACAGCTTGAGAATGACGAGTTCACGCTGAAGAGATCTCAACTGGATATCGCATCCGAAATGAAGACGTTGATTGCTGCGGACCCGGCACAAACGATCAGCGAACTGGTGGACGCACGCACGGCCCGAGAAACTTTGCTGACGGCCATGGGAAAAGCAGGGAAGAACAGCTTATTGGATTACCTTCCGTAAACGGGCCGCCCGCAGATTGCGCCTTTGATTGCCGAACCAATTAGGCGCGACCCGGAGTGTCCGTCGATCGCAGGGTTATCGGGAGAAGCCCTGCGACCGAGAAGTGTGGGCCCACGCAGCCGCACACGTAATGCGCTGGCAGGCTTCCAGTAGTTCAGTGCGTTCCGATTCGAGAGAATTCTGCAGCTTCGGGAATGCTTCCCGCAGGCGCTCGAGCAGGTGCCGATGGAACTGAAGGCGGGCTGCAAGAGCGTCATCAGTTTCTGCTTCAGCCAGAGCCAGGGGCAGAATGCGGTCTGCCAGGTCAATCGCCTTCTGTAGCGGTTCAAGCGCCTCCCACAGGGTATCGACCAAGCCGGGTTGCCATGAATTCCTGGCTGCAAGGAAGTCTGCAATCACTCCGTCGGCTACTTCCAACGCATGCAAGAGATCTATGCGCTCCATCGCGTCGAACCTCCGTGCTCGATGTGATCGGCGCCGCTTTTCGGCGCCGCGAGGGCTGTGCTGGAAGCGACCGGTGGGGCACTCTTCAACTGTTGCCATGCGGCACGCAGCGACAGCAGCAAGTTCTTGACATTGTCAAAAACCTGAACGGAACGTCCGCCCTGCGCCTGAATAATCTGGGTACGAAGAATCGTGTAGAGCTGATCCATGTTCTGTGCGGCATCGCCGCCCGCCTCAAGGTTCAGGGTACCTTGCAACTGTTCGAGGACGAGCAGCGCATGACGAACAGCATCCGCGCATGCTGCCGGGTCGCACTGGGCAGTATGGTGACTTGCTTTTCGCAGGTCTTCGATAAGGAGGTCATACAGCATGACTACGAGATCGACAGGAGTCGCCGACTGCACCGCAGTTTCGAGGTAATTGCGCCGGATATCGTCGTTCATTTCTGGTTCAGGCTCCCGAGTTGGGCAGTGAGCTGGGATTGAAGCGTGGGCAACTTCCGCAGCATGACATCTATGCGGGAGTACTGGTCGTAAAGCTGCTTTTCACGATCGGCAAGCCGTGCTTCGAAGGCGTCCATCTGGTCCGCGATAGACCGGGTGGTTGCGTTGAGGCCGCTAAGAGTCACCGTGAGTGGCCCATCGGTGGAGTCCGTCAGAGCCATCAGTTCGGTGGACATTCGTACTGCGAAGCCCGCAGGTGAGACAGAGTAGAAGAACTTCCGAAAATCCTCATAATGTGAGCTGACTGCTGTGCTTACCGCAGCGTCGTCGGCGGCCAGAGTGCCGTCGTTCTTCATCGTTACGCCCAGGGATGCCAGCGTTTTGTAAGTTCCACTACCATCGAAGACGAAAGATGGAATCGAGAGCAGACGGCCTTGAAGCACGCGCAACGTCGAGTCACCCGCGAGTACTCCGGCGCTGCCCGTTTCCGGATTAACAGCGAACTGGGTATTGATCGAGTTGACCAGTGCGTTGTAGCTGGAGACCATGTCGCGCACCGCCGCCGTGAGTTTGGCTGTATCCGGAGCGACTTGCAGCGTGACCTGAGTGGAGGGACTTGCGGATCCCAAACGGATGGTGATGCCCTGCAGCACACCCTGAACCGTATTGCTCGCCGCCTCCAAGGGGATTCCATCGACGGTGAGTTGGGCGTTGGTGCCGGTCACGCCTCGCGTGAGTCCGAGGCTCGTACTGTCATTGGTGATCGAGATGTTTCCTGGCGCACCGCTGCTCTTGCTTGCGAGGGAGAGTCGTGCGCCTTGTGCGTCGTTCACAACGGATGCGGTGACGCCCAGGCCGAGAGTATTGATGTAGGCCGCCGCGGACGCAAGCGTGTTTCGCCCGTCGCCCAAGGTGACTGTAACTGACGGCGACGTTCCAACCTGAATGTCGAAGCTGCCCGGTGAAAAGGTAGCATTCGGGTTTGCGAGTCGATTCGAATACCACGAAGCTGTGGTTGCAAGACGGCTTACGCAAACGGTGTGCGTCCCGAGCACCGCTTCGCTGGACGATGTTGCCGTCAGGATTTCCTGGTCAGAGGAAGTGACGTTGCGCGTCCCAAGCACCCCGGAGACATCTTTCAGCGCGTTTATCGATGCTTCGAACCGGTCAAGCTGTGACTGCAGGCTGCGAAGGGCCGCGGCTTGAGCGTCGATGGTCTGCTGCTGTCGTTGCAGAAGTCGCTGAGGGGCGCGTTCCGCTTGCAGAATCTGCTCCACGACACTTTGTACATCCAGTCCCGAACCGCCCGCGACCCCAGTGGTAAAGGAACTCACGCCGAGGCCTCCGAATCCGCTTTTTGCTTATTCTTGCTGACCTGATCTTCCGGTGTTGCGTCCGAGCCATCGCGTAGTGCCGTTTCCGCAGGAAATTGGCGCTGGACGGCTTGAGAGCGGGGACGGCGCAAGTCGCTTGCTGGGAGCGGGGTGCGCTCAGGGCTTATCGAAGACGGTGGTTGAATGGGGTGAACCTTGATCATGCGACCTCGGCTAATGAAGTGGGGCCGATATTCGGCCCCACCCGTGATTGCCAGTACTAGCGCAGCAGCGACAAAACGCCCTGCTGCATCTGGTTCGCCTGCGCCAGCGCCGAGATGCCGGTCTGGTTCAGGATGTTGAACTTCGTCATGTTCGCGACTTCCTGCGCGATGTCGGCAGCGCGAATGCCGTCTTCGGCCGCGGACAGGTTCTGGACCTGTGCGTTGATGACGTTGCCGGCGCTCTGGAGGCGGTTGATCACCGCGCCGAGGGTGCCGCGATCCGCCGCCACGTTGGCGATAGCGGAATTGATCTTCGTCAATGAGGTCTGGGCATTGGTGGCCGACAGGAGGTCGTTGGAACTGAGATCAACGCGGGTGCCCGCGTCGAAGCCGATGCTGCTGTCTGTAAGCGCACCGATGGTGGTGGTGATGGTGCCGCCGCCAGTGGACGTTCCGTCGCTCAGGAAGATGTCGGTGCCGCCCGACACCGTTGCACGAGCCACAGCTCCAACCCCGGTGAGTGGGCCGCCGCTGACAACGATGCTGCCGTTGCCGGTCTTGTCTGCGATCTGGAGGTGGCCAGTCGCGTCAAGGCTGACGGACACCTTCACATCTGCCGAGCTGTTGAACGTCGTCATCAGGTCGTCGATTGTGTCGCCAGCCCCCACCGTGTAGGTGAGCGCCTTACCCGTATCGGTATCGGAAATCGTGATGGTTTCACTCTCCGTGAGGGCCGTGGCGCTCGTGAGACCGCCCGTAGCGCCTACCCACTTGTTCGGGTCACTGGTGGAACCTGTGCCAAAGATGCCCTGGCCGTTGAAGGTGGTCTTCTGGCCGATACGGGTGATCTCCGCCTTGATGGCCGCGAACTCGGCGTTGAGTGCCTTGCGCTGGTCGTCGCTCACGGTGCCGGTTCCGGCTTCGGTTGCGAGCGTAACAGCGCGGTTAAGCAGGGTCGTGACTTGCGAGAGTGCTCCATCGGCAACCTGGAGCTTGCCGATTCCGTCCACTGCGTTGCGGGCCGACTGGGACAACGCGGTCACGTTTGCGCGCAGTCCGTCGGCAATAGCGAGGCCGGCCGCGTCGTCTGCGCCGCTGTTGATGCGCGAGCCGGACGACAGACGGAACAGGGTCTTCTGCAGCGAGGCTCCCGTCATGCTCAGCTGGTTCTGCGCTGCCAGGGACGGAATATTATTCAGAATACTAAGCGCCATAAAGGCTCCTTTTCGCTTGGTGGTTCCGCCCGTCGTGCTCGTCTGCCGCTCCGACGGAACCGAATTCAACTTCCACTAGCACCTATCGGCACAGCGAACGTGCGCTTTAGCGGAAAGCGCAAACCGTGAGCAATCGCTGCAAAACAAGCATTCGAAATTCCAGAATTCCTAAGGCGCGTTAATGAACGGCGGGCGCTGGCGCCTCGTCGGCTGAAGTATGCGGAGGTTGTTGTCGATATCAGAAGTGAAGAGCCGTGCTCGGAGCTGAACGTGATTCGCCTGACTCGCCTGAACAACAAGCCTATGGTTCTGAACTGCGACCTGATCAAGTTCGTTGAACCAGCGCCGGACACGATGATCACGCTGGTTACGGGCGACAAGTTTGTGGTGAGAGAGAGCCCGGATGAAGTGGTCCGCCTGGTGGTTGAGTTTCGCCGCGCGACCAGCAGCGGCATTGTGCCGGCTGAAACCGTGCATGCGGGCTTGCTCGCGAAGGAACGGGCCGAAGGAGTGAAAAGCGGTGGATAAGGGAACAATCACAGGTCTGCTTCTCGGCGTCGGCGGTATCCTGGCGGGCCTGATCCTGGAAGGAGGCAACGTCGGCCAGATCATTCAACCTACTGCCGCCATGATTGTTTTTGGTGGGACGTTTGGCGCAGTGCTTATCCAGTTCCCGTTGCAGGTCTCCCTTACGGCACTCCAAAGACTTGTCAGTATTTTTATCGAGCCGCGTTCGAATTTCGAAGAAGTCATCAGCCACCTTGTCTCGTATGCGAACAAGGCACGCCGCGACGGCATCGTCTCGCTGGATAGTTCGCTCGAATCCATCGATGACCCATTCATGAAAAAGGCGCTCATGCTCGCCGTGGACGGCACCGAACCTCAGGAACTGCGGAAGATCATGGAGGTCGGGCTGGACAACACGGCCGAGTCCGAGGAGAACTATGCCCGCGTGTTCGAATCTGCGGGAGGGTTCTCCCCGACCATAGGCATCATAGGTGCCGTACTTGGCCTCATCCAGGTCATGCAGCACCTGGACAACATCGACGAGGTGGGCAAGGGGATCGCTGTTGCATTTGTAGCGACGGTTTACGGCGTCGGCGCTGCAAACCTCTTTTTCCTGCCCGCTGCCGGTAAACTGCGGCACAACGCGAGGCAGCAGGAGGTAATGAAAGAGATGATGCTTGAGGGCGTCATTTCTATCCTCGAGGGCATGAATCCTCGCATGCTGGAAACCAAACTCACGGGATACCTCGCGAAGCCGAAAACGGTGAAAGACGTATCCGGAGCACCCGCATCAGTCATACAGGAATCCGAACCTGCTTAGTTCAGGCTGAGACATGTCACGCCGAAGAAAGCATCAGGGTCATGTCAACCACGAGCGCTGGCTGGTGTCCTACGCGGATTTCGTGACGCTACTGTTTGCGTTCTTCGTCGTGCTGTATGCGTCCTCTCAAGTGGACAAAGCGAAGATCAGCAGGGTGGCGGCGGCCATCCAGGGAGCGTTCCACGAGTTAGGGGTATTCTCGGGCTCTCGACCGGGCCCTGACACAGAATCCGGACACCAGGTCGATTCCCAATCGAAGCTCGCTGCCGCCGAAGCGATACTCAATCAAAATCCATCCGATATCGCTTCGGCTCTTGGCACTTCCCGCCCTGGATTTACGCCCGCAGCGCTGGACCAGTTGCGTCGCGAGTTGTTCAAAGCCTTAGGAGCAGAGATAGCGAAGCGCGAGGTTATCCTTCGAGCTGGACGCGAGGGCTTGGTTGTAAGTTTAAGTGAGGTAGGATTTTACGACAGTGGATCTGCGCTCATGCGACCCGGTGCGGAGCCCGCCCTGGGGCGTCTTGCGCACCTGCTCGCAACCAGCCAGTACAGGATTCGCATCGAAGGCCACACGGATAACGTTCCCATCCATACTCCCCAGTTCAAGTCGAACTGGGAACTGTCAACGGCGAGGGCAACGGAGTTGGTCAAGCGCTTAATTTCGGATTACGGTTTAGCGCCTGAGCGTCTCTCGGCAGCGGGTTACGCGGAATTTCACCCAATCGCCACAAATGCGGCTGCCGAGGGGAGAGGCTTGAACAGGCGCGTGGATCTCGTCATCCTTGCTCCCGCTGTGAACGGTCCGGCGCCTTCGGTGGTGCCTGCTGCGAAGTGATGCCACTCCCCCAAACTGCGCACGCTCCCCGGCCCCGCGTCACGCTTGTCCAAAAGCACGAGAGGTCCCGTGCCGAAAAGCTCCTCACGTCCTCCATTGCTCTGGTGTTCGTTGCGTTTTTTGTTCGCCTCTTAAGTATTGTGAGTAGTCCTGTTTACAGGCCAGACTTCATGAACAACTTGACGTTTGGCTATGAGGCGGGACGCATCGCTCAGGCGCTCGTGAACGGCGAGGGATACGCCTCGCCCTTCCTTGTATCGACTGGTCCTACGGCCTGGCTTGGGCCCGTTTATCCGCTGATTGTGGCGGGCGCATTCAAGCTGTTTGGGGTCTATACGCCGGCCTCTGCGACAGCAATTCTGGTGCTCAATTCCATATTCGCGGCACTAACCTCAGCGTTGATCGTGGCAGTGGGGCGTGAAACGTTCGGGCTGCGCGCCAGCGCCGTTGCGGCCTGGACTTTCGCTCTTCTCCCGTATGAGGTGCGGTGGGCCACTCGCTGGGTGTGGGACACAAGCCTTTCTGCATTCCTGCTCACGTTAGCCTTCTGGGCGACCTTAAGGCTTACGCGACAGGAGAGAGCCGTCGCATGGGGAATGTACGGCGCGCTCTGGGGCGCCATCGCCATGACGAATCCCTCATTGCTCAGCTTCCTGCCTGTAGCCGTCGGGTGGCTCTGGTATCACTCACAGCATCGACAGAGGCAGCGAATGAGGTTCCTGGTTGCGGCCGCAGTCTGCGCGGCGGTGATCTCGCCGTGGGCGATTCGCAATTATCGAGTCATGGGTAAGCTCATCCCGTTGCGCAGTAACTTCGCAATGGAACTCTGGGTAGCGAACCATGAAGGGGCGAACGGCCTCATCATGTTCTGGTCGCATCCAGTGTGGAGTCCAGTCGAGATGAACAGGTACAGGCAACTTGGAGAGGTGGCGTACCTGGAGGAGAAGGGCAGGGACGCGCGGAAGTGGATTTTCGACCATCCATCCGCGTTTGCGAGTATCACTGCGAAGCGGGTCATGCTTTTCTGGGCGGGCATACCGAGTCTTGAGCGGGTGGGACCTAGGATGGGCGTGGGCTCGCGGCACGCCATCTATCTCGCATCGTCGCTGTTGGCCTTGGCCGGTGTCTACTTTGCGGTTCGAACGCGGACGCGAGGGGCGGGGTTATTCTCGGGGCTCGTCATACTGTACCCGCTGGTGTACTACGTCACTCATAATCACCCCCGATACCGTGCCCCGATTGAGCCCTTGATGATCCTATTAGTGGTTGCGCTGGTGCTGGCTGCGATAGTAGAGCACAGGCAAAAGCGAAAGGCCTCCCCGGAGGAAGGCCCTGGCCTGCTTACCTGACTCACTACCATTCAGACCCATCCCGGCCGGGCGAGGCCCGGACTGGACGCCCAAACTAGCTTGTCCGTTTCAGCAAAATGCCCGCGACGAAAGCAACAGCGGCTGCCAGCAACCACTGGATGCGCCAAACCTGTACTGCCTGCCAGTCGAGCACGGTATTGGCGGTGTACATGAGGCCGGTGGCGACTGCAGCCAGCAGGCAAGCGATTCCCACGATGAAGGCGACCAGCGAGCCGGTTGTGAACCCAAGTGCGTCCTTTATGACGTGGAAGTCGAGTAAACGCGAGACGCCGGGGCGCTCGTACTGCTCCGGTCGCGCGTCGCGCGCCGCGCCGCACACGTGGCAAAAGCGTGCACCGAGCACGAACTCGCTGGCGCAGCGTGAGCAAATCTCCGATTGCGACCGGAGTGAAGACTGCGCGTCCTGATTCATCTGGTTTGCCGGACGCCAATACTCCTGATCAAGATTGTGGGTTGTGCCCATGGCAGGACTCCTGCCCCGACCATTCGCAACTTGCTTACCAAATCACGCATAGCGCCCAACCGGTTGATTGCATTGCACTTGTCCCGATCTTCCCGAGAACGGTGTTCTTTGACGGCGTCCAATATTACCCAGCAAGCAAGCAAAATCTCGGCGGAGCCCTGCCTTACAGGCGTTCAGACCCGCTTCGGCATCCGCACGACTTTCGGGTTTGGCGAACTGCGCTGCCAGAACCCGAGCAGGGCCAGGTCGGCCTGAGTGAAAGTCAACTCCTCTGGCCTGCTCGTGCCGTCATTGAACACGTGCTCATCGAGGAGCATGTGCAGTCTGGCAAGGGTAACGCCGAGTGCGTCGGCGGTCTCCTGTTCGGTGTAACAATCTTTTGCGGCTTTAGACGTTCGCATCATGGCTGTCCTGCGCGCGGGTGTGAAAGTTGTGTCCCCCTCAGTGGGGTAACACCCGCAAGTGGCGCATCTTCAGTTTCCGTCCTTCTACTCTGCCCAGAGTATCGGGTAAACTTCCCTGAAACCCATAGCCATGACACCTTACCCAACGCGCCGTCTTGCGCCCGTTAGCTCGGTTTTATCCCTGTTAATCGGTTTGTTGTTGATTCTCTTGCCACTTCACTCATTTGCCGCGAATGGGGCGGCTTCGCAGTCGAAGCTGGCGGATTCCGCGACGCGGAGCGGATTCGAGCACTTCTACAACATGGAGTACGACGCCGCCATCCGCGATTTCGAGAGGGTACTTGCCGCGAACCCGAACAGCCCGGCAGCGGTGAACCATCTCCTCAGCGGCATCATGTTCAAGGAACTCTACCGCATTGGAGTGCTCGATTCGGAACTTTACGCCAAAGAGGACTTCATCACGAGCAAGCAGCGGACGGTTGACCCGAAAGTGCGGGACCGGGTGAAGGAGTTGATGGACCGTGCGCTTCAGTTGAGCGAAGAGGCTCTTAAGAAAAACCCGAACGATGTAGAGGCGCTCTATGCACGCGGCGTGACTCGGGGGATGCGTGCCACCTATACAGGACTGGTTGATAAAGCCTGGTTCTCGGCACTACGGAGCGCAATTGGGGCCCGGCGAGACCACGAGCGAGTGCTTGAACTGAATCCGAACTATTCCGACGCGAAGATGATAGTCGGGATGCACAACTACATCGTCGGCAGCCTGTCGTGGGCAGTGAAGATTGCCGCATCGGTAGTAGGTGTCAGCGGAAGCAAGGAAAAAGGCATTCAGTACTTGTACGATGCTGCGAATGGCGGGGGCTACAGTGCTGTCGATGCGAAGATTACACTGTCGATTTTTCTCCGCCGGGAACAACGGTATGCGGAGGCGATCAAGCTGATCGACGCTTTGGCGGACCGCTATAGGAAGAACTTCCTCGTTGCCCTCGAACACGCGAACCTGCTGAACGCAGCGGGACACGGTCCCGAAGCGATCGCAGCGTATCGGAAACTGCTTGCTTCGGGTAAAGCCGGTATCTACTTCGAACCCCGGCTTGAACAGGCGGCGTACATGCTCGGAGAAGCATTGCGCGGACAACGTGACTACAAGGCGGCGGCGGAAGCTTACGATCAAGCGGCTGGATACAGGGACGTCGAGCCTGAGCTTCGCGAACGCGCCCTGCTTGCGGCCGGGGAAGCTTATGACCTGGCGAACCGCAGAGATCTTGCGGTTCGGAGATATCAGGAGGTAATTGCCGCCGACTCAAAATCCAGGCGTGCGGAACTGGCAAGGAAGTACCTGAAGCACCCCTTCCAGGAAAAGACCAGAGGTTAGTCCGGCTGCTCCGGGATGGAACATTTGGGCATCGAAGGGCGTATATGCCGTAAGGGAGGGCGCAATGTACTGTAACTACTGTGGCAAAGTCATACAGGACGACGCTAACCTTTGTGCCTACTGCGGGAAGCGTGTTGGCGCCGTGAAGGCGCGGCGCAGCCTGCGACGGCCTCTTGCGGGAAGGAAGATTGCGGGCGTCTGTCGTGGTTTTGCGGAGTTTTTCGACCTTGATGTAACGATCATCCGGATTGTCTGGCTACTTGTGGCCATATTCGGATTCCCGGTGGGAGTGATCGCATATTTCGTCGCCTGGATCATCATGCCTGAAGACGGCGCGGTGGCGATTGTTCCAGCCACAGCGGGAGTCGAGCGAGTGCCGGAAGCGCCAAAGGCCTAAGCCCTCCGGGTACAATCGCAACGATGCTCGTGAAGAGTGACGACGCCGAGATTTTCTACGAGGTGCTGGGCTCCGGCCCGGCACTCGTGCTTTTGCACGCGTTTCCAACCAACCATCACATGTGGCGGCCGGTGGCGGAGTTGCTTTCCGTTCGCTATCGGTGCATCCTCCCCGACCTCCGCGGGCAGGGTGACTCGGGAGCGGGGACTGGGCCGGCGACGATGGAAAAGCACGTCGAGGACATTCGGAGGGTGTGCCAGGACGTAGGAGTCGGACGGGCGGTATTCGCAGGTGTTTCCATCGGCGGCTACATCCTTTTCGAGGCTTGGCGGCGCATGCGGGAACGTATCGCCGGCATTGTGCTATGCGATACGAAAGCACAGGCCGATACTGCGGAAGGGCGTGCGAACCGGCTGAGGATGGCCGAAGATGTGCGGAGGCAAGGGACGGAAACGGTGATCGAGGGCATGCTGCCCAAGCTCATTGGCGAAACAACGCGCCATTCGCGTCCGGACATAACGGAGTCAGTCCGCAAGATGGCGGTGAGAACGCCAGTGGAGGGCATCGCTCTTACTCAGCAGGGGATGGCCGAACGTCCCGACTCGATCGAAACGATCAAAACGATTAGCGTGCCATCTTTACTCATATTCGGCGATGAAGACGTGCTTTCGACCGCAGCTGACGCAGAACTGATGCAAAGGCACATCCAGAACGCCAAACTGGAGATGGTGCCTCGCGCCGGACACCTGGCGGTCTTCGAACAGCCGGAGCACGTCGCACGAACCATGCGCAACTTTCTGGACGCGCTGCCGCGTTGGGAGTAACGCTCACCAGCTCTGGTAAAATCAGCGGGCATGCTCGAAGCCTACCTGGTTCCGATTGGAACCCGCGCCACCGCGAAGGGAGACGGTGAACCGGTCAGCATCGAAGGAACTGGCAGCCGTCTGTTTCTGCTGACCCTTGATATCTCCGAAATCGTGGAACAGGAATCGCTTGAGGTGTCCGTTTTCGGGGCCAGCGAGGGTTCCAGTTGGCAGCCGAAACCTCTGCTTTCATTTCCTCAGAAGTTCTACCGAGGTCAGTGGCCGCTGCTGTTGGATCTTTCCGCCCAACCTGAAACGAAGCTGCTCCGAGCGCACTGGGACGTCAACCGTTGGGGCCGCGGTTCTGAAACCCCGATGTTCGTATTCAGCCTGAAGATTACGGAAGTTGCACCCGAGCTGGTGAAATAACGGAGGGACCCGTCCGAACCGCGTTTACGCGGCTCGGACCGGCTTGATTCGGAGTCCCGCTCAACGGGCGGCGAAGGCTTTCACTTGCGACAGAGTTTCACGAGCTTTCGTCGCTTGAGGGCCCTGTGGGTCTTTTGACAGGAACACCTGAAGTTCCGCCATGGCGTCGGTGTAGTGCTTGAGGCCAAGCAACGCATGAGCCTTGATCAGGTGAACGGGTGCGTAGTCGTTCGCTCCGAGTTGCTGTGCGTTCGATGCGTGCCGCAGGGCTCCCTCGAAGTTGCCCTTTGCGAGCTGAGCACGACCAAGTTCGAATTGAGCCTGCCAGGAATTCGGTAGCAGACTCACAGCGCGCTCAAGAACGCGCACTGCGTCTTCGAAGCGCGTGAGTGAAGTGTAGGCAGCTCCCAGGACGACATACGCCAAACCCGACTCTCCATCGATCTCGATGGCCCTCTCCAGATTTGCGCATGCGTCGTCGAGATTGTTACGGGACAGATGCATGACGCCGCGCAGCGTGTAAGCGTCCGCGAATTGCGGATAGATATCGAGCGCACGGTCCAGACGTTTCGCGGCTTCTTCGAATTTTTGCTTCTCCCAGGCGGACTGTGCTTTTTTGAATTCCTTGAGGGCCTTCTCGGGAACCTGCATTTGGGCGACTGACACCGAGTGGCGGCCACCGAGTTCGGAAGCGCGCGCTGTCGCGGGATTTGGCATGCGCAGCGTGATCATCGTGTCGCCTTCGGTGACGCGCACGCGTTCGCGGGCTTCGGAAAGTCCTGACGTGGCTACGACCTCATAACTCCCGACCGGCAACCGGTTGACCTGGAACTGTCCTTGCGGCCCGGTATATGCGACGACGATAACTGCACCGGTGGAAAGGTCGCACACCTCAACTCGCGCATCCTTGATAACAGCGTCGTCCATGCCGCGGATAGCACCGGAAAGCCGAGTGCCGAGACCAAGGTCATTCGTGTCGCGACGTGAGAGATCTATGGTGTTGGCGTTGACGGCATGAGGATCCATCGTCTGTGCGATCCCGATCGGAACCAGACTTGCCACCAGAATGCCCACTGCCACCCGGTAAATCATAGGCGTGTATCCTGCACATGGGTGACGAGTGCGGTCCGGGTTCAGAGGTCAGGGGCCCCACTCCGCTTTCCGCAACCACTGCTCGGCTCGGCGTGCTGCGCCGTGCTATGTACTTAGACGGGATGTCAAGTGGAAAGTTGGCTGTTTGCTGGAAGTGAACTTGAAAATTGTTTTCAGTTGTGTGAGTTGTCGGACAGAAGGAGATAAAAGTGGGTCCAGAGAGCATGGAAATGACGATCATGCCGGCGCGCAGCATCAGAGGCAGTTTGCGTTTGCCGGGCGACAAATCCATTTCGCACAGGTATGCGCTACTCGCTGGACTCGCAAACGGCCGCTCGGTATTTGAGAACTTCGCAACCGGCGCAGATTGTCTCAGCACTCTCGACTGTCTCAAAGCACTTGGCTGCGGAGTCGAGGTAAACGAGAAGCTTTCGATCAACGGCAGAGGCGGTACTTTTCAGCCGTCCTCATCCCCGCTGGACTGCGGCAATTCCGGATCGACGATGCGCATGCTTGCCGGCATACTTGCCGGGCATCCATTTCGAAGCGAACTCCGCGGAGATGCGTCACTCTCGCGGCGACCGATGGCGCGCATCATCGAACCGCTGCGCCTGATGGGAGCCGACATCCTTGGGAACAACGGTTGTGCACCGATCGCAATCAGCGGTGTTGCAAGGCTTCGTGCCGTTGACTACACGCTGCCGGTGGCGAGCGCGCAATTGAAGTCGTGCGTCCTGTTCGCAGGACTGTTTGCAGAAGGAAAAACCTGCGTCCAGGAACCGGTGCGCACGCGCGACCACTCCGAGTTGGCGCTGCGAGCGTTCGGCGCGTATGTTGAGAGGAGCCGCACGCGCGTATGCGTCACGGGTGGTGCGACGTTGCGGGCTATAGAGGCGGCAATCCCCGGCGATCTCTCAACGGCATCATTCTTCCTCGCGGCTGCCGCGCTGTTTCCGGACTCGAGTCTGGTGTTCGACTCTGTCCTTCTGAATCCAACACGAGCCGCCATTCTGGACACGCTGGCGGCCCTGGGCCTTAAGGTCTCCGTACTCGATGCACGTGAACAGAATGGAGAACTTGTTGGAACAATCCATGTTCGCGGTGGTGCCCTGAGAGGCGTGCGTATCTCCGGCGCACAGGTCGCAGTGCTCATCGATGAGTTGCCGGTGCTTGCTGCGATTGCACCCTTCACAAGTGACGGGGTGGAGATTAATGATGCAAACGAACTCCGGTTCAAGGAATCTGACCGCCTTGCGGCTGTGTCCGAGAATCTGCGCAGGATGGGCGCGACCGTTGAAGAGCTCCAATCTGGACTCCGGATTCCCGGTGGGCAGTCTCTGCATGGCGCCGAGATCGATTCCTTCGGCG
>Ga0196976_1000177_pt1 | contig 43195 bp, 41 predicted proteins | sample S3v_513CmetaG_FD_148644 | JGI IMG/M metagenome (GOLD analysis project Ga0196976, IMG submission 148644) | Soil microbial communities from Anza Borrego desert, Southern California, United States - S3+v_5-13C | ecosystem: Environmental > Terrestrial > Soil > Desert | place: USA: California... | reverse complement strand
CTTCGAGGATCTCTATCGCGAGCTGCTGCCATGAGGAGACTGCTCCGGCCCGTTGCCGCGTCCCTGCTCCGGCGGCTGCTCCGCGGGCCGTTCCGCGTGCCGGCCGAACGCGTCGCGATCGCACTCGGGCACCTCTTCCCGCATCGCCTGCCGGGCCGCGGCCTGCTCGCCGAGGAGCTGCTGCGCGTGCATGCAGGCCGCTCCGTGGAGGCGCGGCTCTTCGACGGCTCGCGGCTGCTCGTCCCCGCCACGCGCGAGGCGTTCTTCCCCTTCCTCACCGGTCGCTGCTTCGCCGAGGATGAAGGGCTGACGCGGCTGCTGCTGCGATCCCTCGGGCCGGACGACGTGTTCTTCGACGTCGGCGCGAACGTCGGCTACTACACGATCCTGGCCGCGGGCCGCGGCGCGCGCGTGCACGCGTTCGACGCGCAGGAAGCGCTCGCCGAACACCTGCGCCGCTCCATCGAGCGCAACGGCTACGGCGATCGCGTGACCGTGACACACGCCGCGGTGTGCGAGCGCCACGGCGGCGACGTGGAGCTCTTCCTGCCCGAGGAGCGCGAAACACTCCTCGGTGTGGCCTCGCTGCAGCAGCACGAGTGGCTGCGCGGCGGCACGCGCGTGCGCGTGCCGGCGCTGTCGCTCGACGGCTACGCGCGCGAGCGCGGCATCGCGCGGGTCGACGTCGTGAAGATCGACGTCGAAGGGGCGGAGGAGAGCGTGGTACGCGGCATGGGCGAGCTGCTGGAGCGCTGCCGGCCGCGCCTGATCGTCGCCGAGGTGTGGCCGGAGGCGCTGCGGTTCGACAGCATCGAGCATGGCCGCGCGTTGCGGGCCGAGGGAGTAGCGCGCTTCGAGGCCGTGGCGCGGCTGCTGCGTCCCTTCGGATACGAGGCGTACTGGATCGGCGACGACGGGGCGACCGGCGAGCGCTGCACGGCGGCGGCCGTGCGTGTCATCCGCGGTGCCGCCAACGTCGCCTTCACGCATGCTCCTATAATCCGCCGCGCATGAACCTCGCGCGCCACATCGCGTGGCGTTACCTCCGCCGCCCCACCGACCGGCTCATCTCCGCGGTCGGTGTCGTCTCCGTCCTCGGCCTGGTCATCGGCGTCATGGCGCTGGTCATTTCCATGGCCCTCATGACCGGCTATCGCCGCGACCTGCAGAACAAACTGCTGGGCGGCAACGCGGAGGTGTTCGTCTACTCGATCGGCACCGCCATCGCCGAGCCGCGCGAGCTGGTGGCGAAAGTGGAGAAGGTGCCGGGCGTCGACTACGCGTCGCCGGTGCTCTTCCAGCACGCGGTGGTGACGACCGAGACCAACACCACCGGCTCGGAAGTCATGCTCAAGGGCATCGAGCCGTCGCGCGGGCGCACCTCGCCGATGCTGGCCAAGGTCATCGGGCCGCGCGGGCGGTTCACCACGGCGGAAGGGGAGCGGGGCGTGGCCGTGGGACGCTACCTGGCCACGAAGCTCGGCGTGAAGGCGGGCGACGCGCTGAGCGTCACCGTCGCCGCGGCGGGGGCGGAAGGGTTCATGCCGCGCTCGTCGACGTTCCTGGTGACGAACGTCTTCGCCACCGGCTTCTACGAGTTCGACGCGCGCTGGCTCTTCGTCGACCTCGGCGAGGCGCGGCAGCTCCTGGGCATGGGCGACGCGGCGAACCTGGTCGAGGTCAAGCTGCAACCGGGCGCCGACATCGACCGCACCACCGCCGCCGTCGAGAACGCCACCGAGGGCCGCTACACCGTGAGCGACTGGCGGGAGATGAACCGCCCGCTCTTTTCCATGCTCCAGATCCAGCAGCTCGTGCTGTTCATCATCATCGGGCTGATCGTGGTCGTCTCCACGTTCAATATCGTCTCCACGCTGATCATGACCGTGCACGAGAAGCGCCGCGAGATCGGCATCCTGGCCTCGATGGGGGCGGAGCCGAAGACGGTGCGCCGCATCTTCCTCTGGTACGGCGCCATGGTCGGCCTGACCGGCACGGCCACCGGCGTGATCCTGGGGACGCTCATCTGCTGGGTCATCACGCGCTACGAGCTGCTCCAGTTCCCGCCCGAGATCGCCGAGGTCTACTTCGTGTCGTCCATCCCGTTCATCACGCGGCCCGTCGACCTGCTCGTCATCGCCGGCTTCTCGATCGTGGTGTCGTTCCTGGCCACGATCGTCCCGAGCATGCGCGCGGCGCGGCTGAATCCGGTGGAAGCGCTCCGCTACGAGTAGTCTGGACTGCGGCAGCTGGCCGCTGCCGCAGTCCAGACGCTGCGCGTTACCAGCGGTCGCTCGCTCCCGCACCGCCGCCGCTGCCGCCGCCTCCCTTGAATCCCGACGACGACCCGCTTCGCGAAGACGAAGAGGACGAGGACGACGAAGAAGATGATGACGTCGATGACCACGACCGCCTGCTGTCATCGTCATCCTCGTGCATCAGCGGCGGCAGCGCCGGAGGCTCGAACGGATGAATGACCGGTCCCTCGGGCGTCTGAGCCTTCCTCGTCTGCACGAGGCTCCAGAGGATGCCGATGATCACCGCGAGAAAGCCGAAGAGCGCGAGCCCGCGCGGCGGCCCGCCCTGCGGCTCCGGCTCCAAGGCTTCGGCCCGGTACACCACCGGTTGCGCAACCGGGGCGGGCGGGCCGGAGATCGTGGCGATGATCTGCTCCGCGCCGCGCTCCGCGGCGGAGATGTAATCGCCGGCGCGGAGGTCTTCGCGCAGGCCGACGAGGATGCGCTTCGAGTGCGCGTCGGTGAGGGTGCCTTCCAGCCCGTAGCCGACCTCGATGCGCGACTCGCGGTCGTCGACGAAGAAGAAGAGGATCGCGCCGTTGTCTTTTTTCTCCTGCCCGACCGTCCACGTGCGGATCGCCTCCGCGCTCATCTCCTCCATCGTTGTCCCTTCGGGGATGCGGCGGTCGACATAGACGATGAGCTGGTTCGACGTCTCGCGCTCGTATCGCGCGAGGCGCTCGTTCAGCGCGTGCTCGCGTCCGTCGTCGAGCAGGTTCGACGGATCGGAGACGTAGCGCGTGGGCGCCGGCGGCAGCGCCAGCAGCGCCAGGAGGAGCGCCAGATTGGTCATGATCTGCACATGGTACGATCCCCGGCCGTTCATGGCACAGGCAAGGCTGGTTCTCGAAGACGGTACGGTGTACGAGGGAGAGGCGTTCGGCGCGACGGCGGACGCGATCGGCGAGGTCGTTTTCAACACCTCGCTCACCGGCTATCAGGAGATCGCCACCGATCCCTCCTACCGCTTCCAGATCGTGGTCATGACCTATCCCCACATCGGCAACTACGGCGTCGAGAACATCGTCGAGCAGAGCGACGTGCCGCAGGTGGCGGGCTTCGTCGTGCGCGACGCCATCGAAGAGCCCTCCAGCGCCCACGCCGAGCTCTCGCTGGGCGAGTACTTCCGCCGCACCAACGTCACCGCCATCACCGGCGTCGACACGCGCGCGCTCACGCGCCGCATCCGCAACCAGGGGGCCATGCGGGGGATGATCACCTCGAGCGCGGAGCGCGGCGTCGACGACATCGTGTCCGAGCTGCGCCGCTCGCCCTCCATGGCCGGCCTCGACCTCGTGCAGCGCGTCACCGCGCTGCGGCCGTACGCCTTCGAGGAGTCGACCAACGCGCCACTGCGGGTGGCCGTGTACGACTTCGGCGTCAAGCGCGACATCCTCCGCCAGCTCACGAAGCAGGGAATCGACGTCACCGTCTATCCGGCCACCACGCACGCGGACGAGATCCTCGACCGCAACTTCGACGGCGTCCTGCTCTCGAACGGCCCCGGCGATCCGGAGCCGGTCACGTACGCGCAGGAGAACATCCGCCACCTCGTCGGCAAGGTGCCGATCTTCGGGATCTGCCTCGGCCATCAGCTCCTCGGCCTGGCCCTCGGCGGCAAGACCTACAAGCTCAAGTTCGGCCACCGCGGCGGCAACCATCCGGTCAAGGACCTCCGCAACGGCCGCGTCGAGATCACGGCCCAGAACCACGGCTTCTCCGTCGATCCCGACACGCTCAGCGAGAACGACGTCGAGTACACGCACATCAACCTCAACGACCAGACGCTGGAAGGCTTCCGCCACCGCCGCGAGCCGGCCATGGCCGTGCAGTACCACCCCGAGTCCGCGCCCGGGCCGCACGATTCGTTCTATCTGTTCAACGACTTCGTGCAGATGATGGAAGAGTGGAAGAAGAAGCGCTGAGACTCGCTGTCATCCTGAGCCGCGCAGACGGCGAAGGACCTCCTGCTGGAACCCCGTGCCCGCTCCGTAAGCAGGGGATCCTTCGCCGTCTGCGCGGGCTCAGGATGACAGGCGTCACTTCACCAGCGCCAGCCCGATCCCATACCGCGTCTCGCCGAGGCTGATCCCCGTCCAGTGCACCTGCTCCACGTGTGCCTCGATGGCCGTGCCGCGGCCGATGCGGAAGCGCACCGCGCCGCCTGCCACCAGTCCCGCCTCCACGCCGCCGATCACGTCATGGAAGTCGTGGTTGACGAGGAGGTGGTGGTCGTCGCGCCAGTCCGCCACTTCCACGCCGCCGCCGTAGTGCAGCGAGAAGAAGCGTCCGAGCTGCTGCTGCTTCCAGACGCCGAGGCCGAACCCGTCCACGGTCTTGCTCCGCTCGTTGCCGGGATAGCCGCGGAAATTCGTGTGCAGGCGCGACTCCTGCGCCGAGGCCGTCCAGGTCGCGCGCGCCTGCAGGCCCAGCCAGGGGAGATCGCGCGAGGCGGTGAGGCGGTGCCATCCCGCTTCCTTGAGGTTCAGCGCCGAGCCGGTGCCGCCCGGTTTCGTCGCGCCGCTCGACGTGGTGAACTCCCACTTCGACTCGCGCACGTCCGGCGAGGCCACGAACATCACCGAGGTCTCGGCCACCTCCACGGCCACCCCCGGGAAGTCATTCTCGAAGCCGAGACTCTTGTCGGTCAGGCGGCGGGCGATGCGCAGCGAGGCGCCGGAGCGCAGCGGCACGGTGGCCACGAGCTCGCGGAACGTCTGGAAGCCCGACACGCTGCGGTAGGAGTAGGAGAGGTCGCGCTCGGTCGTGAGATACGCGCCGCCGCCGTACCGCGCGCCGAGGCGGAAGCCCCAGCGCGTGACGTCCAGGCCGGCCGCGCCGGCGCCGCCGAAGATCAGGATGTCGTTCTGGCTGATGTTGTACTCGCTGTAGGCCATGCTCACGTCCGCGCCGCCGACGAGGCGGAGCATGCCCAGGCGATAGAAATCGCGCTCGACGCCGGCGCGGTAGCCGAGCGAGTTGTCGAGATTGGCGCGCATGAAGTCCATGCCGTCGCACCCCGCGTACTCGCGCTGACACGGATGCTCCTGATCGTGTCCGTGCGCGCCGCGTGTCTTCCAGCGCGTGCTGTAGCCGCCCGCGAACGTGCGGGTCCTGGCTTCTTCGGCGAATGCGCCCATGGCGCAGAGGAGGAGGAGCAACGACAAACCCTTGCGCATGGGAGTAACGTTAGTGCCGCCGGCGGACGCCGGCTGTCAGAAGGTTGTAACAGCAGCGGAGCGGTCATGGAACTGATGGACAAGCTGTTCTGGCTGTTTTTCTTCGGCATCGTCGCCTGGGTGGCGTGGATCTGGATCCGGGTGATCGTCGAGATGTTCCGCTTCGACCGCGGATTCCAGCGGCCTTCCGCGGGACGCCATCGAGCCGCGGGCGGCGTCGGATTCACCGACATGCACGCCATGCCGCACGACACCGTGTCTGCCTCGAGTGAGTCGGGCATGGAGATCGCGGACACGGGCTCCGATTCCGGCGGCGACTCCGGCGGCGGCGGTTCGGGCGGAAGCTGGTCGTAAAGCGCCGCGTGACGGGTGCGCCCTTCCTCACCGCCGCCCGCCGCCCTTCCCCGCGAACTTCACGGCGATCTTGTTTTCGCCCACCCGCACGTTCACATGAATCGGCGCGAGGAGTGCGTCCGCCGAGGCCGCGATCGACTGCGCTTCATCGTCGGTGCGGTAAGGCCAGAATTCATAGCTGCCGCTGGGGATGTTCTGCAGGTGCGCTTCGCTCTCCGGCCCGGTCATGAGCTGCAGGCCCTGCACCGCCGCCAGTTCCTCCACCACCTCGGGCGGGACGAGCTCGCCGTTGTAGCGCATCAGCAGCGAGAACGGCGGCATCGTTCCGCCGGTCGTCGTCCGGGCGCGGATCAACAGCGAGGACGTCGACCGCGGCAGATAAATCGGCAGGCGTCCTTTCGTCCTGTCCCGCGGTACGCGGAGCATGCCGAACGGATCTTCCTTCGGCACGACGAACAGCGTGGCCGTTTCCTCCGGCGGCACGGCGATCGAGGCGCGGCCGTCCTCGTCGGTGGTCGTGCGGGAGCGCACCTTTCCGTTGGCGACCGCGTACACCGTCGCCTTTGCCACCGGATCGTTCTCGCGATCGATCACCGTGACCGCGACTTCACGTCCGGGATCGAGACGGAGGTCGAGCTCGCGCAGGCGCCGCGCATCGTCGATCGTGAACGCCACCGGCTCCGGCTCGAGGTGGAGCGGCGGGTAGACCCGCACGATCTGCCCGCCGTACCGGATCCCCGTGAAGTCGAACGTCCCTTCCGGGCCGGTGGTGAGCTGCACGTGCCGCCCTCCGTCCGCGAGCGGCGTCTGCAAGTCGACGATCACGCCGGACAGCGGTGCGCCGCTCTTCGCGTCGCGGACGATGCCGGTGATCCGCCCGTCGGGGATGGCGAGCTTCAGGACGGACTTCCCGTTCGCCAGCTCCACCGTTTCAGCAAAGGAGGTCGGCAGCGCGGGGCTGTGCACTTTCGCCAGGAACACACCGCGCTGCCAGAACGGCGCGCGGAACGTGCCGTCGCGATCGAGGCCGGTGGCGGCGCGCCAGTGCAGCTCGCGGTGGCGCAGCTCGACGGCGCCGTCACCGAGGTGCGTGTCCCCGAACGTGACGCGGCCGGTGACGGTGAACGGCTCGACCGTGATCGTGGCGCGCCGGATGTCGTTCGCGCCGACGACGATCTTCGTGCCCAGTTGTTCGGTGGGGGCGGGACCGTGGAGGCGGATCTGATAGACGCCGGAGGCGAGTCCCGCGAAACGCACCTCGCGCGTCCCGGCGGGCAGGCGTTTGTGCTCGATCTCCTCCCACTCCTCGGACGGCGTGCGCAGCAGCAGCTCGACATCGAGCGGTTGGTCCGTTCCGCGGATCGTCGCCTCGATGGCAGCGCGCGGAGCTTCGGGTGTGGCCGCCGCGGCGGTGGCGGCGAGCCGGATCAGCAGCGGCAGCAGCGGCATGGCAATTCTCCCGATCGTTGGGGGGGGGCGAGACGCGGGGTCGCGATGGATCAGGGATGAGCGGCCGGCGCCGGCTCCAGCGAGGCGACGCGGGGCTCGTTGGTGGCGGGCTGTGGCTCGTCGATGCGCTCCACCGACGCAACCTGGAACTCGGACGCGAGCGGCTGCACCGCCGCCTGCGACACGGTGCAATATTCTCCGGCGAAGATGCAGTCATTGGCCCAATAGCAGGATTCCCAGCCGTCGACCGTGGCGGCGACGCATTTCTTCAGAAGCGGACGGCACCTGAGACATTCGGCCATCGCCGCGGGTGCGGCAGCCAGGGCGATCGAAAAGAGCAGGAGAGAAATCAGTAGTTTTTTCATGGTTATCCTCATTGTGAGTCGATCCCGCGTCTCGGGGTGAGGATGATGGAGTGCCGGATGGACGGAGGAATAGGGACATTTCGTGACGTGGCGGACTACGACTCCGGCGGAGACTCGTAGAGCCACGCCTGCAGCGCACGCTGCACGTCCTCCGCGTTCGCCTCCGCGGGGACGACCGCGTAGCGGTTCCCGTTCAGCACCTCGATCTCGCCGCCGTGCAGGCCGCGGATGTGCGCGCGGGGGATGGGGTAGGTGCGGAAGAACGTGCGCAGGAGCAGCGTGTTGCCGCGCAGCTCCACCTCCCGCACCTCGGCGCGCAGCGTGGCATACGCGCCGACCACGAAGCCGAGCGGCAGCAGCAGGCCGAGCCAGTTCCCCGTCAGCAGCCAGAAGGCGAGGGCCAGCGCGGAGAAGCCCGCGAAGAGGAGTGCGATCGTGGCGACGTCGCGCGGCGAGCGTTGGCGTCCGAATCTCATCTGGAGTGCGGCAACGCCAGTTGCCGCTCTAAATCGCCGCAGCGCAAGCTGCGGCGCGGCGACTGGCGTCGCCGCGATGAAAAGCGGTAGCTGGCGCTACCGCACTCCATATCAAAACGATTCATGGTGCTCTCCGAATGTTTGCTTGAGAGCATTCACGATCTCCCCGACCGTGCACTCCTTGCGCACGCAGTCGACGATGAGCGGCATCAGGTTCTCCGGCGTCCGCGCGGCCTCGTCGAGGCGTGACAACGCGCCCTCCCAATCTTGCGTCCGCGCCGAGCGGAACGCCGCCAGCCGGGCCACCTGATCGCGCTCCACGCTCTCGTCGATGACCAGGATCGGCAGCGTGGCCGACTCCTCCTCGATGAAATCGTTCACGCCGACCACGATCGCGCTCTTCTCCTCCAGCGCGCGCTGCGCCAGGTACGCCGAGTCGCCGATCTCGTGCTGCATGAAGCCCGACTCGATGGCCGCCGTCGCGCCTCCCATGGCGTCGATCTTCTCGATCAGCGCCCGCGCCTCGCGCTCGACGTCCAGCGTCAGCGCCTCGATCGCATACGAGCCGGCCAGGGGGTCGGCCGTCGAGGCCACGCCGCTCTCGTGCGCCAGGATCTGCTGCGTGCGCAGCGCGATCTTCACCGACTCCTCCGTCGGCAGCGCCAGCGCCTCGTCGCGGCTGTTCGTGTGCAGCGACTGGCAGCCGCCCAGCACCGCGGCCATGGCCTGATAGGCCACGCGGATCACGTTGTTCTCCGGCTGCTGCGCGGTCAGCGTCGAGCCGGCCGTCTGCGCGTGAAACCGCAGCGCAACGGAGCGGGGATCCTTCGGCGCGTAGCGCTCCGTCATCAGCTTCGCCCACAGCTTCCGCGCCGCGCGGAACTTCGCCACCTCTTCGATGAAATCGTTGTGCGCGTTGAAGAAGAACGAGATGCGCGGCGCGAACGAGTCGACGTCCAGCCCGCGCTCCACTGCCGCCTGCACGTACTGCAGCCCGTTCGCGAGCGTGAAGGCCACCTCCTGCACCGCCGTCGATCCCGCCTCGCGGATGTGATAGCCGGAGACCGAGATCGTGTTCCAGCGCGGCACCTCCCGCGCGCAGAACTCGAAGATGTCCGTGACGACGCGCAGCGACGGGGCGGGGGGGAAGATGTACGTGCCGCGCGCGGCGTACTCCTTGAGGATGTCGTTCTGGATCGTGCCGCTCAGCTTCGTCCACGGCGTGCCGCGGCGCTCGGCCACCACCAGCAGCAACGCCAGCAGGATCGACGCCGGCGCGTTGATGGTCATCGAGATCGACACGCGGTCGAGCGGGATCTCCGCCAGCAGCGTCTCCATGTCCGCGATCGAGTCGATAGCCACGCCGACCTTACCCACTTCGCCGCGCGCGCGGGCGTCGTCCGAGTCCATCCCGATCTGCGTCGGCAGGTCGAAGGCCACCGACAGCCCGGTCGTGCCGCGCTCGAGGAGATAGCGGTAGCGTCGGTTCGACTCCGCGGCCGTGGAGAAGCCGGCGTACTGCCGCATCGTCCACAGCTTCCCGCGATACATCGACGCCTGCGGGCCGCGCGTGTACGGAAAAGTACCTGGCTTTCCCAGATCGTCGGAAGAATTAAATCCGCGCTGGTGGAGATCAGTCTCAGAATAAAAAACGGGGCGGTCGCTCATCGCGGCGCAGTGTATCTTTCCCGCGATTTTCAGGCGCATAATGCCATCCATGCAGATCCAATCGAGAGCAGTCCTCGTGGGAGCGCTGTGTCTTTTCGCGCTGGCGGCCGCGGCCGATATCACGCGCATTTCACCGAGTGAGGTCGATCTCAACACCGAAGAGTTCATGAACGTCTACGGTGCGAATCTCGTCGGGAGCGTCAGCACCGAGGTCGTATTCGATGGCGTTCATGCCGTCGAGCCGAGCTTCGCGGCCACCGATCATCTGATCGTCTTCATCCCCCCATCGGTGACGGGGGAGGCGGGGCAGCACACGCTCGTCGTCCGCTCCCTCGACGACGGCGGCGGCGTGCGCCTGCACGGCCCGGTGAGCTTCACCGTGAGTGCCCCGCAGAACGAAGGCGGCCCGCCGCTGCTCTCGCTGCCGGAGATCGTCGTCGGCGAGGCCATGAGTCCGAACGGCGGCATCGTGACCTACGAAGCCCTCGCGTACGACGCCGACGGCGACGTGCCGATCACCTGCACGCCCGCTTCCGGCGACACGTTCCGCCTCGGCGTGACGATCGTCTCCTGCTCCGCGACGAACACCTCCGGCACGACCGTCGGCTCGTTCTTCGCCATCGTCACCGACACCACTCCGCCGGTCGTCACCGTGCCGGACAACATTTCCACCGACAACCCGGTGGTGACCTTCACCGCGTCGGCGACGGACAACCTCGACGGAACGCTGCCCGTGACCTGCTTCCCCGCCTCGGGATCGACGTTCGCGCAGGGGACGACGCGCGTGCGCTGCACCGCCACCGACGCGCACGCGAACCGCGGCGAGGCGACGTTCAGCGTCTTCGTCAGCGGCGGACCTCCCGCGCTCATCCTGCCGGATGACATCGTCGAAGAAGCGACGGGTCCGACCGGCGCTGTGGCCAGCTTCATCGCCACCTCGGCGGACGAGACGCCGGTGAACTGCACGCCCGCCTCCGGCTCCACGTTCCCGCTCGGCACGACCAGCGTCACCTGCACGGCCACGAACCCCTCCGGCACCTCCACCGGCTCGTTCACCGTTCTCGTGATCGACACCACGCCGCCGGTCATTACCGCGCCGTCGCTCGTCGAAGTCGAGGCCACCTCGCCCGCGGGCGCTCTCGTGACGTACGTCGTCACCGCGCACGATCTCGTCGACGGCGACGTGCCGGTGAGCTGCCTGCTGGTCTCCGGCTCGCAGTTCCCGTTCGGCCCGACGGACGTGGTCTGCAGCGCGGCCGACTCGCGCTTCAACGGCGACGTGATCGCCTTCCAGGTCATCGTGCAGGACACCACCGCACCGGCCGTCACGCAGATCAGCGCGACGCCCGGCGCGCTCTGGCCGCCGAACCATCAGATGGTCAACGTGACGGTCTCGGCGACGCTTACCGACGCCGTCGATCCGTCGCCGACGTGGAAGATCGTCTCCGTGTCGTCGAACCAGCCGACGCAGGGGACCGGCGACGGCGACCAGCCCGTCGACTGGGTGATCACCGGCCCCACCACGCTGCAGCTCCGCTCCGAGCGCTCGCACGGGAAAGAGCGGATTTACACGATCACCATCGAGACCAGGGATGCGCTCGGCAACGCCGGCACGGCCATCGTGGTCGTACGCGTGGCCGACACGAAGAAGCGCGCCGCGGCGCACTGACACTCATCGGCGTTTGGAAAACGAAACGGCGGGCCGAAAGGCCCGCCGTTTTGCTTTTTCGCTCCACTATAATCGCGCTCCCTTCATGGCCCTGTCCGGCAATCTCCGCACGATGCTTCCCGGCGATCTTCTCCAATGGCTCAGCCTGGGCCAGAAGTCCGGGACGCTCGTCATCTCCAACAAGCGGGTGGAGAAGAAGATCTTCTTCCGCAACGGACGGGTGATCTCCTCCGCCTCGAACGACCCGCGCGAGTACCTCGGGCAGTTCCTCATGAGCCACGGCTATCTCACCGAGCCGGAGCTGAAGAAGGCCATGGAGGTGCAGCAGCAGTCCGGCATCCTCCTCGGCAAGATCCTGGTGATGATCGACGTCATCACCGAGCCCGACCTCGTGCGCTTCATGCGCCTCAAGGCGGAGGAGGAGATCTACGACATCTTCCTCTGGAACGACGGCGACTTCTATTTCGTCGACGACGAGCTGCCGCAGATGGAGATGATCCCGCTGCAGGTCGACGTCACGGGGATCATCATGGAGGGGACGCGGCGCGTCGACGAATGGGCGCGCATCCACGAGACCATCCCCAACGAGGCCGTGATCCCGAAGCTGGTGAAGGAAGTGGACTACACGGACCTCGAGGAAGTGGAGGAGCCGATCGTCCGCGCCATCGACGGCAAGCGCACGATCGCGGAGCTGGTGCTGGAGAGCCGCTCGTCGGCCTTCACCGTGTCGTCCACGGTGTCGGCGCTGGTGCGCCACGGCTTCGCCACGCTCGTCGATCCGACGACGTCGAAGATGCGCGCCATCGTGGAGGAGCAGGCCCCCGCCGCGCCGCCCATCCCCGCGGAATTCAACGAGGACGACGAGATCATCTCGCTGCTGAGCGCCGCGCAGAGCGCGCTCCGCAACCGCGACTACGAGAAGACCCAGCGCCTCCTCCGCGCCGCGCAGAACCTCGACCCGAACCACCCCAAAATCCGCACGGCCATCAAAGGCGCCGAGACCGTGATCCTCGGCGAGCTGCGCAACCAGGGTCTCCTCGAAACGAAAATCCCGAAGGTGGCCAAGGCGCTCGAGGAGATCACCCAGATGAACTTCTCCCCGAACGAAGGCTTCATCCTCAGCCGCATCAACGGCACCTGGGACATCGGCTCGCTCATCAAGATCAGCCCCATCCGCGAGACCGACGCCATGCTCATCTTTCACAAACTCTGGCGCGACGGCATCATCGCCCTCGACTGATCTGGAGTGCGGCAGCGCCAGCTGCCGCTTTCCATGCGGCAGCCGCAGCTGCCGCGGGCGGGCGGAGGCTGGCGCCTCCGCGTTTGAAAGCGGCAGCTGGCCGCTGCCGCACTCCAGATGAGCTTCCGGCGCGACAAGGGGGACGCGTTTCACCGGCTATGCGCGAGCAGCGCGCGGCTCGCCTCTTCCAGAAACGCGAATACCTGCTCGCGCGTGACGCCCGGATAATTCTCGAGAAAGTCGTCGATCGTGTCCCCGCCCTCGAGGAAATCGATGAGGGCGTCCACCGGTACGCGTGTTCCAGCGAAGATCGGCGTACCACCGAGAATCTCCGGGTCGGAATGCACGATCTGTTTCGGGTCCATGAAGGTTAAATGTAACTCAAAGCCCACTCTGGAGTGCGGCAGCGCCAGCTGCCGCTTTCCATGCGGCAGCCGCAGCTGCCGCGGGCGGGCGGGAGGCTGGCGCCTCCCGCATTGAGAGCGGCAGCTGGCGCTGCCGCACTCCAGATCAGGGCAGCCCCACCAGCTCCCGCACCTCCACCTCCAGCGCGTTCATCTCCCCCTGGTCCGTCTCGTGGTCGTAGCCGAGGGCGTGCAGCACGCCGTGGAGGATGAGGTAGCGCACCTCGGTGGCCAGGGAGTGCTTCTCGTCGGCGGCCTGGCGCTTCGCCTGATCCACGGAGATGACGATGTCGCCGAGGGGGCGCACGCCTTTCTGGGAAGGATCGTTGTACGAGTCGTCGGCGGGGAAGGTGAGGACATCCGTGGTCTTCCCCTTGCGCCGGAACTTGCGATTGAGGCCCGTCATCGTCTCGTCGTCCACGAGCGCGATCGAGACCTCGGAGATCTCTTCCGGAAGCCGGTTCAGCTTCTCCAGGGCCAGCAGCACGCGGCGCGTGTAGGCGGCGATGTCGCGGCGGCTGAACCGCGGCACCGCCTCCCCGGTGACCTCGACCTCCGTCACGAAGCGGCGGCCTCGCTCTTCGCCTTCTCGCGGTCGCTGCGGTCGTAGGCCGTGACGATCTTCGCCACGAGCGGATGACGCACGACGTCGCGGTCGCTGAAGTCGAAGAACCGCAGCCCCTCCACCCCCTCGAGGATGCGGCGCACCTCGCGCAGGCCCGACTTCTTCCCGTCCGGGAGGTCGACCTGCGTGATGTCGCCCGTCACCACCGCCTTCGAGCCGAAGCCGAGGCGCGTCAGGAACATCTTCATCTGCTCGGGAGTCGTGTTCTGCGCCTCGTCCAGGATGATGAACGAGTCGTTGAGCGTGCGTCCGCGCATGAACGCCAGCGGCGCGATCTCGATCACGCTGCGCTCCATCAGCTTCTCCACCTTCTCGAAGCCGATGATGTCGAACAGGGAGTCGTAGAGCGGGCGCAGGTAGGGATTGATCTTCTCGGCGATGTCGCCCGGGAGGAAGCCGAGCCGCTCGCCCGCCTCGACCGCCGGGCGGCAGAGGACGATGCGCTTGATCGACTTCTCCTGCAGCGCCGCCGCGGCCGCGGCCACGGCCAGGTAGGTCTTCCCGGTGCCGGCCGGACCGACGCCGAAGACGATGTCTTCCTCGGCGATGGCCTGCAGGTACATCTTCTGGGCGAGGTTGCGCGGCGACACGACGCGGCGGATGGCCGAGTTGAGCGAGTCGTCGGTGAAGAAGTCGACGAGATTCAGCTCCGGCTTGTCGCGCATCACGCGCACCCCGGTGGCCACGTCCGACTTCTGCATCGGGTAGCCCTGGGTGATGAGCTGCTGCAGCTCGTCGATGAGCTTCTGCACCGAGGCGCGGTTCGACTCGCCGCCGGAAACGAAGATCTCGTTCCCGCGGGAGGAAATCTTCACGTCGAACGCATCCTCGATGGTCCGCAGGTTCTCGTCGTGATTGCCGAACAGCGTGTGGGCCTGCCGTTCGTCGAGAGTCAGCTCAATGGTGGTCTTCTCTGCCATGCAACCTCATGCAATGAAAAAACTGATCCAGACTTCACCGTACTCGTTCCTGCGCCACGCGCGCAGATGGGCCGGTGCTGTCGGAAAAGGATGGGTGTTGCGCCGGTGCTCGATCGCCACGACGGCGTCGGGCGCGAGAGGGAGCTCTGTATCGATCGCGGTCAGCAACGGTTCATAGTGCCCGTAGTCGTACGGGGGGTCGGCGTAAACGAGGTCGAAAACCGCGCTGCTGAGACGCTTTATGCCCGCCAGGGCGTCTGCCTGGATGGCCTTCACCGGAACGCCCAGCTCGCGGGCGGTCTTTTCGATGGCATGCGTGTGCGGACGCGAGACGTCGACCGCCACGGCCACGCTCGCGCCGCGCGACACCGCCTCGAACGCGAAGATCCCGCTGCCGGCGAAGAGGTCGAGGAACCGCGCTCCCTGAATCCGCGCGCCGACGATGTTGAAGTACGCCTGCCGCGCGCGCTCGGAAGTCGGGCGGACGTCGTCTTTCGGCACGCTGATGCGGCGTCCGCGGAGGGCGCCCGCGGTGATCCGGAGGGCCGTCACTCCTTCGGCTTCGCCCCCATGAAATACAAATGCAGGTCCTTCCTGGCGACGTAGATCGTCGTCGGCGCGGAGAGGCATTGCAGCTCGACGATCTGCTCGTCCTTGGTCAGGCGTACGACGCGGTAGACCTTGTGGTCGTCCGCCACCAGCTCGTCGCCGGGCCGCGGCGCGTAGCCGGCGATCGACGTCGACACGCCGCGGTCCTCGGAGACGGCGCGCAGCAGGTCGCGCAGCGGCGCGATCTGGTCGTCGAGCTGCTTGGGCAGCACGCGGTTCGGGTGGAACACCCGCTCGACCGGTTTGCCGTCGGCGTCGTACACCCGCAGTTGCGCGCGATGACCGCGCTCGGGTGCGATGAGCGAGCGGCCGTCGACGGACTTCAGCGTCGAAGCGTTGACGCTGCGCAGGTACTGCGCGAGCGCGTCGGGCGGGATGATGACTTTCTTCTGGATCGACGCCGCGCCGGTCATCTTCACGACCACCAGCCCGCCCTCGAAGATCGAGACTCGCTGCTCGAGCGTCCCCTCGGTGACGACATAGTCGGCCAGCGGCTTCGGCAGGCGCCCGTCGATGAGCTGCGGCCCGAGGGCCTGCTTCGCGCCCGCCAGCTCCGGCATGTCGTACTTTTTCAGCCGGCGCTGCTCGCTCACCGGGAGCGGCGTCGCGATCGCGGCGTCGGGCGCGACCGGCTCGACGCGGGAGATGTCGTGCTGCGTCGCGGCGAGCACGATCAGGGTGAGGAGGAGCACGGAGTGAGTGTAACGTAGGGCGGGCTTCAGCCCGCCCGCTCTTGCGAAAAGGGTCGGGCTGAAGCCCGACCTACGTTCGCCCTTCCTCGAGCAGCCGCCGGGCCTCGGCGCGCGCGTACGAGCGTGCCTGCTCGGCGGGGATCTCGCCGCGGAAGACCGCCTCGCGGGTGCGCTCGAGCGCCTGCGCCACGTGCGGGCCGCCCGGCACCTCGAGGTCGTTGCCGCGCAGGGGGAGGCGGAAGTTCTCGAACTCCTGGAAGCGCTGCAGGTGCGGACGCTGGTCCGGGCGCTCCGCCGCCACGAGGAGCAGCATCTCCGGCGACACGCCGCGATAGATACTGAAGCGCTCGCGATCGTCCCGGGCGTTCGCGAGCGACTCCAGCACGCGCGGCAGCTCGTTCGCGATCTCGACCACCGCCCGCGCGCGCTTCTGCGAGAAGCCCGAGCCCTCGAAGTCGACGGGGGAGGCGTCGCCGTGCAGCAGCACGCCGGTGTAGAGCACGTAGCGGTCGGCGTCGGGGCTCGCCGCCAGCTCTCTGCGCGCCGCTTCCAGCCGCGCCTTCAGCGTGCCGTTGCTCTTGCGGGCGAAGAGCGGCTCGAGCGCACCGCCGGCGGAGAGCTCGGCGAGGATCGCCGGCGCCTCCTCTTCATCCATGGCCAGAAACAGCTCGCGCCAGATGCGCTCCTTCGAGACGGTGGCCAGCGCGTTGGCCTCGATGGCGGCGCGCATCAGCTCCGCCGTGTGCTCGTCGAGCTGGAAGCCGAGCCGTGCGGCCAGGCGGGTGGCGCGGAAGATCCGCGTCGGATCGTCGATGAACGACTTGTCGTGCAGCACGCGCACGACGCGCGCCTCGAGGTCCTTCGCCCCGCCGGCGGGATCGTGCATCTTCCCGTCGATGAGGTCGAGGGCGATGGCGTTGATCGAGAAATCGCGGCGGATCAGGTCGTCCTTGAGCCGTCCCGCCGTCACGGCCGGCAGCGCGCCCGGCTTGCGGTAACGCTCCTTGCGCGCGGTGGTCAGGTCGATCTCGGGGAACTGGTTCGCCGTCACTTTGTACGTCAGGAACTGCGGGAACGAGCGCACCCGCCCCTCCAGACGCTTGGCCAGCGCGCGGGCGAGGGTGGAGGCGTCCTGCTCGAGGGTCAGGTCGATGTCGATCGCCGTGCGCCCCAGCAGGATGTCGCGGACCGGGCCGCCGACCAGGTAGGGATGGCAGTCTTTCTCCAGCGCGACTTCGCGGACCAGGTCGAGCGCTCGGCGCTGCGGGTTCGGGACTCGGTGGAGAAAGTTCATGCGATCAATGTCTGGTACAACTGTGTGAGGACGCGCAGGCGATGCTTCGCCCGGAACTTCGATGCGGTCTGTCCCGCGGCCTGAATCTTTTCCTGCGCTACCTCGGACTTGAACAGGGCCGCTAGTATCGCATGAGTCATTTCGTTGGGATCGTTTCGGGGAACGAGAAACGCCGTCCGTCCCTTTTCACATCTTGCAAGGTTGATCGCCGTTCTGGCGGCAACCACCGGCAGTCCACTCACCAGCGCCTCCGCCGTGAAACCGTCGAGATCGTCTTCGTCGACGGCCGGATCGACCCAGACATCTACCTTTTGTAGATCCGCCGGGGTGGGGACATGGTCGAGCACGTTCCATTGGACGTCGTCACGGAAGCGATGGATGCGCGCCAGCGTCCGCTCGAGCATGCTGTCCGTCCGCTTCCGCGCGTACGAGCCGATCACCTTCGCTCCCGGACGCTCACCACGCACAAAGTACGCATCCTCAACGACTTCGGGGACTTCCCGCCACGAGACGACATGTGCCGGCTCCGTCCCGCTCCGCCACGGCCACCGCGACCGTGTCATTGAGGCGGAGCTGACGAACGGAACCGGCACACGAAGTCCCCGTGGGAGCTCCCTTCCTCCATAGACGTGCGCGAAGTCGCTTTTTCTCATGTCGTCCACGAATTCGTAACGTCCTTCCAGGGCCGCGCGGTCGGCGCGCTGCGCCTTCCGCTCGTACTGCGAAGCGTCGGGCAGGATGATCTGTGCAATGCGCATCACGTAGAATCATGAACTTAACGCATGCCGCACGATGCCGGAATCTACAGCTCCCGCGGCGACCTCCCGGCTCGCCTGCGCGAGGCGTGTCCGGAGTGGTCATTCCACGAGAGCGGCAAAGCACGGCAGCGCAGCCGTGTGGCCGTCGTCGAAGATGAAGACACCAGCGACAGTAAAAGTGTGGCGCGGCTCGTACTCGGGGAGCGGGAAAGGCGTTCTGGTGAGCTCGTTCTAACCCGCGACGAATTCTTGCGTGACCCCGCGCGCTATCTCGCCTTCGCCGGCGACATGGCCGACGCGGTGCTGCACGCGGCGCGGCTCGAGCAGGAGGCGAAGAACCTCCGCGAGATCCACGAGCTGATGACCATGATCGACGCGGAGGAGGTCTCCGAGCGGATCACGACCACGATCCTGGAGATCCTCGGCCTGCCGCACGGCACGCTCTTCCTCCACGACCCGCGCTACGAGCGCTACGTCGTCAGCTACAGCAACGATCCCGGCTACGAGGACACGAACGAGTTCCTCCCCGGCGTGCCGTCGGACATCCTGCAGAAGGCGCTGTCGTCGCCGAGCCTCTTCGCCATCGACGGCGGGATGGTGGTGATGCCGCTGCAGGTGCACGACGATCTCCTCGGCGTGATCAAGGTGCCGGTGCCGTCCGCGCACGCGCTCGACGACGTGCAGGCCGCGAACGTGACGCGCTACCTCGCCGCCGTGGCGCAGGTGCTGAGCAACATCTACCAGCTCACGCGCAGCCGCGACCTGGCCATGCGCGACGACCTGACCAAGGCCTACAACCGCCGCTTCTTCGAGACGTATCTCGACGAGGAGATCGAGCGCTCGCGCCGCTACGGCACGATCTTCAGCATCATCTTCCTCGACCTCGACGACCTGCGCATGGTCAACAATTTCTACGGCCACCTCAGCGGCTCCCGCACGTTGCAGGAAGTGGCCAAGCGCATCCTCGGCGCGGTGCGCGGCATCGACAAGACCGTGCGTTTCGGCGGCGACGAGTTCTGCGTGATCCTCCCGCAGACCGACCAGGACCAGGCCGTCGCCGTCGCCAACCGCATCTCCCGCGCCATCACCTCCACCGCCCTGCGCATCGACGCCAGCGTCGAAGTCACCATCACCGCCTCCTTCGGCATCGCCACGTATCCCACGCACGCCATCACCAAGGAAGCCCTCATCCGCCAGGCCGACGCGGCCATGTATCGCGTGAAATCGACCACCAAGAACGCGGTGGGGGTGGCGGTGGTCGCGGATGCCACGCGGCCGGTGTGATTTTCAGGGACGAGGTACGAGGTACGAGTGGCTCCGCTCGGGCGAACTCGACGCCTGAGGTTCAGGCTTAGAGCGTGCCGCAGCGGAGCTACTCGTACCTCGTACCTCGTCCCTCGTACCTGATCCCGGCCCAAACCTTGAAATTGCCCCGACCATGCAAGCGAAAAAAGGCGACACCGTCCACGTTCACTACAGAGGCACGCTCGACGACGGGTCGGAGTTCGATTCCTCCGAGGGGAACGAGCCGATCGTGTTCACGATCGGGGCGGGGCAGGTGATTCCGGGGTTCGAGGATGCCATCGAAGGGATGAGCGCGGGAGACAAGAAGACCGAGCGCATCGAGGCGGGGAACGCCTACGGCGACCGCCGCGACGAGCTCGTCTTCACCGTGCCGCGCGACCAGATGCCGGAGGGCTCCGACGTCGAGGTCGGCGACATGCTCCGCGTCGGCTTCCCGGACGGCAGCAACGCGGCCGTACAGGTCGCGGCGGTCGACGAGCAGTCCGTCACGCTCGACGCCAATCACCCTCTGGCGGGGAAGAATCTCACGTTCGAATTGGAGCTGGTGTCCATCGAGTAGGGATAATACGCGCCCTATGGAAGACAACCTCTCCATCCAGGGCGCGCTCGCGGAGACGACCGTCCCGGACCTCTTCCGCTCCATCGTGCGCAGCAGCGAGACGGCCGTGTTGTCGCTCGACGCCATCGGCCGCAGCGACACGATTTACTTCAGCGAGGGGCGCATCGTCTCCGCGGCCAGCACCGATCCCGACGTCGGGCTGGCCGAGACGCTCCTGCGCGCCGGCGAGCTGACCATCCATCAATACAACCACGCCATGGAGCGCCTGGTCGTGCAGCGGCGCATCGCCGGGCTGCTCTGCGAGCTCGGATACCTCAAGCCGGAAGACCTCACCCGCGCCGTCGAGCGGCAGGCCAACGCCATCGTGCTGAACGCCATGTCCTACCGCACCGGCGACTACACCATCGAGTTCATGGACCAGATCCCCGACGGCGTGATCGCGCTGCCGATGGCCACCGAGCGGCTGATCCTCGACGGCGTGCGGCGCATCGAATTCTGGTCGCTGATCACGCGCGGCATCGGCCGTCTCGACCGCACGCTCGAAGCCGTGCCGAACGCCGACACGCGCACGTTCCAGCTCGAGCTGAGCGACGACGAGAGCCACGTGCTCAGCCTCCTCTCCGACCCGCAAACCGTCGAAGAGCTCTGCGCGCGCAGCTACCTCTCCAACTTCCAGACCTTCCGCACGGTCTGGGGGCTGCTGGCGGTGAACCTCATCCAGGACGCGGAAGTGGCCGTGGTCGACGAGAAGCGCGCCGCGGTCGAGACCGAATACGAGATGGAGGCGAGGGTCGAGCGCTACAACGGCGTCTTCCAGCGCATCTTCGGCATCGTTTTCCAGAAGATCGGCGACCACGTCTACGACTTCGCCGACCGCGTGGCGCTGCACCTCTCGCCCGGCACGCTGCCGTATCTCTCCGGCATCACCTTCGTCAACGAGGGGCGCATCGACTTCGACCAGCTCCTCAACAACCTCTACGCCTCCGGCTCGCGCGACCACGGCACCGTCGTGCAGACCGTCCTCGACGAGCTCCTCTCCGGCTGGATCTTCGAGGTGAAGCGCGAGTTCGGCGGCGCGCTCGAGAACGAGGTGCTGAAGGCCGCGGATTCGCTGCGCAAATGATCCGCCTCGCCACGCGCGCCGATCTGCCGGAGATCCAGCGCCTGATGCACGCCTCCATCGCGTCGCTGAGCCGCGGCTTCTACGACGAGCCGCAGACCGCCAGCGCCGTACGCTACATCGGCGTCCCCGATGGTCAACTCATTGACGATGGGACGTACATGGTCATTGAGGAGGAGGGACGCCTGGTCGCCTGCGGCGGCTGGAGCGCCCGTGCGAAGCTCTTCACCGGTCCCGCCGATCAGGACGCGGCCGAAGGATGGAGCGACGTGGCCCGCATCCGGGCCATGTTCGTCGATCCCGCCTGCGCGCGCCGCGGCCTCGGCCGGCGCATCCTCGAGGCCTCGGAGCAGGCGGCACAACAAGCGGGCTTCACCACCTTCGAGCTCATGGCCACGCTGCCGGGCGTGCCGTTGTACGAGGCCTGCGGCTACCGCGCGGTGGAGGAGGCGACCATCGAGTTGCCGGACGGCACCGCGCTGCCCTGCGTGCTGATGCGCAAGAGCGCCCTTGCTATACTTGACGGTCGATCCTGAGGGTTCCCCACATGAGACTTTTTGCCACCGTGCTGCTCGCCGCGGCCGCGGGTCTGCATGCGCAGACGCCGTATCTCGTCAAAGACATCAACACCACGGTTTCGGCGGACACGGAGTCCTCATCGCCGCGCGACTTCATCGCCTACGGCGGGCGGACGTACTTTGTCGCCACGACGCCGGCCGAAGGGCCGGAGCTCTGGCGCACCGACGGCAGCGGCGGCGGCACCGCGCTCGTGGCCGACATCATCCCCGGCAGCAGCGGCTCGAGCCCGACCCTGCTGGCCGTGGTGAACGGCCTGCTGCTCTTCAACGCGCGCACCGTCGACCATGGCCTCGAGCTGTGGGCCACGGACGGCAGCGCGGCCGGCACGCGGCGCGTGCTGGACATCAATCCCGGCCCGAATTCCTCCACGCCCGCGGCTCGCTTTCCCCAGGGCTCGCGGATGCTCTTCAGCGCCGACGACGGCACGAACGGCCGCGAGCTCTGGGTCACCGACGGCACGGCCGGCGGCACGCGCATGGTCAAGGACCTCAATCCCGGCAGCGCGGGGTCGACGCCGGCGTACCTGACCGCGTTCAACGGCAGCACCTACTTCGCCGCCGCCGGCGGTCTCTGGAAAACCGACGGCACCGACGCGGGCACCATCAAAGTCGCCTCGGTCTCGGCGCGCGGTCTCCGCGCCGCCGGGAACCGCCTCTTCTTCGAAGGCTTCACGTCCGCGACCGGGTACGAGCTGTGGGTGAGCGACGGCACCGAGGGCGGCACGCGCATGGTCACGGAGATCGCGCCCGGCACGACAGGCGCGATGCCGGCGAATTTCTTCGGTTTCATGGCGGTCCTCGGCGACCGCGTCGTGTTCGCGGCGAACGACGGGGTGCGCGGCCGGGAGCTGTGGATCAGCGACGGCACCGCCGCCGGGACGCGCCTGCTGCGCGACCTCGTGCCCGGCCCCGCCGGCCGGTGGGACCAGGACAGCCTCGACCTCATCGCGTTCGGCAATCGCGTCTTCTTCACCGCCGCCGAGGCCGAGCACGGCCTGGAGTTATGGAGCACGGACGGTACAGAGAGCGGCACCGCCCTCTTCGCCGATCTCGAGCCGGGGAAGGAGTCCTCGGCGCCGTACCGGTTCAGCGTGGCGGGAGGAAAGCTGTTCTTCGCCGCGGGGATCTCCCTGAGCGGCTCGCGGCTCTGGGTCGTCGATGCCCTGGCCAACGGGGCGCGCGTGGTGTCGTCGTCGTCGGGGCAGCCCGTCGCCATGGCCGGCGGTCAGGAGGCCGGCGGCACGTTCTACTTCGCCGGCTCCACGTCGCTCCACGGCACCGAGCCGTGGGTGAGTGACGGCACCGACGCCGGGACGTCGATGGTGGCGAACATCGCGCCGGACGGCGCGCCCTCCTCGAATCCGCAGAAGCTCACCGCCGCGAACGGGCTGCTCTTCTTCACCGCCTACGGCGACAGGCCCTACGGCGACGCCGCGCTGTGGCGCTCCGACGGCACCGAGGGGGGCACCTTCAAGCTGCGCGAGGGAGGGGAGTTCCCGACGATCCTCTCCGGCGCCGGCTCCATCCTCCTGCTCCGCGGCTACTACGGCGAGCTGATGGCCAGCGACGGCACGGTCGAGGGGACGATCTCCGGGGAAGCTTTCCGGAGGCGCTTCGGCGGCTTCGACGTCGAGGAGCTCTTCCCGTTCGGCGACACGATCTTCGCCCGCGTGGAGGATCGCGGGACTTACGAGACGACGCTCTGGAAGACCACCGGTGCGCTCCACGCGCCGGCCATCGCCCTCGGCGGTCCCGATCCGGGTGGCCTGACCGAGTTCGCGGGGCGGTGGATCTTCTCCGCGGAAGAGCGCAGCGCCTACGACCGCGCGCTCTGGATCACCGACGGCACGCCGGCCGGCACGGTTCCGGTCGTGCCGCGGATCGGCGGCGGTCTCGGACTGCTCGCCACCGCCTCAGGCTCGATCTTCTACGTGGCCGGCAAGGAGGGCGAGCAGAAGACGTATCTCTGGAAGAGCGACGGCACGCTGGGCGGCACGTCGGCGGTTCGCGAGGTGATGTCCGGTGCGCGCGAGATCCAGGGCGCCGGCCGCAACGTGTTCATGGTGCTCGAGCGCGGCGTGTGGGACCACGTGCTGTGGGTCAGCGACGGCACCGCGGAGGGCACCCTCGAGCTGATGGACGTCCAGGACCGTTTTCCGGACGAGGACCGGCTGACGCCCATCGGCAACCGCGTCGTCTTCACGCAGCGATACCAGAGCGGCGTGTACGAGCTGTGGGGGAGCGACGGGACGAAGAGCGGCACCGTGGCCCTGATGAAAGGGCTGAGCCTCCCGCCGCAGCAGAGGGAGATCGACGGCATCGTCTACTTCGCGGGGCGCGACGACGCGCACGGCACCGAGCTGTGGGCGACGGACGGCACGGTAGAGGGGACGAGGATGCTGTTCGACCTCAACCCCGGGCCGGCCAGCTCCTGGCCGCGGGAGTTCGTGAGAGTCGGCGAGGCGATCTACTTCCAGGCCACCACCGCGGCCACCGGCGCCGAGCTGTGGGCGCTGCCGCTCGGCGAGCCGCGCCTGAGCATCGCCGACGCGCGCGTGGCGGAGGCGGAGGGTGGGGTGGCGCGCGTGGCGGTGACGCTCTCCTCCGCGCAGCCGCGCAGCGTGACCGTCGAATACACGACCGCCGACCGCACCGCGAGCGCAGGGAGCGACTACGACTCCGCCTCCGGCACGCTCACCTTCGCCCCGGGACAGACCAGCAGGACCATCGACGTGCGCGTGCACGGCGACGCCGCGGTCGAGAACAACGAGACCTTCTTCGTGACGCTGCGCAACGCCGGCGGCGCGCGCATCGTGCGCGGCGAGGCAGTGGCCATCGTCGAGGACGACGACCAGGCGGCGGACCTCAGCGTGGCCGCGACGTTCCTCGAGTCGGGAGGGTCGCTCTACGATGGCGCCACCGTCTCGAACGCCGGGCCGAGTCCCGCCCGGGATATCTCCGTGCACATCACCATGACGCCCGAGGACACCTACACCGGCTGCCGCGACTGCACCATTCCGCAGCTCCTGAACGGCGCCTCGGCGTTCACGGCCGGCAACTACTTCCCGCAGTTCGTGCAGTCGTACCGCAGCGCCATCGCCACGGCGCGCGACGCCGATCCGCGTATGGCCAACAACGCCGCCTCCTGGACGCTCAGCGTCTACCAGGCCCTGGCCATGACCCCGGCGTTCCTCACCCCCGGCGGCACGGGCAAGGTCACGGCCATGGTCTACAACACGCCCGGCACGCCGGCCGTGACGTCGAGCGATCCATCCGTGCTCACCGTGGTGCCGGGGATGACGCGGGACGGCAACCGGATCACCTTCGACGTCTCGGCGGTGAAGCCGGGCACCTCGACGCTCACCGTGGCCGGCACGCAGTACCCGCTGCTCGTGACCGTCGTCGCCGCGGGGACGACGCCGCGCTGGCCGGGCGGGTTGACCATCAGGCAGAAGTTCTTCGTGCGTACGCTCGAGAAGCCGCTGCTGCTCGAGCTGACGCCTTCGGGCGAAGCCCCGCTCACCGGCGCCACCGCCACCGGCACGGTGACCTTGACGACCTCCGGCGGCCAGGAACTGGTGCGCCATACGATCCGCGGCTCCGCGCCGGTGGAGATCCCGGTCTGGTTCCGCACCGTCGGCGCGACGAGCTTCACCATCGCGTACAGCGGCGACGCCAACTTCCTGCCGCAGACGGAGCAGCACAGCGTGTTCGTCCAGCCGGGCAAAGTGTCGATCACCGGCGGCCTGGCCCCCCTCGGCGGCGGCTCGTACGAGCTGAACGCGTTCGTGGAAGGCTCGCCCGTGGTGCTGCCGACCGGCACGCTGGTGGTGAAGAGCGGCGGGACCGAGGTCGCGCGCGTGGCACTGCAGCCTTCGACCGGCGGACGTGCGAAGGGAGCGATCACGCTGAACAACCTTCCGGCGTCGCCTTCGGTCGTCGTCGAGTATTCGGGCGACGCGCAGTACGCGGCCGCGACGCAGCAGATGCGCCTGGCCGCGCCGCGCCGCCGTTCGGCGCACCAGTGAGACCGATGAAACGACTGCTCCCCGCGCTCCTCCTCTCCGCCGCGCTGCACGCGCAGACGGCGTCGCTGGTGAAGGACATCAACTCCACCACGGCCGCCAGTCCCGCGTCGTCGTATCCGGCGCAGTTCCTGCGTTACGGCAGCGGCGTCTATTTCGCCGCGATGCGCTCGGCCTCCGGGTCGGAGTTGTGGGTCACGGACGGCACGGCCGCGGGGACGTCGATGGTCACCACCCCGCCCACCGGCGGGGCCTCCAATCCATCCGCGTTGCGGGTGGTGAACGGCACGCTCGTCTTCACGGGCCGCAACCGGCTCTGGATGAGCGACGGCACGCCGGCCGGGACGCGGCTGATGGCCGACATCATCGTCTCGAACGGGGAGACGAACGATCGCATCGTGCATCGCGGCCGCATGCTCTTCGCCGGGCGCGAGAGCACGTATGGCACGGAGCTGTGGATCACCGACGGCACGCCAGCCGGGACACGCAGTCTCAAGGACCTGACCCCGGGGCCGAACGGCTCCGAGCCGCACGCGTTCGTGATGCTGAGCGACACGGTCTATTTCATCGCCGGCGACGCGATCTGGAAAACCGACGGCACCGCGGAGGGGACTGTGCCGGTGAAGGCGGTATTCGCGTCGGGGCTGTTCGTGGCCGGCTCGCGCATCTTCTTCACCGGGTGGACGCAGGCCGCGGGGAACGAGCTGTGGGTGAGCGACGGCACGGAGGCGGGCACGCGCCTGCTCGCGGACCTCGCGCCGGGGACGCGCTCGTCATATCCCGGGGCCATGACTCTGTTCGGCGACGGCATCCTCTTCTCGGCCAACGACGAGCAGCACGGGACCGAGCTCTGGTTCAGCGACGGTACCGCCGCCGGCACGCGCTTGGTGCGTGACATCCAGCCGGGCGCGCTGGGCGGGAGCCCCTCCTTTCCCACCGTGCTGAACGGCGTGGCCTACTTCGGCGCCTATTCGGCGGCCACGGGGCGGGAGCTGTGGAGGACCGACGGCACGGAGGCGGGCACGCAGCTCGTGCGCGATCTGAATCCCGGCAACACGCACTCCTCGCCCGAGGGGCTGCTGACGGTCGGCGACCGGATCTTCTTCGTGGCGCACAACGGCGAACGGCAGACGCTGTGGGTCAGCGACGGCAGCGCCGCCGGGACGCGCGTGGCCAACCCGGAGGTCGCCGCCAATGCTCCTCTGGCGAACGTGGACGGTACGGTGTACTTCGCCGGCGCGAACCGGCTGAACGGCCTCGAGCCGTGGAAGAGCGACGGCACGGCCGCGGGGACGGTCATGGTCGCCAACGTGGCCAACGACGCGGCGCCGTCATCGCGGCCGGAGCAGCTCACCGCCGCCGGCGACTGGGTCTACTTCCGCGCCTGGGATGGCCTCCGGCCGCCGGGCAACACCTCGGTTCCGCACACGCTGTGGCGGAGCGACGGGACGCCGGAAGGGACGCTGGAAGTGCTGGGCAGCTACCCGAGCGGGACGTTCCACGCGGTCGGCCGGTCGCTGCTCTTCGGCGAGGGCCAGCGGTGGCTCTCCGACGGCACTCCGTCCGGCACGAGGCGGGCCCTCGAGCTGGAGGGGCGTTTCCCGCAGCCGCCGGGCGTGGCAGGCGTCGTCGGAGAGACGATCTTCCTCGCCTCCGGCGAAAAGCTCTACGCCACGAAGCTCGCCGCCGGCTCGCCGGTGGTGCTGCTCAGCGAGCAGGCGGGATCGCGATTCGTGGAGTCGGCGGGGAAGGCGTTCTTCTTCTCGCAAAACTTCAATATCAGCGCGCTTCGCGTCACCGACGGCACGTACGCGGGCACGCACTCGATCAAATCGCTCCCCGGCCAGGTCCAGTCTCCGGCGGTGATGATGGGCGGGCAGCTCTACTTCGCCGTCTGGAACAGCGGGTACACGCTGTGGAAAAGCGACGGCACGCACGAGGGGACGGTGACCATTCCGGCGCCGGCGGGCACGCTGGCGGACCTCACGCCGGCGGGGCGGCTGCTCTTCTTCACCGCGAACGAGCAGCTGGCCGTGACGGACGGGCGCACGGACGCGCGACTGCTGGGCGTCAAGGCGACGCAGGGGCCGGTGGCGGTCGGCGACCGCGTGGTCTTCTCCGCGACCGACACGGCCTCGGGGCCGGAGCTGTGGGTGAGCGATGGGACCGCCGAGGGGACGAAGCTCCTGCGCGACATCAACCCCGGCACGCCGGGGTCGACCCCGCAGCACATGGCCGAGGCGGGAGGCCTCGTCTACTTCAGCGCCTTCTCCAGCGGGGTGGGGACGGAGCTGTGGGTCACGGACGGGACGCCGGAAGGGACGAGGCTCGCCGCCGACCTCGATCCCGGCAGCAACTCCAGCTTCCCGCAGGAGCTCGTGCGCACGGGCGAGCGGCTCTTCTTCCGCGCCACGACCGCGGCCCTCGGGACCGAGCTGTGGGCGCTGCCGCTGGCCGGACCGCGCCTCGCCGTCCGCGACGTGCGCGTGCCCGAGGGGACGGCGGCGCGGTTCACCGTATCGCTGTCGCAGGCCGCGGCGGCTCCGGTGACGGTCGAATGGGCGACCGCGGACGGCACCGCCGCCGCGGGGAGCGACTACGACGCGGCGTCGGGGACGCTCACCTTCGCCGCGGGGGAGACGTCGAAGAGCATCACCGTGATCGTGCGCGGCGATGCCGCGATCGAGGGGAACGAGACCTTCGCCGTCGTGCTGCGCAACCCTTCCGGCGCGGCCCTCGAGCGCGCGTCCGCCTTCGCCTCCATCGAGGAGGACGAGGACCGCACCGTCGATCTCTCGGTCTCGCACGACTTCTCCTTCATCGGCGGCCTCTCCACCTTCGTGAACGTCGCCAACCGCGGCGCCGTCACCGCCACCGAGATCCGCCGCGTGGCCACCGCCACGCCGGCCGACGTGGCCGCGAGCACCTGTGCCTCGTGCCCGGGCACCCCGGCCGAGCTCGACCCCGGCCAGAGCGCGCGCGCCTTCGAGTACCGCTGGTCGGGCATGCAGCAGTACCTCACCTTCGCCCTCTCGTCGCACGAGCGCGACAGCAATCCCGCCGACAACGCCATCGGCTGGACGACGCACAACTTCATGGCCCTGGATGCCCTCTACCTCACGCCGGGCGGGCAAGGGAACGTCTGGCTCGACCCGTTCGGCGACGTTTCCAGTGTCAGCGTCGAGTCGTCGAATCCGGCCGTCGTGTCGGTGCCGGCCACCGTCAGCGTCCCGTCGCCGCAGGCGTTCAGCTTCCCCGTGCGCGCGGGATCGGTGGGGACGGCGACGATTCGCGTCTTCACCCCGACGGTCACGGTGGGGACGCTGCAGGTCGACGTCGTGGCCCCCGGCACCACGCCGCGCTGGCCGGGCGCGATCAACGTCTTCCTCGACCAGGCGTCGCTGCGGCTCGACCAGCAGGCCTCGCTGCGCATCTACACGGTCGGCACCGCCCCGTTCAGCGGCAGGCCGGCCACCGGCGTGGTCACCGTCTCGGCCAACGGCGTCCAGACGGGGAGGACGGTGCTGGACACCGCCACGCGCACCTACGTCGTGCCGTACTCGCTGGCCGACGCCGGCCCGAACACGATCACCGTTTCCTACGCGGGCGATGCCAATTTCCTCCCCGTGACGCGGACGTTCCAGGTCACGGCCACGCGCGGCAACGTCACCGTGACCGCGTCCGCCCATCGCGAGGGGACGTCCCTGCGGCTGCGCGTGCGCGTGAGCGGCTCGCCCGTCGTCCCCCCCACGGGCACCGTGACAGTGGGAGACGCGCAGGCCACACTGACCGGCGGCGAGGCGGAACTGCTGCTGCCCAACCTCCCGCCCGGCGGCCACACCTTCACCATCGCCTATTCCGGCGATTCCCGCTACGCCCCCGCCACCCAGCAGGTCCGCCACATCGACCGGAGGCGCCCCTCGCGGCCGTGACCAATGAACGAACGTAGGACGGGCTTCAGCCCGTCCCCCCGGGGTGGGCGGGCTGAAGCCCGCCCTACGTTGCTTTAGAATCCTCCCGCTCCTCATGCGGAAACTCATCCCCCTCCTCGTGCTCCTCGCCCTCGCCTGCACCGTCGCCCCCTCCGGCCCGCCCACCGAGCCGAACGAGGCGGAGTGGTCCGTCGTCTCCAGGGACTATCAGTGGATCCTGACCTTGCGCGACGCGCAGAAGAAACCGCTCGCGTCCGCCACGCGGAAAGAGCAGATCGAGATCCTCCTCGAGAACCACAAAAAGCTCGAGCCGACCTACGTCGCCTTCGTCGACAAGACCCGCGAATATTTCGAGCGCACCGGCGACACGCGGGCCGGCAAGCTCCTGGCCCGCGAGAAGATCCTCCTCGGCGACGAATACATGGGCGTCCTGGCCCGTTATGACAAGGCAATCGCCCTCTACCGCGAGGCCCTCGAGCTCGATCCCGGCAATGCCGACGCGCAGTCGCGCGTCACCCTGGCCGAGCAGCGGCGCTACGTCTCCATGACCAGCTTCGCCACGGTGAAGCAGGGGATGAAGGAAGAGGAGGTCCGCCGCATCGTCGGCGTGCCGCGCGAGGACTGGATCAAGCAGGTCGTGCAGAACAAACGCGTGTATTCGGTGTGGATCTACCCGAAGGCCGACGGCGGCGCTTCGGCGGTCTACTTTGACAACGGTGTCGTCTATCACACAAACTGGAACGCGGCGGCTCCGCCAGCCAAGGAGTGATGTTCCGGGAGGAAGGGCGAGATGGAAGAACTTCACACTGCTGACGATCAGTCTCATTACGAGATCTCACTGACCGCGGGGCAGGCCTTCGTGGCCTTCGTCCTGTTGCTGCTCTCCCTCGCCGCGGCCTTCGCCTTCGGCCTCATGATCGGAAAAGGGCAGGCCGACGACCGCCTGGTCGTGCAGAAGGAAACGCCCGTCGTCACCGAGGCGTCGATGACGCCCAAGAAGAACGAAGGGCGGATCGTCGAGCTGGGCGTGGAGAGCTCCGACTTCGCGGAGACCGAGACCGCCGCCGCCGAGGCCACGGAGACGGTGGAGCCGGTGACGGAGACGATGTCGACGGCGGCGGTGGTGGAGGAGGCGACTCCCGCGACCGAGACCGCCGCCGGGACGGCGGCGGGCCAGCCGGCGGCGACGCCGGCGCTCCACCAGAAGGTCACCACGTACGCGCAGCTGTTTTCGACCGCGGATCAGAAGACGGCGGAGCGGTTCGCGGCGAACCTGATCGACCGCGGCTACACCGCCGCGTACGTCGAGCGCGGGGCCACGGAAAAGGGGCCCGTTTTCCGCGTCCGCGTCAAATTCGACTCCGAGGAAGCGGCCCGCGCGGCGGAGCCGAAGCTGCGCGAGTTTTCAAAAGAAGTTTGGATTACGACGAAGTAGGTGGCATTCTCCTCGCTGGCGTCTTCAGCCATGAGTGACGAGCGAGACCGGAAAAACCAGCGCGACCGCAGGACCACCACTCCCCAGCTGGAGGAGCTGCGCAACGCGCAGGCGGGCAAGAAGCAGCCGTCGTCCGCCGACCCGACGCACGTCCTCGACCGGGCCATCTACCAGCTCTGGGAGACCATCAACGACCTCGACCAGATCCAGCCCGAGCGCGTCGAGCACTACCGCGTCTCCGTCTTCGGCAGCTCGCGCATCCGCCGCGGCGACCCGATCTACGAGGAAGTCAAGAAGCTCTCCTCCGAGCTGGCGCGCATGGGCGTCGACATCGTCACCGGCGGCGGCCCCGGCCTCATGGAAGCGGCCAACGCCGGCGCGCGGGAAGGGCAGAAGGGGGGGAAGTCGCGCTCGTTCGGCCTGGCCATCCACCTGCCGAGCGAAGAGGCGGCCAACCCGTTCGTCGACAAAGTCTTCCGCCACCGGACGTTCTTCTCGCGCCTCCATCACTTCATCCGTCTCTCCTCCGCGTTCATCGTCATGCCGGGCGGGATCGGCACGGCGCTCGAGCTCTTCATGGTCTGGCAGCTCCTGCAGGTCAAGCACATGAAAGAGCATCCGTTGATCCTGGTCGGTACAATGTGGCCCGGTCTGGTCGAATGGATGCGCGCGACGATGGTCGAGCGCGGCCTCGTCAGCCCGCCCGACTTCGACGTGATCAAGGTCGTCGGCTCTTCCGACGAAGCCATTCCGATCATCCGCGAGTCGTACGACAGATGGCTTCAACAGGAGAGAGCTCATGCCAACGCAGGAACAGGTACTTGATGCGCTGAAGAAGGTCCGCTTCCCGGGGCTTTCCCGCGACATCGTTTCCTTCGGTTTCGTCCGCGACATCAAGGTCGACGGCGGCGCCGTGTCGTTCACCATCCACTTCCAGACCGAGAACCCGGGCGTCGGGCAGCAGATTGCCCGCGACGCGGAGGCGGCGGTGCGCGCGCTGGAAGGCGTCACCGCGGTGCACCTCAACCTGGAGATCGGCGCGCGCCAGAGCGCCGGCGCCTCCGCGCCGATGGCCGCGGGGGGGCCGAGCACACTCAGCGGCGTGAAGTACCGCATCGCCGTGGCCTCGGGCAAAGGAGGCGTCGGCAAGTCGACGGTCTCCACGAACCTGGCCCTCTCGCTGCGCGCCCTCGGCTACAGCGTCGGCCTGCTCGATGCCGACATCTACGGCCCCTCGCAGCAGATGATGCTCGGCATCACCGGACGTCCGCAGATCGACGAGGGGGACGAGAAGATCATCCCCATGGAGCGCCACGGCATCAAGACCATGTCCCTCGGCCTGATCACCGACGCCGACACACCGGTCATCTGGCGCGGGCCGATGGTCATGAAGGCCATCGACCAGTTTCTGACCGACGTGAAGTGGGGGACGCTCGACTTCATGATCATCGACCTCCCCCCCGGCACCGGCGACGCGCAGCTCACGCTGACGCAGAAGGCCGGCCTCACCGGCGCGGTGGTGGTGACCACGCCGCAGGACGTGGCGCTCATCGACGCGCGCAAGGGACTGGCCATGTTCCGCAAGGTGAACGTGCCCGTCCTCGGCATCATCGAGAACATGAGCTACTTCATCTGCCGCCACTGCGGCGAGCGCGAAGAGATCTTCGGCCACGGCGGCGGCCAGAAGACCGCCGAGATGCTCGGCGTGCCGTTCCTCGGCGAGGTCCCGATCGACCCGAAGGTCGTCGTCGGCGGCGACTCGGGCGAGCCGATCGTCGTCAGCGAGCCGCAGTCCCCCGCCTCCGCCGCCTTCCGCGAGCTGGCCCGCCAGGTCGCGCAACAGGTGGAGTCGGGGATGTCCGGCCATACCCACGATCACGACCACGACCACGCCCACGCCCACTGATCTGGAGTGCGGCAGCGCCAGCTGCCGCTCTCGATGCCGCAGCGCCAGCTGCGGCTGGCGCATCGAGAGCGGCAGCTAAGCAGGACGCACTGGCTCGGCCAACGGAAACACAGCGGACCGCCGGCGTCCTCGCCGGCTGTCGCGCAGGCGTCCCGCGCCTGCGCCCTGGGCGGGAGTGGCGGCGCGGGACGCCGCCACGACCGCCGGCGAGGACGCCGGCGGTCCGCATCCGTTGGCGAACCCAGTGCGGTCTGCTTAGCCGCTGCCGCACTCCAGATGACACTAAACTGCCGCACGTGCTCCGCCGCGTCCTCCCCATCCTCGCGTTTCTGGCCCTCGCGGCCGGGGCCTTCCAGCCGTTCTATCTGACCATCCTGCGGCAGGACTGGCGGCAGCTGGGCGCGTTCCTGACCGAGCTGCCGTACCGCAAGGTGCCCGGCCTCCGGCAGCTGTGCGTGGAGGCGGACCGCCGCACGCCCCCCGGCGCGCGCGTCCTCTTCATCGCGCCGGTGAACGGCTACGAGTACGCGTACCGCCGCGCGCAGTATCTGCTGGCGGGGAAGGAACTGATTCCAATGGGACGGGCTGAAGCCCGTCCTACGTTTGTCGCCTGCCTGCCTTCGTGCAACGTTCCGGCGGGTTTCACCGTCGTCTGGCGTAACGACCGAGGGATGCTGCTTCGCCAATGACCACCCGCATCGGCGAAGCCTGGCTCCTCCTCACCGGCGCCGCCGCCCTGCTCCTGCTGTTCCTCCCATTCTCGCCCTGGACCCTCCTCCTCGCGCTGCCCGTGCTCTACGTAGGACGGGCTTCAGCCCGTCCAAAGCTCACGCGCTGGAACCTCATCGACCTCTTCACCCTCACCCTCATCGCCGGCTACACCAAGCTCGCCCTGGCCGCCCCTCCCATCGAGAACGACTACCTCCTGATCTGGGGTGTGAAGGCGAAAGAGTTCTTCTTCGCGCGCGGCATCGACTGGGCGTGGCTCGAGTCGCCGCTCAACCACACCGCGCATCCCGACTACCCGATCCTCCTGCCGCTGGTCTACGACGCCTTCGCCCTCCTCACCGGCGGCTGGAACGACCGCTGGATCGGCATCATCACCGTGGCCTACGGCGTCGCGGCGCTGCTGATCGTGCGGGGGATGCTCGCGGACGAGCTGCCGAAGCCGTGGCGCGCCGCCGCCACCGCCGCGCTCATGCCGCTCGTCTTCTCGCCGTACGTCGGGCTGGCCGAGGCGCCGCTGATCGCGTATTCGCTCGCGGGAGTGCTCTTCATCCGCAGAGGGGAGCCGCTGCGCGGCGCGATCTACCTCGGCCTGGCGGCCTTCACCAAGAACGAAGGGCTGACGCTCGTCATCGCCGCGGCCTTCGCGCTCGTGCTCGCGAAACGCGCCCGGGAGGCGGTGCGGCTCTGGCCCGCAATCCTCATTCCGCTGCCGTGGCTCGTGCTGCGCACGCTGCACGGGCTGCAGACCGACCTCCTCGTCAGCGGCATCGCGGAGCGCTTCCTGGCCCGGCTCGCCGACCCGTGGCCCGTCTTCGCCGCCATGGCGCGCTATCCCGCCGGCAGCCTGCTGTTCTGGCTCGGCGTCGTTGTCCTGTGCGTCCTCGGCTGGCGGAGCATCGTCGCGGAAGAGCGTTTCCTGGCCGCGACGATCGTCCTGCAACTGCTCTTCTTCATCGGCGCCTACTTCGTCTCGCCGCGCGACCTCGACTGGCACGTGCAGTGGTCGTGGGAGCGCATCGTGCGGCAGCTCATGCCGGCGGTCGTGCTGCTGGCCCTCTTCGCGGGGAGGTCCGCAAACCAGACCGGCGATGTTTCGGGCAACGCAGCGGCCGGGTGACACGCACGTCACCCAGGAGCATATCGTTGCCGTGGTTACCAGTACGAGGCGACGCCGAGATCTTTTGCGCGCTTCGCCAGCTTCTGGTCGAAGGTGGCGATGGCGTCGTATCGGTGGGTCGTGGCGACGGCGACGATCGAGGCATCAGCGAGGCTGGGGAGGGGATTCGGCCAGAGCTCGAAAACGCGGCGCCATGGGCAAGTGTCGATCGTCTGCACGCCGGGCGTGGTCACGATGTCGCGGATCACGGAGGCGAGGTTTCCGCCGGTGACGCCGTACTGGCTCTGCAGGACGTACGCGGTCTCGAAGACGACGAACTGCGGGACGATGGCGGCGATGTCGCTGGCCTCGGCGAGTTGCAGCAGTTCGTCGGCCGCGTCGCGCTGCTTTGGGTTGCGATCGACGAAGAAGGAGACGAGGACGTTCGCATCCACGACGACGGTGCGCACGTCAGATACGTCCTCGTGTCTTTCGCGCTTCGTGAACGGCCTTCACGGCATCGTCCGGACCGTGCTTGATGAAGCCTTTCCAGCGCCAGAGTCCCGGCCGTTCGGTGGTGACGGCTACGCGGCCGCCGTTGACTTCCCACGTGATCTGATCGCCCGGGCCGACGTCGAGGGCGTCGCAGACCTCCTTCGGGATGGTCGTTTGTCGCTTGCTGGTGATGGTCGAGCGTGGCATCGGGAAGCCTCCTTACAGATGCTACCACGTGTAAGGAGGGGCGTCGGGCGCGGTATTCCGCTACTTCGGCAGGAGCTTCGCGAGGTCTTCTTTATCGCTAGTGATTGTTATGGCTTAGAGTCGCCGCATGGGACTCTTGACCTTCAGCATCAACGTCACCCTGGACGGCTGCGTCGACCACCAGGAGGGAATCGCCGACGACGAGACGCACGCCTTCTTCACCCGCCTCATGGACGAGGGTGGGGCGATGCTGTGGGGCCGCGTCACCTACGAGATGATGGAGAGCTACTGGCCGGCGGTCGCCCGCGGCGACGAGGAGGCGCCGCCGGCGATGCGCGAGTGGGCGGTCAAGCTGGAGGCCAAGCCGAAGTACGTGGTGTCGTCGACGCGAAAGGACTTCCCGTGGACCAACAGCCACCACATCGCCGGCGACCTGGGCACGGGCGTGCAGAAGCTCAAGGACGCGACCCCGGCCGGCGTGCTCCTCGGTAGCGGCAAGCTCGCGACCGCGCTGGACCGGCTGGATCTGATCGACGAGTACAAGTTCCTCGTCCACCCCACGATCGCCGGCCACGGCCCGACCCTGTACCAGAGCGGATTGCCCAGCGCGCGACGGCTCGAGCTGGTCTCGGCGAAGCCGCTCCGCAGCGGCGCGGTCGCCATGCACTACCGGCGCGCGCGCTGACGCGACAGAACGCTCGCTGAGCCCCCGACTACGCCAGCGTCAACCGATCGATCCCCGCGGCCCGGCACTCCTCCGTCCACGTCTCGGCGGTCAGTTCCCGGCTGTTGAGCCTGGACACCGCGGTGAACGGCTCGATCGTCCGGCCGTCGCGCGAGAAGGCCACTGCCTTTCCCGGCGCGGCGTCGCACATCCAGCCGGTGTCGTGGAGCCGGGTCGAAAGCGCGGAGCCCAGGATCCCGGTGAGCGCGTAGCCCCTCTCCTCGGACGGGACTGCGCCGAGCTTCAGGCGTTGCCAGAACGTGCTGTCGGGGGCGACGAGTGTCGGCAGCTCTTCGGCGGTCACGTCGCGCAGCGCGTCGACGTGCTCCTCCGCCGACTTCCGCCACACCGGCAGGTAGACCGACGTTCCGGTCTCCTCCCACTGCACGTCGCGCAGCTCCATCGACGAGTCGGTCAGCATCGAGCGCAGGAGCGCCTCTTCTACGCGCGACAACTGGCGCAGGAGCGACGACGCGAACGGCTCGTGGGTCGCCGGCGCGTCCGCGACGAGCGCCTTCAGCGCTTCCACCCGTTCGCGCAGCGGCGGGTGGCTGTCGTAGACGTCGGCCTGCCCCTCCCGCAATGACTCGTCGACGGCGCTGGTCAGCGACGAGGCGATGTTCTCCGCGGCGAGGAAGCGCGAGAAGCCGGCGGCGATCGGCGGCTTGTAGCCGTTCGAGACGACGGGGATCAGCTCATTCTGGAAGAAGGCGTCGTACGCCATCGCCGACCGCTCGACGGCCACCAGCGCATCGATCATCGCCTGCGCGCCTGCCACCTGCGCGGCGAGGCGGTCGGCGGCCAGCTCCTGCGCGCGGGAGATGGCCTGCGTCACGCGCATGAAGAAGTTGCCGTACCACTCGAACGGTTTGTGGATGAATCCTTCGTTGTTGAGGCCCTGCAGGGTCCGTCCGATGGCCACGCGGGTCTTGTAGATCCACGGGCCGAGCTTCGTGTCGCCGCCATGGTAGTGCCCGAACTCGTGGGCGAGGATGGCCCGGAATTGCGAGACCGTGGTGGTCTGCATCAACGGCAGCCCGAGGCCCATGACCCGGCGGCCCCCGAATCCCATGATCCCGCCGCGCTGGCTCACCCAGGCGTTCACCTCGTTGATGAGGTAGACCTCGGAGGGCATCTCCTGTGCGGTGTCGCGTGCGACGCCGCGGAGGACCTCGAACAGCTCGGGATGGTCGCCCGGCTCGAGCCGCGGGCCGGGCGCCTTGAAGCGGTCCATGCGCGGCAGGATCGACCAGAGGATCACCGCTGCCGAGACGATGCAGACGAGGGCGATCTTGACGTGGATGCGGTCGGCCCATCGCCATTCCGCGTACGGGATGAACAACAGCGCGCCGACGATGGTGAGGGCGAGCAGATAGAAGCCGATCATCAACGCGACCGCGGCTACGGCGCGCGACGCAAGCGAATGCTGGGACATGGAGAACCTCGAGCGATTTTGGAGTGACGGGAGTGTAGCAGTCGCCGCCCTGCCGCACCATCTCACGCCTGCAATTTCACAATCCCACCAGTGGCCACACGATCCCCCGCACGAACGGCGGATGAAAGAGGATCGGCAGCGGCGCGGCGAGCCAGAAGAGCGTCCACCCGCGCGACGCGACGTGCGGGAAGCGGCGCTCGATGGCGGCCAGCGCGCCGTGGAGGAGGAAGTAGAGCGTCGGGAGGCCGTAGCCGGCGTTGACGGGGACGCTGATCGCGATCTCGTGCAGGAGCCCCGAGGCGAGGAAGGACGCGAAGAGGGCCGCGGGCTCGCCGGCGACGCGGCGCAGAGGGCGATGCACGGTGACGGCGATCATCTCGGAGAAGCCGACGTTCCAGCGGCGGCTCCAGAACTCGCTCAGGCTGCGCGAGGCGAGCGGGTTGCGGAACGGCGCGCTCACGGGCCAGCCGCTGCGGCGATAGAGCGCGGTGGCGAGGTCGATGATGCCGAAGTGGAGGATCAGCGAGAGCGCGGGGAGGGCCAGGACGAAGGCAAGGATGGGGGACCCGATCGTGCGCGCGAGGAGGAGAAGCGCGACGCCGGCGAGCATGGCCAGGACGCCGGGCCGCCAGGATGCCGGCGGGAAGCCGGCGCGCCGCGGCTGGGCGAACAGCGCGGGGCGCATGCCGAACCAGCCGGCGAAGGCGAGCCATTGCCGCGGCGTCAGGCGCGTACCCGTGACCGCCACCACCACGACCTTCATCACCAGAAACGTGACGGCGATCAGCACGAGCATCCGGACGATCGCATGTGCGCCGCTCATCGCACCGCCGTCGCGCCGTAGACCAGCACGAGATACGCGAACGTGCTCACGTACGCCGCCTCGGCGAAGCGGAACAGCGGGCGTCCCGCCGCCACGCTGCGGTCGTACGCGACGAACTGCAGGGTCAGACGCACGAGCCAGTAGACGGCGATGAACCCGCACACCACCCGGGCGAGCAGCGTCCCCTCCAGCAGCGCCGCCGGCGCGAGCAGCGACAGCAGTCCGAACGCGACGTGGAAGCCGAGGATGTAGCCGGCGTACGTCCAGAACACCTGCCGCGTCAATGGTTTGAGCCGCGCGGTCTCGCCCCGCCAGTCGAGGAGCCGGGGGATGAAGAGACTGAAGGCGGCGATCCCGAGCTGGGCGACTCCGGCGAGGATCAATGCGCTTTTGAACATGTTCAAAAGATAGGTTCGGGGCGAGCGGTCGTCAAGGGGAGTCTCCCAGTCACTAGAAAGCGATTCGTTCACTGGATCGTGACGCTCACGCCGCATCCACCAACTACGCTTACTCCACCGCCGCGATCCTGGGGGACGATCCAATGACTCGAGCACTCCTCGCCCTGCTTCTGACGCTCACACAGTTTTCCGTCGACGCGGCGCCGCGCAGGCGAGCGGTGCGGCATCCGGAAGCGCCCGTCGCGCCGGCGGCCCTCGTGACCGCGGCACGTCAGGCCGCCGCAGCTTCCATGGCGGCCGGCGTTCCGGCGGTTCAGATCGCGGTGTCCCACCGCGGCCAGATCATCTACTCAGAGGCATTCGGCATGACCGATCAAGAGAGCGCGACTGCCGCAACACCGCGGTCGGTGCTGCGGGTCGGCTCGATCACGAAGCAATTCACGGCCGCGGCGATTCTCCGCCTGGCCGAGCGCGGGGCTCTGACACTCGACGATCGCATCGAGAAGTTCGTGCCCGAGCTCGACACACGAGGAAGGACGATCACCCTGCGGCACCTCCTCACCCACACCTCGGGAGTTGCCCGCGACCCGTACCTGCCCTCGATGACGCCCCCTATCCTCAGCGCGCCGTTCCCGCGTGAGCAGGCCATCAAGGCCCTCAACTCGAAACCGTTCGATTTCACGCCTGGCAGCTCGTGGAAGTACAGCAACTCCGGCTTCCTGCTGCTCGGCTATGCGATCGAATCGATCACGGGCATGTCGTTCGCCGATTTCGTCCACAGTGAGTTCGTGCTGCCGCTCGGACTCATTGACACAGGCGTATGCGGAACGTCCAACCTGCCGCTGCCTGACGGTTACAGCCTGGTCCAGGGGCAATGGCTGCGACTGTGGTCATTCCACACATCGGGGATGGTGTCGTCCGGTGCGCTCTGCTCCACCGCATCCGATCTCGTTCGCTGGTCGCACCTCCTCGCAACCGGCAGCGTCATGCTGCCTGCTTCGTACGCGACCATGACCACCGCCACAACACTCACAAACAACGCCGTCGTGCCTTACGGGCTCGGATTGGACGTGAAGAAAATACACGGGCAGCCGGCCGCGGCGCACGGCGGCGCCGTCACCGGCTTCCTCAGTTTCGTCCTCCATCTGTCCGATCAGGACATCGCCGTTGCGGTCGTCGTGAATGCGTTCCCCGCCCCAGCCGACGGCAACTCGGAGCTCATGGCGATCGCCATCGCGAAAGCTGCGCTCGACGCGCTGTAGCGAGCAACCCGGTCGGCCTTCTGAACGTACACTTTCCCGTATGCTGACCAAGGCCCGCGTCCGCGAGTGGCTCGAGGCGCGCTTCTTCCTCCGCATCCACATGACGCTGATCCTCGGCGGGACGTTTCTGGCCGGTCTCATCGCCACGCGCCTGCTGATGGAAGCAGGCGTGGACCGCCTGGCCGTGCGCTACCTCATCGCCGTCGCCGCGGCGTACTTTGTCTTCCTCATCCTGATCCGCCTCTGGCTCTCGTACGTCGGCTCGGGCGGCGACTCGCACTTCGACCTGGCCGGCGACGGGATCGACATCGGCATGGAGGTCATCCCCGACGCGCCGCTGCCGAAGTTCCAGGGGAGCGGCTCGGGCGGCTCGTGGAGCGACGGCATCAGCCTCGGCGGCGATCTCGAGGACATTGTCGTGATCGTGCTGCTGCTCGTCCTCGTGGTCTGTCTTTGCGGCTTCGCCATCTACTTCATCTGGACCGCGCCGGCGCTGCTGAGTGAGGCCGCGTTCGAGGCCGCGCTGGCCGCGTCGCTGGCGCGCCGCACGAAGAACGTCGCCGGCGGCAACTGGATGGGCTCCGTCTTCCGCGCCACGGCCGCGCCCTTCCTGGTCGTGCTGGTGCTCTCCGGCTTCCTCGGCTGGGCGGCGCAGCGCAAGTGCCCCGAGGCGCGCCGCATGCGCGAGGCGCTGAGCTGCTCATCGCGCCTGGAAGCGGATCGTGGCGTTGTTCTCCCCGGTCAGCACCTTGACTGAGATCGGCGCGGCGAACTCCGAGGCGATCTCGTAGAGCATCTGGGCCTCGTCGCTGGTGTGGTAGGGCCAGAACTCGTACGTCCCCGGCGGGATGCGCTCGAGGGAGATGCTTCCCTCGTCGTTCGTGGTGAGCAGGAAGCCGCGGCTGCCGAGCATGCGGGCGATCGCCGGCGGGACGACCATGCCGTTGATGCGCAGGAGCAGCCCCAGGTTGGAGAACGCCTCGCCCGCCTCGGATTTCAGTACCATGCGCAGCGACGAAGTCCCGTCCGGCACGCGGATGACCAGCCGTTCCGCCCCCTCGAATCGTCCGGCGGCAATGGAGCCTTCTTTCGGCAGCACGTAGATCTCGCAGGAGGCGGCGCCCGGCAGCGCGACGTCCGCGCTTCCCTCGGCGTTGGTGACCGTCGTGGACTTCATATGGCCGCCGCAGGAGGTGATCAGCATGGCGTCGGCGATCGGCAGGCCCCGCGCGTCGACGACGCGTACGGCCCGCGGCTCTCCGCGCGTCAGCTCGAGATCGACGGAATGCTGCGCCGACCGGCCGCGGAGCTCGAACCGGACCGTGTCGCTGAGGAGATACGAAGGAGCGCGGGCGGTCAGCGTCAGCGGTCCTTCGGGGACTCCGAAGTACTCGAACCGGCCGTCCGCGCCGGTGGACGTGCGCGTGGTGCGCGTCCACTGGCTGGTTTCGGATCGAAGGTCGACGATGGCGCCGGCGAGTGGCGCGCCGCCGGCAGCGAGGATGCGGCCGCGGACGTGGCGGTCGGGCACGTCGATCGTCGACCCCGCGGGCGAGAGCCAGACGTCCACGCTGTGCGGTGCGGACGTGGGTACGCGAGTCACGCTCGCGGTGTAGAGCGCCGGCTCCCAGAGCGGGCCCGCGAAGCGTCCGTCTTCGCCGGCCCGGAGCTCCGTGCGCCAGCGCAGCTCACCGTGCCGGAGTGCGATCGCGGCGTTGGCGATCGGCTCACCCGCCAGCGTCGCGCGCAGCACGGTCGTCGACTTCGGGATGACGAGATGGAGCGTGCTGTCCTTCGTGCCGAGGTTCGCCTTGGCGCTGAGACGCTGCAGCGGCTCCGGTCCGCTCGCCAGGACGACGTAGAGTCCCGCCGCCAGACGGTCGAAGCGGACCACCGACTGCCCGGGCGCGAGCGTCTTCGTCGCGGACCACTGCGGCGGATCTCCTTCGACGCGCGGGGCCACGGCAACCTGGATCGGGCCGGTGAAGCCCTGCCGGGTCACTTCCACTTTCAGGGTGGCGGCCGAAGCGGTCCCGCCCAGCAGCACGGCGAACGCGAAGACGAAGAAAGCACGCATGGTCATGATCTCCGGAAGGGGAGGCGATCTCTCCCGCACTCTCGATCGTGAATGGAGCTACTTCTGTGCTTTGGGCTCGGGCTCGCGGACTTCGGCCACATGGGCCGGAGCCGTGACGGTGATGGAGTCGAGCGAAGGACGGCTGATCTCGATGGAAGCGACCGTCCACTCTTCGGCTACCGTGATGCCGATACGGTTGACGCAACCCCACGGAAATGTGTAGCAGTCGCCCGACGACTGATCGTATGCGCAGCGCTCGCCGCTGCCCGAGGAGCGCGTGCAGAGGTTGAATTCGTCACACGCCTGGCACGGGGGGGCCGGGGCGACGGCGGCGAACGACGGGGAGGCAGCCAGGAGCAACAGCGTACAGACCAGGATCACTCTGGATTTCATCGTCTCCTCCTTGATGCAGGAAAGATCGCCAGACGTCATTCTTTATCACGTGACAGGATGGAGAGAAAGAGTTATCTCCGCCAGAGACCGGTCCGCCTCGCGTCACGTTCGGACGCCAGGGCGTGACAGCGCCGTTTCGGGCGAAGTGGTTATTCTCCGGTCATGCCTTCCGCGGCGCTCCTGCTCGTCCTTTCCTTCTGGGGCTCGCTGCGGCCGGGGCCTCACGCGGTCGGCTTCCGCGTCGAGCAGTGCGAGTCGGCTCCCGGCGCGGCCGGGTCGACGCCGCGTCCCATCGAGGTCAGCGTCTGGTATCCGGCGGCACGCGCCGCCCGGCAGCCGGCGCTGACGTTCGGCCACTACTTCGAGCTGGCCGAGGACCTGCGCCGCCGCTCGACGGTCCCGGGGACCGAGCCCGGCGACCTGCAGCAGACCCTCTCCGTCGCCATCACCGGCGATCCGGCCGCTCTCGCCCCGGGCGCGGCGGCGTCGATCCTCGGCGCGCCGATGTTCGCGCGCCGCGCCGCCACGCCGGCGAACGGTCCCTTCCCGGTGGTGCTGTTCAGCGCGCGGTACGGCACGACGGCGGCGCAGGCCGTCCTGGCCGAGTATCTGGCCAGCCGCGGACTGGTCGTCGCCGCGGTGCGGCCGAAGGACGCGCGCGAGAAGCTGCCGTTCGAGGCAGCGACGGCGCAGGAGA